>Ga0164243_10015081_pt1 | contig 10711 bp, 12 predicted proteins | sample OricompcompostOP_FD_108781 | JGI IMG/M metagenome (GOLD analysis project Ga0164243, IMG submission 108781) | Organic Plus compost microbial communities from Emeryville, California, USA - Original compost - Organic plus compost (OP) | ecosystem: Engineered > Solid waste > Mixed feedstock >...
ACCTCGCCGAAGGCCGTGCTCACGCAGCGGTTGCCGTTCTGGAAGCCGTCGTGCGGCTGCAGGCGGCTGTCGTCGCAGTCGTTGGCGAGGACGTCCAGGCCCGAACCCGGGCCGCCGTTGTTCCCGCCGCCGTTGTTGCCACCACCGTTGTTGCCACCGCCGTTGTTGCCACCGCCGTTGTTCCCGCCACCGTTGTTGCCACCGCCGTTGCTGCCGCCGTTGTCGCCGCCCACCGGGGCGACCTGGCACTCGGCGAGCCGGGCCAGGTTCTGCGGACGCGGGCCGAACCGGTCGATGGCCGTCGTGATCCGCGCCAGCGTCGCCCGGCGCTTGCTGGCCAACGGCTGGAGGATGGCGGAACGGACGAACTGCTCACCCCGGCTGCCCTCGGCCGCCAGCCGCCGGTCGGCCTCGGCGATCTGGGCCTGCAACTGGCTCAGGTTGCGCTCGACCTCGGCGCGGGCCCGGCGCGGCACCTCCGGCAGCTCGCCCGCCACGTCCGGGCAGGCGATCGCGGAACCGCCGGAGCCGCTGCCGCCGCCGGAGCCCTCCTGGCACTCCCGCATCGACTGCTGCCCGTCGCCCCAGTGGTTGCGCACCCACCGGCCGTCCTGCCACGTACGGGAGGTGGAGTCCCGCCCGCCGGGCGCCGTGGCGCCGGGACTGGGCTGCACGCAGGAACCCGCGACCGGCCGGGTGCCACCGGGCCGCCGGTCCTCGGCCGACGAGATCTGGGTCACGGCCACGATCCCGCCGAAGACGGCGAGCGTGCCGACGACGGCCAGCAGCCGCTTGCTCCGCGCGTTGCCGGACGACCGGCGCGCCCGTGTGGACCTGCGCATCGAATTGTTCTCCTTCACGATCCGGTGGTGGATCCGTGCCCTCGGCGGACCGTCGGAATTGCACGGGCACGCCACGCCTGAGGCAGCCGCGAGCGCGCCGCGACACGTCGATGACCGACGATGCCTTTCCGCACCGTCTCCCGCCTCCGGTGCCGCGGACGGGGGGAGATCCTGTCCATTCCCGCTGGAGTACGGAACGCCGGAGCCCACGGTTCAACCGGTCGGCGGAAAATTGTTGCCGGCGCGTGCCGGCCGGATGTCGGGTGGCACCGGGGCATGCCTCACCCGGCCGGGCCGCGGCGCCGCGTCACGGTCACCGGAATAGGCGATGTCCCGCCGGGGCGCCGTGGTGACCGCCCGCGTACGCGAAACGTCAGTCCGCGCAGAGGTGCGCGAAACCGAATCCACCCACCATCTCGTCGTGGCGATCCTTCAACGCGAGGATGTCGGCCCGCAGCGCGTCACGGGTCGTGACCCCGGGTAGCCCACCGTCCAGGTCGCGCAGCCGCTCACCGACGGCGACCGCCGCGAGGTCCTCGGCCAGGCGCGCCGGGTCGATCCCGCAGGAGAACCCGTGTTCCCACACCGACACCCGCTCCACGAGGCAGGCTCCGGGCCGGACCTCCACCCAGCTCCACCCCTCGGCGGGCCCACCGCTCCACCGCACGTGCAGGCCACGGACGATCGGGTCGGCCAGCCGGCGCGACACGTACGCGTCGAGGGCGGCGACCCGGGCCAGCGCCCCCAGGTCGTTGACGTGCCCGGTCCGCCCGTCCGGCAGCCGGCCCAGGATCTCCCGGAAGCCGACCGGCGCGGGCTCGTCGGGGTCGGCCGGTGCGGTGGCGGCGGCGTAGGCGCGGGCGTCGAGGACGTACTCGACCAGGCGGCGCCCGTGGTCGGCGGCCCGCAGGGTGGACGACTCGATGCGTAGCACCGGCAGCCCCGCCGCGGCGGCGACGGCGGCCTTCATCCGTTCGGCGCGCTGCGCGGGTGAGCCGGGCGGCGCCGCGGCGGCGAACTCGACGGCGACGAGCGGGCGGCCGGAGTCGCCGGAGCACACGACGAGGTCGTACGCCTCCCGGCTCGCCGTGCTCCACTGGTGCCCGGTGACACCCGCCGGACGGCCCTGCACGAGTTCGGCGAGCCGGTGCGCGGCGTACACGGGATGACCGGCACGGGTGAAGAGCGGAGCCCGCCCGCCCGCCACGGGCAGCGTCCGCAGCAGAACGCCCTCGTCAGTGCCGGTGATCGTCATCCGCCTGGTCCATCCGCCGATCGGTCGCCGGCGCCGAGTCTAGGGGGTGGATCATGGTGGCGGCTCGGCCGGTCCGGCCATCCTCCCGCCGCAGATTGTGACGTGGATCACACGGTCGCCACGTTCCCCCGGGGGCGGAGCGTGTATCCAGATCCGCGCCGGTCACGTGCCGGCCGGGAGGTGGCATGTCACGACAGCAGTTCGGCTTTCTCGCCGGCTTCCTCGTGGTGGCGGTCTGGGCGGCGGCCGGTCTCCGCGTCGCCGCGCTCGCGGTGCTCGCCGGGCTCGTCGGGTGGATCGTCGTGCGCGTGCTGGACGGGGCCCCCGCCTCGACGGGCCTCGGTGACCGGGCCGTCCGGCGGCGGTGACCGACGGGAGGGGCGATGACCGACCCGACGGACCGGGGCCCGACGAGGATCGCCCCGGAGGCGGTCGCCCGGATCTGCGCCCGGGCCGCCCGGCAGGTCGCCGGGGTGCACGCGCTGGTGGGCGTACCGGCCCGGCCGCACGGCGTCGCGGTCCGCCTCGACGACCACGCGGCGAGCGTCGACGTCGACGTGGTCACCTGGTACGGCCACCGGGTGCCGACCGTCGCCGACGCGATCCGCGACGCGGTGATCGGCGAGGTGGAGGCCGTGACGGGGCTGACCGTACGGGAGGTCACCGTGACCGTGGACGACGTCGTCGTGCCGGGCGTGGACCCGCCGGCGCCGACGTGACCGGCGCCGCCGGGACCTGAGATGCGGACCGCCAACCGCCTGGCCACCCTCTTGCTCGCCGTCGCCCTGCTGGCCGGCGGCGTCCTGCTCGCCGTCGAGGCGCTGCTCGCCGCGGCGGGCCGGCCGGCGCTGCTCACCGACGCGGGGGGCTGGGCCGCGACCCTGGGCGACACCCGGTGGGACGACCCGGCCGTACGCGTGTCGGCGCTCGTCCTCCTCCTGGTCGGGCTGGCCGTCCTCGTCGCCGAACTGCGACGGTGGTCGCCCCAGCGGCTGGACGCCGGAGACGGCTGGCACCTGCACCGCCGCTCGACGGAGCGCCGGCTCGCCGCCGCGGCCGGTTCGGTGCCGGGCGTGCACCGGGCGCGGGTCCGGGTACGCCGGCGCGGCGACCACTGGTGGCCGCGGGTGGTGGCCACCGGCGACCCGGCCACCCGGGCCGAGGTCGAGTTCGCCGTACGGCAGGAGCTGCACCGGCTCACGGCGTACCGCCCCGACCGGGTCGAGGTGCGCCTCTCCCGCCGGAGGGCGGCATGAGCAACGCCGCGCACCGGGTGCTCTGGACCGCGCTGGCGCTGCTGCTCGTCGCGGCCGGCGGCGTCGCGCTGGCGCTGAACCTCGGTCTGCTGCCCGGAGTCGAGCCCGGCGACGTGATCCTGGGCGCGGGACTGCGCCGCGCCTGGCGGCTCGCCGCACCGTGGAGCGCCCTCGCCGCGGCGGCCGCCGGTCTCCTCGCCGCCGCCGGCGGGCTGTGGCTGCTGCGGCGAGAGCTGCGCGCCGCCCGCGGGGCGTGGCACGGCACCCTCGCCCGCCCCGGTCGGCGTGGACGGACACGCCTGGCCGCCGCGCCCCTGGCCCGCGCGCTGGAGCGCGACCTCACCGGGGATCCGCGGGTCCGCCGCGCCCGCGTGGTGCTGACCGGCGACCCGCCGCGGCCCGACCTGTGGGTCCGGGTGGAGATCGCCGCCGACGCGCGGACGGCCGGTCTGCGCGAGCACGTGGGCACGGCGATCCGCCGGTACGCCGACACCGCGGGCTGCCGCCCCGCGCACCTGGACGTCACCGCCCGCCTCGACGCCCCCGGTCCCGTCCACGTCGCCGCGTCCGGCAGGATCGTGCCTCGGGAGACGTCGTGGCTCCGCCCGGGTCGGCGGGGGTCGCGAGGGCCGTGAGGGAGGTGCGCGGTGCGGGTGGTGTCCCTCGTGCCGTCGCTGACCGAGGCGGTGGCCGTCACCCTGCCCGGGGTGCTCGTGGGCGCCACCGACTGGTGCACCCACCCGCCCGGGCTCGACGTGCCCCGGGTGGGCGGCACCAAGTACCCGGACCTGGAACGCGTGCTGGCGCTGCGACCGGACCTCGTCCTGCTCAACGTCGAGGAGAACCGCCGCGTGGACGCCGACGCGCTGACCGCGGCCGGGGTGCCCGTACGCGTCACCTATCCCCGTACGGTCCCGGAGGCGCTCGCCGAACTGGCCGACCTGCTCGCCGCCCTGGGCGCGGCGGAGGAGCCCGCCTGGCTGCGTACCGCCCGCCGCGCCTGGGCCGACCCGCCGCGGCTGACGCCGGCACGTCGCGCGGTCGTGCCCGTCTGGCGCCGGCCCTGGGTGGTCCTGGGCTCCGACACGTTCGCCGGGGACGTGCTGCGCCGGCTCGGGGTGCGCAACGCGTACGACGGGCACCCCGAGCGCTATCCCCGCCCCGACCTCGCCGCGCTGCGCGAGGCCGGCCCGGAACTCGTGGTGCTCCCCGACGAGCCGTACCGCTTCACCGCCACGGACGGCCCGGAGGCCTTCCCCGGCACGCCGTGCGCGCTGCTGTCCGGACGGCACCTGACCTGGTACGGCCCGTCCCTCGCCGAGGCGCCGGCGGTCCTCGCCGACCAGCTGGCCCGGCCGGTGACGCACCCGGCCTGACCGGCCGCTCGGGCCGGGCACCTCCCGGGCGGGCCTGACCGGCCACTCGCGCTGAACGCCCCCGGCAGTCGGCCGGACCGGCCGCTAGGGCTGTGCGCCGCCCGGTGGCTGGCCGGCCCGGCTGGCGCGGCGGCGTCCCCGGCGCCCGGACAGCACGCTCCAGACGATCGACACCGACAGGGTCAGCACCACCACCGCGAAGGTGAGCCAGATCGGCAGCTTCCCCACCGGCGTCTCGGCCAGGATCAGCTTCAGCCCGGCGAAGCCCAGCAGGAGCGCCACGCCGTAGCGCAGGTAGCCGAAGTGCCGCAGCAGCCCCGCCAGGCAGAAGTAGAGGCTGCGCAGGCCGAGCACCGCGAACGCGTTCGCCGTCCAGACGAGGAACGTGTCGGTCGTGATGGCGAGGATCGCGGCCACCGAGTCGATCGCGAAGACCACGTCGGTCGCCTCGATGGCGACCAGCGCCACCAGCAGGAGGGTGGCCCGGCGGCGCCCCGCCGCGCGGACGGTGAACCGGTCACCGTGGTAGGCGGGGTCCGTCGGCACGACCCGGCGGAACAACCGGACCACGACGTTGCGCCCCGGGTCCACGTCCGGCTTCCCGCGTACGGCGAGCCGCCAGCCGGTCCAGATGAGGAACGCGCCGAGCACCACACCCGCCCAGGCCAGCCGCTGCAGCAGCTGCGCGCCGGCCACGATGAAGACCAGCCGGAACAGCAGCGCGCCGACCACGCCCCAGAACAGCACCTTGTGCTGGTAGCCCGCCGGCACGCGGAAGTAGCCGAAGAGCAGGGCGAACACGAAGACGTTGTCCACCGACAGCGCCTTCTCCAGCAGGTAGCCGGAGAAGTACGCCACGGCCGGGTCGCCCCCGCGCCACAGCCAGACGAACACGCCGAACAGGACCCCGGCGCCGATCCAGACGGCGCTCCAGACCAGCGCCTCGCGCAGCTCGATGACGTGGTTGTCCCGGTGCGAGAGCATGTCCACCGCGAGCATCACGGCGATGACCCCGCTCACCGCGGCCCACGCCCAGACCGGCGCCGACAACGTCGCCTCGCCCACCCGGCGCCCTCCGCATCGACCGCCCCACCGGGGTGCCGCTCCCGCCGCTCGCCGCGAAGTTCCGGAGCACAGGGGCGCTTTTCGAGCCTAGGCCAGCGGCGGGGCCGGCGAGCCGGCTCCGCCGAGATCCCCGCCGCTCGCGGCCGGGGTGCGGCGGCCGGTCCAGGGTCCGCCTCACGCCGACCGGACGGGCGGGTGGCGGGCGGGTCTCGCGGCGGCCCGGGTGGGGATCGGCCCCAAGGCGACCCCGGCGGCCGCCGCGACCCGGGAGTCTCACGCCACGGGCGTCACCCCGCCCGCCTCCACGAGGGCCGTGTCGTCGGCGTCGAACACGATCCGGTTCGACACCCGGACCACACCGCTGACCTGGGCCGCGAGCCGGCCCGCGAGGTCGGCGGCGGACCGCCGGTCGACCCGGCCGGCCAGGGTGACCTCACCGGCGCGGACCTGGACGGTGACCAGCCCGTCCCGCACGGCGAGGATCCGGTGCAGCACCTCCTGCACGACGTCCTCGCGGATCGCGGCGTCGCTGCGCAGATGCACCCGCAGCAGGTCGCCGCGGGTCACGATGCCGACCAGCCGACCGAGGTCGTCGAGCACCGGCAGTCGCTTCACCTGCTCGCGGTCCATCGTGCGGGCCGCGGCCGGCAGTGACGCCTCGGCGTACGTCGTGACGGGCGGGGCCGTCATCAGGTCGCGGGCGAGCAGCGCACCCGCCTTGCCGTGGGCGCCGCGCCGCCGTCGGCTCTCGAAGATCCGCCGCCGCTCCGGCTCGCCCGTGTGCTCGATCTTGTGCAGCAGGTCCGCCTCGGACACCACGCCGAGCACCCGGCGGAACCCGTCGACCACCGGCACCCCGCTGATCCCCCGCCGCACCAGCACGTCGACGATCTCCCGGTACGGCGTCTCCTCCCGCACCGTCGCGACGTCCCGCGTCATCACGTCGCCCACCTGCCACGTCCTCATCACGTCCTCCTCACCGCTGTCCACCCACGACGCTATGGCCGGAGCGCGCCGTCGGTCAGGGCCGACGGTCCGTGCCGGTCGGCCCGGCCGACCCGGGCGGGAACGGGACCAAGGACCCGGTCGAGGCGGGCCCGCTCGGCCCTGTCCGGGCCGGGCCGCCGAACGGTCCACTGGAGACGTCACCGGACAAGCGCCGTGAGGACGGACGAGAAGGGACGTGGAGACGATGACCGCGACGACTGGGCGGACGACCGCCGGTCCCGCCGCTGTGCCGGCCGGAACGACCCGGGAGAGGGCGGTCCGCTACCTGCACGCCGGCCTCCGCCTGGCCCTGGGCTGGGTGTTCCTCTGGGCCTTCCTCGACAAGCTGTTCGGGCTGGGTCTGGCCACCGAGGGCAAGGACGCCTGGATCGACGGCGGCAGCCCCACGAAGGGCTTCCTCGCCTTCGGCGCCACCGGCCCGTTCGAGGGCTTCTACGGCGGGATCGCGGGCGCCGCCTGGGCGGACTGGCTGTTCATGCTCGGCCTGGCCGCCATCGGCACGGCCCTCGTGCTGGGGATCGGCGTCCGGATCGCGGCGGTCACCGGCGGGCTGCTCCTGGTCATGATGTGGACGGCCGTCCTGCCTCCGGAGAACAACCCGTTCATGGACGACCACCTGATCTACGCGGCCGTGCTGGCGCTCCTCGCCCTCGTGAACGCGGGCGACACGCTCGGCCTCGGCCGGGTCTGGGCGGCGCTCCCCGTCGTCCGGCGGTTCCCCTGGCTGCGCTGACCTCGCTCCCTCCCCCGCCCGGCGGGCGTCACCCCCGAGGTGACGCCCGCCGGCGTCGGTCGCGTGAGGCCGGTCTGCGGACGGGCACACGGGCCGGTCGGCGGGCTGCCGCACACGCGCCCGCCGCCGTCGGGCAGGATCGGGGCTGACCGGAACAGGACGGACGGCAGGAGAATCCCGGATGAACCAGCCAGCAGGTGCCCGCTCGGGCAAGCCCGAGGTCGCGCCGATCGAGGGAGCGCCCCCGGCCGACCTCGTGATCGAGGACATCACCGTGGGCGAGGGCCCGCAGGCCCAGCCGGGTCAGCTGGCCACCGTGCACTACGTGGGCGTCGGGCACTCCACGGGGCGCGAGTTCGACTCGTCCTGGAACCGGGGCGAGCCGTTCGAGTTCCCGCTCGGCGGCGGGCAGGTCATCGCGGGCTGGGACGCCGGCGTGGTCGGGATGCGGGTCGGCGGCCGTCGCCGGCTGGTCATCCCGCCGCACCTGGGGTACGGAGACCGTGGCGCGGCCGGGGTCATCCGTCCCGGCGAGACGCTGATCTTCGTGGTGGACCTGCTCGGCGTACGCTGAGCCCACGCCTCGGGGCCGTCGACCGACCGTCGGCGGCCCCTCGTGCGTACGCCGCCGCGGTGCGCGGCCCCGGACCCGGCGGCCGTCGGTCCTGGTGGCCTCAGGCGGCCAGCAGCACCGGCTGAGGCGGCTCCGGTCGGGCCGGCGCGGACCGATCCGGGCCGCCCGACGACGGCTGCGCAGCGGCCACGGCCACGCTGGGCTGTGGGGCTGGCGCTGCCACGGTCGGCTGCGCGGTGGCCACGGCCACGGTCGGCTGTGGGGCTGCCACGGCCACGGTCGGCTGCGCGGAGGCCACGGCGGCCGTCGGCCGTGGCGTGGTGGCCGGCGAGGCGGACGCGGGCCCGGACGTCTCCACCACCGGGATGACCCGGTGCAGACCGGTCACCCGGAGCACCCGCGCCACCACCGGCTCGGGATCGACCAGCACGAGCTCGCCCCCGCGAGTGCGCACCCGCCGATGAGCGGCGACCAGGGCCCGGACGCCGGCGGCGGAGAGCAGCCGGACCCCGGACAGGTGCAGCCGCAGCACGGGACGCGCGGGCGCGGCCCAGAGGGCGGAGCGCAACGCACCCACCGTGGCGATGTCGATCTCGCCCACGGCGTGCACGTCCACGCCGTGGTCGCCCACGCTGACCCGCACGTGGAAGCGGTCGCTGCGCTCTCCCATACTGCTGAATCTAGCCCCGACCACCGACGTTTCCGCCCATCCCGGGGAGTGATTCGGGGTACGCCCAGGGTCGTACCCGGGCAACCCCCGATCCACCTCAGGGACGGGTCCCGCACCCCGCCCCACCACCCCGTCGATCTTGCACTTCCGGCCCCCGGTTCGCACCTTTTCCGGCGTTCTGCCGGGGCAGAAAGTGCAAGATCGCGGGGATGAGGGCGGGCGGGCCGGCCCGCGGAGTGGGCGGGCCGGCCCGGTCGGTGTGCGCCGCGGTGGTCAGCCGCCGGTGACCGACGGGTGCGGGGCGGGCGAGCCACCCGCGACCGCGCCGGGGTGCGCCGGGCTGGCCGGCGCCGGTGCGAGACCGGCGGGCACCGGCAGGGCGCTGCCCTTGACGTACTCGGCCCAGCTGACGTTCCAGGCCGTCCAGCCGTTGCCCTCCGTCAGCGGCACCTCGGTGCCCTTGACCGTCACCAGGTCGCCGACCTGCGTGACGTTCATGAGCCAGTCGGCGGCCGCGGCGGAGACGTTCGTGCAACCGTGCGAGACGTTGGTGTTCCCCTGGTCGCCCTCGGACCACGGGGCGCCGTGGATGAACTCGCCACCCCAGGTGAGCCGCTGGGCGTCCTCGACGTCGACCACGTACGGGTCGGCCGAACCCCGGGTGTCGAACGTCGTGAACTGGTGCTTCTCCATGATCACCATCTTGCCGCTGGACGTCGGCGTGCTCGGCTTGCCGAGGCTGACCGGGATCTTGCGGATCGCCTTGCCGTCGCGCATGACCGTCATCTGCTTGGTGGCGTTGTCGATCTCCAGCGAGACCTGCCGGCCGATCGTGGACGTGGCCCTCCGGTCGGCGTCGCCGACGTACTCCTTGCCGATCGGCAGCCCCTCGAGCCCGGACCGGACGCTGATCTTCGTGCCGGGTCGCCAGAAATCGGGCGCCCGGTAATAGACCTGGCTACCGTCGGACACCCACGACCAGACGCCCGGCTGCGGTGGATCCGTCTTCACGAACAACCGGCGCTGCACGTCCGCCCTGGCCTCTTTCGGAATGGGCGGGTCGAAAGCGACCGTGACCGGCATCGCCGTGCCGTACGTCTGTTTGTCGGCGAAATAGAGAGTGCTGGTCACGGCCGGTCTGGTCGATTTCGGCGAGGTCGTGAACGTGATCGTCCGCGTGGTGGTCTTGCCGGAGTCACCGGTGGCCGTCACCTCGGCGGTGTAGGTCCGCTTCGGCGCCAGGGTGGTGCTCGGGACCCACCCCGACCCGTCCTCGCGCGGCTCGGCCTTGACCTCCTTGCCCTTGTCGTCGGTGATCCGCACCGAGGTGACCCGGCCGCCGGCCACCCGGGTGCCGATCTCGGCGCTGACCGGCACGTCCTTCGTCCTGTCCCCCGGCGTGACGGTGAGATCCGGCGGCGCGGCGTGCTTCGCCCCGTGCCCGTCCCCGGGTTTCGATTCGGAGGTACAGCCGACCAGGACCAGTGGAGTGGCCGCGACGGTTACTGCCAACAGCGTCAAACGCCGCCTCAACTTCATGATGCGTCCCCCCGTTTTCCGCTTCCCTGCGCCTCATTCTCTCCATCCCGCGTACGGCTCCCACGCAATTCGCGGAATAAGGGCGACGCAATTATGGGCGGCATGCGGACCCGTTGCGCCGAATGACGTCGACCGCTCCGCCTCGCCCCGAGTCGGACGGACCGTCGGCTACCGCCATCGGCGGCCCGCCGCGACGGGACCGTCCCGTCCGCGCCGCCGCGCGCCGTGCCGGCCGGATTCGACCCACCCGCCCGTCCCCCGGCCGACGTAGGCCCCGGGCAACTTTTGTCAGCCCCAGCAAAAGTTCCGCCCTCCCCGCGGAACCTTTGCGCTCGACCGTCGACAACGGTACGGTGTCGAGCCAGATAGAAACTTGCCCATCGGTCGATCCGC
>Ga0164243_10015082_pt1 | contig 10711 bp, 8 predicted proteins | sample OricompcompostOP_FD_108781 | JGI IMG/M metagenome (GOLD analysis project Ga0164243, IMG submission 108781) | Organic Plus compost microbial communities from Emeryville, California, USA - Original compost - Organic plus compost (OP) | ecosystem: Engineered > Solid waste > Mixed feedstock >...
GATATATAACCACCTGCTTCGATGATGCGATCAAAAGCAGAACGGTCTACCACCAGGTCTTTCACCACAGGGAAAGCGCCGGCTCTCCATGGCTCAACGGTGATGGTATCGCCGTCTTTAAATGCGCGCATGTGCAGCTGGCATGTGGTAGTACCAGCCCAAGGACCGTGCGCACGGCCATTGATATGCATAGAGCACATACCACAGATACCTTCGCGGCAATCGTGGTCGAATGCAATCGGATCTTTTCCTTCGCTGATCAGTCCTTCGTTTACCACATCGAACATTTCAAGGAAAGACATTTCAGAAGAAATGTTCTTAGCCTGAATTGTTTCAAATCCACCCTGATCGTTTTTGTTTTTTTGCCTCCACACTTTTAATGTGAGGTTCATGTTATAATGTTCCATAGTTCCTGGACAATTATTTGATTATTATAAACCTGGTGAGTTGTCAGCAACTCATCAATTACCTTATTTATAGCTACGTTGAGAAGGTTTCACCTCTTCGAATACCAGCGGTTCTTTATGCAGTACATAGTCGCTCGGGCCTTTGTATTCCCATGCTGCTACATAGCTAAAGTTCTCATCATCACGTTTTGCTTCTCCATCTTCTGTCTGAGATTCTTCTCTGAAGTGACCACCGCAGGATTCGCGACGGTTCAGGGCGTCGATACACATCAATTCGCCCAGTTCCAGGAAGTCTGCAACGCGGCCGGCTTTTTCCAGTTCAGGGTTCATTTCATTCAGGCCGCCAGGGATACGAACATCTTTATAGAATTCGGCTCTCAGGGCTTTAATCTCTTCGATTGCTTCTTTCAGACCTTGTTCGTTACGCGCCATACCGCATTTATCCCACATGATCTTACCCAGTTTCTTATGGAAATGATCTACTGATTTGGTTCCTTTGATGTTGATCAACCTGTTCAGCGTATCTTTCACTTTCTGTTCAGCGGCTACGAACGCCGGGTGATCAGTAGGAATTGCTTTAACGCGGATCTCATCTGCCAGGTAGTTACCTAAAGTGTAAGGGATTACGAAGTAACCGTCGGCCAGTCCCTGCATCAGTGCAGAAGCACCTAACCTATTGGCGCCGTGGTCAGAGAAGTTGGCTTCACCCAGGGAGTACAGGCCAGGTACGGTGGTTTGCAGTTCATAGTCAACCCACAGACCGCCCATGGTATAGTGTACAGCAGGATAGATACGCATTGGCGTTTCATATGGATCTTCTCCTGTGATCTTCGCATACATATCGAAGAGGTTACCATATTTTTCTACCACTACTTCCTTACCCATTTTGATGATCTCTTCTTTGGAAGCGTTGTGCATCTGGCGTTTACCGGCTTCGATGTGTCCGTAACGCTCGAATGCCGCGGCAAAATCCAGGTATACTGCCTGTTTGGAAGTACCTACGCCATAACCGGCGTCGCATCTTTCTTTGGCAGCGCGGGAAGCCACGTCGCGGGGTACGAGGTTACCGAAGGCAGGGTATCTTCTTTCCAGGTAATAATCTCTTTCATCTTCAGGGATATCGCTGGCTTTGCGGTTATCGCCTTTTTTCTTTGGCACCCAGATACGACCGTCGTTACGGAGGGATTCCGACATGAGGGTCAGTTTAGACTGGTGATCGCCGGAAACCGGGATACAGGTAGGGTGAATCTGGGTGAAGCAAGGGTTAGCGAAGAAAGCGCCGTTTTGGGTCGCTTTCCAGGCGGCAGTGACGTTAGACCCCATTGCGTTGGTAGAGAGGTAGAATACGTTGCCGTATCCACCGCTACAGATGAGAACAGCATGCCCGAAGTGGCGTTCCAGTTCGCCGGTGATGAGGTTGCGGGCGATGATACCACGAGCTTTTCCATCGATCTTTACGATGTCGAGCATTTCGTGACGACTATACATAGTTACAGTACCCAGGGCTACCTGACGTTCGAGAGCAGAGTAAGCGCCCAGGAGGAGCTGTTGGCCTGTTTGGCCGGCAGCGTAAAAAGTACGTTGAACCTGAGTACCGCCAAAAGAACGGTTGCTCAGTAATCCGCCATATTCGCGGGCAAAGGGAACACCTTGCGCCACGCATTGGTCGATGATGTTTCCGCTTACGGAAGCCAGGCGGTAAACGTTGGCTTCGCGGGCGCGGTAGTCACCACCTTTAACAGTATCGTAGAACAGACGGTAAACGGAGTCGCCGTCATTTTGATAGTTTTTAGCAGCATTGATACCACCCTGAGCAGCAATACTGTGTGCACGGCGGGGGCTATCCTGAAAGCAGAATGCTTTTACTTTATATCCCAGTTCACCAAGAGATGCAGCGGCGGAAGCACCAGCCAGACCTGTACCGATAATGATAACTTCCAGGTTACGTTTATTGGCAGGGTTCACCAGTTTGCAATGCCCTTTATATTCTTCCCATTTTGATTCTATCGGGCCGTGAGGAATTTTTGCATCCAACATATATTCTTACTTTACAGAGATGTTTTGAAATAAATTACAATCGGGATAATAGCGAAACCAACAGGAATGGCTATACCAAAGATCCACAGACCAATGAAATTGATCAGGCCATTGTACTTCTTGTGGTTCAAACCGAAAGTCTGAAAAGCGCTTTTAAAACCATGGATCAGGTGAAATGATAACGCGATCATGGAGATCACATAAATAATTACAACCCATAAGTTTTGGAAAGCGTCGTAAGTAACGGTGTAGAGATCTTTCAGCGGATGCGCAACTCCTTCATAAGTTTGCATCGGCATCTCACTGTAATGGAATTTGGCCCAGAACTGTGCGAGGTGAATAACGATGAAGATAAAAAGGATGCTTCCCATGATAGCCATCTGGCGGCTGAACCAGGAAGAAGTTTGGTTGCCCGCATGAACCGTGTATTTCACCGGACGGGCTGCCCTGTTGCTAAAAGTGAGCTGTATCGCAATGAATGCGTGTAACAGGATCACAATTTTCAGCCCCCAGGCAATAAATTGAATCAGGCCGTTATGGCCCATGAATGCTGCATATTCGTTAAAGGCCTTCCCCTTATCGTCCTGCAACAATTGTAAGTTACCTGCCAGGTGCACTAAAACGAAACTGCAAAGAAACAAGCCGGTAGCACCTACCAATAACTTCTTACCGATAGAGGTATTAAAGAACTGTGACCACTTCATAAGTAAAATTCTAAGCTTCCAGTGTAATAAAGATGATTTGAAATGTCGGGCAAATTTAAAGCAGGAAAAATAAAAACCAAATGATATTTATCAGGTTTTATAACACATTAAACTAAAAACGTCCACATTATCGATTGACAATCAAGTATCAATCACATAATATCTTTCATTTTTTACTGAAAATTTAATTTATTCGAGACGTTTTAGCATAATATTATCCACCATATTATACAAATGTGAAGGTTGATATGTTCGCCATTTATCGTCTTCCAACAGGTGTACATAGTGATCCAACTTCGCCCGCCTGAACTCGTCCCGGGTTTGTACAGGCATATCCAGCGCCACTATCCAGCCGCCTTCATCCCTGATATCTTCCCACCACTCTTCATAATAACAATCATCCGATGAATGAAAATTCATCACATTCTCAGCAATTAAAATGAATTTGCGGATGCCCTGGGCGATCAGTACGTCTATAATATTCCGCTTCATGGTTTCGATATCATTATCAATGGTATCGTTCCATTCTCCAAGCAGTTCTATTATGACGAAGTTAAACTGGTAGTCAGTGAACAGGATCTTCATATACAGGTTGCGCGAACCGAATTCGTCCCACTGCGGATGTATATAATAATTATACACCGCATTCGAATATTCAAACTCGCTATACTCCCGCCCGTAAAAAGGCGAGTATTCATCTTCCTCGGCTGTGTATAAATGCCGCCAATTGTAATATGGTTCTATATCGTGCATACCTGTACAAAGGTCTGTTTAAATCACTTTTTCGCAAAATCAGCTACCGCTTTTTTTACGCTTCCGGCTTTTAACAGCAAAGCCTGGGCAGCTTCATAATCCGTCAGCGACAACTGCTCCATCAACATCTTCACTCCCCTGTCTACCAGCTTCTCATTGCTCAGCTGCATATTCACCATTTTATTGTCTTCTACCCTCCCCAACTGGATCATCACGGAGGTACTGATCATATTCAATACCAGTTTTTGCGCGGTACCGCTTTTCAGGCGGGTGCTTCCTGTTACAAACTCAGGCCCTACCACTACCTCTACCGGGAAATCGGCAGCTGCTGACAAGGGCGTATCCGGGTTGCAACTGATGCTGCCGGTAACGATGCCGTGTTTGCGGCACTCGTTCAGCGCGGCGATCACATAAGGCGTAGTTCCACTGGCTGCAATACCTATCACTACGTCCTTATCCGTAATATTATGCGCCTTCAGGTCTTCCCATCCCTGGGTGCGACTGTCTTCCGCAAATTCAACCGCCTGGCGGATGGCAGTATCACCGCCGGCTATCAGCCCTATCACCAGGCCCTGGGGCACGCCAAAAGTAGGCGGACATTCGGAAGCATCCACCACTCCTAAACGCCCGCTTGTTCCGGCGCCCATATAAAAAAGGCGGCCGCCTGCCAGCATCTTGTCGGATACGGCGTTCACCAGTTTTTCGATCTGTGGAATGGCTTTCTCTACTGCCAACGGAACAGTCTGATCTTCTTTATTCATGTTCACCAACAGCTCATGAACGCTCATCTTTTCCAGATGGCGGTAATGCGATGGCTGTTCCGTTACTTTTACAAATGACATATTTATCTCTTAAAAATGATTAACGATGGTATTCCAGCAACCCGGTAATAGGGCTGCGCAAGATCTGGCCTAACGACAGTTCATACAGTTCACAGAGTTCCTGGATGATGTCCCGGAACGAATAGGCGATGCCCCCGGTGAAATGCAGACTGCTGGTCCAGCTTTCCCTGTATTTGTAAATATGGTTAAAGAAGAAATCATTCAATCCGTCTTCCAGGATATTTTCCACCATAAAATGTCCCCTGTTCTCTGAAAGAAAAGCAGCATACTGCGCCAGGTAGCGGTTGGCCAACGGCTTGCGGTAAACGTTTTCCAGGATTTCGTCTTTGTTGGTATGGTACTTATATTCGAACCGTGCATGCAGGTCGGAATCGAAGCTGTTGTAGAGATAATATTGCAGTACTTTCCTTCCCAGGTAAGCTCCGCTTCCTTCATCTCCCAAAATATAACCAAGGCCAGGGTTGTTCCTGACAATCTCGGTTCCATCGTAATAACAGGAATTAGAACCTGTTCCCAGTATGCAGGCAACTCCCGGCTGTTTCCCGCATAGCGCGCGGGCAGCGCCCATCAGGTCGTGATGCACTTCCGCCCTGGCAGCAGGCCATACTGTATTGATAGCCGTGGTTACCAGTTCCAGGTTTTTCGGTTGCGAAAGGCCTGTTCCGTAAAAATATACCTCGGTTACTTCCGCTCCTGCAGGTAGCTGAGGCGCCAGTTCCGTTTCCAAAATTGCCCTGATCTGCTCCGCAGATTGGAAATAAGGGCTAACTCCCTGTGTATGAAGGACGAGAGGTTCTCCTCCTCCCAACACTCCCCATTCCGTTTTGGTAGACCCACTATCCGCTACCAGCTTTATTCCAGCGCTCATACCCGGTTAATTGTATAATTAAAGAATGAATTATGCTATTTTTGCCACAATTTAAAGAAAAGGGGTCCACAAAAGCAAACCTCTTCATTTAAGAGTGAAAGTACATGTCTGTGGCCGACCACTCACACAACATGCTTAACAGATTGGTCATATAAATTTAGCGGGATAATAATCTGAATATGTCAAACAGGAAACTGAATGTTTTTCTTCCACTTCTTTTTGCGGTAGTGCTGGCCCTCGGAATGTTCCTTGGCCATAAAATGCCCGGATCAGGCAACAACGGCACCACCGTATTTTTCACAAAACCCTCCCGAGGTCCGCTCCAGGAAGTAATGGATCTCATTAAAACAAAATATGTAGATACTCTCAATACCGATAAATTACAACAGGAAGCGATAGAAGGATTGCTTTCCAAACTGGATCCTCACTCCATTTATATCACCCCGGAAGAATTACAACGGGTCACTGAAGATATGGATGGCAATTTTGAAGGAATAGGCGTAGAGTTTAATATTACCAACGATACGGTGAATGTAGTAAGCGTATTAAGCGGAGGGCCTTCAGAAACAGCAGGCGTCCAGACAGGCGATAAGATCCTGAAAGTGAACGATACCCTGGTAGCCGGCAACAGCATTACTGCCGAAAAGATCAGGAGATTATTACGGGGCCCTGCCGGTTCTATAGTAAACACCCAGGTGCTTCGCCAGCAAAAGACCATCACTATTCCTATCAAGCGCGGAGTGATTCCTTTATACAGCGTAGATGCGGCTTACATGGCTGCTCCAACTGTTGGTTACATTAAGATCAGCCGTTTTTCTGCCACTACATATGATGAGTTTATGAAAGCTATGCGCCAGCTGACGCAGCAAGGCATGAAAGAACTGATCATTGACCTGCGCCAGAACCCGGGCGGATACCTGGATGCAGCCGTAAGGGTAGCCGACGAATTGCTGGATGAAAATAAACTGATCGTTTACACGAAAGGAAAAGATTTCCCGAGGGCCGATTATAAAACCAAACGCCCGGGGTTATTCGAGAAAGGCGCACTGGCAATCCTTACAGACGAAGGTTCTGCATCCGCCAGTGAAATTCTGGCCGGCGCAATCCAGGACTGGGACAGGGGTGCGATCATCGGTCGCCGTACCTTCGGTAAAGGCCTAGTACAGGAGCAATATGATCTCGACAATGGGGGCGCCCTGCGTTTAACCGTTGCCCGTTATTACATCCCGTCCGGCAGAAGCATACAGAAGCCTTATGGCAAGGGCCATGATGATTACAACGACGATATCATGGAACGTTTAAACCATGGAGAGCTGGTAAATAAAGACAGTATAAAGATCAACGACACCGTTCCTTACAAAACAGCCGGCGGCCGCCGGGTATACGGAGGCGGCGGTATCACACCCGACTTCTTTATTCCATTTGATACGGCCAGGTTTACGCCCACACTAACGGCTATATATACACGTAATACGTTCGGCAATTTTGCATACCAGTATTATACCAATCACCGCGAAACATTCAAGGCGTATAAAGACGCTGCGGCGTTTGTAAAAGGGTTCCAGCCAACCGGCGAATTAATGAACGAATTCCTCAGTTTCGCGAAGAAAGACAGCATACCCGGACTGGATCGCCTGAGCGCCAAGGATGAAAACGAGATCCGCGTTCGCCTGAAAGCGATGCTGGCCCGCCAGTTATTCAGAACAGAAGGTTTCTATGAAACCATCAACCAGGACGATCCTATGGTGAAGAAAGCCCTGGAAGTAGTTTTGGATAAATCCAGTACCCCATGAACCTGAAACGACATTACCTGGTTCGCATCGCGGCCCTGGTATTGATACCAACGCTTACATTCTGCTTCTTTAATTTTTATGCTATACCCAAAGTGCGGGAATCGGGCAGGCCACATGGCGACCTGGCTATGGGCCCCGCTTTGCTGATGATAGCCGAGGTGCTGATCTGGTTGTTTGTGATATTCCTGGAAGGGGTCCTCTTCTGGATCCGCCGGCAGTACAGCCTGCGCAACGCCAACTTTACCCTGCTTGGAATAACCGTTGTGCTGGTATTGTTAATGGCGTTGACACTGATGCGTTAATTGTTTTTACCCAAATAATAGCCATTTCTAGCTATTGTTGCAGTAACAAAAAAAAATTAATTTTGGGCACAGCCTTTCTTTTCCCTGACTTATTGTTTCCCTGGATCAGATTATGAAAGTCGCCCAAACCTTTGAAAAGCATTTACAGCAGGTCTGTTTCCTTCCTGAAGAAATCGATCAACAGGGAGTATCCCAACTACTAGATAAGTTTGAACAGTTAGGTAATACAATGCTTAACACTGCACCGCTTTATTTCCTGATCGATTATACCAAGTCGCAGTACCTGCTCATGACAAATTCGACGCTGGAGATCACCAACCGCGATCCCCGGGAGTTCCTTGAAGGCGGTATCCCTATGCTGAAAAGCATTTACCAGCCAGACGATTTCAGGATATATAACGAGAAAATCTTCCCTGTGAACCTCCGGTTCCTCCAATCGCAGCCCCAGGCTATTCACCATGAATTTATCTTCTCCTATAATTTCAGGATAAAGCATAAGAATGGCAACATGGTGCCTATTTTACAGCGCGGCTGTTACCTGACTTCCCCTGTTACCGGCCTGCCTATTTACAGCCTCGGCATGGTAACAGATATTTCCCCTTTGAAGAAAGACAGGATCATTTACCAGACTATTGAAAGAAGAACGGAAAATGGAAGGCAACTGCTCGAGGAGAATTATTACTACCCTTACGAGGAAGACTCCCAGCTGTCGTCGCAGGAACTGAGGGTGCTGGGATATATGGCGGAAGGCTTGAGTAGCAAGCAGATTGCCTGGAAACTGAATATCGCTGAAAATACGGTCAATAATCACCGTAAAAATATGCTGAAGAAAACCAATACCAAGAATGTGGCTGAATTGATAGCTGTGGCCTGCCGGGCCCGTATCATATAAATAATAAAAACAGGAAGGCCGGCCAGGAGCGTTCCTGGCCGGCCTTCCTGTTTTTATTTGATCTTATTGATTTTTACGTTGCATTTTAGGCAGTGACTGGGCGATCAGGTCGTTCATCACGTTTACCGCTTCGTCCAGGTAGATATCTTTGGTCCTGGCTTTCAGCCAATCTTTGTTCCTGGCGAGTTTGGTAGTGTCGTTACCGAGTTTGTCGATATCCGATTTGATGTTCACTATGCTGAGCTCTTTCACTTTATCATTTACTGCGTCATATTTCTTCAAAGCAGCAGTATTTGTTTTTTGCTCAGTTTTGTAGGTCTGGATATTGAGAGAATAGCTATCCTGTTTTTCCAGCTTTTTCAGGGTGCTGAGATTTTCGTTCAGCAGCTTGAAAGCAGGGCTGGCAGCCATTCTTTTTTCGCTGTTCTTTTTCAGTACTTCTGTATTTACAGGATTGTACCAGGGCGTAAACGCAGCTCTCGGAATTTCGTCCCATACCAGCGCATCAGAATCTTTACGTTCGCTAACCTCATAGTAAGGATCTGGCAATACGATATCGGAAGTCACGCCTTTCAGTTGGGTAGAACCGCCGTTGGCGCGATAGAATTTCTGTTGGGTGAGTTTCAGGGCGCCAAGGCTGCTGCCGTCTTTAACCGGGTAGAAGTCGTCGAGGCTGAAAAGACGCTGAACGGTACCTTTACCAAAGGTTTGAGGACTGCCTATGATCACGGCGCGTTTGTAGTCCTGCATGGCAGCGGCCATGATCTCAGAAGCAGAAGCGCTGTATTCGTTCACCATGATAGCCAGCGGGCCGTCGTATTGTACATTTTTGTCCCTGTCTCTGAGCACTACAGCTTCTCCTCCTCTTGAACGCACCTGTACCACAGGGCCTTCAGGGATGAACAGGCCGGCCATTTGTACTACGTCCTGCAGTGATCCGCCTCCGTTGAAACGTAAATCGAGGATGATACCATCTACTTTTTCGGCTTTCAGTTTAGCGACTTCTTTGGCTACGTCGTCGGCACTGCGGGCGCCGTTGCGGTCGTTGAAGTCGGCGTAGAACTCAGGCAGGTAGATATACCCGATCTTATGCTGCCCGTTGATGATAGCAGATTTCGCAAAAGTTTCCTCGGTAACGATTTCGTCTCTGACGATGGTGATCGCCTTGGTTGTTCCGTCTACGCTTTTTACGGTGAGGGTAACCGGCGTTCCTTTTTTACCGCGGATCAGTTTCACGGCGTCTTCAACCGGGTAGCCGGTGATATCTACGGGTTCGCTGTTTCCCTGTCCTACTTTCTGGATCACATCATTGGCTTTCAGTTGCCCCTGTTTCCAGCTAGGGCTGCCTGTTACGATGCTTACCACTTTGATCTTATCGCCTTCTTCTTTCAGTTGGGCGCCGATACCATAGAATTTACCTGCCATCTGCTCTTCAAAAGCCCTTTTCTCATCTGGCGGGAAATAGTCGGTATGCGGATCCATTGTGGTAGTAATAGCGTTCACATACAGGTTGAAACGGTCGTTATCGTTTTGCCTGTTTTTTAGTCTTTCGAAGTAGCGATCGTACAGTTGTTTTACTTTCTGACGGGCTTCTACTTCCAGTTCAGCATCTGTTTTGGATTTGAGGCTGTCTTTACCCTTGTCTTTTTCTCTTTGTTCCTGCAGGTCTGTCAGTTTTTCGAGCGTACGGTATTTCAGCACCTTGCGCCAGGATTCTTTCCGGGCGGCTTCGTCGGCGGGAAAATCGATCTTGTCAGGGTCCAGGGTTACCGTTTCGTTTACAGAGAAATCGAAAGGTTTAGCCAGGATTTCAGGGTAGATGGCTGCAGCTTCGGCCACTCTTTGTTTTATCAACGCGTTTATACTGCGGAAGCAATCTACAGGAGCGCCCATCAGTTCATCATCAATGTGAGAAGAGAGGGGTTCCAGTTTCACCACGTCTGATTTCAAAAAGAATTTCTTTTCTGTATCGAGGCTACGCAGATATTTATTGAAAACTTCCTTGGAAAACTTATCGTCAATAGGTTTGGGTTGGTAATGTCCTTCTTTCAGCATCTGGCCAACAAGGTTCATGATCACCTCGTAACGGGCAGGCGGGTCTTCCTTGTGTCCC
>Ga0164243_10015083_pt1 | contig 10710 bp, 8 predicted proteins | sample OricompcompostOP_FD_108781 | JGI IMG/M metagenome (GOLD analysis project Ga0164243, IMG submission 108781) | Organic Plus compost microbial communities from Emeryville, California, USA - Original compost - Organic plus compost (OP) | ecosystem: Engineered > Solid waste > Mixed feedstock >...
CTGGAGTTCATCGCCTCCAAGATCCAGACCAACATCCGCGAGCTCGAGGGCGCGCTGATCCGGGTGACCGCGTTCGCCAACCTCAACCGCCAGGAGGTCGACATGACCCTGGCCGAGATCGTGCTCAAGGACCTCATCCCGGAGGGTGGCGAGCCCGAGATCACCGCGCCGCTCATCATCGCGCAGACGGCGGCCTACTTCGGGCTGTCGCTGGAGGAGCTCACCGGGCCGAGCCGCGGCCGGCACCTGGTCATGGCCCGCCAGATCGCCATGTACCTGTGCCGCGAGCTCACCGACCTCTCGCTGCCCAAGATCGGTGCCCAGTTCGGCAACCGCGACCACACCACGGTGATGTACGCAGACCGCAAGATCAACCAGCTGCTCGCCGAGCGCCGCGCGGTCTTCAACCAGGTCAGCGAGCTCACCAACCGGATCAAGCTCCAGGCCCGGCAGAGCTGACCGTCGACACGGCGGCCGAGCCTGTGCACAACCCGCATGCCCGGAGGGGAACTACACGGGGAGGATCTGTGGACCGACGGGTCGGGCATCTACCCGGCCCTCCCGTCACGCACACCCCGCCCCGGTTCGTCGACGGCTCCTCCACACCGCCTGTGGACTCCCGATTCCCGCGCTGACCTGCCCGGACGACGTCCATCCACAGATTCCACCGACGCTATGACTCCCACTCACCTACTTACTGGGCCGATCCCCTGTGAACCTCTGCCCCGCACCTCGCCTGGGGACGACCGGCCCTTCCTCTCGTCCCGCCCCGCCCGGCGTGGCAGGATGCACTCCCCGACGTACCCACACCGCGCGCCCGTGCCGAGGGACAGCCTGCAAAGGACCGCATCGTGAAGTTTCGTGTCGACCGCGACGTGTTCGCTGACGCCGTCGCCTGGGCCGCCCGCAGCCTGCCGGTCCGGCCCAGCGTTCCCGTGCTCGCCGGCCTGCTGGTCGAGGCGGGGCCGGACGGCCTCGTCCTCTCGACGTTCGACTACGAGACCTCCGCCCGCGCCACGCTGACCGCGGAGGTCTCCGACGAGGGCACCGCACTGGTCAGCGGCCGGCTGCTCGCCGACATCTGCCGCAGCCTCCCCGACAAGCCCGTCGAGATGGTCCTCGACGGCGCGCGCGTGAGCCTCACCTGCGGGTCCGCACGGTTCAGCCTGCAGACCATGCCGGTGGAGGACTACCCGACGATCCCGGAGATGCCGGTCGCCACCGGCACCGTCCAGAGCGAGCTGTTCGCGCACGCGGTGGCCCAGGCGGTCACCGCCGCCGGGCGCGACGACATGCTCCCGGTGCTCACCGGGGTCCGGATCGAGATCGAGGGGTCCACGATCACGCTGCTCGCGACCGACCGGTTCCGGCTCGCCCAGCGCGAGCTGACCTGGGACCCGCGCAGCACCGACGAGTCCCTGGCCGCGCTGGTGCCCGCCCGGGTGCTCGGCGACACCGCCAAGTCGCTCACCGCGGGCGAGACGGTGACCATCGCGCTGTCCGCGAGCGGCACCGGCGAGGGCCTGATCGGGTTCGAGGGCACCGGCCCGGGCGGCGTCCGGCGGACCACCACCCGGCTGCTCGACGGCGAGTTCCCCAAGGTGCGCAGCCTGTTCCCCACCGAGCGGCTGACCGTGGCCAAGGTCGACAAGGCGGCGCTGATCGAGTCCGTGAAGCGCGTGGCGCTGGTCGCCGAGCGCAACGCAGCCGTGCAGCTGGCCTTCGCCGACGGGGTGCTCACCCTGGACGCCGGCTCGGGCGACGAGGCCCAGGCGTCGGAGTCGATCGAGGCCGACATCGAGGGCGAGGACCTCACCACCGGGTTCAACCCGCAGTTCCTGCTCGACGGACTCACCGCGATCGACGAGCCCGTCGTGGAGCTCGCCTTCACCCAGCCGTCCAAGCCCGTCGTCATCGCTGGGGCCGCGGGGGACACTGATGGGGACGGCGACTCCGGCTTCCGCTACCTGCTGATGCCGCGGCGCCTGCTGACCTGACCCCCACCGGGAGGAGCACCGGGATGCACATCGGACTCGTCGGACTCGGGAAGATGGGTGGCAACATGCGCACCCGGATGCGGAACGCGGGACTGACCGTGATCGGGTACGACCGCAACCCCGAGGTCTCCGACGTCGGCAGCCTCGAGGAGCTCGTCGAGCAGCTGCCCAGCCCCAAGGTCGTGTGGGTGATGGTCCCCGCGGGCGACCCCACGCGCGAGACGGTCGAGACGCTGGCCGGCCTGCTCGGCGAGGGGGACGTGATCGTCGACGGCGGCAACTCCCGGTGGACCGACGACCTGGCCGCGGTGGAGCGGCTGGAGGGCACCGGCATCGGCTACGTCGACTGCGGCGTCTCCGGCGGGGTGTGGGGTCTCGAGAACGGCTACGCCCTGATGTACGGCGGCTCGGAGGAGGACGTCGCCAAGGTGCAGCCGGCCTTCGACGCGCTCAAGCCGGAGGGCGAGTTCGGGGCCGTGCACGCCGGCGGGGTCGGCGCCGGCCACTTCTCGAAGATGGTCCACAACGGCATCGAGTACGCGATGATGCAGAGCTACGCCGAGGGCTACGAGCTGCTGCAGAAGGCCGACATGGTCGACAACGTCACCGAGGTCCTCCGCTCCTGGCGCGAGGGCACGGTGATCCGGTCCTGGCTGCTCGACCTGCTCGTCGCCGCCCTCGACGAGAAGCCCGACCTCGAGGGGATCCGGGGGTACGCCGAGGACTCGGGCGAGGGCCGCTGGACCGTCGAGGCCGCCATCGAGCACGCCGTGCCCATGCCGGCGATCGCGTCCGCGCTCTTCGCGCGCTTCGCCTCCCGCCAGGACAACAGCCCGGCCATGCAGGCGGTCGCGGCGATGCGCAACCAGTTCGGAGGACACGCCGTCCAGACGTCGCCCCCGCCCGGCGGCGACGCCGCGGAGCCCGCCGAGAGCTGAGCGGTTGTACGTCGCACACCTCACCCTCCACGACTTCCGGTCGTACGCCACCGCCGACCTCGAGCTCGGTGCCGGCGTCAGCGCCTTCATCGGTCGCAACGGGCAGGGCAAGACCAACCTGGTCGAGGCGGTCGACTACCTGTCCCGGTTGACCTCGCACCGGGTCGCGACCGACGCGCCGCTGGTGCGCGCCGGGGCCGAGCATGCGGTGGTGCGCGCGGCGGTGGTCAAGGACGGCCGCACCGCGGTGCTCGAGGTCGAGATCAACCCCGGGCGGGCCAACCGGGCGCGCGTCAACCGCTCCCCGCTCCCCCGGGTGCGCGACCTGGTCGGCCTGGTGCGCACCGTCGTCTTCTCGCCCGAGGACCTCACGCTGGTCAAGGGCGACCCCGCCGACCGACGGCGGTTCCTCGACGACCTGCTGGTGCTGCGCACTCCCCGGCTGGCCGGTGTCCGCGCCGACTACGACCGGGTGCTCCGGCAGCGCAACTCCCTGCTCAAGACCGCGCGGGCCGGCCGCAACATCTCGCTCGACACGCTGACCGTGTGGGACGACCACCTGGCCCGGGTGGGCGCGGAGCTGCTGGCCGCCCGGCTCGCGCTGGTCGACGAGCTGCGGCCGTACATCGGCAAGGCCTACGAGACCGTGGCCCGCGGTGCCTCCCGCGAGGACGCCCGGATCGAGTACCGCCCCTCCTTCGAGCTGCCCGGCCCCGACGTCGCCGGGCTCGCGGCGGCGCTGCTCGCCGAGCTCGAGCGCCGGCGCCCCGACGAGCTCGACCGCGGGGTCTCCTTGGTCGGGCCGCACCGCGACGACCTGCTGCTCACGCTCGCCGGCGGCGGCCAGGACCTGCCGGTGAAGGGGTACGCCTCGCACGGTGAGTCCTGGTCGTTCGCGCTCGCGCTGCGGCTGGCCGCCTACGACCTCTTGCGGGCCGAGGGCGACGACCCGATCCTGATCCTCGACGACGTCTTCGCCGAGCTCGACAGCGACCGGCGCACCCAGCTCGCCGAGCTCGTGGCCGGCGCGGAGCAGGTGCTGGTCACCGCGGCGGTGGCGGACGACGTACCGGACGCGCTCGCGGGCGCGACGTACACCGTGACCGACGGGGAGGTGAGCCGGGTTGACGCCGAGTGAGGACGTCGGACCGCCGGAGCGGGCGGAGCAGCCCGGACCGGCCGAGACGCCCGAGCCGTCCGGGACGGCCGAGCAGCCCGAGCCGCACACCCCCGACGGCCTGGACCTGGCCCGGGCGCTGACCCGCGCGACGGCGGGCGCCACCCCCCGGCAGCGGCGCAAGCAGCGCAGCCGGGACAAGCCCACGACCGAGCGGGTCTCGGGCGCGCACCCGGACGACCGCGACCCCCAGCCGATCGGCGGCGAGGTCGCCCGGCTGGTCGAGGAGCGCGGCTGGGAGCTGGACCTGCGGATGCGCGGCGTCTTCGCCCGGTGGCCCGAGCTGGTCGGTGAGCAGGTGGCCGGCCACTGCGCCCCCGAGTCCTTCGTCGACGGCCGGCTGGTCGTGCGGGCCGGCTCCACGGCCTGGGCCACCCAGCTGCGGCTCCTCGTCCCGACCCTGCTGCGGCGGCTCAACGAGGAGCTCGGGCACGGCACGGTCAGCGTGATCGACGTGCTCGGGCCGCACGGCCCGAGCTGGAAGAAGGGGCCACGCTCGGCCCGGGACGGGCGCGGGCCCAGGGACACCTACGGCTGATTTCCGGCCGCGCGGACGTATGGGCCCCTATCCGTCCCCCTCCGCGGCGCTCTGAACGGCACTGGCGCGCGGCTCGCGGCCGAATCTCCCCGCGGGGGGACCCCTTCCTGGGGATGGCGCCGTGTCTCGGGGCCCTCAGACCGCTATCATGGACGTTGGCCGTTCACCGGCGGGTGACGCGGCCTTCTTTGTGCCAGACAGATGAAGAGGTGTGTGTGTCCGACGAGCGTCCCACTCCCGAAGAGTCCGACATCACCGCCTCCCCCAACGGGACGCCGAACGCTGAGACCGGCACCTACGACGCCTCCGCGATCCAGGTGCTGGAGGGCCTCGAGGCCGTCCGGAAGCGGCCCGGCATGTACATCGGCTCGACCGGCGAGCGCGGTCTCCACCACCTGATCTGGGAGATCGTCGACAACGCCGTCGACGAGGCGCTGGCCGGCTTCTGCGACCGCATCGTGCTGACCCTCACCGAGGACGGCGGCGTGCGGGTCGAGGACAACGGCCGCGGCATCCCGACCGACACCGCCCCCGGCCAGGAGCTGCCGGCGGTCACGATCGCGCTCACCCAGCTGCACGCCGGCGGCAAGTTCGGCGGTGGTGGCTACAAGGTCTCCGGCGGCCTGCACGGCGTGGGCGTCTCGGTGGTCAACGCGCTGTCCACCCGGCTGGTCGTCGAGGTGAAGAACCGCGGTCACCTGTGGCGGCAGTCGTTCTCGCTGGGCGAGCCGGACGGTCCGCTCGAGCAGGTGCGGCCGCTCGAGGAGGGCGAGGGCACCGGCACCACCGTCACCTACTGGGCCTCCCCGGAGATCTTCGAGACCACCACGCTGTCGCTGGAGACGATCACCACCCGGATCCGCGAGTACGCGTTCCTCAACAAGGGACTCGAGATCGTCGTGCGCGACGAGCGGCCGGCGGCGGCCGAGATCGCCGAGGCCGTCGAGGACCCGACGATCGACGAGAGCGTCGACGGCGGCCACGACGCGATCAAGAAGGGCGCGACCGGCGGCCTCGAGCAGGTGTTCCGCTACGACCGGGGCCTGGTCGACTACGTCGAGCACCTCAACAAGCGCAAGCAGCCGGCGAACCCGACGATCATCTCGTTCGAGGCCGAGACGCCCGAGGGCGCCGAGAACCACATGAGCCTCGAGGTGGCGATGCAGTGGAACGTCACCTTCACCGAGTCGGTGCACACGTTCGCCAACACGATCAACACCCACGAGGGCGGCACCCACGAGGAGGGCTTCCGGGCCGCGCTCACCTCGACCGTCAACCACTGGGGCGAGGAGTGGGGCCTGATCAAGAAGCGCGAGGACCGGGTCTCCGGTGACGACATCCGCGAGGGCCTGACCGCGATCATCTCGATCAAGCTCGGCGAGCCGCAGTTCGAGGGCCAGACCAAGACCAAGCTCGGCAACACCGAGGCCAAGGGCTTCGTCCAGAGGGTCGTCAACGACCACCTCGGCGCCTGGTTCGAGCAGAACCCGGCCGAGGGGCGCGACATCGTGCGCAAGGCCCAGGCCGCGGCCTCCGCCCGGATCGCCGCGCGCAAGGCGCGCGACCTGGCCCGCTCCCGCAAGGGCCTGCTGGGCGGCGGCGGCCTGCCCGGCAAGCTCGCCGACTGCCAGTCGACCAACCCCGAGGAGTGCGAGATCTTCATCGTCGAGGGCGACTCGGCGGGCGGGTCGGCGAAGTCGGGCCGCGACCCGCGGATCCAGGCGATCCTCCCGATCCGCGGCAAGATCCTCAACGTCGAGAAGGCCCGCATCGACAAGGTGCTCGCCAACGCCGAGGTCCAGGCGATCATCTCCGCGCTGGGCACCGGCATCCACGAGGAGTTCGACCTCGACAAGCTGCGCTACCACAAGGTGGTGCTGATGGCCGACGCCGACGTCGACGGCCACCACATCAACACGCTGCTGCTGACGCTGCTGTTCCGGTTCATGCGCCCGCTCATCGAGCAGGGCTACGTCTACATGGCGCAGCCGCCGCTCTACCGGATCCGGTGGAACAAGCCGCACGCCCACGAGTTCGTCTACTCCGACGCCGAGCGCGAGGCGCTGACGCGCGACGGGCTCGAGCAGGGCAAGAAGCTGCCCAAGGAGAACCCGGTGCAGCGCTACAAGGGTCTCGGCGAGATGAACGCCGACGAGCTGTGGGAGACCACGATGGACCCCGACCAGCGGGTGATGCTCCAGGTGACGCTGGAGGACGCCGCCCAGGCCGACGAGATCTTCTCGGTGCTGATGGGCGAGGACGTCGAGCAGCGCCGCTCCTTCATCCAGCGCAACGCCAAGGACGTGCGCTTCCTCGACATCTAGGCCTGGACACCCAGAGCCACACCGAACGACGCCGACAGAGAGAGCAGCTGTGACCGAAGCGACCGACAACATCATCGGCGGTGGCGGCGACGGCGGGAGCCGGATCGAGCCCATCGACCTGCAGGAGTCGATGAAGCGGTCCTACATCGACTACGCGATGGCCGTCATCGTCGGCCGCGCGCTGCCCGACGTGCGCGACGGGCTCAAGCCGGTGCACCGGCGGGTCCTCTACGCGATGTGGGACGGCGGCTACCGGCCCGACAGCGGCTTCTCGAAGTGCTCCCGCGTCGTCGGCGACGTGATGGGTCAGTACCACCCGCACGGCGACAGCGCGATCTACGACACTCTCGTCCGGCTCGCCCAGCCGTGGGTGATGCGGGCCCCGCTGATCCACGGCCAGGGCAACTTCGGCTCGCCCGGCAACGACCCCGCCGCCGCGATGCGGTACACCGAGTGCCGGATGGCGCCGCTGGCCATGGAGATGGTCCGCGACATCCAGCAGGACACCGTCGACTTCACCCCCAACTACGACGGCCGTTCGCAGGAGCCGTCGATCCTGCCGGCCCGGTTCCCCAACCTGCTGGTCAACGGCTCGGCCGGCATCGCGGTCGGCATGGCGACCAACATCCCGCCGCACAACCTGCGCGAGGTCGCGGCCGGCGCCAAGTGGGCGCTGGAGCACCCGGACGCGACGCGCGAGGAGCTGCAGGACGCGCTCATCGAGCGGATCAAGGGACCCGACTTCCCCAACGCCGCGCTGATCGTCGGCCGGCAGGGCATCGAGCAGACCTACCGCACCGGGCGCGGCTCGATCACCCAGCGCGCGGTGATCGAGGTCGACGAGGACAGCAAGGGCCGCACCACGCTGGTGATCACCGAGCTGCCCTACATGGTCAACCCCGACAACCTCGCGCTGAAGATCGCCGAGCTCGCCGACTCCGGCAAGGTGCAGGGGATCGCGGACGTGCGCGACGACACCTCCTCGCGGACCGGCCAGCGCCTGGTCGTCGTGCTCAAGCGCGACGCCGTCGCGCGCGTCGTGCTGAACAACCTGCTGAAGCACACCGAGCTGCAGACCAACTTCAGCGCCAACATGCTGGCGCTGGTCGACGGCGTCCCCCGCACGCTGACGATCGACCAGTTCATCACCCACTGGGTCGACCACCAGATCGACGTCATCCAGCGGCGAACCCGGTACCGGCTCAACGAGGCCGAGAAGCGCGCGCACATCTACCGCGGCCTGGTCAAGGCGCTCGACCAGCTCGACGAGGTGATCGCGCTGATCCGGCGCTCGCCGGAGGTCTCCGACGCCCGCGACGGGCTGATGGAGCTGCTCGACATCGACGACGTCCAGGCCGAGGCCATCCTCGAGATGCAGCTGCGCCGGCTGGCCGCGCTGGAGCGTCAGAAGATCATCGACGAGCTGGTCAAGATCGAAGAGGAGATCGCCGACCTCACCGACATCCTCGAGCGGCCCGAGCGCCAGCGCTCGATCGTGATGGAGGAGCTCGACGAGATCGTCGAGAAGTACGGCGACGACCGGCGCACCCAGATCATCGCGGCCGACGGCGACCTCTCGATGGAGGACCTGATCCCCGACGAGGACCTCGTCGTGTCGATCACCCGCGGCGGCTACGCCAAGCGGACCCGCGCCGACCAGTACCGCACCCAGAAGCGCGGCGGCAAGGGGGTGCGCGGTGCGCAGCTGCGGGGCGACGACGTCGTCGAGCACTTCATCGCCACGTCCAACCACCACTGGTTGCTGTTCTTCACGACCGCCGGGCGGGTCTACCGCACCAAGGCCTACAACCTGCCCGAGGCGTCGCGCGACGCGAAGGGCGGGCACGTCGCCGGTCTGCTGAGCTTCCAGCCCGACGAGTCGATCGCCCAGGTGCTGGCGATCCGCGACTACGACCAGGCGCCGTACCTCGTGCTCGCCACCCGCAACGGGCTGGTGAAGAAGACCCGGCTGGCCGACTACAACAGCCCGCGGCAGGCGGGCGTCATCGCGATCAACTTCCGCGAGGAGGACGACGAGCTGATCGGCGCCGAGCTGGTGTCGTCGGAGGACGACATCCTGCTGGTGTCGCGCAAGGGCCAGGCGATCCGGTTCCGCGCCGACGACACCCAGCTGCGGCCGATGGGCCGGGCGACGTCCGGCGTGACCGGCATGAAGTTCCGCGAGGGCGACTCGATGCTGTCGATGTCGGTGATCCGGGCCGAGCAGGTCGCCGCGGAGGAGGCGGCCGAGGCCGAGGGCGGCTCGGTGGAGGACTCGGCGGTCAAGGAGCAGTACGTCTTCACCATCACCGACGCCGGCTACGCCAAGCGGACCCGGATCAGCGAGTACCGCCTCCAGGCCCGGGGTGGTCTCGGGATCAAGACGCACGCGCTCACCAACGAGGACCGCGGCGGCCTGGTCGGCGCGTTCATCGTCGTCGAGGGCGACGAGGTGCTGTCGATCACCCAGGCCGGTCAGGTCGTGCGCAGCCCGATCAACGAGGACTTCCGGCCCACCGGCCGCTCCACGATGGGGGTCAAGTTCGTGACCCCGAAGGAGGGCGACGCGGTCGCCGTCGTGGCCCGCTCGGTCGAGGCGAAGGAGGTCGAGGAGACCGCCGGGGGCGACGAGGCCGACACGCCGGAGGGGTCTGCCGAGCAGGCGGGAGATTCGTCTGGTAACGACCCGGCTGGCACAATCGAGGGGTCCGTGCCCGATCAGGCAGGTCCCGACGATGCGGAGAGTGACAGCTGATGACGGAGCGTTCCGCCCGGCCAGCGAGCCCACCGAAGGGACGGCCGACGGCAGACCGCCCGCCCCCACCGACCACGACCGCCCGGCGTGAGGACACCGCGGTCCGTGCCCCGATCACCGAGAAGATCCAGCAGAAGCTGAGCTCGGCGGCCGAGGAGCACCGCGCGAACGCCCAGGTACCGCCGGCTCCGGCCCCCGGACGGGCGCCCGTGCGCGGGCGGGGTCCGCGGCGGGCCCGGCTCCGGCTCACCCGGATCGACCCCTGGTCGGTGATGAAGACCGCGTTCCTGCTCTCGGTGGCGTTCGGCGTCGTCACCGTGGTCGCGGTCGCGATGGTCTGGCAGGTGCTCGGCGCCGCGGGCGTGTGGGACTCGATCAACTCCACGATCCAGGAGAGCATCGGCGGCCCGGACACCGCGAACCTCGACGTGGAGGACTACGTCGGCACCTCACGGGTGCTCGGCTTCACGATGCTCGTCGCCGCGGTCGACGTCGTGCTGCTGACCGCGATCGCGACGCTCGGCGCGTTCCTCTACAACATGGCGGCCGCCCTGCTCGGGGGCGTCGAGGTCACCCTCGCGGAGGACCAGCGCTGAGGGGCCATCCGAATTGGGTGACCCGACAACCGCTGGGGTAACCTTCCGCCGTTCCCCGGGCCTATAGCTCAGACGGTTAGAGCGCTTCCCTGATAAGGAAGAGGTCACAGGTTCAAGTCCTGTTAGGCCCACGTGAAGAAGCTTCTCCTGATCGCCCTCGCCGCTGCGGGGATCGTCGTCGCCCGGCGCAAGCTCGAGGAGAGCAAGGCCGAGCAGGCCCTCTGGGCCGAGGCGACCGACCGCGTCGACAAGTCCTGACCCGACCGGCACACTGCTTCCCCTGACCACGACCAGGGGCCTTGGCGCAATTGGTAGCGCACCTGCTTTGCAAGCAGGGGGTTAGGGGTTCGAGTCCCCTAGGCTCCACCGTTTCCGGCCTGCTGTC
>Ga0164243_10015084_pt1 | contig 10710 bp, 9 predicted proteins | sample OricompcompostOP_FD_108781 | JGI IMG/M metagenome (GOLD analysis project Ga0164243, IMG submission 108781) | Organic Plus compost microbial communities from Emeryville, California, USA - Original compost - Organic plus compost (OP) | ecosystem: Engineered > Solid waste > Mixed feedstock >...
GGTCGCCGAGGAGCCCGGCGGAGAACAGCAGGCCCGCGAAGACGAGGGTGTAGGCGTTGATCGCCCACTCCAGCTCGCTCTGTGTGGCGCCGAGGCCGGTGGGCGCGGGCGTGGAGATCGTCTTGATGGCGACGTTCAGGATCGAGTTGTCCAGGACGACGATCAGCAGGCTCAGCATCAGCACGCCGAGGATCGCCCAGCGGCGGCGGTGGACGGCCTCCGGGACCCGGCGGGCGGGGGCGGCGGGAGAAGTCATGCGGACCAGCCTAAGGACTTCCGATACGGAACCGTCTCGTATCGGAAAGGCTTTGCCGTAAACATGCCCCGACATTGCACCGCGCTGGGCCGTCCGGAGCAGCGCGGCACGGCGGGGCGGAGCTCACAGGGGTGCCTCTGGCCCTCGTCCGGCGGAGGTGCCACCATGGACGTGGTCCGGGGACGCCGTCAGGGCGCCTCGAGATGACGTGTTGGGAGACGGATCCATGACGCAGCTTTCGGCTGCCCAGACCGGGACGCCCGGTTCCTCCTCCGGCGGCAAGACGCTGTACGGGGGCAAGGGCTCGCGCCGCATCACTGTCCGGGACATCGCCCTCGCCAAGGAGCGCGGCGAGAAGTGGCCCATGCTCACCGCGTACGACGCGATGACCGCGTCCGTGTTCGACGAGGCCGGCATCCCGGTGATGCTGGTCGGCGACTCCGCGGGCAACTGCCACCTCGGGTACGACACCACCGTGCCCGTCACCCTCGACGAGATGACCATGCTGGCCGCCGCCGTCGTCCGGGGCACCTCGCGCGCCCTGATCGTCGGGGACCTGCCGTTCGGCTCCTACCAGGAGGGTCCGGTGCAGGCGCTGCGCTCGGCGACCCGGCTGGTGAAGGAGGCCGGGGTCGGCGCCGTGAAGCTGGAGGGCGGGGAGCGCTCGCACCGGCAGATCGAGCTGCTGGTGGAGTCCGGCATCCCCGTGATGGCCCACATCGGGCTGACCCCGCAGTCGGTGAACGCCATGGGCTACCGGGTGCAGGGACGCGGTGAGGAGGCCGCCCAGCAGCTGCTGCGGGACGCGAAGGCCGTGCAGGACGCGGGCGCGTTCGCGGTGGTCCTGGAGCTGGTGCCGGCCGAGCTGGCCGCCGAGGTGACCCGCACGCTGCACATCCCGACGGTCGGGATCGGCGCGGGCCCCGAGACCGACGCCCAGGTGCTGGTGTGGACCGACATGCTCGGGCTGACCGGCGGCCGGGTGCCGAAGTTCGTCAAGCAGTACGCGGACCTGCGGGGCGTGATGGCCGGGGCGGCGAAGGCGTTCGCCGAGGACGTGGTCGCCGGGTCCTTCCCGGCCGAGGAGCACTCCGTGCACTGACCCGCGCCCGGGTGGGGCGAGCCACCGCGCACGCCCCTGTGAGCCACTGTCGCACCACCACGACGGCCCGCCGATCTTCCCCCGTCGGCGGGCCGTCGCCCTTTTCGCCGGCACCTCTCCGACACCCCGCCGACACGGTGCGCGGACGCCTGTCGGCGGGGTGTCGGCGGTCTGTCGGGGCTTTGTCGGCGGGCGCTGCGATCGTCGGGGACATGACGCGATACGACGAACGAACGGGGGGCGCGGGAAGCGCCGTGACCGTCCGGGGGCTGGTCAAGCACTACGGGGAGACCAAGGCCCTCGACGGGGTCGATCTGGACGTGGCCGAGGGCACCGTGATGGGGGTGCTCGGGCCGAACGGGGCCGGCAAGACCACGCTGGTCCGCATTCTGTCCACACTGCTCGCCCCGACCTCGGGGCACGCCACCGTCGCCGGGTACGACGTGGTCCGCCGGCCCCGGCAGCTGCGCCGGGTGATCGGGCTGACCGGGCAGTACGCCTCGGTGGACGAGAAGCTCCCGGGCTGGGAGAACCTCTACATGATCGGGCGGCTGCTGGACCTGCCGCGCAAGGAGGCGCGGCGCCGCGCCGACGAGCTGCTGGAGCGGTTCTCGCTCACGGACGCGGCCAAGCGGCCCGCGAGCACCTACTCCGGCGGCATGCGGCGCCGGCTCGACCTGGCGGCCTCCATGATCGGCCGGCCCGAGGTCCTCTTCCTCGACGAGCCGACCACCGGGCTCGACCCGCGCACCCGCAACGAGGTGTGGGACGAGGTCACGAGGATGGTCGGCGAGGGCGTGACCGTCCTGCTGACCACCCAGTACATGGAGGAGGCCGAGCGGCTCGCCTCCGAGCTGACCGTGGTGGACCGCGGCAAGGTCATCGCGACCGGCGGCATCGAGCAGCTGAAGGCGAAGGTCGGCGGGCGGACGCTCCGGGTGCGCCCGGCCGACCCGGGGCAGCTGCGGCCGCTGGCCGCCGCACTCGACGGCCTCGGCGTCACCGGGCTGGCGACCACCACCGTCGACACCGAGGGCGGCGCGGTGCTCGTGCCGGTCCTGAGCGACGAGCAGCTGACCGCCGTGGTCGGCGCGGTCACCGCGCGCGGGATCACCCTCAACGCCCTCACCACCGAACTGCCCAGCCTGGACGAGGTGTTCCTGTCTCTCACCGGCCACCGTGCCGGTGTTCCGGAGGACGCCCCGTCCGCCGGCACCCGTGACGACCGTGAGGAGGTCGCCGTATGAGCGCCACCACCACCGCGGACGACGCCCGTATCCCGCTGCGCGGCCACCTGCGCCACACCGGGGCCCTGGTCCGCCGCAACCTGCTGTGGATCAAGCAGGACCCTGAGTCGATGTTCGACGCGCTGCTGATGCCCGTCGTCTTCACCCTGCTGTTCGTGTACGTCTTCGGCGGCTCGATCGGGCAGGCGCTGGGCGGCGGCCAGGACGGCTACGTCCAGTACGTCATCCCCGGCATGATCGCGATGATGAGCATGACGCTCTCGCAGGGCGTCGGCACCGGCTTCAGCCAGGACTTCAACTCCGGTGTCATGGACCGCTTCCGGTCCCTGCCGATCGGGCGCGGCTCGGTGCTCTTCGCGAAGATCGGCGTGGAGCTGGTGCGGATGCTGTTCGCCACCACCGTGCTGATGGTCGTCGCCGTGCTGGTCGGCTTCGAGATCCACCACTGGGCCGGGCTGTTCGCGGCCGTCGGTCTGTCCGCGGTGTTCGCCTCGTCGATCATGTGGGTGTTCCTCACCCTGGGCGTGGTGCTGAAGAACGCCCAGTCGGTGCAGGCGATGGGCTTCCTGGTGCTGTTCCCGCTGCAGTTCGGCTCGTCGATCTTCGCACCGACGAACTCGATGCCGGGCTGGCTGCAGGCCTTCACCGACTACAACCCGCTCTCCACGCTCGCCGACGCGGCGCGCGGGCTGATGCTGGGCGGCCCGGTCGCCCACGACCTGTGGGTGACGCTGGCCTGGTCGGTGGGGATCACCGCGCTGGCCGCTCCGTACGCCATCCACAAGTTCCGCACCAAGAGCTGACGTTCACCTCTCGCGCAGCATCAGGGCGGTGGCCTCCTCGACGCCGAGGCCGCCGCCCTCGGCGTACGCGGCCTCGAAGGCCGCCTCGTCCAGCACCCGGCGGATCCGCTCCTCGGCACGGGCGCGGGTCGTGCGTTCCATGAGGTTCGCGCGGTGTCCCTCGGGCAGCCAGGAGTCGGCGGCGCCCAGGCAGCGGGCCGCGTCCCGGGCGTGCCGGCCGCCGTCCAGTCCGGCGAGGGCCGCGGCGGCCAGGACGACGTACGAGGCGCGCAGGTGCGGGGCCATGGCGAGGACCAGCGAGTCGCCCGCCTGCCGGATCGCCTCCCGGACGGTGTCGAGTCCCCGCGCGTCGTCGCCGTCGGCCACCTCGATCCAGGCCTCGGCGCCGAGGATGAACACGTCGAAGACCACGTAGTGGGCGAGGCGGAACTCCTCGCGCAGCGCCCGCAGATGCTCACGGGCCTCCGAGGTACGCCCGCTCACGCACAGCCAGCCGATGAGGAACAGCCGGGCGGCGGGCAGCGCCTCGACCTGCCGGCCGCGGGTGGAGTCGATGACCTCGCGCAGCAGCCGCTCGCCCTGCTCGGTGTCGCCCGCCTCGATCAGCGCGTCGCCGAGCCGGGCGGTGAGCACGGCCGTGTGGGAGCGGGCGCCGAGGCGTTCGGCGTGCTCGATGGCCGCCCGGTAGTCGGCGGCGGCCTCCCGGTAGGCGCCCGCGCGTTCCTGGGCCTCGCCGCGCGCGGAGAGCGCCTCGGCGATGCCCCAGGTGTCGCCGAGCCGCCGGTGGATCTCCAGGGCCTCGTCGGCGTCGCGGCGGGCGTCGCCGGCCCAGTCGCTGCGGTTGGCGAGGAAGTTGGCGCGCAGCTGGAGGTTGCAGGCCAGCTCCCACTCGAAGCCGGGGTTCTCCCGGCAGGTGCGGATCGCCGCGTCCACCACGTCGCGCAGCCGCTCCATGTCTCCGGTGAGCATCACGGCGAACGTCCACAGCAGCCCCGGCGGACGGCAGACCTGCGGCAGTCCCGGCTCGTACGTCGCGGACACCAGGCGCAGCCGGTGCTGGGCCCGCGGGGTCTGCCAGTCGTCCAGCTCGGTGTCCATCTGGGCGAGATGGGCCAGGTGCGCCCCGCGGCGGGCCTCGGCGAGGACCTCACCCGTCATCGGGGGCGGTCGGTCGGTGCAGCGCTGCCACAGCGGTGCGGCCGGACGCACGGGTTCGGTGAACGGGTCGGGGGCGAGCGCCATGACCTCCCTGCACCAGGTGCGGGCCTCGATACGCAGGTCGCGCATCTGCCAGTACCAGACCAGGGACAGGACGATGCAGAGCGCCTCCTGCTCGTCGCGCCGGGCGACGGCGTGCCGCAGGGCGGTGCGCACGTTCTCGTACTCGCGCTCCAGCCGGGCGACGGCCTCCACCTGGCGCGGGCCGCGCAGCAACGGCTCGGTGGTGCGGGCGAGTTCACGGTAGTACGTCAGATGGGCGCGCTCGGCGTCGTCGCGTGCGCCGGTCTCGTCGAGGCGTTCGCCCGCGTACTCGGCGACGGTCTCCAGCAGCCGGTAGCGCATGCCGCCGTCGCCCGACGGGGCGGCCACCACCAGGGACTTGTCGACGAGGGAGCCCAGCGCGTCCAGGGCGGCGGGGCCGCACACGGCCTCGGCGGCGGTGAGGTCGCAGCCGCCGGCGAAGACGGACAGGCGGCCCAGCACGTCTCGTTCGCCGGCGTCGAGCAGTTCCCAGGACCAGTCGACGACGGCCCGCAGGGTCTGCTGGCGGGGCAGGACGGTGCGGCTGCCGGAGGTGAGAAGGCGGAAGCGGTCGTCGAGCCGGTCGGCGATCTGGCGCGGGGTGAGCATCCGCAGCCGGGCGGCGGCGAGTTCGATGGCGAGGGGCAGGCCGTCGAGGCGGTGGCAGATCTCGGCGCACGCCTCCGGGTCGTCGTCGGTGCGGAAGCCGGGGCGGGCGGCGGCCCCGCGCTCGGCGAGCAGGCGCAGCGCGACCGGTTCGGGCAGCGGCTCCACGGGGCGCAGCGACTCGCCGCGCACGCCCAGGGGTTCACGGCTGGTGGCGAGGACGGTGAGGCCGGGACAGCGTTCGAGGAGGGTCTCCACCAGGCGGGCGGCGGCCTCGACGACGTGCTCGCAGTTGTCGAGGATCAGCAGCATCCGGCGGGGCCCGCAGTGCTCGGCGAGCCGGTCCACGGGGGCGCTGTGCCGGTCGGTCACGGCCCGCATGCCCTCCGCGCCGGCGCCGTACAGCACGGTCTGGCGGGCGCCGACGGCGGTGAGGACCGCCGCCGGCACGGCGTCGGGGTCGTCCACGGGCGCGAGTTCGGCGAGCCACACGCCGTCCGGGTGCGCGGCCCGTACGGTCTCGGCGGCCTCCTGCGACAGCCGGGTCTTGCCCGCCCCGCCCGGTCCGAGGAGCGTCACCAGCCGGGCGGCGGACAGGTCGGCGCGGATCGCCTCGATGTCCGCCTCGCGGCCGACGAAGGAGGTCAGGCGGGCACGGAGGTTGCCGGGGGCGGCGGCGCGCGCGGGCGGTTCAGGCTTCTGCGGCGTCTCGGCGTGGAGCAACTCGGCGTGCAGGGCGCGCAGTTCCGCGCCGGGGTCGGAGCCGAGGCGGTCGGCGAGCAGCCGGCGCACCTCCTCGTAGGCGGCGAGCGCCTCGGCGGTGCGGCCGGTGTCGCGCAGGGCGCGCAGCCGCAGCGCCTGGAGCGGCTCGTCCAGGGGGTGGCTGTCGCAGAGGGCGGTCAGCTCGGGGAGGGACTGCTCGGCCTCGCCGAGGGCCAGGGCGGCGGTGTGGCGGGCGCGCAGCACGTCCAGGTGGCGGGTCTCCACGCGGGCCGCCTCGGCGGTGCGGTCGGGCAGCCCGGGCAGCGCGGGGCCGCCGCGCCACAGCGCGAGGGCGTCGTCGAGCACGGCGGCCGCCTTGGCGGGGTCGCCGTCGGCCACGGCGCGCAGGCCCTCGCCGGCCAGCCGCTCGAAACGGTGCAGGTCGACGTCGTCGGGGGCGGCGGTGAGGCGGTAGCCGCCGTCGGCGGAGGCGACCGCGTCCGCGCCCAGCGCCCGGCGCAGCCGTCCCACCAGGGCCTGCACCGTGCCGGTGGCGTCGGCGGGCGGGTCGCCGTCCCAGACCTCGTCGACCAGCAGGCCGACCGGCACGGTGCGGCCGGCCCGCAGGGCGAGCACGGTCAGCAGGGCGCGCAGCCGTGCGCCGCCCACGGGGACGACGGTGCCGTCGGGGCGGACTGCCTGGGTGGTGCCGAGGATGCGGTAGCGCACGGGGTCCATTCTCTCCGGTGCCGGCCGCGGGGGGACGCGCGGGCCGGGGACAGGGGCGCCCTCACCTTGCACGGAACCGGGCGGCCGTGCGAAGCGTTTTCCGGGCGTGGCGGGTCCCGGGTACGGTCGGGCAGGCCCGCGCGCCCTTCTTCTCTCCGCAGGGAGTCCCATGAGCACCGCCGTCACCCGTCCCGGCGACCGGAGGGTCAGTCCCGTCTTCCTGGGCATCCTGGCCGTCTCGGCCGTCACCGGCTGGGCCACCTGGACGGGGTTCGCCGCCGTGCCGGGGCTCGCGGTGTTCCTGTTCGTGACGTCCGCGTGGGTCGTCTCCCTGTGCCTGCACGAGTACGCGCACGCGCGGACCGCCCTGCACGGCGGGGACATCTCGGTCGGCGCGAAGGGGTATCTCACGCTGAACCCGATGAAGTACACGCACGCGCTGCTGAGCATCGTGCTGCCCGTGGTCTTCGTGATCATGGGCGGGATCGGGCTGCCGGGCGGGGCGGTGTTCATCGAGCGCGGGCGGATCCGGGGGCGGTGGCGGCACAGCCTGATCTCCGCGGCGGGGCCGCTGACGAACGTGCTGTTCGCGGTGGTGTGCACGGCGCCGTTCTGGCTGGGCGCCCTGGACGGCGTGCCGCCGGCGTTCCGGTACGCGCTGGCGTTCCTCGCGCTGCTGCAGGTGACGGCGGCGATCCTGAACTTCCTGCCGGTGCCGGGGCTGGACGGCTACGGCGTGATCGAGCCGTGGCTCTCCCACGGGGTCCGCCGCCAGGTCGAACCGTTCGCCCCGTTCGGGCTGCTGTTCGTGTTCGCGCTGCTGTGGGTGCCGTCCGTCAACGGCGTCTTCTTCGACATGGTCGACGGGTTGCTGCGCGCCTTGTGCATCGAGGAGCTGGACACGTACTGCGGCTTCAATCTGTTCCGCTTCTGGCAGGGCGCGGACGGTTTCTGCGGGGTCTGAGGGGCGTGGCCCCTCCGACTCCCTGTGGGGCGGCCCCCTTTCCCTGCGGGTGATCGCGCCGGGGGCAGCCCCACCGCCCCGCTACGGGCAGCCGCACCCGGGGCAGACCCCACCCCGCCCCGCCCCCGCCGCTGCGGGCAGTCGTGCCGCTGGGGCGGCACGGGTGGGCGCAGCGGCACCCACCACCCGGGGGCAAGGTGACCGACCGTGCGCGAGTGCAGCCGGCGGTGCCGTACAGGTGCCCCGGGCCCGACTCCCTGCCGGGTGGGGACGCCGGGCCCGCCCGCGAGGCAAGGCGCCCCGCCGGGACGCGGAGGGGTGTCGGCCCCGCCGGGTCAGTTGGCCGCCGGGGTGTCCTCCCGGGACGCCCGGTCCCGGCGGAGGTAGTACCACGTCATGTTCGACGACAGGCCCGCCAGGAGGATCCACACGACGCCGATCAGCACGCTGCCCTGCACGAAGGACACGACGGCCGCCGCGACGGCGAGGAGGCACACGGCGAGGGCGTAGACGGCGAGGCGGGGCATGGCGGGGGGCTCCTGTCGGGGGACACTGCTTCCGCTCCAGTGTCCCCCATCGCCTCATACGTCCGTGACGCGGAGCCCCGCGTGCGCCTTGTAGCGGCGGTTGACGGAGATCAGGTTGGCGACCAGCGACTCGACCTGATGGGCGTTGCGCAGCCGCCCGGCGAAGATGCCCCGCATGCCGGGGATGCGCCCCGCCAGCGCCTGCACGATCTCCACGTCGGCGCGGACCTCGCCCAGCACCATGACGTCGGTGTCGATCTCGTCGATCTCCGGGTCCTGCAGCAGCACCGCCGACAGGTGGTGGAAGGCCGCCGTGACCCGCGAGTCCGGCAGCAGCGCCGCGGCCTGCTGCGCGGCGCTGCCCTCCTCCGGCTTCAGCGCGTACGCGCCCTGCTTGTCGAAGCCGAGCGGGTTGACGCAGTCGACGACGAGCTTGCCGGCCAGCTCCTCGCGGAGGGATTCGAGGGTCTTGCCGTGCCCGTCCCAGGGGACGGCGACGATGACGACGTCGCTGCGCCGCGCGGTCTCGGCGTTGTCGGCGCCCTCGATGCCGTGCCCGAGCTCCTCGGCCGCGGCCTGGGCCCGCTCGGCCGCGCGGGAGCCGATGATCACCTTCTGGCCGGCCTTGGCGAGCCGGTAGGCGAGGCCCTTGCCCTGCGGTCCGGTGCCGCCGAGCACGCCGACGACGAGGCCGGAGACGTCGGGCAGGTCCCAGGGGTCCTTGGCGGGGGCCTTCTTCGGGGGCTGCTGTGCGCTGTCGGTAGAGGTCATGGCCCGACTCTACGGCCGTGGACACCCCCGCACCGGCCGGGCGTGAGGCCCGTCACGCGACGCCCCGCCGGTGTCGCGCCCGTGTCCCCGGGTCGGGCGAACCCTTCCCGAACACCGGGACGCGGACGTGCCGTTGGGGGCAGGATGCGGCGGCATGGATGCCGTACGGGTGGCGCTGCTGAGGGAAGTGCTCGCAGGGACGGAGTGGCTGGGGGCGACCCGGCACTTCGCGGGGACGCTGCGCGGGTCGGTGGTGTCGCACGGCGGCGGGCTGCTGCTGGTGGGCACGCCGGAGTACGAGCCGTGGCACCTGGCGGCGCACCTGGTGGACGAGGCGGCGTGGTCGGGCACCCCGGAGCTGGCGCCGACGCTGGTGCGGCACGACGCGCGTGCCACGGACCCGGCGCACCTGGCGGTGGGCCTGGGAAGGCTGGAGGCGGCGCGGCGGGGCGAGACGCTGCTGGTGGTGGCGCCCGGCGAGCCGCCCGCGGCGCTGCTGGAGCGGGTGTCGGACGCCCGCCGCGCCGGGGCGACGCTGCTGTCGCTGGGCCCGGAGGCGGGCGAGCTGCCGGCGCTGGCGCACGAGGTGCTGCCCGTCCCGGACGGCTCCGAGCTGGACCTGGACACCGTGCAGCACCTGGTGAGCGCGGCGGCCGGGGAGAACGCGCTGCCCGCCCGCCGGGGCCGCCTCCGCTTCCGGGACCGGCTGTCCCGGCTGGCCGACCTGCTCACCGCCCCGCCGCCGACCCGCTGGTGAGGCGGGCGCTCAGTCCTCGTCGCCGCCCTTCGGCGCGTCGTGCCACGCGGGGTCGTTCTCCCACTGGAGGTTGCGCTCGCGGGCCTTCTCCATCGCGTGTTCCGCCTCGGCGCGGGTCGCGTACGGGCCGAAGCGGTCCTTGGCCGGGCACTCGGGCCCTTCCTCGACCTTCTTGTGCTCCAGGCAGTAGTACCACTCGCCGGGTTTGCCGGCCGTGCGCTTCTTGAACAGGGGCATGACGGCTCCTCTCGCCACGGAAGATGGTCCCCCATCGCCGCTGAATTAGACTCACGGCATGTCTGGCCAGTCACTCCTCGTACCGGGGAAGCTCTCCCCCACCCGCTCCGTCCCCGGGAACATCCGCCGTCCCGAGTACGTCGGCAAGCCCGCGCCCACCCCGTACACCGGGCCGGAGGTGCAGACGCCCGAGACGATCGAGGCGATGCGGCGCGCCGGCCGGATCGCGGCGCGCGCGATGGAGGAGGCCGCGAAGCTCATCGCGCCCGGTGTGACGACGGACGAGCTGGACAAGGTGGCGCACGAATACATGTGCGACCACGGCGCCTACCCGTCGACGCTCGGCTACCGCGGTTTCCCCAAGTCGCTGTGCACGTCCGTCAACGAGGTCATCTGCCACGGCATCCCGGACTCGACGGTGCTGCGCGACGGCGACATCGTCAACCTGGACGTGACCGCGTACATCGGCGGGGTGCACGGCGACAACAACGCCACGTACCTGGTCGGTGACGTCGACGAGGAGAGCCGCCTGCTGGTGGAGCGGACCCGCGAGGCGCTGAACCGGGCGATCAAGGCGGTGAAGCCGGGTCGCCAGATCAACATCATCGGCCGGGTGATCGAGTCGTACGCCAAGCGGTTCGGCTACGGGGTGGTGCGCGACTTCACCGGTCACGGCATCAACTCGTCGTTCCATTCGGGCCTGATCATCCCGCACTACGACAGCCCGCACGCGACGACCGTGATGCAGCCGGGGATGACCTTCACCA
>Ga0164243_10015085_pt1 | contig 10709 bp, 14 predicted proteins | sample OricompcompostOP_FD_108781 | JGI IMG/M metagenome (GOLD analysis project Ga0164243, IMG submission 108781) | Organic Plus compost microbial communities from Emeryville, California, USA - Original compost - Organic plus compost (OP) | ecosystem: Engineered > Solid waste > Mixed feedstock >...
CGAGGCCGACGATCTGTCGACGCTTCGGGCCGAGTATCACGAGAAATTCGGCAAGCGGCCCTTCATGGGCTGGGATGCCGCCACGCTGCGGGAAAAGCTCGCGGCCGATTGAATAGGAGCCGTAGATGATCGGGAAGTACAGCACGGAGCATTCTGACAATGCGGTCGCTTTCGGCTCGATCATCGAAGAATATGAGCCCGCAGACGCCGACCTTCCCCTCAATGTGAAGGCGGTCCTCTTCGACGCTGACGGCACCTGCGACATCAAGAACCCGGACGGCTCTGTCGTGACGGACATCCCGGTCAAGGCCATGGTCCCGCTCCCCGTCGTGCCGGCGCGTGTCACGGCGATGGCGACTGCGACCAAGTGCTATCTCGTGCGGGGCTGATGTGTCCTACGAGCTACCCACGCCCGCCGAGCTGAAGGCCTTCTACCCGGCATTTGCGGCGGTGCCCGACGACACGATCCAGCTCTATATCGATCGCGTCAGCGGTCCCGGCGGTGACGTTGACCAAAGCTGGCCCGAAGGCGTCTACAAGGCTGCCGTCATGGCCGCAGCGGCGCATCGCATGGCCCGCAACGGCGTCCTGTCGGCGGGGGCATCGGGCGGTGGTAGCGGAGGTGGCGAGAGCCTCGACGGTGTCACCTCCTTCAAATCCGGCACGTTCTCGGTCCAGATTTCCGAGGCTTACGTGAAGGCGCAGGTTCAGGGCGGGTGGGAATCGACCACTTGGGGACAGGACTATCTTGAGTTGCTCGAGCGCGTGAAGCGCGGGCCGCGGGTTACGGCGCCCGGCGTGGTGCCATGCTGCGACGGCTATCGCGATGGGCCGTTTCCGTGGGGCTGGGGCTGCTGATGGCGCTGGCCGATCGCTTCGCCGCCGTTGCTGCCAGGGTCGGCGCGATCACCGGCGCCCCGTTCTATGACGGCGCGATCGTCTCGGAGGAGACGCCAGGCCATTACGACGATGATGGGAATTGGGTACCTGGTGAGCCGCCGAGCGAGCGGGCGTGCCGGGTCCAGATCGATGCGTTGGACGAGCGCATGCGGCCCGAGGGTTGGACCGACAAGGACTATCACTTCATCGTGCTTGCGGCCTCTTTCGTGGGCGCACTCGATACCGATGCATCGATCAAGGTCACCGATTCCGCCGCGCCCGCTGACTTCCAAGGCGCTTGGATGGTCTCGGGGCTCCAGCGCGATCCCGCGGCGATCGGCTATGTCGGACGGGGGCGACGTGCATGATCAATATCACCGATCACCATGCCCAGCGCCTTGCCAAGATGTCTCCTCGTCGGATTATCCCAGCGCTCGCCGACGTGCTGGAGGAAGGTGCTCAGGCGATCGTGGACACGGCCCGCTTCAATATCAATGACGGCGCAATCAGTGGCTCTGGTCACATCCCGGGTCCACCCGGTGGCTATCCAAATTCGGACACGCATGAGCTGGAGCAATCGTTGCGCGTAGGCGACACGATCGAGACGCCGCAGCAGGTAAAAACCTCCGCCATCGCGGACGCGCCCTATGCGGCTTACGTCGAGCGCGGCACCTCGAAAGCCGAGCCTCGGCCGTACATGGAGCTTGCCACCGGATCGAACCACCCCGGCGTCATCAATGCGCTTGGGCGTCGCTTCACCGAGACGGTGAGTCGATGAGCCAGGATTACCTTCTCCCCGTTCGTGCGGCGATGATGAAGGCGCTCAAGCACGACGCCGACCTGCTTGCGCTCATCCCTGCGGCGAGCGTCTATCCGGCTACCGTCCCAGCTTCGCGCACCTTTCCATTCTCCCGGTTTGGCTCAATGATCGCTTCGCCATTCCGCGCGTCTGGGCTCGACAGTTCCAGCTTCCGGGTCTCGATCCAGGGCTTCACCAAGCCAGTGACCAGCGCCTCGGGCGCAATGCTACGTCCTGCTGAGGACAATGCGATCATGATCGGCTCCGCGATCAAGAACGCTCTGGATGGAGCGGTGCTGCCGCTAACCACAGGCGGTCATGTAACGCTCACTTGGCTGCAATCCTCTCCGATGCGCGATGGCGACGAGTCCGATGCCTGGATGACGACAGTGACTTTCTTGGCTGAGGTGGCGGGCTAAGCACCGTAATCGATCCGACTCGCACACCATAGCAAGAGCGCATGCCGGCGCTCCGCACGTTCCATCCTTGTGCGTTCCAGTTCAAGACGACGGACATCCGGCGCGTCGGCAATGTCCTTGACGGCGGGACAGCGCTCGACGGCACCAGCGACCAGACCGAAACCGATGGAGGCGGCTACCTCCAGGCCGATTTCACCAACGGATTCACCCGCGATAAGGCGGGCGGCAACGCCTGGCGCGCGATCAATGACATGGATGCAGGCGAGCCGATCATTGTGCTGCTGTGCGCCGAACGCCTGTTCCAGCCCGTGGGCGGGCTCAGGAAGGTTCCGCATAGCGACGCGACGCCGTTCAGCGACGACACGCTCTACGCGAGCGGTGGCGCCGATTACGAGACCGCTGCGCCGGCCGCGTTGAGGGCAACGACGCTCCAGATCACGGGCGCCTCGGAGCTTCCCTTGATCGGTGGCGAGCTATTCTCGATCCTGCATCCGAATTGGGGCTGGCGCGCGTATCGCATCCGCTCGGTCGAGGGCGGCACGATCACCTTCCGGCCGCCGCTGCGCGAGGCTGTCGCCGCCGGCACTGCGCTGGAGTTCGACACGCCGCGCTGCCAGATGCGGCGCGTCGGTGCGGCGAGCAATCAGACGAGCAATGGCCGCTTCACAAGCTGCGCGATCAGCTTCGCCGAAGACATGCGGCCACCGCAATGAAGGTGTCGCAGCTATTCCGGATCGCTTCCGATCCCGTCGCCCGCGTTTGGGGCGGTGTTGGCGATCTCATCATCCCGGCCGACAGCGTCGAGGATGACGACGCGACCTATCTCGGCGGAGGCGCGCTCGTGAGCATCCCGGATCTGGAACAGCTCATCAATGGCACCGCGGATCGCATCGACATCACCGTCTCCGGCGTCGCGGCTGTCACTCTCGCATTGGCGACCGAGGAAGCGGCTAGCGTCAAGGGCGCCGCGGTTCACGTGGGCCTCGTCTACTTCGATGACGACTGGCAGTTGATCGAGGTCGAGTGGTTGGCCGAGCTGCGGGCGGATTCGATCACGATCGACAATCAGCCAGGCGAGAACGGACGGACGCGGTCCATAACGCTCAGCATCGGGTCCGAGGATACCGACCGCAGCCGCTCGCCATCGGCCTGGTGGACCGATGCGGATCAGGCTCGGCTTTCGCCCTCTGATCGGTTCTTCGATCACATCGCCGGGATCAGCGCTGGCACGTCCAGAAGGTTCGGGCCCAATGACTGATCTTGGTGGCTTCCTGAAAGGGCAGTTGGCGAATGGGGGCCGCTGGAACTGCTCGACCCTCGCCGCTGACTGGTGTCTCGAACTTGGGCACCCAGACTTCGCGGCGAACTGGCGTGATGTCACCGACCCCGACGAATGCGCGTCCATGCCGATCAACTCGGGTGGCCTGGTCGTGCTGTGGGAAGAAGGGATCGGCGCGGCCCTTCCCATCGTCGAGGATCCGCTCCAACCGGGAGATATCGCCGTGGTCGCCGCGCATGGCTTGGAGGCTGGAGCAATCTGGACTGGCGAGCGCTGGGCGATGAAGGCAGCACGTGGGCTGCACTTCATTGCCGCGGATGCGGTGGAGGTCGTGAAGGCCTGGCGCCCCTGATCAGGCCGCCAAATTCACGCCGGTTCTGGCGCCTTCAACGTCAGTTCCAGTCCGAGCGCAACCTACTCCGTCGTGCACCCCGTTCGCGCATATTGAGCATCAGAGCGATTGCACCCGAAAATGCAGCACGCATTGATCCGGATGCGGGCATTCGGGAAGCGGGCCGAGTGGCGCGTCATCCAGAGGAATGACCCGCTCCGATAGTTCGAGGCAGGCCGTGCATGGCCCCGCCGCCATGTTGTTTGGGATCACCTTGCAGTGCGAGAGGCCGGCGGCTTTTGCTCTCTCGATCGAGCGCCGCGCGGCTTCACTTTGAGAATAGTGCATCCAGCGCTTCTTGATTAACGGTGCCGGGCTGAATAGTCGGCTTCGCGACAGACTCGGGTGAGCGCTTCGGGTCGGGTAGGAACACCGCGATTACCAGCAGAATGATGATCAGCACGAACGGCCACAGGATCCAAGCCGCGCAGCCTTGAATGGCGCAACCTGCGGCGTCTCCCCTTGTGAAGCCAGGATTTCTCCGGCGAACGAAGTCATAGCCACAATAGCGACACACCTTTGCTGCATCTTGGATTTCCTCGGCGCACGCCGGACAAGTTTTCATTGGTCCACCCTCCGGGTGCGAACGCTAATCGCGCCGGAATTTCTTGGCAATCGGGCTGCCGTGATGCATCATCTCGCCATGATCCTCGCCGCGCTCCTGCTGCAAGCAGTGGACCAGATCCCCGAAACCAATGCGACGCGGCCTTATGGTGGCGCATATGTCACACCCGCAGCCTTGCCCGACCTCCAAGCCTGCATCACGGATCACTTCGACAATGTGGGCAAGGTTGATGTCTATCGTATCGCCGATGGCATTGTGATCGACTTTCTTTTGCGCCCGCTTGGGTTGCCGAGTTTCTCTAAGCCTCGCATACGGCTGACGGTCAGCGATGAAGGTCGACAGAGGCGCGTGACCGCGACCTATAGTCGCCCGATGACTGCTAAATCGGTGGGTCGGCAGTTCCGCATCTTCGCCAAGCAATGTGGCGGCGAGGCAATCGATCCATCCTGATACGCCGTAATCTGCGGTAGCAACGCCCCGTAGCGTCTCGGCTCGATGGCCAAGACGATCAGCACAATTTTGCAGATTGCGGGCCTCGCGGCCCTTGCGGTTCTTACTTATGGCGCCGCATCCGCAGCATTGGTTGGCATGCCGATCGCGGCTGGCATTGCCGGTGTAAGCGGGTTGATCGGAGTCTCCACTGGACTGCTCGTAACGGGCGCTGCGATTGGTCTTGCGACAACGTTCGGCGGCCCCTCCCTCCCCAAGCCCGAGCAAGCTGAGGGCGCGATCAAGGCGCCTCGGCCGCCTCGCGTATCAGGATACGGCGTCAACCGCATCTATATGGCATATGCTCTCTACGTCACCGACAGCAAAGGCACCGCGATCGACGTAGGGGTTTTTCATTCGGGCCGCGTCAACCGCATCATCCGCCGTTATCTCGGCGACAAGCAAGTCCAGGTCGATGGTTCGGGATGGGTGCAGCGGCTCCCCGATGGGCAGTTCGGCAACGGCGATCGGGTGCGCATCGGCACCACTCTCGGGCCGCGCCAGAACACCGCATTCAGCGAAATCGTTTCCAGAGTTCCCGACCAGTGGACCGCAAACCACCGCGGCGATGGGCAGGTCACCGGCTTCGCCTATTTCATGCCCGTCAACACGAAGAACTTCCAAGAGGTGTACCCTCAGGGCGGACCGCAAGCGACTCCCCTGTCGCTCGCGATGGAATTGCAGCTCGTCTACGACTGGCGCGATCCGTCCCAGGACGTGACTAATCCTGAAACATGGAAATTCTCTGAAAACCCCTGGCTCGCGCTGGCTCATTACAAGCTGATTCGCGAGGGCAAGCAGCCGAGCTTGCCGCTGACCGATCCGGGCTATGCGGACGAGCTGGGGGCGATCCTGCAAGCGAAGTGGAACCGTCTGTTCGCGCCGACGATTGACTATTGGACCGAGGCCGCGAACGATGCGGATTCGCCGGTCCCGCTTAAAGGCGTCCAGACGATCCTCGCGGCAGATGCCAACGACGGCGCGAACTCTATTACGGTGATGAGCACCACCGGGCTTGGCGCTGGCATGACCATCGTCATTTCAGCCACCGGTGACACCTCGCTCACCGAGACGCGCGTGGTCACAGGTGTCAGCGGTGCCACCATCAGCTTCTCCGGCGGGCTGGCGCACGACCATCCGCAAGGCTCGCAGGTGACATGGGCCTCGGACCCCTCCAGCCCTGCAACCGAGCCCCGCTACCGCACCTGCCTCGTCCACAAGCATACCGACGCGCACAAGGCGGTCGTTCAGTCACTGCTGGCCTGCTGCGATGGCTGGATGTGTCAGCGCGGCGATGGCGCGCTTGTGGTCCACCCTGGTCGCTACGATCCACCCGCAGTCACGATCTCACCCGACTGGATTCTCTCCTATTCGCTGCAGGACGGCCTTGAGGAGGAGAACGCGATCAACACGATCGCGGTCACCTACATCTCAGCAAATCACGACTTCAATCAAGTCGAGACCGATCCATGGACCGATGAGGATGATATCTCCCGTCGAGGCAAGGAGCTATCGCAGTCCCTCGACTTGCAAATCCCCAGCCATTCACAGGGGCGGCGCCTCGCGAAGCGCGGCATGGCTAAGGCTAATGCCCCGAAGCGCGGCAACCTGACGCTCACTGCGGCAGCGCGCGTGCTTCTGTCGCATCGCTACGCCTATCTGCAGCTGGTCGACGCCGGCGCGGAATTCTTCAACGGCCCGATCGAGATCACCAAGCTCCGACGCATTATGGCGACGGGTGGAGTCTATATCGAGTTCATCGCCGCTGACCCGAATATAGATGCGTGGAACCCTGCAACCGAGGAAGGGAATCCGGCTCCTGTGGGCAACAGCATCGCCAGCACGCCGCTGGTCGCGCCTGAGATAACTGACGCCAACGTACAGCCGGGAGACAGTGGTTCGACGGTGCGTGTCCTCGTTGATGTGTCTGGCCCCGCTCGCGATGATCTGACTTGGTTCCTGCGATGGCGCGTCACCTCGGGCACGAGCTGGAATGAGCAACAGTATACCGATATAGACACCGGCCCGGCGGTTGTTCTGCTCACCGGGCTGCTGCCGATAAATACCTCGATCGATATCGAGGTTGCCTATCAGGTCGGCGATGGACGCATTTCCGCGTGGTCGCAACTCGTCACCGTAAATACGGCCACCGGCGACATAGAGTTCGACGGTGGTAATGCCGGGGGTGTCAGCTAATGGCTGTACTCGCAATCTTTCGCATCCGTCGTGACACAGCCGCAAATTGGTCGGCTGTGAATCCGGTTCTCGCTCTGGGCGAACCTGGGTTGGAAACCGACACACGCCGGGTGAAATACGGTGACGGCGTCACAGCATGGAGCGCGCTGCTCTATTCCTCGGCGGCGACCGCCTGGGGTGCAATCGGCGGCTCTCTTGCCGATCAAGCAGACTTGAAGACGCAACTTGACGCAAAGCAGCCACTAGATGCTGATCTCACCGCGATTGCTGCTCTCACGACGACAAATTTCGGCCGCGGGCTGCTGACCGCGCCTGACGCTTCCTCGCTGCGCACGACAGCCGGATTGGGGTCGCTGGCGACGCAGGATGCTAACGCAGTAGCCATCACGGGCGGGACCGCCGTCGGGCTAAGCTCGCTGGGTGTAGGCAACAGCGCGCCTTCCGACCTGATCCATCTTCAGGGCGCAACCTTCCCGCGCATCCGTCTGGAACGCACCGGCGTCGGTAATTGGGCGCTGGGCAATCCCAGCACGGGGGGGACAAGCAACACGTTCTCAATCTCGCTCAATGGCGCGTCGATCATCAATGTGACCACTGGCGGCGCGCTTCATCCCCAAGGAGACAACACGCAATCGCTCGGCCTGTCCTCAAATCGTTGGAGCACGGTGTTTGCTGGGACGGGAACGATCAATACCTCGGACGAGCGCGAGAAGTCGTGGATCGGACCGATGAGCGAGGCGCACCTGCGGGCGGCGCGCCGCATCGCCGCTGAAATTGGAGTGTTTCAATGGCTCTCGGCGCTCGCTCTCAAGGGCGATGCCGCGCGTATCCATGTCGGCGTGCGCGCACAGCGGATCGCTCAGATTATGGTGGACGAAGGTCTGGAAGAGCCGTTCACCGACAGCGTCCCCTCCTTTCGCCACGGATTCCTTTGCTATGATGCCTGGGATTCGGTCTATGAAATGGCTCGCTGCCGTGACGGTGAGCAGCTTCGCAGGCGCAAAGTGCGCGCTGCCGGTGACCGCTTCGGTGTTCGCCCGGATGAACTGACGCTCTTCTTGATAGCTGCTCAGGAACGGCGTCTTGAGCAGATCGAAGCTCAAGTCGCGCAGCTATCCCCTGCCGGATAGCCTGGGTCGCCGTAATCCGTGAGCGACGTCGGCATATCACGCATCCTGAGTTCTCAGGAGAAGTATTCATGACAACCGGCACCGACGCGCTCGCGATGGCGTTTCGTGATTTCATCGTCAATGGCGTGCCGGCCTCAGGCCCAAACGAACCGGCCAAGCCCGAGATTCGGGCCGCGATCGAACAGATCGGCGCTGAAATCGGTGCGGGGATGTTGGATTTCGAGCCCTACGAGACGCTTGCCGCAATGAATGCGGACACATCCCAGCCTATTGGCCGTCTCGGTTATGTGTTCCGAAACAACGGTGTTTCAACCGATGTTGCTAACGGCTTCTACCAATGGACCGGCTCCTTCTGGGAGGATGCGGCATGGGTACTCAATGCCGTCGCGGCTGCAGCAAACCCACTCATCGCCCAGGCTATCGCAGATACGACACTCAGGGTTGGCGACAATACTGCGGTCGGCGCGGCTGCGCTGACAGCCAGTTCACCTGGCGTCGGTAACACCGCCATCGGCACGGAGGCTCTGCGAGATAATGCCGCCAGCGGCAATGTCGCAGTTGGCAACCAAGCCGCAATGGCGAATACTACCGGCTCTGAGCTGGTGGCACTCGGTAGCGGTGCTCTCCGAGGTTCGACCTCTTCCTCTCGAGCGGTGGCCGTGGGCGCAGATGCCTCAATAGCCCGCACCAGCGGCAGCGATGTCCTGTCCATCGGATATGCTTCGCATGGTGCCGTCGTCAGCGGTGGTGATCATTCGATTGCCATCGGATCTCGAGCAATGGAGAGCAACGACACCGGCGAGAGCATCGGGATCGGCTCATCGGCGCTCACCGTCGGCACCGGCATCCGCAACACTGTCGTAGGCCATTTCGCAGGGAACGGGCTCGGCGCGGGGTCGGGCAACATCTTTGTCGGTTACAACGCCGGCTCGATGCCTGGGCAGGCCACCGGTATCCTGGACAGCGTAGCCATCGGCCGAAATGCGTACACCACCAACTCCTATCAGGTCTCGTTCGCGGACAACATTGAAGAATTTCGTTTCGCGGATCGCGCGATCGTCCGGGCGCGGCCGGTGCAGCAAACCTACTTTTTCGGAAATGCCGGCAACACCGGGACAGAGGCAGTAGCGTGCTTGGCGATCGGCTACACGGCGATGGCTGCTTCGGCATCTGGCAGCAACTGCATCGCCATTGGCGCCCGCGCGATGGAGCAAGCCGCGACACCCGCGTCCTCTATTGCCATCGGCTCGGATAGCTGCCGCCTTGGCACTGGCCTGATCGATACTGTGGCGATCGGCATGGAGACGCTGAGCAAAGCCACGGGCGGCGTCGGTGACGTTGCGGTCGGTCACTTCGCGCTCCAGCACGCAACCGCGGCACGCAACAACACAGGTGTAGGCGACAGCGCGCTGCGCCACACGCTATCCGGCGAGCAAAACGTCGCAATGGGCTACACGGTTGCGGACTCGAACGAGACCGGCAGCTTCAATGTGTGGCTTGGCGCAGGCTGCGCGTTCGCGAGAACAGCCGGGGATAGCAATGTCGGCATCGGCTACCGCGCTGGCGCGGATGCAGCGGGCGTCAGCACACAGAGCATCTTCATCGGGCAGGCATCTGCGCTCAACTACAATGGGGACGGTCTGGTCGCCATAGGGCACCAGGCTGCTCGGGGCGTCACCTCTGGAGATGACTGCGTCTTCGTCGGGCGCAATGCTGGCTTTGGCGCCGGCCAGAAGGTCGATGCTGCTGGTTCTGTAGTCATCGGCGCTGGAGCGGTTTGCACCCGCGACAACGAGATCGTCATCGGCAAGGATGAGGACACGCATCTCACCATCGCAGGCGTGACCTTCACCAAGGCTCAACTTGAGGCGCTGCTGGCATTGGTGAGCCCATGATCGACGCCCGCCCCCTCCAATCCCGCCTAGGCGTCACTCAGGACGGCATTCTCGGCCCCGCCACCATGGGCGCCCTGTTCGTCAAGATGGGCGCTGGCCCCGAGATCGGCGCGGAGCTTGGCCTGAGCGCTGCGGTGCATTTCGTCACCGCCGGCATCCTCGACAGCGGATCGCGCCTCGCACATTGCATGGCGCAGCTCGCGCATGAGAGCGGAGGCTTCCGCTACATGGAGGAGATAGCGAGCGGAGCGGCGTACGAAGGCCGCGCCGACCTCGGAAACACGCTCCCCGGCGACGGCAAGCGCTACAAGGGGCGCGGGCCTATCCAGCTTACCGGGCGCGCGAACTACCGCTCCTATGGCCGCGCGCTCGGGATCGACTTCGAGCGCCACCCCGAAATCGTGGCGACGCCCTCGATCGGCCTCATGGCGGCGTGCCGATACTGGACCGTAAACGGGCTCAATGCGCTCGCCGATCGGGATGACCTCGAAGGCATCACGCGCCGGATCAACGGGGGGCTGAACGGCTTGGATGATCGCCGGGCGCAACTGGCGAAGGCGAAGGAGCTTGTGGGGCTGTGAACGAATGGCGGGAGATGGCGTCAACCTTCAGCTTGGTTTGCCTCGCAGTCCTCATGTCGGTGGCGGGGCGCCTCGGGCTGTCGCTC
>Ga0164243_10015086_pt1 | contig 10709 bp, 10 predicted proteins | sample OricompcompostOP_FD_108781 | JGI IMG/M metagenome (GOLD analysis project Ga0164243, IMG submission 108781) | Organic Plus compost microbial communities from Emeryville, California, USA - Original compost - Organic plus compost (OP) | ecosystem: Engineered > Solid waste > Mixed feedstock >...
CGGGCTCGCCAGGTAGCGGTCCAGCCGCTCCTGTTCGGTGCGGGGGAGCGACAGGCCCAGCGCCACGGGGAGCGAGGCCTCCGCGAGTTGGCACACCACGTTCCCCACCACCTGGGGCGCCTCATTGCTGCCCAGCTGCTCGCCGATGAGCACCGTCACGCCCGTGCGAACCAGCGGCTCCAGCCCGCGCACCCTGTCGCCGCAGAGGCCCGTGTCGGCTTCCGTGTCCTTCCAGCGCGTCAGGTAGAAGTCCGCGGTCCGCACCGGCGCCGGGGGCGGGTCCTGCTTCACATTGCCGCTGACGATCTCCAGGGACGGGCCGGACTCCAGTCGCAACGTCAGCTCCCGCTCCAGCTCGAGGTCTCGCTGGCCCCGCATGGCCGCGCGCATCTCCGGGGATTGTTCGCGCTCCGTCGACGGCGGGGCGGGGCCGAAGTTCACCGGGCCCCTCGCCTCGGCGTACTCCCGGAGCATCTTGCTCCAGACGCCGCGCCGGCTGGAGTCATTGCCCACGGTCGAGAAGCTCATGCGGAAGATGCGGACGACCGACTGCCGCGGGCTCAGCGTGATGCCCGTCACCAGGTAGCGCGAGAACTGGTTGTTCCCCGTGCCGATGGTGGCAGGGGGCCGCCAGGTGGTGAGGAACTGGGCCGGGTCCACCGTCGCCTCGAACTGATAGCCGCGCGCCTCGAGCAGCTCCCGCGTCACCTGGAGGGCCTCGGCGAGCGGCTTCTGGAAGACGTGCTCGAATCGCGGCGTCTCGGACTCCGAGGTCCGCGCGGCCCCATGAGCGCAGGCCACCAGCATCGTCGCGGTCAGCGCCGTCCACCACGCGCGTGCCGCTCGGCCACGCGTTCGTGTCGCGCGTCGGGGAGGCGAGGGCTTCGACGTCGGAAAGGGCTCGGCCTCACCTGAGGAACGACGTGCGCGCCAGGGCATCGAGGGCTCCTTGTAGAGGGAACACGCTCGAAACGCCGCGGCCCCGCGTCGCATATCGACGCGGGGCGGGATTCGTCAGCGTGCGCGCTGGACGAGCTGGAACAGGAAGCGCAGCGCCATGGCCACGCCCACCAGCGCCGCCGCCAGCACCGTCTGCGAGCCGCCGACCGGGAAGTCGAAGAAGTAGGCGAACAGGTAGCCCCCCACGCCGGAGATGATGCCCGCCAGCGTGGCGACCAGGAACGTCCACGGCAGGCGCAGGTCCAGCATCAACGCGGCGATGGCCGACAGCGTGGAGAAGGCGAACACCGGCAGCGCGCCGAGCGCCCGCGCGCACACGCCCACCATCACCCCGATGGACACCATCAACACGCCGTCCAGCAGCCGCACGGGCAGCCCCTGCACCAGCGCGCCGATGCGGTCAAAGCTGGCGAAGGTGATGCCCCGGTACCACCACAGGTGGATGGCCATCACCACGGCGCTGGCGATGATGACGGTGCGCAGCTGCTCCGGCGTCACCAGCACGGCGGTGCCGAAGAGGATGCCCTGGATGTCGTGGGACTCCTGCGCGATGCGGTCCCCGATGAGCACCGCCGCGCCTCCCGACAGCGCGTAGGCCAGGCCCAGCAGGCTCTCCCGGGTGAGCCGCAGCCGGGAGGGGTCCATCATCAGCAGCATCGTCGCGACCAGCGCCAGCGCGGTGGCGCCCAGCACGGGCTCCACCTCGAAGCCCAGGTGGATGCCCGCGTAGAAGGCCAGCGCCACGCCCAGGCCCGCGGACTGGGCCACCGCGGCGCTGACGAACACCATGCGCCGCAGCACCACGTAGACGCTCAGGAACCCGAGCACGCCGCCCGCGAGCAGCGCGCACAAGAGCGGGTCCCTGAACAGCTCGAAGCCCGCGACGAACTGTTGCCACTGGGTCGGTTCAGCGAGCGTCGTTTCCACGGTGAGGACCCTCGGGGGCGCGGTGGCAGTACTCGTCGCCGTACTGGCGGCGGAAGGCGGGGTGGCAGAACACGGTGCGCGCGTCGCCCACGACGAAGGCGGAGGTCTCCCGGTCGACGAAGAGCAGCACGTCCGCGTGCTCGGCGGCGACCTCCAGGTCGTGGCACACCACCACCACGCCCAGTCCCCGCTGGCGCGCGAGCAGGCACAGCCGCTGCATCGTCTCGCGCTCGGCCACCGCGTCCATGGCGGCGGTGGGCTCGTCGAGCAGCACCAGGTCCGCCTCGGTGGCGATGAGCCGGGCCAGCAGCGTGCGCTGCTTCTGGCCCTCGGACAGCTCGCGGTACGGACGCGCGGCGATGGCCTTCGCCCCCGCCGTGTCGAGCGCGGACTCCACCGCGTCGCGGTCCGCCTTCTTGGCGAAGGGCCACAGGAAGCTCCACCCGCGCAGCCGTCCCCAGGCCGTCAGCTCCCGCGCGCGCAGGGGCAGCAGCGAGTCGATGCCGGACGTCTGCGGCACGTAGGCGCTGCGCATCTCCGGATGGCTCCGGGTGATGGTGCCCGACACCGGGTCGATCATCCCCAGCAACGTCTTGAACCAGGTGCTCTTGCCCGAACCGTTGCGGCCCACCACCGCGACGAACTGGCCGCGGCGGATGACCATGTCGATGGGCGGCAGCATGGGCCTGTCGTTGTAGCCGATGACCAGATTCGCGCACGTCAGCAGCGGCTCCCCGAGCGTGAAGGTGGAGGGGACGTGCGGCGTCGCCCCGGTCGAGCCCGTCTCATCGGTCTTCACGTCGAACCTCCGCCTGGGGTGTCAGGTCCGCGAGCGCGTCGAGGACCGCCTCGCGCGCGGCCGTGTTCCGGCTGTCGCCCAGGTCCGCCACGCCGTCCGCGTCCACGGCGACCGTGGACCAGTCCACCGCATCGAAGACGGACGGCGGCACGGCGAGCGACAGCGCCAGCTTCACGCGCGGCTCGTGCTCCCGGTCCGACGGCACGTCCACGGCGCCCGTCACGGTGAACAGCGGCGTGGCCTCCTCGTGGTCGTCGCCCTCCGCCGCTTCGAGCGCCAGCCGGAACGCGCGCGCGGGGATGCGCGACGGGACGCGCGCGTCGCGCAGCTGCCCCTCCAGCTTCACGGTGGTGATCTCCCAGACGCCGCGGGTGAGGGTGGTGCGCGGCAGCTCGCAGTCCGGCTCGCACTCGACGGCCACCGGCCCGGACGTCACCAGGTCCAGCTCACCGTCGACGTGGAGCGCGGCGACGAGCGACGCGCCGGAGCCGCCGCCGTTCAACTCCGCCTCGATGTCCTCGTAGTCCACGAGCGCGCCGTCGGAGCGGTGGCAGTGGCCGTTGTGGCACAGGCTGTAGCCCGGGGGCGGATTGGCCGGGTCGAACGTGGTGGGGCCGCTGGTGCCCGCGCCGCCCAGCAGCTCCACGTGGGAGACGCCCAGGGCGGCGTGGTCCAGCCGCACCTGGAAGTCGGACGAGAGGCGTTGGAAGCCGTCGCCGGCGTCGCGGTCCTGGGTGGGCGCGTAGCGGGCCTGGATGGTGGGCTCGAGCACGGCGAAGCCCTCGCCCGCGTCCAGCGCGCAGCTGGAGGTCAGCAACAGGGGAAGCCACAGGTGGACGCGCATGGCTCACCCCCCCTTCGCGCCGGCGAGCCCCTTCTCGAGGCCGCCGACCATCTCGTTGATGTGCTGGATGTACGTCTCGCCCGCGCGGAAGTCCGTGCCGCCGTGCAGGGTGACGAGCGGCGCCGGAATCATGTTGGCGAGCATCTTCGCCTCGCGGTCGTTGTAGTAGCTCTCGATGAGCACCATGCGCGCCTTGCGCTGGCGCGCGAGGACGAGCACGCCCGCGACGTGGGACGGGTTGGGCGGGATGCCCGGCTTGGGTTCGAGGAAGGCGATGGGCTCGAAGCCCAGCCAGTCCGCCAGGTACGCCGTCGTCTTGTGGAACGCGATGACGGGCGCGCCGCGCAGCCCCGCCAGCCGCTTCTCCCAGTCCGCTCGGGCCTTGTCGATCTCCGCCGTCAGCTTCGCCGCGTTGGCGCGGTAGTCCGCCGCGTGCTTCGCGTCGAGCTGGGCGAGCCGCTCGGCGATGCCCCGCGCGACGGCCGCGCCCTGGCGCGGGTCATAGAGGTAGTGGGGGTTGCCGCCCGGGTGCACGTCGCCCTCGCTGCGGTCCACCTTCCCGGGGGGGACCTCCAGCACGCGGACGAACTGCGAGGCGTTGAGGTAGCCGGGGCTGCCCACCTGGATGCGCGGGTTGCGCGAGCCCGTGAGCAGGTTGGGCAGCCAGCCGATCTCCAGGTCCAGGCCCACGCAGACGAGCAGGTCCGCCCGGTTGAGCGCGAGCGCGAGGCTGGGCTTGGCGTCCACGCGGTGCGGGTCCTGGCTGCCGAGCGCCATGGACTGCACGTCGACGTGCTCGCCGCCCACCGCCTTGGTGAGCGCGGCGAGGTCCGGGACGGTGGTGACGACGTTGAGGGCCGCGCGCGCGGGGGCGGCGGCGAGGAGGCAGAGGGCGGCGCACATCGCCGCGACGAAGTGGAGGTGACGCATGGGGAGGCTCTCCCGGAAAAGAGGTTCAGAACGCATGGGCGCCGTGGGCGCCCGTCACCAGCTCGAGCGCGAGGAAGACGGAGTAGTCCGCCTCGTCGCGCCAGCGCGCGTCGTCCCGCGCGGCCTGCAGGCGCAGGCGCGAGAACTCGGTGGGCCAGAAGGTGAGGTTGACGGAGACGCGGTCGCGGTTCTTCGTCCACTCGGGGTCGAGCGGATCCGCGGCGACCTCGCCGTCCTGGCCGTGGGCGGCGGTGCCCAGCTCGTAGCGCGCGGCGGTGGCCCAGCGCTGGGAGAAGCGCCACGCGAGCTGGGCATAGCCGTTGTAGTCGGTCAGCACGTCGTCGGGCACCTGGCGGCGGCGGTAGAGCGCCTCCACCTGGAGCGTCACCAGCGTGTCGCTCGCCGCGGTGATGGGCCGGTAGCGCAGGTACAGGTCCGTGCCGTACACGTCCGTGCGGTTGCGGTAGCCGGTGGGGTTGGGGCCGGTGGCGGCGGACAGGCCCCACAGCAGGGACAGGTCGTCCGACAGCGGGAAGAACTGCTTCACCGCGCCGGTGAGCTGGAGGTCCAGCGGGGACAACACCCGGTCGTTCGAGGCCCCCAGGAAGCTGCGCGCGGTGGCCTCGCCCGTCGCGTCCGTGGCGCTGCCGGTGACCTCCACGAACCAGGGCAGCGGCGTGAGCCAGGACAGCTCCACGCCCAGGCCGCGGTTGCCCTCCGCGCCGAAGACGCGGCTCATGGCGAAGGGCTGGTCCACGAAGTCCCACGCGTGCGGGTGGGTGGCGTTCATCCGCCCGAACCGCGTGAGGAACTGTCCGGCGCGCACCTGGAGGCTGTAGGGCAGCGCCAGCGTGGTGCCGTACGCCTCCTCGATTTCGACGCCGAACTGGCTGTAGACGATGTTCGCGTCGAAGCGGAAGTAGGGGTCCACCACCGACCCGATGGACAGCTCCAGCTGCTGCAGGTTGAAGCCGTTGCGCGTCGGGTCGTGCGCGCCGCCCTGGAGCGGCTCCTTGGAGGAGAAGCCCGCGGCCGCGACGTCCAGGATGAAGCTCAGGTCCAGGAAGTTGGTGCCGCTGCCCGCGCCCGGGATGGACAGCGGGAGCCCGCCTCCTGGCCTGGCGTCCGGCGGGGCGGAGGTGCTGGCGGGGACCCCTTGCTGGGTCTCACCGCCGAACGCCTTCTCGATCTCCGCCATCTCCTCGGGCGTGAGGCCCGGGGGGACCTCGGAGGCGGGGGGGCCCGCGTCGGCGGGTGGGGAAGAGGGGGGCTCCTGCGCCGAGGCCCCGGCCGCGGACAGGAGGACTGCGATGGACACGACGACGAGCGCGCCGTGTGGACGACGTGAGACGGATGACACCGGATCGACTCCTCGAAACCGGACGCACGCGTGCGCGCACGTCCACTCCCAATGACGAGACAGCACCTGCCGGACGCGACTTCAGGCGCGCGCGGGCGGTGAGGCCTTGGGGGCGGTGTCGAGGACGGAGAGGGGAGGGCGGACGAGGGGGGGCGCGGTGGCGGCGTGGCTCTCCACCCGCCACTCCAGCGCCCACGACACGGGGGCGCCGAACGCCAGCGGCTCGCGCGCGCTGGAGGTCAGCAGCGGGCACTTCTCGTGGGTCGACTTCACCGGGTCCGTGCCCGAGGCGGGCAGGGCGGACACCTGCACGGTGCGTCGCGGGGAGAGGCGCTCCTGGATGGAGCTGGTGCCCTTGGCCGTCTCCTCGAACGTCTGGTGCTCCGGACAGAACCGGTGGGCGTGCGCGTCCCGGAGGTGGAGCAGGTCTCCCACCGGCTGCAACGACCACAGCACGACCAGCAACGTCGCGGTGCAACGGACGAGGCTGTGGGCGCGCGGGTTCATCGTGGGAATGGCGGACCCGGGTGCTCTACTGACGGCCCCCGGCGGAGTCAAGGCAGGCTATCACGGTGTTCCGATGCCGGGGGACGTGGGCCATCCTCCCGGCATTCATCGGGATGCCCCCGGGCCTCGGGGGCGTTGGAGACACCGCGAATGGAAGAAGGACAACCCGACGCGCGATTCATTCCGGTGGCTCGGCTCGATGCGTTGGACGCACGGGGCCGTGTCGTCGTGGAGGTGGGGGGCACCCGCGTGGCGCTCGTCCGGGTGGCGGGGCGGCTGTATGCGTTGGAGGACGCCTGCCCCCACCGGGGGGGGCCGCTGTCGGAGGGGGACCTGGAGGGGCACTTGCTGCACTGCCCGCTGCATGCCTGGCCCTTCGACGTGCGCACCGGCCGCTGCCCCCGGCATGAGGGGGTGGAGGTTCGTGTCTATGACGTCCGCGTGCGAGGCGGGGAGATCCTCGTCGCGGCATCGGATAGGGTGGCCGCTCGCTGAGAACGCCGTCACCGTAGGAGCCCGTGTCCCCGTGAGTCCCTCCAAGCCCCGCACTCGACGCGCTTCCTCCCCGCCGCTGCCGGTCAGCGTGCCGGACCCCGCCGGCATGGCCCGCGCGGTGGAGGCCTTCCTCCGCGCCGCAGGTCTTTCGTTGGATGACGAGAACCTGCACGGCACACCCAAGCGCGTCGCCGAGGCGTGGGGGCGGGAGTTCCTGGACGGCTATGCCATCACCCCGGAGGAGGCGCTGGGCGCGACGTTCACCTCGCCGCGCGGCACCTCGCGCGAGCTGGTGGTGGTGACGGACCTCCGCTTCCACTCGATGTGCCCGCACCACCTGTTGCCCGTGACGGGCCGGGCGCACGTGGCCTACGTGCCGGGCGACCGCATGGCGGGCTTCGGCCGCCTGTCCGCGCTGGTGGACTGCTTCGCCCACCGGCTCATCCTGCAGGAGGAGCTGGCCCGCCAGGTGGCGAGCTCCCTGGCCCGCGTGCTGCGCAGCTCCGGCACCGCGTGCATCATCGAGGCGGAGCAGTCGTGCTTGCGCCTGCGCGGCGGCCGGCAGCACGACGCCATCACCCACGCGGAGGCCTACGAGGGCTCGCTGCGCGAGGACGGAGCGCTGCGCCGGGAGCTGTGGACCCGGCTGGGGGCGCGGCGATGAGCGACGCGCCCGGGCCCACCCGGGTGGAGCCCGAGCGCGTGGAGCGCCTGGCCGCGCACCTGGCGACGCGGCTCGCGCCCGACCAGCTGCGGCGTGACGCCGACACGCTCGGGGCCTACGCCCGGGACGAGTCCGACAGCGGCGTCTTTCCGCCGGACCTCGTGGTCTTCCCACGCGACACCGCGCAGGTGTCCGCCGTCTTCAAGGCGTGCGTGGCGCACGGCGTGCCCTTCACGCCCTGCGGGGCTCGCACGGGGAAGAGCGGCGGCTCGCTGCCCCTGCGCGGCGGGGTGGCGGTGAGCCTGGAGCGCATGAACCGCATCCGGTCCGTCTCCGTGGAGGACCTGACGGCCGTGGTGGAGCCCGGCGTCATCACCGGCGACCTGATGCGGGCGGTGGAGGCCGTGGGCCTCTTCTATCCGCCGGACCCCAACTCGTGGGAGTCGTGCACCCTGGGCGGCAACGTGGCGGAGAACGCGGGCGGTCCCCGCGCCCTCAAGTACGGCGTCACCCGGGACTACGTCATCGGCCTGGAATGGGTGCTCCCGGACGGCGAGGTCGTGCGCGTCGGCCGGCGGACCATCAAGGGCGTGGCGGGCTACGACCTCGTCGGCCTCTTCGTCGGCTCGGAGGGCACACTCGGCGTCGCGACCGAAATCACGCTCCAGCTCATCCCCCTTCCGCGCGAGGTGATGACGGCCCTGGTCGTCTTTCCGTCCGTGCTGGACGCGGCCCGGGGCGTCTCCGCGGTGCTGGCGGGCGGCATCCTGCCCCGCTGTCTGGAGCTCATCGATGACGTCGCGTTGCGCGCGGTGGACGGCCGGGGGTTCACCTTCCCGGCGGGCGCGGGCGCCGTCGTCATCGCCGAGGTGGACGGCTCCAGCCAGGACGGGCTGCTGGAGGAGCTGTCGCGGCTCGGTGACCTCTGCGCACAGCAGGGCGCCACCCAGACGCTCGTCGCGCAGGACGCGTCACAGCGGGAGAGGCTGTGGGCCGTGCGCCGGGCCATCTCCCCGGCGCTGCGCGCGCTCAAGCCTCGCAAGGTCTCCGAGGACATCGTCGTCCCACGCTCGCGCATCCCCGAAATCATCGAGCGGCTCAAGGCCATGGGCGCCGAGCTGGGGCTGACGGTGGCCACGTATGGCCATGCGGGGGATGGCAACCTGCACGCCAACGTCCTCTACGAGGGCCCGCATCAGCGTCACCTGGTGGATGAAGCCCTGCGCCGCATGCTGGTGATGACGGTGGAGGCGGGCGGGACGATCACAGGCGAGCACGGTGTAGGCCTCGCGAAGCGGGAATATTTGTCGCTGGAGCAGCAGCAGCCGCTCATCGCTCTGCAACGTCGGCTCAAGGACTTCTTCGACCCATCAGGGCTGCTCAATCCGGAGAAAATCTTTCCGTCGCTCGTGCGTTCCAACTGAGTGCCGCTGCGCGCTGGTCGACAGGTCCACCGGGCTCGTCAACCTTGCAAGTCACCGGAAGGGCTGGTGTCGAGCCCGCCAGGTGACGGAGGTCGACAGACGAAACGGGGTTTGTCGATGGAATGCGAAACCCTTTCGCTCGTTGCGCGTCCTAGTAGCAGGTGGACGCGCGTCGGCGGGGACAGCGCGTCCGGCATCGAACGGAGGACGGGAAATCATGGCCAACTCGACGAAGTTTGCGGCGGAGGGCCTGTCGCAATACCTGCGTCACCTGGGGGGGCATCAGCAACTGACTCGCGAGCAGGAATATGAACTGGCTCGGCGCGCTCGCAAGGGTGACGAGTCCGCGCGGCAGACGCTCGCCACCTCCAATCTGGCCTTCGTTGTCGCCGTGGCGAAGAAGTTCGCCAATCGCGGCGCGCGCCTGGATGACCTCATCCAGGAGGGCAACGTCGGCTTGATGAAGGCGATCGAGCACTTCGATCCGAAGAAGAACGTGCGCTTCGCGACGTACGCGGTGTGGTGGATCCGCGCCTACATCACCCGCTACCTGAAGGACAACCGCAGCCAGGTGCGCGGCGGCGAGGCGGAGCGGGGCAGCATGGTCGACTTCTCGCTCGATGCCTCCATCGACGAGGAGGGGGAGACCACCTTCCTCGACCGGCTGGAGGACTCCGGGCCGTCGCCCCAGGACGTGTACCTGTCCAACGAGCAGGACACGGAGATCCAGGAGGCGCTCACCAAGGTCCGCAAGCGCATTGGCGACCTGGGCTGGGACATCCTCACGGAGCGGCTCACGCAGGACAAGCCGCTGACCCTGGAGGAGCTGGGGCAGCGCTGGGGCGTGTCGCGCGAGCGCGTGCGCCAGGTGGAGCTCAAGACCAAGACGTTCCTGGAGCGCTACCTGTCGGCCTTCAACGAGAACGAGGAGCAGGCCGCCCAGGACGCGGCCTGACGACGCCACGGGCCGTCTCCCCACCCGGGGAGGCGCCTTCCAGGGGCGGGACTGGCGGGGTCTTCCACCCTTGCTGGACCCGCCCTCGTTTTTTGGCGGCCCGGACGGGCCGGCTGGTTTGCGTGCGGCCGAGCGTGCGTGCTAAGCCCACCGGCCATGCGCTTGATTTTGCTCGCCTTGTGCGCGCTCGTGGCCTTCCCGGCACGGGCCGCGGACCCCGAGGTGTTGGCCCGGTTGGATGCTTTGCATGCCAAGCGCGCGGACGCGGCGTCGGTGAAGGAGCTGGAGGCGGCGCTCAAGCAGGCCCTGGCGGCGGCCCCGGACGACTTCGAGCTGGTGTGGCGGCAGGCGCGGCTGCTGCAGTGGCAGGCGGACGGCGCCGTGGGCAACGACAAGCTGAAGAAGGTGCTGGGGCGCCAGACCTGGGACGCGGCGGAGAAGGCCGTGAAGCTGGCCCCTGAACGGGTGGAGGGCCACTACTACGCGGCGACGGGCATTGGCGCATATTCCCAGGCGGTGGGCGTGATGAAGGCGCTGGGCGAGGGCCTGGAGGGCAAGTTCAACGAGCGCATCGACGCGGCGCTGCGCATCGACCCCGACTTCTCGATGGGAGCACCGCTCCTCGTGAAGGGGCGGTACTTCTACGAGCTGCCGTGGCCGAAGCGAGACCTGAAGAAGTCCGCGGAGTATTACGAGAAGGTCATCAAGAAGCACCCGCAGATGCTGCGCGCGCGATACTTCCTCGCCGAGACGCTCCTCAAGGACGACAAGGCCAAGCAGGCGCACGAGGCCATCCAGCAGGTGAAGCAGGGCAGCGTCGCGTACGACCCGGCGGAGGGTCAGC
>Ga0164243_10015087_pt1 | contig 10708 bp, 7 predicted proteins | sample OricompcompostOP_FD_108781 | JGI IMG/M metagenome (GOLD analysis project Ga0164243, IMG submission 108781) | Organic Plus compost microbial communities from Emeryville, California, USA - Original compost - Organic plus compost (OP) | ecosystem: Engineered > Solid waste > Mixed feedstock >...
CGCCTGGTCGAAGAACGCGAGCTTGGACACCGGGACGGTGAAGCGGACGGGGACGGTCCGGTGCGGCGCGACGGTGATCTTGTCGAACGCCATGAGCCGTCTGACCGGGCGCTGTGCCGCGGCCGGGGCGTCCGGCGTGCCGACGTAGAGCTGGGGCACCGTCGAGGCGGCGGTCGCGCCGTGGTTGGTGACGTCGGCGGTGACCTGGAGCGTGCCGTTCGCGTCGGCCGTACGGGCGGACCGCAGGTTGCCGTACGACAGGTGGCCGTAGCTCAGCCCGTACCCGAACGGGTAGGTGACGTCGCCGTTGAAGTACATGTACGTGCGGCCGTGGCTGGTCGCGGTGGGCCGGATGCCGTAGTCGCCGATCGGGGGCAGCTGGTCCAGGCCGCGGTACCAGGTGAACGGAAGCCGCCCGCTGGCGTCGGCGGTGCCGAGCAGGACGTCGGCCAGCGCGGCGCCCTGCCGCTGGCCGTTGTAGGAGCTCCACAGCAGGGCCGGCACCTTGTCCTGGAACCCGCCGGTGTCGACCTGGCCCATCGTCTCCAGGTAGGCGATCGTGTGCGGGTTGGCGTCGGCGACCTGGCTGATGAGCGAGGACTGCGCGCCGGGCAGCGCGAGGCTGCTGCGGTCGGAGTCCTCGGCGGCGGTGCTCGCGTCGGTGCCGGCGACCACGATGACGGCGTCGTAGTTCTTCGCCGCCGCGACGGAGCCCGGGTCGACCGTGTTCAGGCCGGTGCCGGTGACGCCGGGGTAGAAGTCGACGGTGGCGTCCGGGTCGATCTTCTGAACGGCCGCCTTCACGCCCTGGTACGGGTTGACCTCCTTGGCCACGCCCGACGGCCCCTGGTTGCTGGAGTAGCCGCCGAGGTACAGCGATGAGGGGTTGGCGTACGCGCCCATGACCGCCACCTTGTACGCCCCCGAGGACGGGACCTTCAGCGGCAGCAGCCCACGGGAGTTCTTCAGCAGGACCAGGCTCTGCTCGGCGGCCCGTTCGGCCAGCGCGAGCCGCGCGGGCGTCTCGGTGACCGCCTTGTTGTCCTCGGAGTTCACCCAGGTGCCGGGGGCCAGCCTCTGCCGGGCCTCGCGCACCCAGGGCACGTCGCCCTCGGTGTCGAACTCGCCCGTACGGATGCGGGCGGTGAACAGGCGGACCAGCGAGACGTCGACGTCGCCCTCGTTGTACACGTCGGTCTGCGTCGGGATGTGCTGCGCGATCGCGGTCGGGATGGTGTTCCCGTAGTTGAAGGCGTCGTGGTAGCCCTGGTTGCAGTCGAGGTCCTCGCCCGCGGCGTTCGCGTACGCCGTGCGCCCGTACTGGTCGAGCGGCGCGGGCGCGCCCGGCGGCTGCCAGTGGTGGCCGGCCTGGATCTCATACACCGCGTCGCAGTCGGAGGTGAAGTACCCGCCGAAGCCGAACGTCTGCCGCGCGAGCGTGCTCATCAGGTGCACGTCCGCAGCGGCCGGCACCCCGTTGACCTCGTTGTAGGAGCTCATGATCGAGCCGACGCCGCTCTGCGCGACGATGCCGCGGAACTGGGCCGTGTAGTACTCGCGCAGCGTCCGTTCGTCCATGTCGGAGGAACCGGTGCGCCGGTTGAACTCGCTGTTGTTCGCGGCGAAGTGCTTGGCCGTGGCGATGGTCTTGAGGTAACCGCGCGCGGACGCCGGCAGCCGGCCGGACATGTCCTGGCCCTGCATGCCGTTGACGAACTGCGACGCCAGCGCGGCGGTCAGCGTCGGGTCCTCACTCCACGTCTCGTCGTTACGGCCCCAGCGCGGGTCGCGGCCCAGGTTGACGGTGGGGGAGTAGTAGTCCAGGTGCTGGGTGTTGCCCGGGGCGACGTCGCGGGCCTCGTCGGAGATGGCGCTCGCCTCGTCGTGCACGAGCCGCGGGTTCCAGGTGGCGCCGAGCGACAGGTCCACCGGGTAGGACGTGGTGTTCCACAGGACGGGCGGGTTGGCGTTCGTGTTGGTCTGCTGCCGGGCGACCCCGTGCGCCGCCTCGTTCCACCAGCCCCACGCCGCGATGCCCAGCCGCGGGATGGCCGGCGCCTGGCTGCTGTTCATCTGCTGCGCCTTCTCCTCAAGGCTCAGCCGCGAGACCAGATCCGCCGCCCGCTCCTGCGGCGAGTACCGCTGATCGAGGTAGACCGGCGTCGCCGCGTACGCCCGCGGCGCCGGGTACGAAACGGTGGATAAGCCGGCCGCGACGACAGCCGCGACGATCACAATCGTCTTCCTGCGCACCGGGGCTCCAAGAGGTGAGGGGGTGAAGCGACCACAGGGCTACCCGGACGATAAGAGCCAGGCCCGCCTCCCTCAAGCACCGAACGACGACCGGAATGGGCCGCGGCCGGGCGCGCGCCAGTGGCCGTGGTCGCCCCGTTCCCGACGGTACCCCCACCTGGCGCCGGCGCCCGCGCTCTGCGTGTCCCCGCGCTGCGCGCGTGAAAAGGCCTCGCTTCGCGAGACTGATTCATTGCGCGTGGGCCGCCGTTGTGGCTGGGCGCCGTTTGCGAAGTGCGGCCAGGAGCGGGGCGGGAGGTCTGTGCAGATTCCAGGCACGGGGGCGTCGTGGTACTTGCAGGGTGCCGAGCCGACGAACCTGCGCTTCGCGCTACCCCGCGCGGGCACCCAACCTGTGCCGCGCAAACGGCTCCCAGCGTCGACGGCGGCCGCATGCGCCAAAAATCAGTCTCGCGCCAGCGAGGCCTTTATCCCGGGTCGGTGCGTTCGGATCCGCGCCGAAGACGGCGCCACCACCGCCGTCCGGGCCCTGGACCCTGAGCGGTCGCCGCGACCGTGATCCGTACGGTGCCCGCGGCCGCTAGCCTGGCGTCCCCGATCGACGCGGGAGCAGACGGCGTGGCCGAGACCGAGCGCATCCCCCTGCGCATCGAGGAGCTGGGGCGGCAGCTCCCCGTGCTCCTCCGCGTACTCGCCGCGCTCGGACTGCTGCTGGCCGTCGTCGCCGCCGCGCAGATCGTCGCCCGCCTCGTTGATGGCTCGGCCACCGATCCCGTGGACCCGCATCACCGCCATCGAGACCCTCACCCGCGGCCGGTACGTACGGGTCCGCGTGGAGCTCGACGACGGCCGCCGCGTCATGCTCGCCGCCCCGCACGCCCGCGCGACCGCACCCCACCCGCACTTCAGCGCCGACCGCGACACCATCATCGCCCGCTGGAAGCAGCAGACCCTGGTTACCTGACCGGTCAGCCGCCGTCGAGGAAGGCGCGGATCCGGCCGGCGACCACGTCGTAGCCGGGCGCGTGCCAGACGAAGTGGCTGCCGCCGTCGAGCGGGACGAGCTCGGCGTTCGGCAGGGCGGCGGCCAGGGCCTCGGCGTGGGCGTACGGGACCTGCCCGTCGGTACGGCCGGCGATCACGAGAGCGGGCTGGCGGACGCGGGTCGCGTCGGGCGGGGTGACGTACCGGAGGTCGTTGACGAAGCCGTGGCCGGAGCGCATGTGGCCGAACAGGGTGACCAGGCCGGCGCGCCGGTCGTCGTCGAGGGCGTTCAGGACCTCCGTGACGGGCGCGGTGGTGAGGCTGCTCAGCATGAGCCGCAGGCCGGTGGCGGGGGCGCGCCGGAGCAGCAGCCGTACGGCGGACCAGGTGAGGGACTCGACCGGCGCGGCGAACACGACCCGCGCGCCGACGCGGATCCCGAGGCCGGGCCACGGACGGCCGCCGACCGCGCTTTCCATGATCAGCCGCCGTACCAGGTGCGGATGGTCCGCGGCCAGGGCCAGCGCCGTCGGGCCGCCGCCGGAGATGCCGACCACCGTGGCCTCGGTGATGCCGAGACGCGCGCACAGCTCGGCGATCACCTCGGCGAACCGCACCGGCCCGGGCCCCACGCCCACCGGCGTCCGCCCGTAGCCGGGCCGGGACGGCACCAGGACGGTGCAGCCCAGCTCGGCGAACACCTCCTCGCCGAGCGCCAGCCCGGCCCGCATGTGCCCGCCGTGGCAGATCACCACCGCGGCCGGCCCACGCCGCTCCAGCCGGTACTCCACCGGGCCCGCACCCAGCCGGGCCACCTCGGTCGGGCGCACGATCCTGCCGTCCACCGCAGCCTCCTTCGCCGTCGGCCGATGATGACCCATCCGCCCGCCGCCGTGAAGGCGGCGGCCTCGGTCAGGGGTCGAGGCGGTAGCCGAGGCCGGGCTCGGTGATCAGATGCCGGGGACGTGCCGCGTCCGGTTCGAGCTTGGCGCGGAGTTGGTGCAGGTAGACGCGCAGGTAGGCGGTGGAGGTCGGGTGGCCGGGTCCGCGTACCTCGGCGACGAGCTGCGCGGGCGTGATGAGGGTGCGCGGGGTGCGGGCGAGGGCCGCCAGGATTCGCCATTCGGTGGGCGTGAGGGGGACGGGCCGGCCGGCGCGGATCACCTGCTGCCGGGCGAGGTCGACGGTGAACGCGGCGGTGCGGACGATGCCGGGGCGGTCGGGCCGGGTGGCTGTCGTGGGGCGCGTCCGGTGCGGGCGGGCCCGGCGGAGTTGCGCGCGGATGCGGGCGGCGAATTCGCTGGCGTCGAAGGGCGTGGTGATGTGGTCGTCGGCGCCGGCGTCGAGGATGGTAGCGATGTCGCGGTGGTCGCGTACCGGGGAGGTCACCACGATCGGGGCGTCGGAGGCCCGGGGAATGACCGGCGGGCGGTGCGGGTCGTGATCGAGCCGGGCGCCGACGGGCAGGTCCACGATGATCAGGTCCGGGCGGTGCCCGGCGCCCGCGGCCGATGCCGCCGTACGGTCGGTCGCCGTCTGGATCTCGTGTCCGGGCAGGCTCGCCCGGAAGGTGCGCAGCGCGGAGCGGCTCTCGGTGATGATGAGGATCCGCGCCATGCCGCACCGTCACTCACGGCGTCATGAGGCCGCTGAGCTGTGCTGGTCGTCGTGCCGGTCGATGGCGTCCTGCTCGTCGCCGCGCCGCGCGAGGGCGGCCTCGGCGGAGCCGAGCTGCCAGGGGACGCTGATGACCATGACGCCGGGGCGGAACAGCAGGCGGGCCTTCAGCCGCAGGGCGCTCTGGTTGTGCAGGAACTGCTCCCACCAGCGGCCGACCACGTACTCGGGGATGAACACGGCGACCACGTCGCGCGGGCTGCGCCGGCGTACGCGGGCCACGTAGTCCAGGACCGGGCCGGTGATCTCCCGGTACGGGGAGTCGAGCACGACCAGCGGTACGGAGATGTCACGCTCGGCCCATTCCCGCTCCAGCGCGTCGACCTCGGCGTCGGACGTGCGGACGGTGACGGCGGTCAGCGTGCTGGGCTTGGTGGCCTTGGCGAAGGCCAGCGCGCGCAGGGCGGGCGTGTGCAGCTTGGAGACGAGCACCAGGCCGTGCACGCGGCTGGGCAGCGTGTGCGCCTGGTCGCCGGGGCGCAGCTCGGCGGCGACGCGGGCGTAGTGCCGGTGGATGGCCTTCATCATGGCGAACACCAGGGGCATGGCGATCACGACGATCCAGGCGCCGTGGGTGAACTTGGTGATGAGCACGATGACCAGGACCAGGCCGGTGAACGCCGCGCCGACGGTGTTGATCACCCGGGCGCGCAGCATGCGCCGCCGGTGCGGGCCGGGCTCGGCGCCGCGCAGCTTCTGGGTCCAGTGCCGGACCATGCCGGTCTGGCTGAGCGTGAACGAGACGAACACGCCGATGATGTACAGCTGGATCAGCCGCGTGGTGCTGGCGTGGAACGCCCAGATCAGCAGGCCGGCGAGCAGCGCGAGGATGACGATGCCGTTGCTGAACACCAGCCGGTCACCGCGCCGGGCGAACTGCCGCGGCAGGAAGCCGTCCTCGCCGAGGATGGACGCGAGGATCGGGAAGCCGTTGAACGCGGTGTTGGCGGCCAGGATCAAGATCGCCGCGGTGAACCCGGCGACCAGGAAGAACAGCCACGAGCCGGGCCCGGACACGGCCGCGGCGACCTGGGTGATCACGGTCTTCTGCGTGTACCCGGCGGGCGCGCCGACCAGGTGCCGGACGCTGTCGGCCACGTGCACGCCGGAGGCCAGCGCGAGCGCGGTGATGCCGGCGAACATCGCGATGGTCATTCCGCCCATGATCGCCAGCGTGCCGGCGGCGTTCTTCGACTTCGGCGGCTTGAAGTTCGGCACCCCGTTGCTGACCGCCTCCACCCCCGTCAGCGCCGTACAGCCTTGCGAGAACGCGCGCAGCACCAGCGCGAACGCCAGCAGCCCGGTGGAGCCGCCGGTCGCGTGCACGCCGAACTGCGCCGACTCCGCGTGCGGCACGTCGCCGAACGCGATCCGCAGCGCACCCCAGATGATCATCACGAAGACGACGGCGGCGAACCCGTACGTCGGGATCGCGAAGATCGTGCCGGACTCCTTCACCCCGCGCAGGTTCATCAGCGCCAGCACCGCGACCATGGCGATGCAGATGTGCACGCTGTACGGGGCCAGCGCGGGCACCGCCGACACCACGTTGGCCACCCCGGCGGCGATCGACACCGCCACCGTGAGCACGTAGTCGACCAGCAGCGCACTGGCCGCCGCGAGCGAGGCGTTCACGCCGAGGTTCGCCCGGCTCACCGCGTACGCGCCGCCGCCGTTCGGGTACGCGTAACACGTCTGCCGGTACGACAGCACCACCACGGCCAGCAGCAGGATCACCGCGCCGGCGATCCACGGCGCCATGTGCAGCAGCGCCAGCCCGCCCAGGCTCAGCCCGAGCAGGATCTCCTCGGTGGCGTAGGCGTTCGAGGACAGCGGGTCGCTGCAGAACACCGGCAACGCGAGCTTCTTGGGCAGCAGCGTCTCGCCCATCTGCTCATTCCGCAGCGGACGGCCGACCAGGAACCGCTTCGGCCATCGTAGCGCCGCATTCCTCATGGCACCGAGCCAAGCAACCCCGGAACATCACGGGCCAGCCCGCAGATCCTCTCTTAACGCCGCTCTAACGCCCGCGCGGCGCGTCCTAACGCCGTCCTAACGGGGCGGTGCCGGGAATTCGCCGCGTTCCGCCAGGGTCTCCTCGAACTCCGCCCACAGCGGATCCGCATAGTGATATCGGCCGGCCGCCGAGATCCCCGCGCGCGTGAACGCGGCACCGGCGCCGAGCGCCACCAGGACGGCGGCGCGCGCGATGTCCCCCGCCCCGGCGTAGTGCAGATTGCCGAGGGTGTTGACGTCGAACCCTGTCACGCACAGCCAGCCGATCCCGCCGATGGCCGCGCCGGTGAGCACCGTGCCCGTCCACGACCAGATCGCGACCGTCAGCGCCGTGGCGGTGAACCCGATCCTCCAGTCCTGCCCGCTGGTGATCGCGGCCAGCGTGAAGGCGCACCCGGCTCCGCCGGCCAGCGCCCACACGGACCGCTCGGAACGAGTCGCCATGCCGCCTGCCCTCTCCGCCGGAGTCAACGGTCCACGGGGAATGACCCAAGTGAACCTCCGGGAAAGGAGGGAATCCCGCCGCTAACGCATATTTAACGGCGTCAGACACCGTCTTATCGAATCCTTAGCGGCAGGCGCATGCGCATGGAATTCCGCTAATCCGGCCATTCCTGGTTACCAGCGGGGATCGCGGCCGGTCATCGCGACGATCCGGTCGATCAGCGGTGCGTCGGCCGGTACCGGTACGGGCGGGGACCACAGCTCCGGGATGGGGGCGTCCGGTACGAACACCGACACGTGTGCCCAGCAGGCCTCCAGGGTCGCGTCCGGGAGGGTGAACGGCTGGCCGGTGGCCCGGGCCAGGTCCCAGCCGTGCACCACGACCTCGGTGAACGCGATCCGGCCCCAGACCTCGTTCGCCAGCTCGGTGCCGGCCGCGGGGCCGGTGCCCTCCCACGCCGCGGGGTCGGCCCAGGCCGCGGCGAGGCCGTCAAGCCTTTCCGCCAGTCGCTCCCGCCAGCCGTCGCCGAAGTCCACGCCGCCGCCCGCCGGGTCCTCCTTGCGCGCGACCGCCGCGAAGCCCACGGCGACCCGGTCGATGTGCCCGATCAGGTCCTTGACCGCGTATTCCGCGCACGGCGTCGGGTCGCCGAGCCGGTCCTCCGCGACCCCCGCCACGATCTCGGTCATGCGTGCGCACGCGGGCGCGAAATCGATCACTGTTCCACCTCCGGTAGAGACGTCTCACCGGGGTAGACCGCCGCCGCCCGCGGAACTCATCGCCGCGCGCCCGGCGGCCGTGCAGGACGTCCGGCCGTGGCAGGTGCTCAGGCCGCGCAGGATGCGCTCCAGGCGCGCCTGGCGCCAGGCCGGCAGGGTGGCCCAGGTGTTGGTCAGCTCGTGCGGGTCGGTGCGCAGGTCGTGGTACTCGCGGTCGCCCGTGCCGTACCGCACGTACAGCTCGTTCGCGGTGCGGATCGCCTGGTAGGACGGCGGGTTGCCGGCGTTGTCCGGCGCCCGGTCGGGGTCGGCGCGGTTCTTGGGGGCGGGGCCGTGGTGCTCGATGAGCACCGCCCCGGGGGCGTCCGGGTCGCGGCGGCCGAGCAGCTCGGGCACCAGGCTGCGGCCGTCCACCGTCGCGGGGACCGGCACGCCGGCGAGGTCCTCGAACGTGGGCGCCAGGTCGACGTTCTCGGCGAGCGCGTCGGTACGGCCGCCCCTCCGTACGGACGGCCCGGCGACGATGAGCGGCACCTTGACGTCGGTGTCGTACGCGGTGAGCTTGCCGGGCATCAGCCGGTACTGGCCCATGTGGTAGCCGTTGTCGGAGCTGAACACCACGTACGTATTGCGCTCCAGCCCCCGCGCGCGCAGCGTGGCGCGCAGCCGCCCGACCATGCGGTCCACGGCCTGCACCGACTGGACCCGCCGGACGTACTCCTTGTCGATCTCCCGGAACTGCCCGCCGGTCAGCCTGCGGTTGTTCCGCAGCCAGCACGGCTTGGCCGTCATGTCGGCCGGGTTGAACGCCGCGCCGCGCGGCGCCCGCACCTTGGTGAACCGGCCGGCGTCGCGCGGCGCCGGCGTCGCGGGCACGTGCGGCGCGAACGGCGCGACCTCCATCGCGAACGGCTGACGTGCGTCGGCGGACCGGTCGATGAACGCCTGCGCCTTGGCGGACAGCACGTCGGTGAAGTAGTCGCGGCGCTTGTGGCCGTACCGGTGCAGCGTGCCGTTGTCGTTGATGGTGTAGCCGAAGCCGCCGTAGCCGTTGTCGGAGACGTGCCACTCGTCCCAGCCGGGCGGCACGTAGGTGGTGTTCTTGCCGTACTCGTTGAGGTACTTGCCGAACATCGCGGTGCGGTACCCGCCGGCGTGCAGCGCGGTCGCGTACGTCTGCCGGTCCTTGCCGTTGCGGGTGAACCCGCCGAACCCGCCGTTACGGCCGCTGTTGACGTACACCTTCGTGTCGTGCGGGAACTGGCCGGTGAAGATCGACGCCCGCGACGGGCAGCAGAACGAGTCCGTCACGAAGTAGTTGGCGAACGTACGTCCGTCGCGCTGCAGCGCCCGTACGTTCGGCATGTACGCCAGCAGGTCCGAGGTCAGGTCGTCGGTGAGGACGAACACGAGATTCGGCCGCTGCGGCGCGTGCGGGGTCCGCGCGTGCCGCGCGGGGTCGGGGGCGCATCCGATCAGTACCACCAATACGAGGATCACGGCCGATCGCAGCGCGGCCCGCAGACATGACACAAGAACCGAGCCAAGCAGCCCGAACCCCTTGCGACAACGGCGTTCGGCCGCTCAACCGGCAGGATTCACCTACCCGCCACCCCCCGTTACGCCGAAGGCCCCGGCCGTCCGGAAGGACGGCCGGGGCCCTCGCTCACGCGGCCTGGATCAGGCGACGTCGTACCGGTCGAGGTTCATGACCTTGTCCCACGCGGCGACGAAGTCGCGGACGAACTTCTCCTTGGCGTCGTCGCTGGCGTAGACCTCGGCGACGGCCCGCAGCTCGGAGTTGGAGCCGAAGAGCAGGTCGACGCGGCTGCCGGTCCACTTCAGCGCGCCGGTGGTGCGGTCGCGGCCCTCGAAGGACTCGGCGTCCTCCGTGGTCGGCTTCCACTCCGTGCCCATGTCGAGCAGGTTGGCGTAGAAGTCGTTGGTCAGCTTGCCGGGCTGGGTGGTGAGCACGCCCAGCGAGGACTGCGGCGAGTTGGCGCCCAGCACCCGCATGCCGCCAACGAGGACGGTCATCTCGGGGACGCTGAGCTCCAGCAGGTTCGCCTTGTCGAGCAGCAGGTACTCGGCGGTGAGCCGGTTGCCCTTGCCGAGGTAGTTGCGGAACCCGTCCGCGGACGGCTCGAGCGGGGCGAACGACTCGACGTCGGTCTGGTCCTGCGAGGCGTCGGTACGGCCCGGGGTGAACGGCACCGTGATGTTGACGCCGGCGTCCTTCGCGGCCTTCTCGACGGCCGCGCAGCCGCCGAGCACGATCAGGTCGGCGAGGGAGACCTTCTTACCGCCGGTCTGCGCGGCGTTGAAGGACTGCTGGACGCCCTCGAGCGTGCGCAGCACCGTGGCGAGCTGGTCGGGGTTGTTGACCTCCCAGTCCTTCTGCGGCTCCAGGCGGACGCGGGCGCCGTTGGCGCCGCCCCGCTTGTCGCTGCCGCGGAAGGTCGACGCGGACGCCCACGCGGCGGAGACCAGGTCGGAGACCGACAGGCCGGTCGCGAGGATCTGCTCCTTCAGCGCCGCGACGTCGGAGGCGTTGACCAGCTCGTGGTCCACCTCCGGCACCGGGTCCTGCCAGATCAGCCGCTCGGAGGGGACC
>Ga0164243_10015089_pt1 | contig 10708 bp, 12 predicted proteins | sample OricompcompostOP_FD_108781 | JGI IMG/M metagenome (GOLD analysis project Ga0164243, IMG submission 108781) | Organic Plus compost microbial communities from Emeryville, California, USA - Original compost - Organic plus compost (OP) | ecosystem: Engineered > Solid waste > Mixed feedstock >...
GGTTAAAATTTAGTCGGACAACAATGATTAAAAACCATAAAATATGGAATATAGAAGACTTGGAAGTTCGGGCATGAAGGTGCCTGTATTGAGCTTAGGCACGGGGACTTTTGGCGGGACGAATGAATTTTTTGGACGCTGGGGGCAAACCGGGATCCAAGAAGCTTCCCGTTTAATAGATATTTGTTTGGAAAGGGGGTGTTAATTTTTTCGATACTGCCGATGTTTATTCCTTGGGAGTCTCGGAAGAAATTCTTGGCGCCGCAATAAAAGGAAGAAGGGAGAAAGTAATCATCTCTACGAAAGGAACATTTGAGATGGGGCCGGGTGTCAATGAAAAGGGTGCATCGAGGTTTCATTTAGTAAATGCTGTAAATGATAGTTTGAAACGGCTGGGGACGGATTATATCGATATCTACTTCATTCACGGTTTTGATAATAATACACCCATCGAGGAAACATTAAGAACGCTCGATATGCTTATTAAGAGCGGGAAGATCAGGTATATCGGTTGTTCCAACTTCGCGGCTTGGCAGTTAATGAAATCCTTGTCAATCTCAGAAAAACTTAACCTGGAAAAATTCGTGATTTACCAAGGCTATTATTCCTTGATAGGGAGGGATTACGAGCAAGAACTATTACCGTTGATTAAGGACCAGGGCTTGGGTTTGATGGTATGGAGCCCCCTCGGTTGGGGAAGGCTAACTGGGAAGATAAAACGTGATCAACCGGTAGCTCCGGGCCGCATTCAATCGGGCGGGGCAGTTGGTTCACCTCCTGTTGATATCGAATTGGTTTATAATGTTGTAGATGTGTTAGAGCGAATTGCAGGTGAAAGAAACAAAACGATATCGCAAGTAGCTTTAAATTGGTTGTTGCACCGCGATTCTGTTTCCAATATCGTCATCGGCGCAAGGAGCGAAAGCCAGTTAATCGAGAACTTGGATTCGGTAAATTGGGCGTTAACAGGGGAAGAGCTCCTGGAACTGGATGATATTTCCAGGCAGGCTCCAATTTATCCTCATTGGGTGGGAGCGCGCTAGGCCCGGTTAAGATAAATAAAATAGGGTCATCATAACTAGCTCTAAGAAGCTCATTATGTTGACCCTGTTAAAATAATTTATTTTAATGCTTCAATATACCAGCTATTTTCCACCCCGTTTTTCTTTCCAAAGTTGGTTGAAGGATTTAGGCGAAAAAATCGGCAATTCCCTGTCGTCTTCACCCCAGGCTTTACGGAAGAAACGTTTCATGAAGAAATTTTTCGTATTGCCGCTCACTAAATTCATCATCCTGCGGCTTAAGCTCACCTGTTTCCAACCAAACCAAGCCATTTTCTCACTGCCCGAAGTATAATTTTCTTCGACGGCTTTATGCCTATTATGCAATAATAATTCGTGCAGGTTAATCCTTACGGGGCAAACTTCCGTACAATTACCGCATAAAGATGATGCGTAACTGAGGTGCATATATTCTTCCATCCCTCTCAAATGCGGTGTGATTACTGCACCGATAGGACCGCTGTAAGTAGTTTTATAAGTATGCCCACCTATATTTTTATAGACGGGGCAAGCATTCAGGCAGGAACCGCAGCGGATGCAGTAAAGGCTTTCGCGAGCCACGGTATCGGCAAGGATGTTGGTACGACCGTTGTCGATCAATATCACGTACATTTCATCCGGTCCGTCTGGCTCTGTTTCTTGCTTTGGGCCGGAAAGGATCGTATTATAGGAAGTTACTTTTTGTCCTGTTCCGAAGGTTGCTAGTAATGGCCAGAATAAGGCAAGGTCTGATAATGAGGGTATTACCTTTTCAATACCAACCAGCGCGATATGTGTTTTGGGAAAAGTGGTCGTTAACCTACCATTTCCTTCATTTTCGGTAACCGCGATACCGCCGATATCGGCAATAATGAAATTTGCCCCGGTGATACCTACTTCGGCTTCAAGATATTTTTTACGGAGTTTATCGCGGGCAACAAGCGTGAGTTGTTCCGGGTTCAAAGCCGGTTCTGTACCGAGTTTTTCATGGAACAATTGCGCGATATCTTCCTTGCTTTTATGCATAGCCGGGGTTACGATATGGTAAGGCGGTTCATTATCCATTTGCTGGATATATTCACCGAGATCCGTTTCTATGCTTTCTATACCATTTTCTTCAAGGAAAGCATTGATATGAATTTCTTCCGTGGCCATAGATTTACTTTTCACCACGGTTTTGCAATTTTTAGCTTTGCAGATGGCTAAAATTTCCTCACGGGCATGCTGTGCATCTTCGGCCCAAATTACTTTACCACCGCGGCGAGTGAAATTCATTTCAAAATCTTCCAATGATTTATCGAGATGCTCGATAGCTCTCCACTTGGTATTTTTAGCTCTTTCACGTGCCGTCATTAATTCAGAAAACTGGAGTTTCCCATTCTTGACAGCAGCATTATATTTACCAATATTAAAATTGATGGTATTCCTGTGATTCAGATCCTTTGCTTTCAGCTGACTTTCTTCTAAGAAGTTCGTTGCTAATTTGCTCATAAGCCCAATTGGTAATGAATTGATGTAGTAAAGATAGACAACTTTACCTGTTAAGATTTAATACCGAATTAACCGATCCCGGGCAATATTTCGCCCTTTAGCGGTAAATAACAACAGTTATTAAATAATTGTTGCAAAATCTAAGCCATAAGTTGATATAAAGCTCATTATTGATCTTTATGTTGGTTCTGCGCTATCTTGTCGAGAACTTCATAAAATTCTTCCCCGTATTTGCGGATGATAGCATTTTTAAGAAACCTGTATACCGGCACTTGTAATTTGTTACCATTTTTACACGCGGGTTTACAGATATCCCAACGATCGTAATTTACTGCTTCAAACCCCGGATATTTAGTAATCCGGATAGGGTAAAGATGGCAGGAAACCGGTTTCTTATAATCGATTTTTCCATCGTTAAAAGCTTGTTCTATACCGCAGCCCACGATACCTTTATCATCTATCGTTGCATATGCACAAATACCGCCGTTTACAAGGGGAGTCACGTATCCATGCTCATCATCAACGGTGTGAAAACCTTGTTTTTCTATTTCCCTTATGCCTTCAGCCCTTAGGTAAGGCTTTACTATGGGGTAGATTTGAGGTAAAACGTCCAATTCGGAGGCTTCTAAGGGGGCGCCACAATCACCTGCCACACAGCACGCACCTTTACATGCAGTGAGGTTACACACGAAATTCTTCTCTATCAGCTCATCGCTGATGTACTTATCATCAATTACAATCATGTTGCACAATTAACTGCTACCCCTCCCGGGAATTAGCATTCTCTATTGCAAAGGTAAGATGTATTTATTTCCATTTTAACGTTTCTACCAAATGATACATATCTGCCTGTAAAAAGTTGATGACCGGTTGCAGGGAATCGGCATTTGGCGGCGCATAAAAATAAAGTGCGCCCCTTATAAAGTGCTTGGTGGAATCCGTAGCGAAAAATTGTTTCGCGGAAGCCGCATTACCGCCCACGTTATAATACAGGCCGTACACATGGTTTGGGGTACTAAATTCCTGCTCATCAATATAGGAGGCTTTGTAAGTATGCTTGTAGGTTAATTTGAAAGCGTCATCGACCAGGTTTTCAAAAGAATTACGCTTATTGGCGCCGATAATCTTATAGCTCATGTATAATTTGCTGTGAAACTCCGGGAACTCGATATTGATCCAGTAAGGATTTTCTGCTTTCTCATCAAAAAAGGTGGTATCCTTCACGATGTTAGCATAAGTTGGATATTCAAACGTATACGGGTATCCGGGTTCGTTGAATAATCGGTACGATTTTTCGGGCAATTCGATCAGGAAATATCCTTTAGGCTTGGGAGTGTAATTGTTTTGGCAGGCAACGAAGGCACTGCAAAAAAATAATATAATTACTAGGAACTTGGCTTTCACGCTGTACTTATTCATTTTCTAATAAACCGGGATTCATGCTCACCTGGATTTTTTCGATACGCATCTTTGTGACCTCCAAGATAGTAAAATCGAAGTCTTCATAGGTAATAACGCTGTTTTCCTCGGGGAATTTTCCCGCTAATTCTAAAATTAATCCCCCGAGGGAATCACTTTCTCCTTTTACGGATTCGAAAGTATCGGGAGAAATATTCATTATCCTGCAAACGTCATTTAGCATCGTTTTGCCTTCGAACACGTAGGTATGGTCATCAACCTTGTTGAAATTAAACTCATCTTCATCAAACTCGTCCTTGATATCACCGATTACTTCCTCGATGATATCTTCTAAAGTTACGATGCCGGATGTACCCCCAAATTCGTCTACGACCACGGCAAAATGCATATGCCGCGTTTGAAATTCGTTCAATAAATCCTCGATTAATTTATGTTCATGTACGAAAAAAGGTTGCCGCATCGTTTCGTGCCAATCAAAATCATCGCCTTTGTCAACATGGGGTAGCAAGTCCTTAGTATGGATTACTCCGACTATAGTATCCAGGTTACCCTTGTAAACCGGGAGCCGGGAATAATGTAATTCGGCCACCTGCTCTACGACTTTCGAAAAAGGAAGATCATATTCCAGCCCGCTTACATCTAAACGGGTATGCATAATTTGCTTTACCTCGATATTGCCGAACTTGAGAATGCCGCGGACGATATTTTTCTCTTCCTGGGAAGCGCCGGGGTCAACACTCATTTCTATCACTTCGTCAATCTCGTGATAGTTAACAGGTTTAAGGCTCCTGTTAAAAACTTTATATTCAATGGTATCGCCCATGGCCACGAAAAAGTCGCTTAGGGGTTCTAGCGTGGCATGAATGATATGAACGAACCATGCGAAATAAGTTGCGAAACGGATGTTATTTTGAGCCGCCCATGTTCTTGGTAAAATTTGACCGAAGAACATGAGTACGAAAAGGATGATGATAATGCGAAGCATCACGGAGATCACGATCATGTTTTCCAGCGCCTCCATCTGGGTGATAAGGTAATTGGTTACCAAGACGAAAGCTATTGCCACGACGATTTGGGCAATATGCATGGAAGCCAGCAAGGATTTAGGTTTTTCCAACAGCTTGGTAATGAGTTTGCCGGAAGCATTTTGCCGGGTTTTAAGGACGTTCAAATCCTTGTAATTCATGGAGAAAAAAGCTACTTCCGCACCGGAAACGATGAAGGACAGCATCAGTAAAACCAGTATTACCAGCAGGAATACGACAATATTCGGCGTAGGTGTGCCGGCAACTTGTAATAGGGTAGCAATTAAGGGCATGGTATCTGCCTGATGATGAACCAAGGGTATACGCTTTGATCAACAATAAATTTAAAAAAATAATGGGAAAGAAATCCCTGTTAAAATTACATGGAGTTACTTTCCCTATATACAAATATAAGTAATGTACCCATTTGACATGGTACATTTAATTGAAAGATATCAATGTTTTCCAGCCTAGAACGGGAGATCGTCTGAAGGTTCGTTCATCGGGGGAATGTCCATGCTGCTGTATCCTTCGCTGCTTCCGGAGCCGGATTGCGAAGACATGGAATGATCGCCGTTGTGAACGTCGATCCTTTTGTCGAGCATGACAAGGTTATCCCCTACCACTTCGGTAGCAAATTTTTTGTTCCCTTCCTTGTCCTCCCAACTGCGGGTGCGCAATCTTCCTTCGATATAAACGAGACTACCTTTGTGGAGGTATTTCTGGGCTAATTCTGCCAGTCCTCTCCATAAAACTACGGTATGCCATTCCGTCTGCGAGATCAGTTTACCGGCCCTGTCTTTAAAAGTTTCTGTTGTGGCTAAGGAGAATTTTGCTACGGCAATGTTGCCTTCCAAAAACTGAACATCGGGGTCTCTTCCTAAGTTTCCAATCAGTATTACTTTATTAACACCTCTCATGGTTGTAGGTTTTAATAATCTAGTGATGATATGTTCTTCTAAGTATTAATTTATCGTCCTTTCTAAAGTTAATGTATTTCTAATCAACTTTAAAAAAAAGTACTGCCCCAATGGGAAATAATTTGAGCCGTATTACAGCTTAACACGTCTTACGGTCATATAGTTTGAAATTATTACAAAGAAGCTGCCAAAAGTTACAGCAGTTGTAATTGGTTATTTTGAAGGTAATCCAGGATAATCTTGGGGAAGGCGTAGTTATCTAAGGAGTTTAAAGGTACCCACTGGAAACCTTGCGGCGCCTGGATCCGGCTTTTCAAGGCAAGCCTGATAAATTGGGCATGGATTGTTTGGTGTGTTAATTTTTGCTTGAACAAAGGGGAGAGGGTAAAGCTACCGTTAACAACCGTTCCGACGATCTCCCGCGATTGTTCCAAGATCGTTTGGGCAGGAAGGATTTCGGGCGATTCCACGGGGATAAACTCATGTAAATTTTGCCAAATATCCTTACCGGGACGTTTTTGTATCAAAACTTGTTGATTATAAATAGCAACAATATAAAAGAAGTATCTATTTTTTACAGTTAATTTCTTAGATTTAAGGGGAAGTTTGTTGACTTGGTTGGTTTGAAAGGCAATACACTTAGTGGCAAGCGGGCATTCGAGGCAATTGGGTTGCTGGGGTTTGCAGACAACCGCGCCAAAATCCATAATGGCTTGGTTATAGACGGCCGGTTTATTCACCGGCAACAGGTTTTGGGCTGTTTCCGAGAAGATTTTCTTGCCTGCGGTCGTGTCAATCGGGGTATCTATCCCGAAAAAGCGGGCTAAGACCCTGTAAACATTTCCATCGAGTACCGCGTAAGGAAGGTTGAAAGCAAAAGAGGCAATTGCTGCCGCCGTATACGATCCGATGCCTTTTAGCGTTGTAATAGTATGGTAATCATTGGGAAAGATGCCGTTATAATCGTGAACGATACTGCGGGCGGCCGCTAACATGTTTTTGCAACGGGCATAATAACCCAGCCCTTGCCATAACCGGAAAACCTCCTCATCGGGGGCGGCGGCCAGATCAAAAACAGTCGGGTATTTAGAGGTAAATGCCTCGTAATAGGCGCGACCTTGTTCAACCCGGGTTTGTTGTAGCATGATTTCAGACAACCAGATCTTGTAAGGATCTTTTTCTCCTTTCCAAGGCATCGTACGTTGATTGGAATCCCGGTTCCATGAAAGTAGTTGGGAAGAAAAAAATTGATGGTTGTTGTTCATTTACACAAATTGTTTATATATGTTTATGTTTTTTTATATATATTCGTGTACCTAAAAGATACGCTTCTCATCGTATGGTTTAAGTGAAACCCTGAATTGGAGTACAAAGAAACGTAAAATAAAAGGTTACTATTTATAAGAAAAATGTTTAAATTTTAGTTGCTTAAAATTCAGCAATTAATTATTTTTTAATAACTTTACTACAAGTAATCCTCCGCTTCATTATGAGAAAAGCAGATTTAATTAATAACATTGCTGAAAAAACCGGCATCCCCAAAGTAGATGTGTTAGTAACACTAGAGGCCATGTTTAAGGAGGTGAAAGAAGCTTTGGCAAATGGCGAGCACATTTATATCAGGGGTTTTGGCAGTTTTATCACGAAGAAACGCGCGGCTAAGATCGGCCGTAACATTAAGAAGAATGTTGCCGTGGAAATTCCCGAGCATTACATTCCGGCCTTTAAGCCATCTAAAGAGTTCGTTGCCGAGGTAAAAAAGTTGAAAAGTTCGTAACTTCGCAGCCTAAAGTAAATTAGGGTGCAAAAGAAACAACTATTACTTATCTCGGCCGGCGTAATTATCCTGGTTGCTTTATATGCTTTTGGGCGTACAGTGCCGTCGCACGAAAATCATGATCATGGTCAAGCGCCTGCAATGGCTGCAGGTGATGGGCAAACTGTTGCCGTTGCCAACTTCGAAGATTTACTTCTGGAGGCAAAAAACCGGATCCCCGCCGAAAAGCTAACCCAGATTGAAGCGCTTGAACACGCGGTGGTTAGGGGAGATGTACATCATCAAGAAATTGCTGTCAATAAACAATTAGCTGCCGTTTGGGATACCTTGAACGAGCAGCCTATTGCCGCTTATTACCTCGGGAAAGCAGCCGAGTTGGAAAATTCGGAAAAAAGCCTCACCTTTGCGGCCAATTCGTTTTTAAACCACATGGGGCATATTCAAGATCCCGCCGTGGCACAGTGGATGGCCAACAACGCAATGGAACTCCTTACGAAAGCGAATGAGATCAATCCTTCGAACATTGATGTTAAAATCCAACTAGGTCAACTATTGGTGACTTCTTCTGAACCAATGAAGGGCATCGGTATGTTGATGGAGGTGGCTAACACGCATCCTGAAAATGTAGAAGTTCAATTGATCCTCGGCAACTTTGCAATTCAATCCGGCCAATATGATAAAGCGATTGAAAGGATGAATAAGCTCTTGCAGAGGGATCCCGAAAATCCGAAAGCGCTCTTCCTTCTCGGTGAAGCGTATAGGAATAATGGGCAAATCGATAAAGCGAAAGAAGCTTTAGTTGCTTGTAGAAAACTCATCAATGACCCGGCGTTAGCCGCGGAAATTGATGATTATATAAATGAATTACACTAATTTTTTTTGATAATCACTAAAATTTTTTGAGTATGCCTTGCGGTAAGAAAAGAAAAAGACATAAAATTGCTACCCATAAAAGGAAAAAAAGGCTGAGAAAAAATCGTCATAAGAAAGGCAAGAAATAATTTTTCTCCTGTTCCACGCCATATTTTTTGGCGTAGCCGGATAAATTTTTATACATCCTGCATGATTTTGGCTAACTTGCTAAGGTCATGCAGGTCTTTTTTCGGTAACCCGAAAATTATATTCCAAGCACTACCTGCATATATCACTAAACCCTTAAGCAATCCATCAAAAATTCGAAAGTGAATAGCAGCAGGATTCCCTGTGCCTGCTAATTCGCTATGAAAATGCTGTGAATCGTATTCATTACGGAGCATCAGCTTAAAGTGAAGTATTAATGGTTAAAATTTTGGACGCTTGAATAAGGAACTTATTATTAATGCAGCACCATCGGGTGTAGAAATTGCATTGCTGGAGGATAAGAAATTAGTGGAGCTGCATCATGAAAGTGGTAATCCGAATTTCGCTGTAGGGGACCTGTATCTTGGGAAAGTGAAAAAGTTAATCCCGGGTCTGAACGCTGCCTTCGTTGATGTTGGCTTCGAAAAAGATGCTTTCCTACATTATACGGATCTCAGCCCTTACGTTAGATCCATCCTCAAATTTACACAGTTGGCCATGCACGACAAGTCGCCGGATGGCTTCGATTTTTCCAAGTTCAAAAATGAAACGGAAATCGTTAAAACTGGTAAAATTACCGAGGTGTTGGGTGGGAAACCGAATATCCTCGTGCAAATCCTTAAGGAGCCTATCTCTTCTAAAGGACCCAGGCTGAGTTGCGAAATTTCGCTTCCCGGAAGATTTATCGTATTAACCCCTTTCAATGATATCGTCGCGGTATCTAAAAAAATTCATTCTTCCGAGGAAAGGAAAAGATTGCAGAAGATCGTTGAAGCTATCAAACCTCCCAATTTCGGCGTAATCGTTCGCACGGCTGCAGAAGGAAAGAAAACGGCGGAACTCCACGAAGATCTGACAGCGCTCGTTAATACCTGGAAAAATATCCAGGAGAATTTGAAAGGCTCGCAAGCGCCGCAGAAAATTCTCAGCGAGCAAACAAAAACAACTAGCATCCTCCGCGATTTACTGAACGAAAGCTTTAACCGTATCGTTGTAAATGATAAAAATATTTATACCGATGCCAAGAGCTATATCCAGAAAATTGCCCCGGAGAAACAAGATATCGTTACTTTTTATCACAATGGCGCGCCCATATTCGATCACTATGGGGTGACCAGGCAGGTGAAAGCCTCTTTCGGTAAAACGGTGAACCTCGATAGCGGGGTGTACCTCGTTATCGAAGCTACGGAAGCTTTGCACGTAATCGATGTCAACAGCGGCTACAAAAGTTCCAGCAATAACCAGGAACAAAACGCGCTGGCGTCTAACCTGGAAGCAGCCGCGGAAATTGCCCGCCAACTTCGTCTACGGGATTTAGGCGGTATCATCATTATCGATTTTATCGATATGAAACTACCGGAAAATAAGAAAACGGTATTTGAAGCCATGGAGAAATTCATGGGGGTAGATCGTGCGAAACATACGATCTTGCCGATTTCAAAGTTCGGCCTGATGCAGATCACTAGGCAAAGGGTTAAACCGGAAGTGACCATCAGCGTAGCAGAAGATTGCCCGGCTTGTAAAGGTACCGGGAAGATTGGCGCTTCCATGTTGATTGTTGAAGATATTGAGAAGAACTTGCAATACCTGATCAATCATCAACACAAGGGACTAACCATCAGGGTGCATCCTATCCTGTATGCTTTCCTTACCAAGGGCTTTCTAACATCCCGCCAATGGAAGTGGTATTTCAAGTTTAAGAAATGGGTCAAATTGAAAGCTGATTCCAATAATCATCTCACCGAATATCATTTCATCGATACCAATGATGAGGAGATTAAACTGTAACGAAAGGAATTGTAAAAGGGAGCTTCTGGCTCCCTTTTCTTTTATAAATAGGTTGCCATTTCCCCCAGATGTCAACAAAACGCATTGTTATTCATATCTTTATTTTATATTCCGGGGCGTCAACAACCCCGGCATTTGAATGTTATAAATGGCATCGAGAGAGATTGCATCTGTACTATTAACTTAATA
>Ga0164243_10015090_pt1 | contig 10708 bp, 13 predicted proteins | sample OricompcompostOP_FD_108781 | JGI IMG/M metagenome (GOLD analysis project Ga0164243, IMG submission 108781) | Organic Plus compost microbial communities from Emeryville, California, USA - Original compost - Organic plus compost (OP) | ecosystem: Engineered > Solid waste > Mixed feedstock >...
ACGATCAGGATTCTCCATCTCGAAAACTGCGCGCGATCACATCGGAACGCTGCGCGGATAATTCTCGGAACGCCGCGCGCCATCATCTCGGAACGCTGCGCGCGATCACATCGGAATCCGCAGCCTGACAATAGTTGACGTGGATACGCCGGATGAGAACGTGCTGGCCGATGCGCTCACGCGCTACGGAGACACGCCGGTCATAGTCCGCTCGGGTAGTAATCACTTTCAGGCTTGGTATCGCAACGGAGGCGAGGCGCGCAAAATCCGGCCCGACAAGAGCAAGCCTATCGACATTCTCGGCGGCGGGTATGTCGTCGCTCCGCCGTCTCAGGGCGCAAAGGGCGCCTATCAGTTCCTACGCGGCTCGCTCGATGATCTGCCCTCGCTGCCGCGCCTCCTGATGCCAGAGGCGGCGCCCGACAGCTCAGAGGCCCAAGAGGAGCGCGTCAACATCGGTGCGCGCAACGATAGCCTCTGGCGGGCTTGTATGCGCCATGCACGATCCTGCGCCACCTTCGACGATGTGCTATCATACGCACATGGCGCAAACGCGGACATGCTCGCCGTTCCACTTCCAGATGCGGAAGTGGTCACTATCGCCCGCAGCGCGTGGGCCAAGACGTGCAGCGGCGATAACCGGTTCGGGGCTGAAATGCTCGTAGGAATCCCGACCAGTCAGTTCGAGCGCATTAGCAGCAATCCCTACGCCCTTTCCCTGATGATGACCCTTCGCCACCGCTGGAGGAACGGGGAAACCTTCTTTGTTGCCAACGCAATGTCCGAGGCAATGGGATGGCCGCGCAAAAGGTTCGCCGCTGCAAGGGCTGCGCTGGAGGCTCGCGGACTGCTCGTCATGGTTCGCCCTGCCACCAAGGGCGGCGGCCCTGCCCTCTATCGCTTCGGGTAAAATAGGGTGGTCGATTTTGACCAGCAATACCAACTACACCGCCCCCCTGCTCCCCCCTTGGATAGGGGGCCGATCAGATCAAAAATCATCGTGGGCCAATTTTGGCGTTTGCGTGAGCTGGGATTTTGCCGGGGCTAGGAACAGAAAGGATGACTGGCGATGGATATAGGGCAAGGGCGAACGGGATTCGGGCGCGAGCTATTCCTATTGCGGTTTCGGGGGCTGCGGATCAGCCAGGAGGCATTCGCAAGGCGGTTCGGATTGACCCTTGGAGCTGTGAAGGATCAGGAACAGGGACGCCATGAGCCTAGCCGCGCTATGCGTGTGCTTGTTGCGGCAATCGAGATGGACCCCGAATTGATCGAGCGGGCGGCGAAAGTTGCCGCTAGTCGGGCTGCGGGCGGCCCGCAATAATTACACCCCGTAAAAAGGGGTGAATGAATTGCGGCAGCGAAATGACCAGTCAGTTCACTTTCCGCGAATCTATCCAATCGGATAGCGGGATAACTGGTCCGGCGTTTAACTGATAATACTGCTAGGAAACAGTTGCGCGGCAGGAATTTCGCGAGTGCGAGATGCGAGGCGACCTGCCACCTGTGGAACTTGCGGTGCAACTCATATCGGAACGCCTCGGGATGCGCGTCGAGCGTGAAAAGCGCCGATGAATTTCCGGAATTTTGTCAGTCCCTAAAAAGGGCTGATTTTGCGAGTCTGGGTCATAGAGGATGCGCCAGCGTTGCGACCCCGATCCATGCCACCGTTCCAATCACAACGGCTGCCACGAAGGCGGCAATCGCCGAGTGTCGCGAGCTTATGGGGTTTTGCGATTCGCCGTGGCTGGGCTGGCGGCGTTCGCTGAGTGATTAGGTGCGTTATCTGGAATGCGGGCGGGTGCGGATGAAATCGTTATCATCCGAGGTCGAACAGTTCTTCCACAAGGTAGAGGTCCAGTTCCTCGGCAAGCACTTCCTCGGTCTCATCGCCCGCGATCACGTCGATAATCAGGGGGGCAAAATCTTCGGTGTCGGGGTGGTCGAACACATGCCCATTATTCTCGAAGAAGATGATTGCCGCGCCGAGCGCCGTTCTCTTGTTGCCTTGCTCGAAGGGATGATTGCGCCCGATCGCGCAAATCAACGCAGCACCTAAGTAGGCAAGGCGATACTCGTCTTGGTAGACCCAAAGGTTGTGAGGTCGTGCGCAAGCGCTTTCAAGCCCCGGCTTACTCATAAGCAGGTGAGGCTCGCCGGTCTCCTGGACGATTAAACGATTTAGCTGAATTATTTCTGTGGCGTCGGGCCACTCGGGCTCATTGAGCAAGTTTCTCGAAGGTCTTTGGCAGCTTGCCGATCATGCGGCGATAGCTCTCTTCGACGTTGACGCGCCCGCTCTTCCGGGGCTTGGCGACCGCCATTTCCTTCGGTTTCTGCAGTGCGAACATCAGCCCATCCTTGTTACAATAGGATTGCTCCTATCACTCTAGGTATGAACCTGAGGTTTCTCGTCAACTCAAATCTGGCCAGTCGACCCAAAATTAAGCGCACTTGGCGCTTAATTGGAAAAGCCCTGAAAGTCAACGAACATACTGACAAGCCGAGAGCGAAAACCCGGGCGCAGTCCAAGAATAGAGGGAAAATCAACGAATAGGAATTTTCCTAGACCCTCCAGTCGGGAAGCTCGCATTCGGAGAGAAGATAAATCCCCTGCTGGCCTTGGTGAGTCCGCGATCAGAACGCCACCGATGCGCGGAACGGTGCGATGCTCGCCAGCGCCGCTTAAGATCTTTGATCGAAACCTTGGCAGCCCATTCGGCGAAATTGGGTGGTAATGGTCGAAGGGCAGCGAGCCGGAACCCGCTGCCCTAGCTGCTATCAGGGCTTGGCTAGTCCCTGCTTCGTCGTCGATCACCGGGCTGGACGCGGCCCGCGGCATAGTCTGCGCGCCAGTCGGCCATATATCGCTCGATCCTCTCGGCGAGCTTGCGCCGGACTTCGCGTCCATTCCGTAGGTCAGTGACCAACTTTGGATCGCCAGCGACGGCGCGACCAAACGAGCTTGGGGGCATGTCGGCTTCTCGCAGAAAGGCCTTCACGCGCGTTGTCAGCGGCCCGCTCACTGGTTCAGTTGCCAGAGCGGGATGACGCTCTGGTCCTCGCCATAGTCGAACGCCGGGGCAAGATCGGCCTCGGGATCGTGCGGCTCGTCGTCAACGCCCATGTCGCAATCCGCAATAGGGCAGCCGGGGCCATCGTGGACAATCGCGGCGCTGTCGTCCTCGCCGCCGCTGTGGTCGGTTTCCTCGGGCTCAACGTCCGGGTCCCCGTCCGCCGCGTCCAGCCCGTCGATGAGTTGCTGAACCAGTCTCTCAAGATGCGGGCGAGGCAGCGACGGAATGAGCGCAAGGGCTATGTCGGCGGGGAGCCGTGAAGCCCCCCGTCCGATGCTGATATGCAACGCGCTCATTGCAGCACCTGCACGGCCAAGCTGACGGTCTGGATGGTCAACCACGACACCGCAAGGCAGGTTCCCCAGCCGATCAGTGTCATGCGGCTGGCGGGCTCTGAACGGGGCGCGCTCATGCTCCCGCCCCTTCCATCACGTCGCGAGCGTCGATCAGGTCGGCAACCGCTTGATGGCCTTGGGCGCGTTCCAGTTCCTTGAGCAAGAGGCGCAGTTGCCCCGGATGCTCCCCGGTGGCGAGGAACGATAGTCCGCTATCGGTGCAGACGTATCCTCCGCCCCGGTGGGTCCAGCGGCGAAGCCACGCCTCGGGGTTGAAGGACATACCCGGACCGTTAAGCCGCTGCACGTCGCGAGCGATGGCTTGCCATTCCTCGTCATCAATCACCGTGTGCTGGCCGATCTCCGCGAGGATTTCGAGCTTAAGCATAAGGTCGCCGACGCAATCGGCGGGCTTGCGGAAAAGCGCCTTCTCGGTTTCGCTGAATATCTCGCAAAGCTTTTCGTCTACCGGGCTGCACTCGTAATCGGCAATCTGGCTGGCGAGGGTTTGCGCCATAGCTGCGAAGGCGGGCGAAGGGGGGAAGTTGCGGTTCATGCCGCACCCCCTTCCTGCATGGCGCGAAGCGAGCGGATCGCGGCAATAATGAACCGTTCGTTCCAATCGAGCTGGCAACCATCGGCCAGGAAAAATTCAAGGTTGCGCTCGCGCGCCGCCCGTTCGTCGTCCCATCCGGTGACGCTGTGGGAGAGCGAGGTCCAAAGCTGGATTTCGGTCGCCTCGGGCGTCGTGGCAACCGCGTCCTTTATCAACGCCTCGGCTGCGTCGATAATGTCCCACTGCTCCTGCTCGGCGGGCGTATAATCGCCGATCGGCAAGCCCGGAATGTCGGGCAGCTTGTCATAGACGGCGCGGGCCTCGCTAATCCGTTCCCATGCGGCGAGGATCGCCGCATCATCATTCGTGGTTAAGTCGGTGGCGCAATCGTGCGCCTGGGTGCTATTGATAGCCATAGTCTTGCCTCCTCAGTAGGCTGGATCAGGGCCAGTGTTGCGGCTGCAACCGCACGCTGGCCCGCCTCGGGACGCTCCCAAGGTGATAGAAGTTCTATCATCGTTAATCGGATTGCGTCAAGTGGTCAGGTGATGTAATCTCTATCACCATGAACAAGACACAATGCAAAATGGCTCGCTCTGGCGTAGGCTGGTCTGCGAAGGATTTAGCTGCCGCTGCCCGGATCGGTTACGCGACGGTCGCCCGTTTCGAGAGCGGTGGAAGCGTCGCGCCGGAATCTGTCGAAGCGATGCGCAAGGCGCTCGCCGACGCTGGCGCGGATTTCACGCGCCGCGCTGGTCGCGTCGGGGTGACGGTGCCGGAATGACGGCAGGTTCAAGCCCGGTTATAAATGTTCCGCACCCGAACATTGATAACCGCCTATCGGCGCTGCAAGCTGACATCCTCGACTACCTCAAGAGCGAAGGGGCCGCTGGCCCACGTCCCGGCAATTTAATTGGCCATCTTCCGACGACTGGGCAGATTGTGGACGGCATAGGGCGTGACCGTGACAAGGCGGGCTTTGCCTCGGTGTCTCGGGCATTGGATCGCCTCCAAAAGCGCGGCTATGTCGTCGCCTATCGCTCGGAGGTGCCGATACGGGGCAAAGGCTTCCGCTACTCGTTGGCCGGGGCCGGTGCGAATATCTGCTGACTGTGGCCTCCAAGCGCAATCTTGACGCGCTCCACCTCCTGCGCGACACTCCGCGCGAGGGGAGCGGGTATGAGGCAAGTAGCTAGGTTGATCGGCATCGCGTGGATGGTGGCTTGTGTCTGCCTCTGGGTATGGGTCGGGTTCTTCTGGGATTGGGACCCCCTCGATAGCTTCCCTCGCCTCTCCAATTGGTCGGTCGTCGCGCTCTTGCAAGACAACAAGTTGGGCCTAACTTTCGTGCCGATCCTGCTCGGTGGTGTTGGCTATGCCGTCTATCGCTGGGGCACAAGGGGCGTGTCGGACCCTAGCTAGGCGTCCCCGTTTACGCGCGCGTTAAGAGACGTATCGCGCGAATATAATAGGGGGAATAAAATAACCTAATCTAACCTACGGCGAGCCGTCCGCTCAGCCGGAAACCCCTGCGAATCTGCGGAAAACAATTGGCATTGATAGTGCCAATACCTTGCATTTTTCGGCGTTTTGTGCTATGGGCTGCGGCATGGCGACGATCAGCAAACGCAATGAGATTGGACAGGGGGTTTCGTTGCCTCCCCCTCTGTCTTGCCCCCGGCCCCTTGCTGGTCGTCGTCACCCCATTGGAGGCACCGTTGGACACGTCGAATTGCCCGCCCGCTGACGCCGCCCCTTACGGCTCATGCGTCGTTCTCTACGCGGAAGATCACAATTTCTATTACATTGCGCAGCAGATTGCTTGGCATCACGACCTAGACGCAGATGACGTGGTTGACTGGCTCGCCGCGCTCGAACCTAATCAATTCTTCGCCAGCAATTCCCCGTTCGGGCTGAGCGTGCTTGGCCTCGCTGCTTTGGCTGATCTGGGCACTGGTGACGATTGGGATTGCCTGCCCCTGACTGTGACGGTGCACTGATGGATCGCGCCGCCCCCTCCCCCGCATTCGTCGCCCACCGCTCCCGGCTTTGGGCCGCCGCGCCCGCTTAATCCAGAAAGGTCACCTCCCCCCATGCAACGACAGCCCCGCACGCCCCAAGAGGCCGCTATGCTCGATCCCTTCGGGCTGACCTCGTTCCCCGCCCCGAATATCCCTCGCGGCCTGTTCGGTGGCGGTATCCGGCCGCGTCCCATGTCGTTGGCTAACAGCAAGGCTGGCGCCAGCCTCCCCCCCGAATATACCGGCACGGCGACCCCCTCCCCGGTGGTTTCCGATTCGAACGCGCCGCCCCCGATCAGCGAGGCCCCGCCTCCCCCGTCCAACTGGCAACAGGTTGTCGGCCCTGACCTGATGGCGGACATGCCGCAGAACGCCCCCACGCTGGGGAGCATGAGCGCCCCGAGCAAGAACCTCCCCGCCCCTCGCGGCATGTTCGGCGGTGCGCTGAGTGCAGGCAAGACGATCAATCACGGCCCGACGCTGGGCGAAGCTGCTTTGCCCACGACACCGGGGAAGAAGCGCTTCGATTGGCGGATGGCTGCTGGCATTCTCGCGGATGCGCTGAGCAGCCTGAACGGCCAGCCTCCCCTATTCGCGCAGAATATGTGGCGGGAGCGTCAGGCGCAGGCCGATCACCGCCGCCGCCTCGATCAGCTCACCCAGGAATGGCAGTTCCGCAATTCGCAGCCTGACTATGCCACGGTTGGGAATCGCCGCTTCTCCTACAATCCCGCGACTGGCGAGGCTCAGACCCTCTACGTTGCTCCTACGGAGGCCGAGGACTACGCGGCTGCGCTCGGCGCGGAACCCGGCACGCCGGAGTATGAAACCCTCCTGTCGGACTACGTGCTGCGCCACAGCGGGCCTACAGCGACGGCAAACGCCATGCTGGAAGAGGACAACCGGCAGGGCAATCGCGTCAGCCTAGAGGGCCTTCGTCACCAGAACCGGATCGGCATGGAAGGTGTCCGGCAGAATAACCGCATCTCGCTTCGTGGGATGCCGACTTATCGGGATACGCACCCCCGCCCCTCTACGGGACGCGGCGGCGGCAGCAAGGCTGCGCCGGGTGGTGTCCGTGAGGGACAGACCGCCACGAACCCCAGCACAGGGCAGAAGGTGGTTTTCCGCGGCGGTAAGTGGGTGCCGGTCAAGTGAGCGCGCCCCCTCCCGGCTTCAAGCTCGACAACCCGCCCGCTGGCTTCCAGCTCGACCCTGCGCCCCGCCCCAAGACCATGGGAAGTGGCCCCCTGACGGCTACAGGCGATGTGGTGGACGGTGACACCCTCCGGCTGACGAACGGGCTTAACGGGCGTCTCTATGGCTTCGATGCGTTCGAGAAGGGCCAGCCGGGTTATTCCCGGATTGGCCGCCCGGTAGACCTCGGCACTCTCTCGGTTGGGCAACTGTCGCGGTATCTCCAGCCGTCGCAGTCACTCATTGCCACCGGCAAGCAGACTTATGGCCGCCCGGTCGTAACGCTCGGCAGCGGTGCCAGCGATCCGGTGATCAACATGCTGTGGGATGGCGCGGGCTACTCCGCGCCGGAATATCTGCGCGATGATCCCAAGCGAGCGGCCACCTACACGGAAGCAGAACGCCTTGGGCGCCTCAATCGGCAGGGTGGCTTTGGTATGGGGCATGTCCGCCCCGATGCTTACCGGCGCCCCCTGACGACGCGCACGGCCAAGCTCGCGGCAGATGAGTATCTGGCCTACAATGACCAGCTTCCCCAGGACGCGCCCAAGCTCAAGCGCCTGACGCCCGAGCAGGACGCCAAGATTGCGGCCTATATCGTGTCACAGGCGGGCAATCCGAATTTCTCGCTCCAGCAATACCGCGACTGGTTCCGCAATGACCTCGGCGTCACCGACATTGAGCCGAGCGATAACCCCGAGTTTATCGAGTCCGTCAGGAAGGGGGAAGGCTTCTCCCCTGCCGTTGACTATGGGGTTCTAGACGACGAAGCGCAGCGCGAATTGCAGGAACTGATTGCCTTCTCGGGGATGCGCCCCGAGGACGCGCAGGGCTACCGCGATTTGCTCAAGTCAGCGGATCAGGCGCAGGTTCTGGCCTATGCCCGCTCCAAGGGGATGACGCTCGATCCCCGCGACGTGGCGGCCTATTTCGCAGCCCGCGCCAAGGGACAGGGCGCCCCGATCCCGCTTCCGATCATCAATCCCGGCGATGGCCGCTTGGGTGCTACCGCTCGCGGGTTTGGCGATCCGCTCGGCTTCCTCGATGAGATGGGCGCCGTGGTCGATACGCTCGGCGGGACTGGCAACCGGGAAAACATCTGGAACAGCGATCGCTCCTTTAGCGCGATCTACGACAACAACGCGCGCCAGAACCGCGCTATCATTGACTACGACGAAACGGCGCACCCCTTCTATCGGGGTGGCGGCCAGCTTGTCAGCGGCTTTGCCCTGCCCTTCGGGTCCGGCGTGCGCGGTGCAACAGGACTGGCAAAGGCAGGGGCGCTTGAGGGCGGTGTCTACGGCTTTGGATCGGGCGACGGCACACTAGGCCAGCGGCTCGCGAATATCCCCGTCAATGCGACTGTGGGCGCTGTAGGTGGCGCTACGGTGGGCAAGGCCATTGATCTGGCTTCCCCGCTTGTGAAGAGCGCCGCAAAGTTCCTGCTGCCGTCTCGCGTATCGCCTCAACCCTCGGCACAAGTAGCGGACGTGCCGGAGGGCTTTGTTCTCGACGGTCCGGCTGGCGCTTCCAATATGAGCGCGGACGCCCCGCCCTCGCTGTCCTCGCCCCGTCTCCGCGACGTGATCGACGTCACCCCCAACCGCCCTACTCCCCTGCTTGATGGCCCCACGGAGGCGATGATGCGGGCGGCAACCGCTAGGGTCGAACCGGGCGACGTGCTGCCTCGTCCCGCAAATGAGGTTGGATCACTCGACGAAGCAGCCCGGATCAGCGAGGGGCTTTATCCCGAAATCCCGGCGCCCCGCGAGCGTGACTATCTGGAGGCGGCGCAATATCCCTCTCGCGCAAACCCTGACGCGACAATCACGCGCAAAGGCCCTGCAGACCTTGTGACCTTCACGCGGTCGATCAACGGCATTCGGGACGAAGGCGGCGAATTGACGGCTGCCGGGATCAGCAACGCGGCGCGCAAGGGCGAGGACTTTGCAGGGGGCGAGAACCGTCTCGGAAAGCTGGTCAACCCTGAGGGCCTGAGTATCGAGGAAGCGGCAGAACGGGCCTATCAGGAAGGCTATTTCCCCGATCTGGACGCCCCGCCGACCAACGCGGAATTTCTCGCGGCGCTGGATGACACCTATCGCGGCGTTGGGCGTCGGTTCCGGCCGCAGGACGAAGCGCAGATTCAGGCTTTCGAGGGCGCGCGCGATCAGCGCCTTGCGGTCGAACGCGCACGGCTTGAGGGCGCGCCGCTGGTCGATGACGTGGGCCAGCCCGCCACGCTCGACGACATGATTGCCAACACGCCCCCGGCGACCGCTTACGACGACTGGAATAACGCTGTCGTGTCCAAGGTCGGGAATATCCGCGTTGATAAGCTTGAGAGCCCGCAGGACATCGGCCAGGCACTCAAGGTCGCTGACAATGTGGCCGGCGGATTTGATGCGGCACGGCGCGGCAAGATCAGCTTTGCGGAGACGCAGGCCCTTGCCCAAGATCTCGGCATGACGGCGGACGATCTGCTTGCTCGCCGTAAGGGGCAGGCATTCAGCGCAGAAGAAGCCTACGCGGCTCGCGCGATTCTAGCGAAGTCCGGGAACGAGCTGGTGAACATGGCCCGCCGCATCCGTGCGCTGGGCGATGATCCGGGTTCGGAGGCTCTTGCAGCGTTCCGCAAGGCACTGGTGCGCCACGCCGCAATTCAGGAACAGGTATCTGGGATGACGGCAGAAGCGGGCCGCGCCCTCTCGGCGTTCCGCATGGCAGCCGATAGCCGGGATATTCCGGGGCGGGTGCTGGAAGGGCTCGCCAACACTGGCGGCGGCTCGGGACGCCTCAAAGATGCTGCCGAACGGATCATTGAACTTGAGCGCGACCCTGCAAACCTGAACCGCTTTGTCGAGAAGGTGAGCAAGCCGACCTTCACCGATCGCGCGCTGGAAGTCTGGTATAACTATCTGCTCTCGGGTCCGCAGACCCACGCCGTCAACATCCTCTCCAACACCATGACGGCGCTGGCACAAATCCCCGAACATGCGGTTGCTGCCGGGATGGGTGCTACTCGCCGCGCTCTCAGCCGCGATGCAACCGATCGGGTGATGTTCTCCGAGTTGGGCGCTCGAACCATCGGCATGTTGCAGGGAGCGAAAGAAGGCGTCCGCGAATTTGCCCGCGCGTTCCGCACTGGTGAGGCGTCGGACTTCGTAACCAAGATGGAGTCGCAGACGCAAAAGGCCGTGCCGGGGATTCAGGGCGAAATCCTCCGCGTCCCCACGCGGGCGCTCACTGCCGAAGATGAGTTTTTCAAGGCCGTTGCCCGCCGCATGGAACTGTCCGGCCTCGCGGTGAGGCAAGCTGCAAAGGAAGGGCGAAAGGGACAGGAGGCCCGCGACCGGGCGGCAGAGCTGCTGGTAGATCCCACTGATGAGATGATGGAAAAGTGTCGTTGCCCCTTAATTTCCGGACAGTTCCTCACTGGTTGATTGGACGATGTATTCGCGCGGGGCGAGGTAGCCAAGTGCGCGATGCGGATGGACGGTGTTGTAGTGGTGGAACCAGCTG
>Ga0164243_10015091_pt1 | contig 10707 bp, 7 predicted proteins | sample OricompcompostOP_FD_108781 | JGI IMG/M metagenome (GOLD analysis project Ga0164243, IMG submission 108781) | Organic Plus compost microbial communities from Emeryville, California, USA - Original compost - Organic plus compost (OP) | ecosystem: Engineered > Solid waste > Mixed feedstock >...
CCGCATCGCCGTGCATCTCGCCGTCGGCGACAAGATCGGGGGCGATGCGGTGCAGTATGCCGACTGCCTCCCGCATCTTCAGTGCGCTTGCGGAGTCTCGCGAACCGAAATCAGAATGCGATAGAAGTGCTGCCTTGGGCTCGATGCCGAAGCGGCGGATCTCCTCCGCGGCCAGCATAGTCATCTCCGCGATTTCCTCCGCGGAAGGATCGAGCGTCACGTAGGTGTCCGTGAAGAACATCACGCCCCGCTGCGATATGAGCAGGGAGAGCGCGGACAGGTCCCGTACTCCCTCGCGCCGGCCGATGATGGCATCTACATAGCGCAGATGCCGCTCGAAACGCCCCTCCAGGCCGCAGATCATTGCATCCGCTTCGTCGCGCATCATGGCGAGGGCTGCAATGACGGTGGTGTTCGTCCGAACAAGTGTCCGCGCCACTTCGGTCGTAACACCGCGCCGGCCGGCGATGCGGATCAGGAGTTCCACGTAGTCGCGGTAGCGCGGGTCGTCTTCCGGGTTGATGATCTCGAAATCGACGCCTGGTCTGATCTTCAGCCCGTAGCGCTTCAGGCGCACCTCGACCACGTGCGGGCGGCCGATGAGGATCGGTTGCGCCAAGCCTTCTTCCAGCACGACCTGAGCTGCTCGCAGGACCCTTTCGTCTTCGCCGTCAGCATAGATGACGCGCTTGCGGCCCGCCTGTTTGGCGGCGGAGAAGACCGGCTTCATGACAAGCCCGCTCTTGAACACGAAGCGGTTCAGCCGGTCGAGATAGGCTTCCATATCCTCGATGGGGCGGGTGGCAGCACCCGACTGCATGGCAGCCTTGGCGACCGCAGGCGCGATCCTGAGGATCAGGCGCGGATCGAACGGGGAAGGTATGAGGAAGTCGGGCCCGAAGATGGGCGTCTCGCCCGAATAGGCACGCGCCGCAACGTCTGATGGTTCCTCGCGGGCAAGCGCTGCGATGGCACGGACGGCCGCGAGCTTCATCTCCTCGTTTATCGCCGTGGCCCCGACGTCCAGGGCACCGCGGAAGATGTAGGGGAAGCACAAGACGTTGTTGACCTGGTTTGGATAGTCCGACCGGCCCGTGCAGATCATGGCGTCGGGTCGGGCTTCGCGCGCCACTTCCGGCATGATCTCGGGATTGGGATTGGCAAGTGCCAGGATGAGGGGCTGGTCTGCCATTCCCTTCAACATATCGGGTTTCAGCACGCCGCCCGCCGAAAGGCCCAGGAAGATGTCCGCCCCGCCGATCACGTCGGCAAGCTCGCGAGCATTGGTGTCCTTGAGATAAGGCTCCTTCCAGCGGTCCATTTCTTCCACGCGACCGCGATAGGCTACGCCGTGGCGGTCGGTCACCCAGATGTTTTCGGTCTTTGCCCCCAGGGAGACAAGCAGGTTGAGGCAGGCAAGCGCCGCAGCGCCCGCGCCGGAGGTGACGATTTTGGCCGTTGCAATGTCTTTGCCCGCAAGCTCAAGCCCGTTGAGCACTGCGGCCGCGACGATGATCGCCGTGCCATGCTGGTCGTCATGGAAGACGGGGATCTTCATGCGCGCCTTGAGGCGTTCCTCCACCTCGAAACACTCGGGCGCCTTGATGTCTTCGAGGTTGATGCCGCCGAAGGTCGGCTCCAGAGCCGCCACGGTCTCGACCATGCGATCGATATCGGCGGCATCGATTTCGATGTCGAAAACGTCGATGCCGGCGAACTTCTTGAAGAGCACGGCCTTGCCTTCCATCACCGGTTTGGAGGCAAGCGGCCCAATGTTACCCAGCCCGAGCACGGCAGAGCCGTTCGATACGACGCCCACCAGATTGGCGCGCGATGTATAGACCGACGCCATGACCGGATCTTCGTGGATCGCGAGGCAGGGCGCAGCCACTCCCGGGGAATAGGCGAGCGCCAGATCACGCTGATTGCCAAGCGGCTTCGTCGGCTGGATTTCGAGTTTTCCGGGGGAAGGATGGCTGTGGAAGTAGAGGGCTGCCTCTTCGAGATCAGATTTTTCCGCTTTTTTCTTAGACATGTCTGACCACTACCCTTCAGCCCCGCAATCCCAAAGGAAGATGTAAGCCGTTATCGCGCCACCACGCGCTGATGCTGTTCTCCGAGCCCCGCTACCCCCAGACGCATCTCGTCGCCCGCCTTCAGGAAAACCTGAGGCTTCTTGCCCATGCCGACCCCGGGGGGCGTTCCTGTCGTGATGATGTCGCCCGGCTCCAGAACCATGAAGCGCGAGAGGTAGGAGATGATGTGGGCTACCGGGAAGATCATCGTGCTGGTGTTGCCCGTCTGCATGCGCTCGCCGTTCACGTCGAGGAACATGTCGAGGTTCTGCGGGTCGGAAATTTCGTCAGGGGTAACGATCCAGGGACCGAGCGGACCGAAAGTCGGCGCGCTCTTGCCTTTGATCCATTGGCCTCCGCGTTCGGCTTGGTACTCGCGTTCTGAAACGTCGTTGCAGATGGTATAGCCGAACACGCGGGAAAGGGCTTCCTCCTCCGACACGTAGTCGCAGCGCTGGCCGATGACGACGGCGAGCTCGACCTCCCAGTCGCTCTTTTGCGAACCCTTAGGAAGCATGACGTCGTCGTTGGGACCGGAGAGGCAGCTCGGCGCCTTGGAGAAGACGACGGGTTCCGAAGGTACCGGCAGGTTCGATTCGGCAGCGTGATCAGCATAGTTGAGGCCGATGGCAATGAAATGGCCTGTACGGGCCACGGGCGCACCGATGCGGGTCACCTGCGGCACGGTCGGAAGCGAGCCGAGATCGGCCTCGGCGAGGATGCGCAGGAGCGCCGGAGAGATGGTCTCGGGCGTATAGTCGCTCACGAGCGAAGAGACGTCGCGAATCGTTCCGTCGGTATGGAGAACGGCGGGTCTTTCCGCGCCCTTGTTGCCAAAACGCAAGAGTTTCAAGATCTTCCTCCATAATGCAAAGAATTGCCGTAAGCGGCTGCAGATGTTTCAGAAGGCGCTCGGAAAGAGACCACCGTCAAGCCGCAGATTCTGTCCAGTGATGAAGCCGGCATGGACCGAACAGAGGAAGGCGCAGACCTGGCCGAACTCCTCCGGCGTTCCGAAACGCCCGACCGGGATCTCTGCAGCCTGCTTCTTGGCCTGTTCCTCGAAGGAGACGCCTGCCTTTTCCGCAGCACGGCGGATGTTGGCGCTGAGCCTGTCAGTGTCGAACTTGCCGGGTAGCAGATTGTTGATGGTGACGCCCTTGCGCGCAACATCCCGGGCGACGCCGGCGAGAAAAGCCGTAAGGCCCGCACGAGCTCCTGAAGAAAGATCGAGGCCGGGGATCGGCATATACACCGACAGGGACGTAATGTTAACGATGCGGCCGAAGCCGCGTTCTGCCATTCCGTCCATCGTGGCCTGGATTAACGCCAGCGGCGTGACCATGTTCTGCGTCAGCCCCTTGAGCATATCCTCGCCGGTGAGTTCGCGAAAATCGCGGAGCGGCGGGCCGGCATTGTTGTTGACGAGGATGTCCGGTGACGGACAGGCGGCGAGCAGCGCTCTGCGGCCCTCTTCAGTCGAAACATCGGCGGCAACTTCCGCGACGTTTACGTCGAAGCGATCGCGGATTTCCTGCGCCGTTCCCTTGAGTGCAGCCGGGTCTCTGCCGTTGACGACCAGGTTGCAGCCGGCTTCGGCGAGTGCCATAGCGCAGCCGCGCCCCAAGCCGCGACTGGATGCGCAGACGATGGCGTTCTTCCCCTTGATGCCGAGATCCATCAGCCTCTCCGTTGTGTGACCTCAAGCCTCGTCTACTCCCCGCCTTCCCGACTGGCAACCGTCACATGGCTGTGACTTGAATCGGGCCATGAGAGGTGGACTTCATCTTGCGCGGACGTCGCCATGCTTGCCGCAACGCCCTGCACCCTGCAAATACGGTCGAAGGCTGCACCGCACTGGCGGAAGATTTCGACGGCAGTTTCGAGCTCCGGCCATCGGAGCGGTGAAACTCAAACGCCGGAGGTTAACCATCGGGGAATAGGCCGCAGGAGACTGGCTTGAGGGCCATCAGCCCCAAAGATCCGGTTCCGGCGGCGAGACGAAAGCGCCCTTGTACAGGAGACCGGGAACGCGGTCTCGGGCAAGCAAAAGCGGGCCGTCCAGATCCACGAATTCAGCATCCTGGGCAAGGAGCACGGCCGGAGCCATCGCAAGCGAAGTGCCCACCATGCAACCAACCATGATGGAAAAGCCGAGTTTTCGTGCTTCTTGATGAAGGAGGAGAGCCTCCGTCAACCCGCCGGTCTTGTCGAGCTTGATATTGACCGCATCGTAGAACCCGCGCAGCCGGTCGAGATCCTTTCTCGTATGCAGGCTTTCGTCGGCGCAGACGGGCACAGGGTGTAGGATTTCGCCGAGGGGGGTATCGTTTCCGGCAGGCAGCGGCTGCTCCACCAGCGCGACACGGTTTTCCGCCGCCGCGCGCAGGTTCTCCTCCAGGTTGGCTTCCGTCCAACCCTCGTTTGCATCGACGATGAGCCGGCTTTCGGGGGCGGCCGCCGCCACGGCACGTATGCGTTCTGCATCGTTTTCTCCTCCGACCTTGATCTTCAGGAGAGGGCGCGAGGCATATTTGCGCGCCGCCGCTGCCATTTCCTCCGGCGCGCCGAGGGAAATGGTCTGGGCGGTGACGAGAGGTCGGGGCGGAGCGTTTCTAAGGATCATATCCTGCACCCGCACGCGTCTTTGCTTCGCCTCGAGGTCCCAGAGCGCGCAGTCGAGCGCGTTGCGGGCGGCGCCCGGGGGCATCTGCTCCTGCAGCGCTTGCCGGCTGAGCCCGTTTGCGATCTCGTCCCGCATTTCCTCGATCTGCTCGACAACGCTCGTCAGCGATTCGCCGTAGCGCTGATAAGGCACGCATTCACCGCGCCCCGATGCAGAGCCTTCGGAGATGATGCAGGTGACAACCTGCGCCTCCGTCTTGGCCCCCCTGGAGATGCGGAAGACGCCGGCGATCGGAAAGCTCTCAATTTCGACCATCATGGAGCGTGGCATGATCACCTCAAGGTGTCTGGAAAATCCGCAGCGCCGCGTTCTTTTGAGAGCTTTCGCCGCCAGACCGGTTTTCTTCCGGTCTCCTCCGCTTTAAGGATGTTGCCCATGGTGTTCAAGACATTCACGAAGAGAGGCGGCGCCGTTGCCCCCCCGGATGTGACACCGCCGCGGGTCGAAGCCGGCGGTGAAGGCGGTGTGCTCAACTGCCGTTTTTCCGGTGATTGGACGACCCGTACGGTCGGCTTGGTCGACCAGCCGGTGCGCGACCTCCTCAAGCGCACGGACGTCAGCCGTCTTTCCGTCGATCTCAGCGACGTGGGGCAGCTCGACACGGCTGGCGCATGGCTGTTGGCTCTCCTTATAAGCGGGCAGAAGGCCAGGGGAGCAACTGTTGAGGTTACCGGCCAATCGGAAGCGGCTTCGATCCTCCTCGCCGCCGTGAGCCCGACTGCGGAGGAGCCCAGCCTGCCTGTTGAGGAGAAGCGTGGCTCCTGGATCGTCGCCTTCCTGGCTGCGGTGGGGCGCTCGATGTACGACGTGCGCGACGACCTGCTGTACGGGCTCAACATCCTGGGCGCCACGATCAGCGGTGCCCAGATGAAGCTCGGTCGAGGGCATGCGGTCAACCCGGCGGCGATTGCAAGCCAGATCGACCGCATGGGCGTCGGCGCCGTGCCGATCATCGTGCTCATGTCGGCGATCGTGGGGGCGATCATTGCCCAGCAGGGCGCGTTCCAGCTACGCTATTTCGGCGCCGAGATCTTCGTCGTCGACCTCGTGGGCATCCTGATCCTGCGCGAGCTTGGCGTCCTCATGACCGCCATCATGATAGCCGGCCGTTCGGGCAGCGCCATCACCGCTGAGATCGGCTCTATGAAAATGCGCGAGGAAGTGGATGCTCTGCGTGTGATCGGGCTCAATCCCATCGGAGTCCTGGTTTTTCCGCGGCTGGTGGCGTTGGTCGTTGCCGTTCCCTGCCTGACGATCGTCGCCAATTTCGCGGCCCTCGGCGGCGCGATGGGAGTCGCCTGGCTCTATTCCGGCATCCCTCCCGGCGCCTTCGTCGATCGGCTGCGTTCTGCCATCGACCTTACCAGCATCTTCGCCGGCCTCATCAAGGCGCCGTTCATGGCGCTGATCATTGGCATCATTGCCTCGGTTGAGGGAATGAAGGTCGGCGGAAGCGCGGAATCGCTCGGAAGCCATGTGACGGCATCGGTCGTGAAGGCGATTTTCGTCGTGATCGTCGTCGACGGCCTGTTCGCCATGTTCTACGCAGCGATCGACTTCTGATGGCAGCGCGCGGCGGAAACGGACAGGAAACGATGGTGCGCGAGCATGAAGCGCGAGCTTCGGCGCACAGGTCCGAAGTGGTGCTCTCCGCGGAAGGCGTGACCGTCCGTTTCGGCGAGACGACGGTGCTCGAAAACCTGTCTCTCGACGTTTATCGAGGTGAGATCCTCGGTTTCGTAGGGGCCTCGGGTGCGGGAAAGTCCGTGCTGCTCAGGACGATCCTTGGCCTGATCCCCAAGCAGGGCGGTACGATCCGCATCTATGGGCGAGACCTGTCGGAACTGGACGATCGGGAGCGCGTCCTGATCGACATGCGCCAGGGAGTGCTGTTCCAGCATGGGGCTCTTTTTTCCTCTCTCTCCGTGCTCGAAAACGTTCAGGTGCCCATGCGCGAGTATCTCGACCTGCCGCGAAAGCTGATGGACGAGCTGGCCTTGCTGAAGCTGGAATTGGTCGGGCTGCCGCGAGAAGCGGGCAACAAGTTTCCCTCCGAGCTTTCCGGCGGCATGATCAAGCGCGCTGCCCTGGCGCGAGCTCTGGCGCTCGACCCTGACATTGTATTCCTCGATGAGCCGACATCCGGCCTTGATCCGATCGGAGCGGCCGAATTCGACGAGCTTGTCGCAAAGATGCGCGATACAATGGGTCTGACCGTCTACATGGTGACGCACGACCTCGACAGCCTCCTTACCGTTTGCGACCGTATCGCGGTCTTGGGGAAGAAGCGGGTTCTTCTGGAAGGCACGGTTGACGATATGATGAGAAGCGAGGAACCGTGGGTGAAGTCCTATTTCCGCGGCAAGCGGGCACGACAGGTCGTGCGCAGCGAGAGATGAAGAAAAGACCCTGAGGCTATGGAAACAAAGGCAAATTACGTTGTCGTCGGGATCTTCACGATCGTCGCCATCCTTGCCGCCTTCGGTTTCGTGTACTGGACGGCCGGGATCGGGGATCGCGGCGAAACCGCGCCGTTGCGTTTTCGCATTCCAGGCTCGGCGTCCGGCCTTGGCCGCGGGAGCGCGGTCCTGTTCAACGGCGTGAAAGTGGGCGAAGTCGACAGCGTCCACCTCGACTTCTCCAACCCCCGAGTCGCTATTGCGGAAGCCATCGTGGATCGGAGGACGCCGATCACGCAGTCGACCCAGGCCGATGTGGGCCTGGCCGGCCTCACCGGGCAGGCAAACATCGAACTCAGGGGAGGAAACCCGCAGGAGCGGAATCTGCTCGATCTGGCCGAAGAGCAGGATGCTGTTGCCGAGATCACGGCCAACCCCTCCGCGGTCACCAACCTGCTTCAGACGGCGCAGAGCCTGCTGACGCGCGCCGATTCCGTCGTCGACCAATTGGAGGGCTTCGTGACCGATGCCCGCGAACCTCTGACGGGCACGATCAGGAACGTCGAGACATTCTCGGACGCCCTCGCACGCAACGCGGCGGGCATCGACAGTTTTCTCGCCAATGTGACTTCGCTTTCCGAATCGATCTCCAAAGTTTCCGGCCGGCTTGATTCGACCCTCACGGCCGCTGAGGAGCTGATCACGTCCGTAGACCGTGAGAGAGTCGCGAAAATTGTGGAAAACGTGGACACGTTCACCCAGCGCCTCAGCGACGCGAGTGACCGCTTGGACACGATCATGACGAGCGTGGATGAAGCGGTTTCCAACATCAACAACTTCTCTCAGCAGGCCGGCGGAACGGTCAGCAAGATCAATCGGCTGGTCGATGGAATCGAACCTGACGCGGTGGCTGGCGCCGTGAGCAATTTCGAGGAGGCGAGCACGGCTATCAATCGCGCCGCCACCGATTTCGCCCGCGTGAGTGAGACCGTGAGCGATCGCACGGATGATATCGATCAGTTCATTACCGATGCGAAGGAGCTTGCAAGCAGGTTGAACGCCGCATCTGTACGGGTTGATGGAGTGCTGGCGAAACTCGACGGCCTCCTGGGCTCGGGGGAGGGGCAGAGTCTCTTCGCCGAGGCGAGCGCCACCTTGAAGGCATATCGGCAGGTCGCCGATACGCTTAACGCACGCATCGGCACCATCACCGACGGCCTGTCCCGGTTCTCAGGCCAGGGGCTGCAGGATGTGGAGGCTCTGGTGATCAACGCCCAGCGCGCCATCAATCGCATCGAGGGTGCAATCAGCGATCTTGAGCAGAATCCGCAGCGGATCATCACCGGCGGCGACGGAACCATTCGACGCTACGAGGGCCGTGCGCGCCGTTGACAAGCATCTGAACCTCCGCAAGAAATTCCGCGGGGCTGGAAACTCCGAAGGAGTACGGGTTGGGTTTGAAACATGCTCACTGCGGGTTGGCGATCCTGAGCGTGATGCTTGGTGGCTGTGCAGCTATTCCGGGGTTCGGTCCTCCTCCCGTCGATGCCTATGATCTCAGTGCGCCGCTGTTGCCGGCTTCAGGCAGCCGGCTTGCGCGCACGCAGATTCTGGTGCCGGAACCTGCCGCACTAAAGCTCCTCGACGGACAGGACATCGCCATCCGCACGTCGGATGGCGCGCTGCAGCTTCTCGGCGGCGCCCGCTGGTCGGATCGGTTGCCGCGCCTAGTGCAGGCTGGATTGGTTGAGGCCTACGAGCGCTCCGGCCGGTTCGGAGGCGTCGGCAAGCCGGGTGAAGGTCTTGCGATCGATTACCAGATCATCGTCGACATTCGCGCCTTCGAGGTGCGGGTCGATGAAGGTCGGGCGCATGTTGAACTGTTTGTGCGCGTGCTCGACGACCGGACGGGTGTCGTGCGGGCCTCGCGTGATTTCTCCACCACGGTGCCCGTGGCCGGAAGCGGCGGCGACTCTTTCGTGGCTGCGCTTGACCGTGCGTTCCAGAATGCAGCCGCGGAAATCGTCACCTGGTCGGTTGGCGTGCTGTAAACCGCCACCGGCGCTTATCGCTTCTTCCGGATCAGAATCGTCGTCTTCGTCGAAATAAAAGGACCCCGGGGATAGACCCGGGGTCCGAATGTCCGCAGAAGCTCGCGCTTACACCGAATAGTACATGTCGAACTCGACCGGATGCGGCGTCATCTCGAAGCGCAGCACCTCGGCCATCTTGAGCTCGATATAGGCGTCGATCTGGTCGTCGTCGAAAACCCCGCCCGCCTTCAGGAAGCCGCGGTCCTTGTCGAGATTCATCAGCGCTTCGCGCAGCGAACCGCTGACCGTCGGGACCTTCTTGAGCTCCTTCGGCGGCAGGTCGTAAAGATCCTTGTCCATGGCCTGGCCGGGATGGATCTTGTTCTTGATGCCGTCGATACCCGCCATCAGCATTGCCGCGAAGCCGAGATACGGATTCGCCGACGGGTCGGGGAACCGGACCTCGACGCGCTTCGATTTGGGCGACGTGCCGAAGGGGATGCGGCACGAAGCGGAGCGGTTGCGCGCGGAGTAGGCGAGCAGGACCGGCGCCTCGAAGCCCGGCACGAGGCGCTTGTACGAATTCGTGGTCGGGTTGGTGAAGGCGTTGATTGCCTTGGCGTGCTTGATGATGCCGCCGATGTAATAGAGGCAGGTCTCGGAAAGGCCCGCATATTCATTGCCGGCGAAGGTCGGCTTGCCGTCCTTCCAGATTGATTGGTGCACGTGCATGCCCGAGCCGTTATCGCCATAGACCGGCTTCGGCATGAAAGTCGCCGTCTTGCCATAGGCATTGGCGACCTGGTGCACGACATACTTGTATATCTGCATCTTGTCCGCGTTGCGCACCAGCGTGTCGAACTTAATGCCGAGTTCGTGCTGGGCCGCGGCGACCTCGTGATGGTGCTTCTCTACCTTGACCCCCATCTCCGTGAGGACCGAAAGCATCTCGGAACGCATATCCTGGAGGGAATCGATCGGCGGGACCGGAAAATAGCCGCCCTTGACGCGCGGCCGGTGGCCGAGGTTGCCGGTTTCGTAATCCGTGTCGTCGTTGGACGGGAGCTCGGAGGAATCCAGCTTGAAACCGGTGTTGTAGGCATCGGCCTTGTACTTCACGTCGTCGAAGACGAAGAATTCGGCTTCCGGTCCCACATAGACCGTGTCGCCGATGCCCTCTGCCCGCAGATAGGCCTCAGCCTTCTTCGCGGTGCCGCGGGGATCGCGATTGTAGGCTTCGCCGGAGATCGGGTCCAGGATGTCGCACAGGATCACCATCGTGGACTGGGCGAAGAAGGGATCCATATGAGCCGTTTCGGTATCCGGCATCAGGACCATGTCAGACTCGTTGATGGCCTTCCAGCCGGCGATCGAGGAGCCGTCGAACATGACGCCGTCGGCAAACATATCCTCGTTCACCTCCGCTATATCCATCGTCACGTGCTGAAGCTTGCCCTTCGGGTCCGTAAAGCGCAGGTCAACGAACTTAACGTCGTTGTCCTTAATCTGCTTTA
>Ga0164243_10015093_pt1 | contig 10707 bp, 5 predicted proteins | sample OricompcompostOP_FD_108781 | JGI IMG/M metagenome (GOLD analysis project Ga0164243, IMG submission 108781) | Organic Plus compost microbial communities from Emeryville, California, USA - Original compost - Organic plus compost (OP) | ecosystem: Engineered > Solid waste > Mixed feedstock >...
AGACAGGGCTGCGACGCATGCTGACCTTTTGCTGACCTGAGGGGCCTCCATTATGCCCCTGACCTGCGCAGACGTTCAAATGCTAGATCTTGGACTTGAACATGGTGCGCAGCATGTAAGACTCCCGGTTTGTCTGCTCCCTGCCGGCTGCTCGCAGGTCAAGGGCGATGTCCGGAGGCTACAACGTTTCGCATGTGTGGTCAGCCGGCGCCGGGTGTTCGAGGACTCACACTGACTCGCGCTGACCTTTCTGACGGCGCGCCAGTCAACCACGACCAGGGGTTCCGGGTCGTCATCGCGGAACGTCCGGAGTGACGCGACACCGTCTGCTGCGATGCGCCGTAGCGGGTCTCGCAGGGTCTGCCGGCGGATGGTGAGAGCGCCGACCAGAGGGTGCCACGCCCCATGGGCGGCGACCGTGCTTGGTTTGCCCCGGTGGTCGGCCCGCATCGACGCGAAGTCAGCGCATTTGCGGCTCAGACCGCCCGCCAGCGCGCACAGCGCGCCGTCCCGCAGGGTGCTGCCGGCCAACGAGCCGCAGGTTCCGTCCCGCTACGCCGCGCGGTCGGCGCGCTCTTCGACGATGGATCGCCGCCAGGCACAGGATCGGTCTTCAAGCTGATGCCGTCCCTATCGGCGGGGTCTGGAGGAGGGGCGTCCGGTCAGGGAACCTTCCCGCTCGGCCAGCACCAGTCTGCCGGCTTCGCTGCGACGCCGCGCCGGGACCGGGAGCGGCCGCTCCGGTCGCGTGGCGAAGTGCCGTCGTAGCTCGGGTTCGGGTGCGTAGCCGTACTCGTGGAGGTAGTACGCGATCTGGTCGGACCAGACCCATGTTCCGTCGGTGCGGAAGGTGGCGGGCACCACTGCGCCGCGCGTGGGGTCGACACGATCCGGCTCGTCGGGCAGCAGCACGGCAGGGGGCGCGTCGCGCAGGCACGCAAGGAGGGCAGCCCGCTCCTCGGGGAGGGCGATGCGCTCATGAGCCGCCCCGATGGCCGGCTGTCCGTCAGGCGCGTACAGATCGAACACCCGTGCAAGGCGAAGCGCTCCGGGCCGGCTGGACCCGGTACTCGATGCCCGGCGGGAAGCCTCGGCGGCGTGTGCCTGGTCCGCTGGGGCGAGCCGGGTGAGCCGATCCCGTACGGTCCGCGCGTCCTGAGGTCGGGCCGCGGGTTCCTTGGCCAGCAGTTCGAGAACAAGCCGTTCGAAATCGGGAGACACCTCGGGGCGGCGGTCCGGAAAACCCGGCGGCTCCTGGAGCAGGTGCCGGGCGGCGACCTCACCGTCGGGCCCTGTCCCGAACGGAGGGTCACCGACGGTGAGTTCGTACAGCAGGCAACCAAGGGAGTACAGGTCGGCGCGCAGGTCGACCCGGTGGCCCCGGATCTGCTCGGGAGCGGCGTACGGCACCGTGCCGACGAACACCCCGGTGGCTGTCAGCGGGGGCCCGCTCTGTACGGTAGGTGAGGGCCCGCTCGGCAGCAGTCCCGCGACTCCGAAGTCAAGGATCTTGACGATGTCCTCGCCGGTGACGATGACGTTGGACGGCTTGAGATCCCGGTGTACGACATGCGACTTGTGCGCGGCCGCTAGTGCATCGCAGACCTGGACACCCCAGGCGACGACTTCGGCCGGTGCCGGGAGCCCCTCCAGGCGGAGACGAACGTCCAGCGGTGTGCCCTGTACCAACTCCATGACGATGTACGGCGGGTCCTCACCGAAGTCGTACACCGTGACGATGTGGGGGTGACCGGAGAGACCCGCCGTCTTTTTCGCCTCCCGCCGGAAGCGGGCCGCCCTGCGTGTGCTGTCCGGATCGTCCTCACCACCACCGCGCCGGTGCCCCGCGACGGGTCTGATCAGCTTGACGGCCACCTGCCGGTCGAGGCGCTCGTCCTCGGCACGCCACACCTCTCCCATACCCCCGGCGCCGAGGAAGGCGCGCAACCGGTAGCGACCGCCGATCAGCTCGCCTTCCGAAGAATCCGTCACCATCGTCACGGTGCTTCCTCCGCGCCGGGTTCGGCGAGCCCGAACCCGGCGCTCGCCAGCAGCGAGGCCAACGAGTCGACCGAGATGGCGAACGTGGCCGCACCCGTGCCGCGTTGCGCCAACATGCCGACGACTTCGCCGAGTTCGTTGAACAGGGGCCCTCCCCCCGCGCCGAACGGCAGCTCCAGATCGGTACGGAGCAGCTTCAAGTCGTGCTCGGGAAAGGACTCGAAACCCTGGACGATTCCCGCGACGAGCATCTCGTCGGAGACTGCCGCCCATGCCTCGTCCCCGATGTTGGTGAGCCTGGGGAAGCCCAGTCGTAGCGGCTGGGCCCGGGTCCGTTCGGCCAGAAGGAGCACGCACGCGTTGACGGCTGAGGAGACGGGACGAAACACATGCCGCACAGCTCGTGTCCCCTCGGTCAGGTGGACGGTCAGGTCGGAGGCCGGCTCCGTCGGTGGGCGGCCGCCGGCCAGGACGTGGCGGTCCGAGATCAGGAATCCGGTCTGCTCCCCGTCGCTCGCATCCGAGACACGTACGAGGGCGGGCCGGGCCTCCTTGAGGAAGCGCTCCGGGCGGTCCCGGTTCAGAACGATCGCGGGCAGCCGGTGGGCGTCCGCGAGCAGGGTCGACCGATACCGCGCCACATCGCCGGTGCCGGCGAGGCAGCGCAGGCGCCGGCGCAGATCCTCCAGATCGGTCAGCGGCTCGGTCAGCTCATCGTGCGCGCGCAGGGCCCTCTGGTAGTCGCCTGCGTCGTGCAGGGCCCGGAAACGCCGCAGCGGATCGGTGTCCGCGGCAGCCAGGGCCGCGAGCACCCCGTTCCATCCGGCGACCCGGGCCATGCTCTGCCGCATCCGGTCGACGTGCTCGGCAAGCCGCTCGGCGAGGTGGCGTCCGGCTTCGGCACGGTCCATCGCAGCCGGATGGTCCAGATAGTCGTTCACCGTCACCGTCAGATCGCGCAAAGGCCCTCGCAGCGACAGCAGTTCGGCCTCCACATCGGTCGCCTCGTTGCCGTACATCTCCGACAGCAGCCGTTGGCTGTTCTGGTCGAGCGGTCCGCGGGCCGGCCGGTGGGCTTCCAGCCGGTCCCGGAACTCCCGGCAGAGCTGTTCCGGGTCCAATTCGGCCGCTTCGTCCACGAGGGTCCGCAGGGTACGCCGAATGTTCTCCAATTCCCTTTGTGCCGCTCGCCGTTCTGTCATTTCCCGGATCTCGCGAGGTGACAGCAGTGTGGGGTCGGTGATCCGGGCCGAGTTGGACTGGCCGGTGCCGAGGTCCACGGCACTCACCTCGAGCACGCAGCTCGTGTCGAACGAGAACGTGACCTCGATCTGGGGCTCTCCCGCCGGCAGCGGCGGAATTCCCGTCAGCTCGAACTGCCCTACCTTCGAACGCGCGTCGAGCTGTCCGTTGTAGATTTCGATGAGTACGCGATCCTGCTTGTCGCGACTCGTCGTGTAGATCTCGCTACGCTGTGTCGGAATCCGCGTGTGCGCTTCGATGATGATGCTGAACGTCGGATCACCGGTCCGCCTGTCGTGGGCGCGGATACCGAGCGGCAGCGGGGTGACGTCCTGCAGGAGGATGTCCCTGAGGTCCCTGGCCAGCACCGCGCCCTGCAGAGCGGCGCCGCACGCCACGGCGGCACGCGGATCGGGGTAGCCCGTCCGCCTGCGCCCGAATACCTCCTCCACGACACCGCTCACGAGTGGAGACAGCATGGGGCCGCCCACCAGCACCAGGTGGTCGAGTTCGTCGGCGTCCAGGATCCATTCGTCCCTGGCCTTCTCACAGACCCGGCGCAAGGTGCCGAGTGGGTGGGCGAGCAGACCGGCGAGGTCGGCCCGGGTGAGTTCGACGCGCACGCTCGGCCGGTCCAGGTACGAGTTGAGCGTGTAGTCGGCCTCCTGCTGCGAGGACAGCGCGATCTTCAGGTACTCCGCCGCGATCCGCAGCCGCTGCCGTGCCCGGCCGGAGGCGGGCACGTCCAGCCCCTCGTCATGGAGCCGGTCCGCCAGGAAATCGGTGACGACGGTGTCGAAGTCCCGGCCGCCGTAGTGGCTGTCTCCGGCCACCTGCTTCACCTCGTACATGCCGGACTCCACCTCCAGGAAGCTCGCATCGAGGGTTCCCGCGCCCAGGTCCAGCACGGCGATATCGCCCTCCAGACACCGCTGCATGGCCACCGCCATGCAGGCGGCGGTCGGTTCGTGGATCAGCCGGACCAGGTCCACTCCCGCGATCGTGCACGCACTCCGGGTGGCGGACTTGGCGTTGTTGTGGAAGTAGGCGGGAATGGTCACGATCACCCTCGGCCGGCTCACGACGAGATCGTGCCGTTCGGCGGCCCAGTCCAGCCACTCGTCCCTGATGTCCCCGAGTTCGGCGCGGGCGAGGTCGGCGAGCCGCTCCTTGACCTGCCCGGACAGGAAGGACTCGACCAGGGTACGGGCATGGCCGATCATCCGGGCTGCCACCTCTTCGGGACGGTACGTGCGGCTGCGGATCCTGAACCGGTGGTTGTCGCCCATCCTGCGCTTGGCGGCGCTGATGGTGGCGATGCTGGGGTCCAGCATCGCGTCGCCGGTCAGCCCGACGACCTCCTCACCCTTCTCGGTCACGCTCAAGGTCGAGGCGAAGTACGGCTTCCCGGCATGTGGGCAGACCACAGGCCGCTCGGTCTGCGTGTCGTAGACGGCCGCCACGCACGTGCTCGTCCCCAGGTCCATGCCCCAGATCGAGGAGAAGCGGGTATGCACCTCCTCCTTGGCCTGCGCCGCCCAATGCCCGGCCCGCTCCTCGAACGCTCCGCGGCCTGCCGCCCCCGCCAACTCCAGTGCGTTCAACGCCTGTTGGCGCATGGGCCCGGTCACCGTCGTTTCGTCGGCGTCGAGCAGCGACCGCAGCACCGTGCTCGCGCGCGAGGCACTCCCCCGGGCGGCCAGGGCATCGACGCAGAGCCGGACGAGTTCGTCGAGATCGCCTGTCCGGCGCAGGAATCCGGCCAGGCGGGGGTCCTCGATCGCTTCGTCACCGCGCCACCGGATCAGACAGCGGGCGCCCGCCAACTGGTCGTCGGCCCGTTCATAGAGGACGACGGCCTCAGCGTAGCGGTCGGCCTGCTCGTGCAGGCGGGCAGCGCCGAGCAGGTCGCCGCCCGCCTCGCGGGCCGCTGCCCGGGCGGCCAGGCCTTCCGGGGAGTCGTCGTTGTGCAGGACGCGCTCGGCGTCGCCGAAGCGCTCGACCGCCCGGTAGAGGCGGTGCGCGCGGTAATGCTTCTCGGCGTCCTCGGCGTGCCGGGCCGCTTCGAGGAGTTCTCCGGCCTCCTCCTCGAACAGGCTCCACTCCTCGTGCACCGCCCGGCGGCCGCCGTCGTCGGGGGCGCGATGGAATAGTCCCTGGAGGCGTCGGCGTTCGACCGCGAGGACAGCCTGGCGCAGGTCTTCCGCATCGTCGCGTCGCCGCGTCACCGGTGGGGACGGTGCGACTTCGTCCAGCCTGCTCAACAGGGCACGGATTCGCCGTACGGCCTCGCTGTGCCGGCCCTGCTCGACCAGGCCATCGATCTCCGCCCGGCACGCACCGGCCAGATGGGCCAGACGTTCGGGCTCGCTGTCCGGGCAGGTGTCCAGGGCCGCGCGGAAGTCCCCGAGTTGTTCATGGCAGTGGCTCATCCGGTCCCGCAGCCCCGCCCGTTCGTAGTACGGCAGCGCGTCCTCGAATTCTCCCTGGGCAACGGCCAGATCTCCGGCTCGTTCCGAGAGCCGCCGCGCGGACTCGGTGTCCGCCTCTGCGTCTGCCAGGTCCAGGCCGGCGCGTACGTCCGCCGGACGCGACGAGTGGAGACAGCAGGCCAGCGCGTCACGTTTGCGCGCCGGGGTGTCGGCGAGCCGCACCGCGTCGGCGCCATGGCCGAGGAACAGCTGTACGTCGAAGTGGTCCGGCACGAGCGCGTGGGGGAGGTGGTCGAAGAAGGCCGACCATAAGGTGGCGTCCCTGCCCAGCGTGGTCTGTGCGGTGTGGGCCTCCAGCGCCTCCGCCAGGACGACCGCGTCCAGCGCTCCGCTCTCGTGCAGGCCGCGCAGCCAGGAGACGAGGGCCTCGGCGTCCCCGGCCGCGCCCAGCCAGCCGGCCAAGGTACGACACGCCCGGTGCCGGAGCGCGTGGTCACCCAGTCTGCCCGCCACGTCGACGACGACGCTGAGCATCGCCCGGTCGGCGTGCTCGGCGAAAGCGTGCAGCGCCTGTTTCTCGGCCGAGCCGAACGCCCATGCGTACTGTTCGGCGGGCAACCGGGCGTCGTACCGGTCGAAGAGGTCCCGCGCCAGGGCCGGGCTCCCTTCGAGCGCCAGCACCAGTGCCCGCCCGTACGCGGTGGCCGCGCGTTCGGCATCACGGCCGGCGAGTCCGGCGGGCCGAAATCGCGACTCGACCCCCTTCACAGCTCTGCGCAGCTTCCATGAAATCTTGCCCCATGCATCCTCACCCACCATGGGCCTCGTTTCTCCCGCCACGGCCGGACGGCTTCATGTCAGGCCACGCCGGCCTTCCCAGCCTGCCCTTGCCGGGTAACTGACCTAAGACGCCGAGAACTTCACGCATGACGACGATGCTCCTGACATGCCACATGCACACCTCGGGAACGCCGGCGTCCGGTACGGCGGTTGCGGAGCCTGCGCCGGGGCCGGCCCGTCATGATTCCCCGCTGCTGCCAGGTCCCCCGCCGACCGACCTCACCAGCCGCGTCGACAGTTCCGACAGGCGTACCGCCAGGCTGTCCGCCCCGTCGTCGCCGTCCAGGCCGTCGCGCCGTAAACGGGAGGCGAGAGTGCGGAAATAGCCGGCCGCCTCCAGCACGATCCGATCCTCATCCACGGGTGGATCCGCGTAGGGGGCATGCTCTGTGTCGTCGAGGATACGCCGCACCTGGGCGGCGATCTCGGTCCGAACCTCATCGGGAAGCCCGTCGGAGCGGGCGATATGCCCGAGAACCGAGCGGCAGGCCCGCTCGAGGCGTCCGAGCAGCATGTATCCGCGGGCGGCGCGGCTGCCACCCTGCGGCACCACATGCACGCTTCCCGACGTGACCTGACTCTGGATGCTGTCCAGCACCTGGCGGTCGTACGCGCCGACGCCGGCCGCGCTGGTGGCACCCAGCGCTTCACGGAAGCAGGGGTGAAGGTGGAACTCGTCCTCGTGCGGCTGGACCGGCAGGAGGGGGACACCCGCGTACACAATGCCGTTTCCGCGGCGTACCCCGAGAAATCCCACCTCGTAGAGCGTCGTGATGATGCCGTCGAGGGTCAGTACCACCGCGTAGGCGGGGAACTCCCGGTGCAGCGTGTCCTGGGTCAACTCGACCCGGTGACGCAGCGCGGCGCGCGTCATGAGATAACCGGAGTTCTGGAAGAGCGGAAAAAGCCGTTCGAGGAACGGGTGGGCGACCAGATACTCCTGGACGAGGTCTTTGAGTTTCCACTCGGAAAAGCGACGCGTCGCCGCGAGAACGTCGCTCTCGTGGATGCGGTCGTGGTGCCCGTTCCCGATCGCGGTGAACTGGCATTCGTTGAGGTACTGGATGAGGTCGCGCGGTCGGAGGAGCGTGTGCGACAAGAGGTACGAGGCGGTGCGCCGGCCGCGAACCGTCCTCGGAAAGACCTCACTCCACAACCGTTGTGCCGTCAGTTCCGGACCGACGGAGGACTTGGCGCGCCTCACCACCAGGTCTTCCAGGTCGGACTCGGTCCAGTCGATGCGCAGTTCGTCGCTCCGGAACTTGTCGCCCTCGCCGAAAGTGAGCGAGTCATAGATGTCCGACCGGAGGAACAACACACACCTCAGGGCGCTGCCGTACTGACTTGCGACGTGCCGGGCCGCCAATAGCAGTCCGATGATGAGCGAGTTGCTCGCCAGGTCCCCGGACCACACCTGTTCCAGCTGGTCCACCAGCAGCAGCAGCGTGTGCGCCGGCGCGCATCCCAGGTCCGCGAAGCCGAGGCGCACGCCTTCTTCCAGGACCTTCAGCCGGTATGCGGCTCGGGCGCCCTCGGTGGACGTCCGGGCGAAGTCAGCCGCCGCCTTCACACCGAACGCCTCGAGTGACAGCGAGCCGCTCAGGCCCCGCGACCACTGCTGAAAGCCGTTCGCGTCCTGGGCCTCGCCGATCAATTCCTGATTGGCCTTGAGGAAGCTTCTCAGCGCCTTGACGGACGCGGGTGTCCTTCCGCGGTGTTCGGCCGCGTGCCGCACCAGATACTGGGCGGCGCGCAGAGCGAACACGTATCGCCACATCAGCGACTTCGCGTGATCTCCCGCCAGTCCCGTCAGCTCGAACTGGCGGATCTCCTCCCCCGCCGTGTCGTCGGGTGTGATCAGCGCGGTGCCCCCGGAATGCGCACCCGCGAACGCGAGCCGGACACAAATAGCGCTCTTTCCAACCCCTTTACGACCGATGACGAGCATCTTGCGGCCCGACACCACCGCGCTGTAGGCCGCCGTCTCCTTGAAGCCCTCCCGCAGCAATCCGTCGGCGCTGTCACGCTCCGCGTCATCCCGCCCGAAATGCAAACGCACGACCACCGACGTCTCACCCACGGCTCCCCCTCCGGACACCCCGTGACGCATCGGCCAGTATCCCGCTGCCGGAGTTGTCCCGGGACCGGTTTCGAGCTCGGGTCATCCGAATCTGCCGGTTCCCACCGTGAGGGTGACATCCGGCGTCTCCAGGTGCCTCAGCTTCCTCTCGTGAAGCAAGCGACAATGAATGATCGACTCGCGACGGGCGGGCTGCCCGCCTGACCCACCCCCCCTCGGCGGGGCCCGAACCATCGTCCCGGCCGGCCTGGAGGTACACGAAACAGACGCCCGGCGTCGTCACCCGAGATGCTCCAGCAGCAGATCGAGCGCCGCCTCCTCGTGCAGGGCGATGCTCAGGGCGCGCATGGCGGGGGTCAGTTCCGTGTCCCACAACGCCTCGGCCGGCGGTCCGGTGAGGGCGATCGACGGTGTGCCGTTCACCTGTCCGCGGGTCATGAGGTACTCGTAGTCGGCCGCGGCCTCCACCGCGCGGGGGCTCTCGCAGACGTGCACCCGGGTGCCGGGCGGGCATGATCAGGGTGAGGGCGCGGGGTTCGCGCAGGTCAGGTGGGTCTCCATGGGGTGGTCGGCTCGCTCGCGCAGTGCCGCCTCCCGCCAGGTGCCGCCGGTGGGACGCAAGCCGTACGCGAGAACGGTGCTGAGACCTCGTCCGAAGTGACCGAGGCCATGCGCGACAGTGCCCGGCGCGCCGGTGCGCCGGTGCGTCGGTGCGTCGGTGGGGAACTCGACGCCTCGCGCCCTTGCGATGCCGCGCAGGATCAGCCGGGACAGCAGCGGGCCGTCGTCCATGCCGTGCGCCGAGCCAGTGGCGCGGGTGGCCAGTTCGCCGCGGCCCCAGGGGGCCTGGGTCAGGCATGGGTCCGTGTCAGTTTCGGCAACTGACCCTCGATTGTGCCCTTCGGCACCGCCTCGGAGATGAAGCCGGGACGCCAGGCCACAGCCGCGCCGCATGCTGACCCGACCGGCCCTGACGCCTCCCGGGCCGGAAGATTTTCCGGTGGGCCGGACAGCAGGACGGGCCGCCGTCCTCGCGACGGCGGCCCGTGAGCTGTGCGTTGTACGTCTCAGGTCCGGGTCCACCGCTGGTTGGAGCCGCCCGAGCAGGAGTAGATCTGGATCTGGGCGCCGTTGCCGCTGCCGGCCGCGTCCAGGCAGCGGCCCGACTGGACGCCGACGATCGAGCCGTCGGAGTTCAGGCGCCACTTCTGGTTGTCGCCGCCCCAGCAGCTGTAGATCTGGACCTTGGCGCCGTTGCCGGTGCCGGCGGCGTCCAGGCACTTGTTGCCGTAGACCCGGATCTCACCGGAGTCCGTCACGGTCCACTGCTGGTTGCTGTTGGAGTGGCAGTCGTACAGCTGGATCTGGGTGCCGTCGGTGGTGGAGGCGTTGGGGACGTCCAGGCAGCGGCCCGAGGCGACGCCCTTGATCTGGCCGCCGTCGCCCGTCGGCGGAGGCGTGGTCGTGCCGCCGTTCAGGGCGTTGAGGACCGCGCTGTACGCGGCCTTCTTGCTGCCGTCGTTGTTGAACAGCAGCGGCGTGTCACTGGCGCGCCAGGAGTCGCTGTCGCGCACGCCCCAGACGGTCACGCCGAGGCAGCGGGAGACGGCCAGGCAGTCGTTGACCACGGCGGCGTACGTCGAGGACGAGGCGCCCTGGATGTCGAGCTCGGTGACGGCGACGTCGACGCCGAGGGCCGCGAAGTTCTGGAGGGTGGTGCGGAAGTTGCTGTCGTACGGGCTGCCGCTGTTGAAGTGCGACTGGAAGCCGACGCAGTCGATCGGCACACCGCGCGACTTGAAGTCCTTGACCATGTTGTACATGGCCTGGGTCTTCGCCCAGTTCCAGTTCTCGACGTTGTAGTCGTTGTAACAGAGCTTGGCGGACGGGTCGGCGGCGCGCGCGGTGCGGAAGGCGACCTCGATCCAGTCGTTGCCGGTGCGCTGGAGGTTGGAGTCGCGGCGGGCGCCCGAGTTGCCGTCGGCGAACGCCTCGTTCACGACGTCCCACTGGGCGATCTTGCCCTTGTAGTGGTTCATGACGCCGTTGATGTGGTCGATCATGGCCTGGCGCAGCGAGCTGCCGCTGAGGCTCTGCATCCAGCCGGGCTGC
>Ga0164243_10015094_pt1 | contig 10707 bp, 13 predicted proteins | sample OricompcompostOP_FD_108781 | JGI IMG/M metagenome (GOLD analysis project Ga0164243, IMG submission 108781) | Organic Plus compost microbial communities from Emeryville, California, USA - Original compost - Organic plus compost (OP) | ecosystem: Engineered > Solid waste > Mixed feedstock >...
CGCTTCACGCCGCCCAAGCTGCTGGTCGAGATGGCCGAAAAGGGCGAGACGTTCTACGGTCGCTTCGCCCCGGCGAAGAAGAAAGAGGCGGCGTGATGTCTGTCGTCCCGGCCGACCCCCGACTTGGTCGGGGGGAGGACCGGGACCCGCGCGCCGCAGCTTCTCGTTAGTCCGAGGCGTATGGGTCTCCGCTTTTGCGAGACTTCTGCGAAAGACTCTCCTCTGTCATTCCGGGGCGCGAGCACTTGCGAGCGAACCCGGAATCCAGCGGCGAATGCGGTCGATTCGGCTGGATTCCGGGTCCGCGCGTTTCACGCGCGTCCCGGAATGACGGATTTGCAGAGGTCTCGCTTTCGCGGGGACGACAGACGAGAGGCTGCCATGGATATCCGCGCCATCATCCTTCGCCAGCGGCCGCAGCTGTATCTGGCGCTCAGGATCGTGATCTCCGCCGTCGCGGCGCTCGCGCTCGCGCAGATGCTGAAGCAGCCGTTGCCGCTCTGGGCCGCCCTGACCGCCGTGATCGTCACCCAGCTCAGTGTCGGGCGATCGCTCAAGGCCACGATCGACTACTTCATCGGCACCATCGGCGGCGCCATCTATGGCGGCGCGATCGGCATCTTTGTCCCGCATGCGAACGAATATGCGATGCTCGGCGCGGTCGCGCTGACGGTGGCGCCGCTCGCTTATATCGCGTCCATCAGGCCAAGCTTTTCGGCCGCGCCGATCACCGGCGTGCTCGTCCTCTTCATCCCGACAATTGCGCACATCAGCCCGCTGGCCTCGGCGGTCGACCGCGTGATCGAGGTCGGCGTCGGCGGCGCCGTCGGACTTGCCGTCTCGCTTCTGATCTTTCCGGCCAGCGCGCACCGTCTTTTCGTGACGGCGGCCGCGCAGGTTCTCGCGCAGATCGCGCAGGCGCTCGACGAATCGCTCGGCAGCGCATCCGACGGTCTCGATACGGACGCGCATAACCGGCTCCAGGACGGTATCGCGCAAGCGGCCGCGCAATTGTCGGTCGTCGGCGCCGAAGCGGAGCACGAGCGCGCGGCACGTTTATCGGCTGGTCCCGGCACCGGACCGATGTTGCGCACCATCACGCGCTTGCGTCATGACCTTGTGATGCTGGGGAGGGCGGTCAACCAGCCGCTGCCCGCCGATATCGCAAAGCGGCTCCAGCGTCCCCTCACCGATGTGCGCACGGCCTTGGCGAGTTATCTGCACGGTTGCGGAAGCTCGCTGCTGGCGCGTCGCGGCCCGCCGTCGCTCAATGCCGTACTGTCGGCGCTCGAGTCCTATGACAGCGCCGTTAGCACGCTGCGGCGCGACGGGCTCACGCTCAATCTTTCGGGCCATGCCGCCGAGCAGTTCTTCGCCCTCGGATTCGCGCTCGAGCAGATGCGCGGCAATTTGAACGACCTCCACCGCTGCGTGTCCGAATGGGTCGAAGCGGACGCCGCCGTGGCGCGCGCAAAGTCCTGATCGGCGGCAGTTTCGTTGACCTGGATCAAACGCAGCGCCGTCCCGCCCTGAGAAAATCGCCGTGTTTCGCAAGGGTGGATTCGATGCGTGTTCTCGACATCATCATGTGGCCGTTTCATGCACTGGCCGATCGGATTGCGCTGCGGCGCCGGCTGGCGCGCTTTACCTGCGCCGACTGCGAGCGCCACGATCACTGCGGCATGCCGCCGGACGATCTGTGTATTGCACGCCTGGCGCAGATCGAGCGCTTTGGCGACACGCCACGGCCGAGGCCGTTCGTCAGACAGTTCTCGCCGTAGCAGGAGCGCCTTGTCCGTCTAGACGACGATGGTCAGCCGCTTCGCCGCACGCGTGATGCCGGTATAAAGCCAGCGCGCGCGGCTCTCCTGAAACGCATAGGACTCGTCGAACAATACGACGTCGTCCCATTGCGAGCCCTGCGCCTTGTGCACGGTGAGCACATAGCCGTAGTCGAATTCGTCGTACGGTTTGCGCATCGTCCAGTCGAGCTGTTCGATGCCGCCGGTGAAGCACTCCGGCCTCACCGACACCTTGACGCCGCGCCGCGCCGTTTCGTCGTCCGGCAACAGGTGCATGGTCATGATGCCGGATTTGCTCTTGCCGCGGCTGCCGCGGTCCTTGACCGTCCACAGGCCGCCGTTGAACAGGCCCTTCTTGCGGTTGTTGCGCAGGCACACCAGCTTGTCGTCGGCCTGCGGCATCTCGCCTTCGAAACCGCGCCGCTCGCGCATCCGGTTGTTGTAGGCGCGCCGCGTCGCGTTGCGGCCGACCAGCACTTGGTCGGCATCGAGCACGCGCTGCGGATCGAGCTCTTTTTTCGGCACGACCTCGGTCTCGCCGTAGCGGCCGGGCTCAAGATATTCGCCGGCGCGCACGTCCATCGACAGGCGGACGATCGGATCGTCTTGGGCCTGCCGGTGCACCTCGGTCAGCATCGCGTCGGGTTCGACGTCGGTGAAGAAGCCGCCGCCCTGGATCGGCGGCAGCTGCGCCGGATCGCCCAGCACCAGGAGCGGCACGCCGAACGACAACAGGTCCTTGCCCAGCTCGGCATCCACCATCGAGCATTCGTCGATGATGATGAGCGAAGCCTTGGAGGCGGGGGCCTCGTCCCACAAGTCGAAGCTCGGGATTTCGTCGCCGCTTTCCCGCGTCCGGTAGATCAGCGAATGAATGGTCGAGGCGCCGTAGCAGCCCTTGCCGCGCATGACCGAGGCGGCCTTGCCGGTGAAGGCGGCGTATTTCACGTCGCCATCGACGCCGTCGGCGATGTGCCTCGCGAGCGTCGTCTTGCCCGTGCCGGCAAAGCCGAAAAGCCTGAAAATCTGCGGCGTCCCGTTCGATCCGGGCTTGTCCTTGAGCCATTGGGCGACGGCGTCGAGCGCCACGTCCTGATGCGGGGTGAACTTCGGCATGGGGCAGATCAATAGCGATTACTGTGGCGAGGTAAAGAACAAAATATGAACCGTGGGTTGCTGTGCCCGCGCCTGCTCGTAGTTCTTGCGGGTAGCGCGGCCGCACCAACTCAGGTCTTACCCGGAATGGTCGGGACCCGAAATCACATCAATCCAGAGTATATTTGTCTGATGCATCTATACCGTAAAGATATATAGTTCTCATTGCCGGTGGTCTTGGATCCACGACGTTAGTCGTATGTCACTGCGCCTCTACGAGAAACGGAACAGCTCCTTCGCGCGCCCCACAATCGGCGCCGCCGATTGGGGTACTGTGCGCATCGAAGCTGGTGTCGGTGCGCCATGTCGGGTTTGAACGCATCGGGCCCCGGCTCGCTCGCTCCCGGCGCATCGAAGGGCATGGGTGGTGCGCCGTCGCGATGGGCATCGGTCGTTCGCACGATCGCCGGCCTTTTGCTTGCCGTCGTCGTCGGCCTCATCGGTTACCTTTGTTTCTGGCCGGTCCCTGCGGAGCCGGTATCCTGGGCGGCGCGCACTCCGCCGGGCTTCACTGGCGCCTATGCGCCGAACACGCGCCTGGCCGGCCTGCGCATGATCGATCTCGGCGACGAAGTGGGGCCGGAGCACATCGCGATCGGACATGATGGGAAGCTCTACGCTGCGATGTTGAGCGGCAATCTCATTCGCATGGATCAGGACGGCGGCAACCGTGAGGTCTTCGCCAACACCGGTGGGCGTGTGCTCGGCTTCGATTTCGACGCGCAGGGCCGCATGATTGCCGCGGATGCCCTGAGGGGGCTGTTGGCTATCGGCACCGATCGGCGCGTGACGGTGCTGACTGATCACGTCAGTGCCAACGATCCGATCGGCTACGCTAACTCCGTTGCCGCGGCGCCGGACGGAACGATCTATTTCACCCAGTCATCGACGCGCTTCTTGCCCGCGCAGTGGGGCGGCACCTATGCGGCGAGCCTGCTCGACATCATCGAGCAATCCGCGACCGGCCGGGTGCTCGCCTTCGACCCGGCGTCGGGCAAAACGTGGATCGTCGCCCACGGCCTGTCTTTCGCCAATGGCATCGCGTTGTCGTCCGATGGGCTCAGCCTGTTTGTGAATGAAACTGGCCGCTACCGTGTCTGGAAAGTCGACGGCCGGGCGGACAATCTCGACGTCCAGAGCGGCTCGCCGCAAGCGCGCGTGCTGCTCGACAATCTTCCGGGCTATCCGGACAATCTGATGCGTGGTCGCGACGGGCGCATTTGGGTCGGGTTGTTCAAGCCCCGCAATCCGGCAGCGGACTCGCTTGCCGAGAAGCCATTTCTCAGGAAGGTACTCCTGAGGCTGCCGCGGTCGTTCGTGCCGTTGGGACAGTCCTACGGACACGTCTTCGCGACCGACGAGGACGGCCACGTCACGATCGACTTGCAGGACCCAAGCGGCGCCTATCCCGAGACGACTGGTGCGACGGAGACAGCGGATCGACTCTACATCCACAGTCTGCACGCGCATGGCCTCGGTTGGCTGCCGCGCAATTCGTTCGCTGAGCGGCGGGACGGCGCCAAGTAGAAAGACGGTTCTTCGCGGCGGCGCCGGAGACGGCTTCGCCGAGGCAGATGGGGCAACACGGGTGGGGAGAACGCGATGATAAACTCGACGCCGGAGCAGAAGAAATTGGGGTTTCGTATCCACGCCATGGTCTTCGTGCCGGCGGTCGCGGTGATGTTGATCATCAATGCGCTGACCGGCGCGCCCTATTGGAGTCTATGGGCGGCATTGGGATGGGGCATCGGTCTCTTCTGTCATTGGTTCTTTGTTCTAGGGCCCGGAGCCCCCAAAGCCCAGATCACGTAATGAAGCTTCCGGCCGGTCATCGGGTGGGGGGCGCAGTGCGGCAGCGCATCGCATTCATTGGCGCAGCATCGGCCGTCATCTTGGCGGCGTTGTGCGTCTGGCCGGTGCTGCCGGCTTCCTTTGCTGCTGAGCCGGCGGAGGCGCTGGAAGAAATCTACATTCTTCGCAGCATCCGGGAGCCGCATACGCCCAGCGATAATTGGTGCTCGCCCACGCGGTCGGGCTTCGAACCGTTCAAGACCGATGCGGAGCGCTTTTTTTCGTTCTGGAGTCTTCGGGTGCGGTCCGAGGACGGGAAGGTCGTTGAAACGAAGGATAAGCGCGTCGCCGAATTGCGCGCGTGTTTCGGCGACACCAGCGAACGCGCGCGACAGAACTTCTACGCCGAGATCCAACTCGGTACGATTTCCTTCCAAGGCCGCGGCGAATGCCTCGCGCTCAAGATCGACTTCCCTGCCGCAGGTCTTTTTCCGGTGCGCTGCCAACTCGTCCTGAGCGGGCTACCGGCGCCTTATGTCGGCGGCCTTCTGACGACGAATACGATGACCAGCCAGGCGGCCTTTGGTGGCGACACCAAACCGGCCGGCTACACCCAGGCCTCGATCGCCACAATTCGCCTTTGGAAAGCCCGCTGAGGTCCGCGGCCTCTTTCACCGTGTCGCGACGGGATGAAAGAACACAAATAGAACGGTGGCGGACGAGAGAATCGGTGCCGGTTCGCGATCCCGATCCGGCTAGACCGTCGGATAGGTCAAAAAATCAAGTCCCCCTCGGGCATTGCTTGGTTCCGGAGGATGCATTGCCCTTTGCTTCGCCGCATGTTTAAGGTCGCGACCCTTTTTCTGCGGATCCCTTCATGGCGCGTGACCAGATCGACATGACACCCATCGAGACGCGCGACGAACTCGTCGCTTGGCTCGAACAAGGGTGCAAGCCGAAATCGCAATTCCGCGTCGGCACCGAACACGAGAAGTTCGCCTTTCTGATCGAAGACCATCGGCCGGTGCCCTATGACGGCCGCCGCTCGATCCGTTCCCTGCTCGATGGCATGCAGCATCTGCTCGGCTGGGATCCAATCATGGAGGGCGAGAACATCATCGGCATGTTCGACGTCACCGGCGGCGGCGCCATTTCCCTGGAGCCGGGCGGCCAGTTCGAACTGTCCGGCGCGCCGGTCGACAACGTGCATCAGACCGCGTCCGAGCTGTTCGCGCATCTGGCGCAGGTGCGCGAAGTGGCCAAGCCATTGGGGATCGGCTTCCTCGGCCTCGGCATGACGCCGAACTGGAGCCGCGCCGACATGCCGGTGATGCCGAAGGGGCGGTATCGCATCATGACGGCTTACATGCCGAAGGTCGGCCAATACGGCCTCGACATGATGTACCGCACCTGCACCGTGCAGGCGAACCTCGACTTCTTCTCCGAAGCCGACATGGTCAAGAAGCTGCGCGTGTCGCTTGCGCTGCAGCCGTTGGCGACCGCCTTGTTCGCCAATTCTCCCTTCACCGAGTGCAAGCCGAACGGCTTCCTGTCGATGCGCTCGCAAATCTGGACCGACACCGACAACAACCGCGCCGGCATGCTGCCCTGGGCCTTCGAGGACGGTATGGGCTTCGAGCGGTGGGTCGACTATGCGCTCGACGTGCCGATGTATTTCGTCAAACGCGGCGACAAATATATCGACGTTTCCGGCAAGTCGTTCCGCGATTTCTTCGCCGGCAAGCTCGATGTGTTGCCTGGCGAGCGCCCGACGATTTCCGACTGGGCGAACCATCTGTCGACGATCTTCCCGGAGGTGCGCCTCAAGCGCTATCTCGAAATGCGCGGTGCCGACGGCGGGCCGTGGCGGCGGCTGCCGTCGCTGGCCGCCTATTGGGTCGGGCTGCTCTACGACGACGAGGCGCTCGATGCCTGCTGGGACATGGTCAAGGACTGGACCGCCGAAGAGCGTCAGAAGCTGCGCGATGACGTGCCGCGGCGCGGCTTCCGTGCGGAAATCGGCAACACCAACGTGCTGACTTTGGCGCAGGAAACGTTGCGCATGTGCCGGCGTGGCCTGCAGAAGCGTCAGCGGCTCGACCGCAATGGACGCGACGAGACGCGCTATCTGCGGCCGCTGGAAGAGTCGGTCGCGCGCGGCATCACGCCGGCGGAAGAGCTGCTGGAGAAGTACTTCAACGAATGGAACGGATCGATCGATCCGATATTCGACGAGTACGCGTATTAGACTCGTGAGCGACGTGCCGATTTTGACGTCATCCTGAGGTGGCCGCGCGTAGCGCGGCCCTCGAAGGATGAACGGCCGGGGCCGTCGCCCTTCGCGGCTCGACGCAAGCGCGCCGAGCACCTCAGGGTGACGGGTCGAGGGTTGCTCCAAGGTTCGCGTTGCTTGGTGAGATTAACGGTCATGGCCAAATCCACACCCGCCACGCTCGCGCTGCAGAAAGCCAAGGTCGCCTTCGATCTGCACGAATACGACTACGATCCGAATGCCGAACGCATCGGTATGCAGGCGGCGGAAGCGCTCGGCATCGAGCCGGCGCGGCTTTTGAAAACGCTGATGGCCAAGGCTGGTGACGAGATCGTCTGCGTGCTGGCGCCGTCGGATCGCGAAGTGAACTTGAAGAAGCTTGCCGCCGTGGCCGGCGCCAAACATGCGGCGATGCTGGCGGCGGCCGATGCCGAGCGCATTACCGGTTATCACGTCGGCGGCATTTCACCGTTCGGCCAGAAGAAGCGTGTGCGCGCGTTCGTCGAGCAGGCGGCGCTGGCGTTTCCCAAGGTCGTGTGCAATGGCGGCCGCCGCGGCTTGCAGGTGGAGCTTGCGCCGGCGGATCTGGTGCGGGTGCTGGACGCGAAGGCGGCGGAGATTTGCTGAGCGGTTATCGCTGTCGTTCCAGCTTTCGCTGGACGACGATAAATTACTCCGCGGCCTGCGCTTCCGACAGGTTGTCGAGCGAGGACACGATGTGCTCGGCCAGCGCATCGGCCAGTGCCGACGTTTCATGCGCGTTGCGTACCAGGCCGACATGGCAAGGCGGCAGCTCCGGGAAGCCGTCGGCGGCGGTGAGCACGCGCATGCCGGGACGCAGGCCGGATTCGGCCAGCACCGACACGGCAAGGCCGGACAGCACCGCCGCGGCGACCGCGCCCGCATTCGAGCTCGAGTACAGCACGCGATACGGCCGGCCGAGCGCTTCCAACTTGTCGATGGCCGTACGCCGCCAGGAGCAGCTCGGCCGCCCGAGCGCCAATGGCACCGGTTGCTCCGTATGCGTCGGATGCCTGTTCGACGTCACCCATAACAGCCGCTCACGGCGGAATGTCTCCGACGCGCGCTTGGATTCGCAATTGGTGACAATGACGAGGTCGAGCTGGTTGGCGTCGATGCGCTCGAGAAGATCGATCGACGGCTCGCAGATCACCGTGAGCTCGACGCTCGGATAAGCGCGCGAGAAGCGCGCCATGATTTCGGGGAGATAACGATCGGCATAATCGTCCGGCACACCGAGCCGCACGCGGCCGGACAGCTGCGCATCGGAGAAGGCGGCGATCGTTTCGACGTTCAATTTGACGATGCGGCGCGCGTAGTCGAGCAGCCGCTGGCCGTCCTCGGTGAGCTTCGAGGCGCGGCCGTCGCGCAGGAAGATCGCCCGTTCCAGCCGCTCCTCCAGCCGCTTCATCTGCATCGAAACCGCCGATTGCGTCTTGTTCACCACCTCCGCCGCTTTGGTGAAGCTGCCCGTCTCGGCAATGGCGATGAAAGTGCGCAATTGATCGACGTCGAGGAGCGCGGTCATGGTGCAACGTCCTGAGCGGCCGGCGTCATTTCCCGGCAGGGATAACATCAACAGTTCTTATCGGTCAGATTAAAAACATTCGTTTCACTAATCAATACCGCGCGAGCATATTCAGCGTCCAAGCCGAGCCGAGGAATCGGGTGGGGCTTTCGGGTGGTTCCGGTGCCGGATTTGAGGCGGTGTGGCGCCTCGAGGCTGTGAACCGCAGGAGATTGATCGATGACTGCGCATTACCCCGTTCTGCCGATTGCCGCCGGCGCCTCGCTGCGTGCCTGCGCGGCGGCTGTTGGCGTTATGGCCTACTGGGTCCGGCAGATTGCCCGCGCGCACCGCAACCGTCGCAACGCGACGGTCCTGGCCGGTCTCGACCGTCGCATGCTCGCCGACATCGGCATCACCCGCAGCGATGTGCAGGACGCTTTCTCAGAGCCGTTCTGGGAAGACCCGACCGCACTCTTGCGCGAGCGGGCGCTGGAGCGGCGTTGGAATAAGGCGCTGCTGCGCGATGAGATCGCGCGCCGCGCCGAGCCCGAAAGCGGCTTCCGTCGGCCGCCGACGGATCGCCCGGCCCGAGAGGCTGTGTGACGACGCCTTAAGCCAAACGGCCGATCCCTCTCATCGGCCGCCGATCCGACACCCGCGAAAATCCCCTCTCGCGGCCGGATCCAGCGCCCGCTGGCCCCTCCAGCGGGCGCTCACTTTTTCGGCATGAGCCTTCGGGCAAAAAGCTACACCTGCCCAATTCGCTGCGATCGCGTTACAGTCCGTGCCAGGGAAGGTGCAGGTTGAGCGCGGGTGCATGCGGCAGTTGACGAGGTTATGCGGCGGGCTGCTTGCCTTGGCCTGCGCGCTATTGGCACTTGCCCTGCCGTTCGGCGCTGCCTCGGCGCAGACCGGCTATGATCGCTTCGGTGGCGATTACGCCCATTTCGAAGTGCGCACCGGCGATCCCGACGTCTGCGCCGCCCGCTGTGAGCGCGACGCGCGGTGCCGCGCCTGGAGCTTCTCTTATCCGAAAACCGCCGCGGGCGCGGCGACGTGCTGGCTGAAGAACCAAGTGCCGCCGCGCGCCGAAAACTCATGCTGCGTGTCGGGCGTGCGCGGCGCCGGCGTGGTCGAACCGCGCCAGGGCGAAACCGAATACTCCATCGATCGGCAAGGCGGCGACTACCGTTTCGTCGACCTGCCGGCCGACGGGATGGCGGATAATTGCAAGGCGATCTGCGACGGCGAGAAGCGCTGTCGCGCCTTCACCTTCGTGCGGGCGGGCTACATCTCCGCTGCGCCGCGCTGCTATCTGAAGGACAGGATCACGCGGCCGCGCCACAAGCCGTGCTGCATTTCCGGCGTGGTGCGGTAGAAACCCGTTAAAAACCCAGGAAGATCAAGTCGATTGCGGCGATAATAGAGTCGCGTCGTTCCGAAATGCTGCCAACTGCCGCGCGTAGGACGCGGCGGTCCACGGCAAACAGTTCGTGCGTTGCAAGCCAATACTCTCTGCCGGCCACCGTCACGATCGGATTTAGCCGCTGGGCGCCGGCCATCCGCTCTCGTGCGATGAGCGGAGCGACAATGATCGACGCGAGGCCAGATAATAGATCGGATTGGAGGATGACGAGGTATGGTCGGATCTGCGCTTCCTGCGCGTCAGGATTAACGACAATGTCGAATTGCCTGAGCATCAGTTGCCGCGATAGCGCAACCGGCTTGCTAACAATCCATTCTGCTCGATGAATTCATTGATCGAAGAAATCGCGGACTTATTCTCTTCGAGCCAACGCTTCTCGTCTTCGGTCTTGAGTAGGGACCGCAGCTGCTGTTCAAGCGCCAGGGCGAGATCAATTTTCATGCGGCTCGCTTCGTCGAGGAGATCGGCCTCGACGAACAAATTGACCGCGCGTTTATCGGACTGCTTGCCCATCGGACCGCCTCCCTAAGGAAGATTAATGCGGGCGTCCGACCCAGGCAAGTTGCCGCGCCCGTCCCTCAATGCACCGCGCTGAAGAAACGCGACAGGCGCAGGCCCGCGGGCCAAGTCCAGATCGGTTGATCCTTCATCCCGAGATCCCACGAGCCGACGATTGCGTCGACGCGGCCGACGAGATTGTCGACCGGCAGCATGCCGACGCCGCCCATGC
>Ga0164243_10015095_pt1 | contig 10706 bp, 3 predicted proteins | sample OricompcompostOP_FD_108781 | JGI IMG/M metagenome (GOLD analysis project Ga0164243, IMG submission 108781) | Organic Plus compost microbial communities from Emeryville, California, USA - Original compost - Organic plus compost (OP) | ecosystem: Engineered > Solid waste > Mixed feedstock >...
CGTACGTCATCTGCTATTGACTTCGACCGGCGGGCTGCGCAGTGCGCGTGGGGTAAACAAAAAACTGGGCTTTCCTCCTAAGTGCGAGCACAAAGAGGTATTCGCGCAATGGCTGGATGCGGCTGATCCCGACGCTGCCTGGATTTGGATGCTGGACGCAGTGAATTCGGTGCCGCCGGCTGAGTTCAGCGAGGAGCAATGGCGCGTTTTGAGTGCGCAGTTGATGACGTTGAAGCTGGCCGTCGCCCAACTGCATTTGCGTTTTGCAGAAACGCGCGAAGTGGATTTCATTGAAATCGCGCAGCGTGCCTCGCATGCCCTGGGGTCTGCGGACGATCCCGGTGAGTTGCTGTTGAAGCTGGATGCATCGATTCGTCATCTGTTGATCGATGAGTTTCAAGACACGAGTTTGACGCAGATTCATCTGTTGGCGACCTTGACGTCCGGCTGGCAGCCTGGTGACGGGCGAACCCTGTTTCTAGTCGGCGATCCCATGCAGTCCATCTACCGTTTCCGCAAGGCAGAGGTCGGCTTGTTCCTGCAAGCGGCTGAGAGCGGTATTGGCGAGATTGCGCCGGAATTCCTGCAGCTCACCGATAACTTCCGATCCCAGGCCGGTGTCGTCGAGTGGGTCAACGCGACATTCCGTGGCTTGCTGCCCGCACGCAATGATGCAGCTGCGGGGGCCATCGCCTATACCGATTCAGCCGCGTTCAATCCGCAAATGCCGGGCGAGCCGGTGCGTTTCCATGGCGCTTTCAGCACGTCAGGTGCGAGCGAGGCCGACGAGGCGGCCGAGACACTGACGGTGCAACTGGTCAAGCAGGCACTGCAAGACCGTGATCCGGCGAGCCGGCATCCGGTGGCTATTTTGGTGCGAGCGCGAGGTCATTTAGGGCAATTGGTGCGTCGATTGACCCAGGCCGGTATCGCCTGCCGTGCAGTCGATCTCGTACCGTTAGGGCAGCGTCAGGTAGTGTCGGACTTGGTGCAATTGTTGCGTGCCTTGTCCCATCCCGCGGATCGGTTGGCGTGGTTGTCGGTCTTGCGCGCGCCGTGGTGCGGGCTGACCTTGAATACGCTGCACGCGTTATTTGGCCAAGATTTGACGACACCTGTCCCGACTTTGCTGGCTGATGCATTACGTACGACGAAGCCTGCGGCAGTGCCGTTGCCTCGCGGGCAAAGCCTGTCGCTATGGGATGAGCCACAGCCACAATTACCGCTGGAGCCCGAGCATGGGCAACTGCAGGAGCCGACGGCATCACAAATTGGACAGGAGTCGAGGACGGCGTCGAGTATGGCACAGCAGCTTTTGCCTGCAGACGAATATGCCCGCCTGGCCCATGTTGGCCCAATCTTGCTGGACGCGACAAACGCCAGCGGTGCGATGCCGTTGGCGGCGTGGCTGGAATCCCTGTGGCACCGATTGGGTGGCACTGCCTTGTATCCCAGCGCCAGCGCAGCCGAAGACGCGGAGAGCCTGTTTGTCCTGATCGAGCGCCTGGCGCCTCATGGTGGACTCGATCCGGCACAGTTGGATACCGCACTGGCCAGACTTTACGCCGCGCCAGACGGTGGTGGCGACGACGGCGGCGTGGTCGAAATCATGACGATGCACAAGTCCAAGGGCTTGCAGTTCGACACCGTGATCTTGTACGGCTTGCACAAATCGCCACGGGCAGAACGCGCGCCATTGGTGAGCTTTGAGCAGCGTGGCGAGCGCGTGCTGTTCGGCCCTGTCAAGCCTAGGGCAGACAGAGAAGCCGATCCCGTGTCTCGTTATCTGGGCTTGCGGGAAAAGCGCCGCGCGGCCTACGAAACGGATCGCCTGTTGTACGTGGCGGCTACGCGAGCGCGCCACCGTCTGCATCTCGTGGGAAATGTCGCAGTAGACCCCGCGACAGGCCAACCCAAGCCTCCGCCCGCCAACAGCTTGCTGGGACGGTTGTGGGAATGGTTGCCTGCCGATCAAAAGGCTCCTCCGCAGGATTGGCAAGACACTGCCTCGCAGGATGACAATGCGGCCGCTCCCTATACCGGCGAGCCATTACGACGTATTGCCAATGAGGCGATCGATCTGCTGCGCGCTCAGCACTCGCCGATCAGCGGCCCAGGTTCTAGCCTAAGTACACTGAATGCCGTCCTGGGGCAGGGCGCAGAACATCCCGCCTGGCAGCTGGAAACCGTTCACGATGCCGCAATCGGCACCTTGGCCCATGCCTGGTTGGCCCGTATCGGACAAGACGGCCTGAATGCCTGGCCCGCCGACACCTTGCGCGCCTATTTGCCTGTCATGCAAAAGCAGCTGACCCGCGCCGGTTTGCCGGCCTCTCTAGCCCCCGATGCTGCGCAGTCGGTCCTGGACACGTTGTTGGCCACGCTGGATCACGATCGCGGCCGCTGGCTGCTCTCGCAATCCTCCGCACGCCGCGAATGGCCTCTCATCGACGCCACCGGCCGCGTTTCCGTCATCGACCTGGCCCTCAGTACCGAAGACGGCTGGCTCATCGTCGACTACAAAACCGCCCGCCCACGCAGCGGCGAATCCACAGAACATTTCGCCACCCGCATGCGCCAACGCCATGCGGACCAACTTCTGCGCTACTGCACTCAAGTCACAGCGCTGGACTCCCGTCCCGCCAGATCAGTCCTATATTTTCCCAGGGCAGCACTGTGGATAGATTTGTAGCTTGATTTGTAAGCTATCTTGAAATTTTAAGGACGCACGGGGTGAGCGTATCGTCGCAGTTCTCTTGACGTGCGCTTTGCACAGCGCCGCCGCGCCTGCTCTGGTGCTGCCAGACGACTCATAGTCCTCCATCTCATCGCGTTCCCGCACTGAGCACGCACCGGCGTCGCGTCCTGGTGGCAGTCTGCCGATGCGAAGTCCGGTTCGACGCCGCGTCTTCACGATTTTGCTTGGCGACCGCCGGATTCGGCAGTCCCGGGCGAACGCCACGTAAGTCGTGAACCGATGCCCAGACTTGTGCCCACAAGCAAGCTGCGGAGGGCAGTATGCGCCGCTGCGGTCCGATGCTGTGAATCCCGTTCTTGTCCAGTCGTCCATGTCGTTTCCTGTGTAAGGATCTACCTATGCTCAATGAGCTCTGTTTCCCTCCGAGTCGATCTCCCTTCATCGAGAGTCGTTTTCACGCAAATCCGGATACCCAAAATATTCGCAAGGTATTACTAGAGGCCTTAGAGAAAGACGATTGGTCAGTATTCGAGGCCGCAGCATTTAACGACGCTGAGACACTCATCGAAAAAATGCGCTTTGATAGCGGCAAAAATTGTCTTCATGTTGCCGTCAAGACTGGCAGCCAATCGGTCGCTTTGAATCTCATAAAACTCGCTCACGAGAGACATCTCGATCTTGTTAATAGTAAAGATCTGACCGGCTACACCCCCCTCATGTACGCGGCAGATTCAGCAACCGACAACCTCGAATTGGTCGATGCGTTGTTCAACGCCGGTGCACGCGAGGGGCTGGCGCAGGCGCTGAAATCTGCCGCGCAACGAGGTCATGTGGCAATCGCGACGCGGTTGGTCGGTACCGACGTTGACGCACCCAGAGTCCTGGCAGAGATTATCGCGGACGATGCGGCGCATCTGCCTCGCGTGAGAGCCAACGCCGCTCGATTGCTGATAGCGCTAGGAGTTAGCGCGACAAATGCGCTTGCTTACGCGGTTGAACATTGTCCAGAAGAGGCAGCAAGTTTTTTATTCTTGCTTGGCGCCAACGGAGTCGATGCGCTTGCCTCGGCCGCCAATGCTCGTGATCAAAGCAGACTGGCGCGCTTGGTGTCGGCGGGCGCGGATGTCGAGACTGCGCTGATCAGTCTGGCGAAACATCCCGATAGGCTGGTTCATTACAGGGATGTGTCCTTTTTGAACAGAGTCAACTATAGCGAGCGTTGGCGTCGTTGGCATGAGACTTCAAGAATCGATACGGCAGCGCTGTTGAGGCTGCTAAAAAGCGGAGATACCGCGACCATGCTGACTCTGGCTCGGGCGATAGCTCCCGAGCATCGAGGATGGGACGAGTTGGCCAAAAGCGGAAATGTCGAGGCCCTAACCGCGCTGCGGACTATTTCCGGAAAAGACGAATCAGAAACATGTCTGCGGTTCTTTGTTGTCAATGGCCATTGGAGCTCCGTGAAAACCTTGCTCGATGCTGGCGTGCCGGCATCAAGAACGCTGGAAAGTCTACTCCGCGACCTGCGCGCCAGCCGTCCAGGCAGTCTGGAGTATCGGAACTTCCGTGAGTCGCTGAAATTCCTGTTTATCGCCGGTGCAGACGGGTTGCCATTTCCCGCGGAGCTGAGAGACGAGATCAATGAGAGAAAAAAGGAGATGTCGTCTTTCCCTCCCAGCGAGGTAAATGCGGCGTTCTTATCCGCAATAACAGACAAGTACACCGCGGATGCCGCGCTGCTACTTGACAAAGGGGTCGACCTGATTGCTGCACTGCAGTATTTAAGCCAGCCCGAAGAGATAGACGACGCGTCGCTATCAAGCGAAATACACCTATTACGCTATAGGGAAAGAGTAGGTAGATTAGGCATACCTAATTTGATTGATACCGGCCGGGTCACGTCTGAGGCTCTTATATCTCGCGAAATGCGCATTGCACGTGACATGGAGGCAGGACGCAGATCCCTAGGAATACGCAACTTGATTGACGCAGGTGCGGTCACCGCCCAGACTCTTATCGATCGCGTTAAGGCCGGTGATATGCAAGTCTCCAGAGCGATTGCCAAGCACCGGAACATCGCCACCGATGCGCTCGTTGAGCTCATTGTTCAAGGGGACCAGGAAACCGCACGCGTACTCGTTCCTACCTTGACCGATGGGCAGCTTGCTCTGACACAGGCCGTTCGATGTCATGATTTGAACCTGGCTCGAGCTCTGATTGAGATCGGCGCAGACGGGCCGGGGGCCTTGCTGTCATTGTTGCGAGAAAAACATCGGGAAGCCGCGGGCAGATTGATTGCCTTGGGCGTGGACATTCATACGGCGCTGATGCGCGCCGTACGTGAGGGGCATGATTCAGATAAAACCGCTATAGGTGATTTGATCATGATCGGGGCCCAGTTTTCCATCGCATTGCTACGAGCCGTGGCACTCGGAGAGACCGAGACGGTAAAGAAAATACTGAATCTTGGGGGCACGTCAGCGGCGACGGAGGCTTTAGTAACTCTGAGCCAGGATGCCACGCTCGCCTATAACCTCAAGGCTAGCCGGCTCAAGCAGCTGATTCAGGCGGGACTGAATACTGACAGAGTATTAGAGCAACTCATCGAGGACGGCAAGACCGCCCAACTGAAGACGCTGATAGCGCTTGGCGCGCCCACCGTCAAATTACTGATGGAGCTTAGCAAACAACGCAACCGGATCGGTGCTCGAAATTTAATTATCGCCGGAGCGGATTTCATCACAGCAATGCGGACCCTGCAGATTGATGGTGAGCAAGTGGCGCTAACTGTGTTGGTGCTGGCCTTGGCGGGCGCCAGGGAACATATGGTGCCGGCGGTGAGCCTTTGAGCCCAGTGGACTTTTAGCAAGCCATTGAGCGGTGTATTTTATCGCTGTTGGCTCGTGTGGCCCCGGCAGGCTCCCTCGAGGAGCAGGTTGGGCCTTGGCAGACTAGGTGACAGAATGGTGTATGGAACGAAATTTTAAATTTCGTTCCTTACGCTGTGCAGCCTCCTGTTGCTCATGTGTAACGTAAGAATTGTGAACCGATTGGTAGTCGGGTGGCTGACTCATTTGACGTTTTATCGCGTTTTTTTTGAGAGAGTCATCCTATGTCCTATGGAATTGAACCCTTTTTGGGGCCTCCCTCTCCGGCTCAGATAGAACCAGAGCCGGCGAACAATGAGGGTATGGCAGAAGTACAAAACGCGCTACAGCAGGCTTTGCTAGATGACGACTGGGCAACGTTCGACGCCTTGGTTTTCAGCGACGAATCCTTCAATATCGAAACAGGGCAAAACGCGCACGGCCAAAATTTTCTTCATGTCGCCATTCAAATGGGCAGCCGTTCAATTGCATTGAACCTCGCAAAGCGAGCTGGCGAACAAGGTCTCGATATCATTAATACCGAAGATCTATTCGGATTCACCCCACTCGCGTATGCGGTCGAATCTCAAACGGATGACCGGGAATTAGTCGACGAGCTGCTCCTGGCGGGCGCGAATGTCAAGTTATCGGAGGCCTTGCAGGCTGCTGCCGAGGGCGGTCATGCGGAAATGGCGACGGCGTTGATGGCCGCAGGAGTTAACGGTCCGGAGGTGCTGGTGGATATCCTTCGGCATAACAGCGATGCGGACAAGGTGAAAGCCGCGAAACTGCTGATATCGCTAGGAATGGATGCCACCGTAGCATTGGAGTATGCGGTTGAAAAGGAGCAGTGGGACGCAATAAGTCCATTGATTTTACTCGGCGCTAAAGGGTCCGAAGCGCTTGCTTCGCTCTCCAACTCGGATGATCGTAAGGCAATGGCGCGATTGATCTCAGCGGGTGCCGATGTGGCCATGGCGCTGAAGATCTTGGCAACAAAAGCCAATAGCCCAGAGAATAGCAGTGCCATGAGATCATTGATTGGATCGGAACTAGGGCGTGACGATGACAGCGCGGACGAGCATGCCTTTAGTTCCCGACATCGCCAGGACATAAACTGGACCAGCAAGTTAGTACTGCTGCAGTTGGCAAAAAGCGGGGACATACGTGCCGTACAAACATTAAGTACGGTTATGCTGCCGATCGACGAGCACACTTGCAGAGAGCTGGCAATGGGTGGTCATGTCGAAACTATAAAAACATTGATTGCCGCTGGTCTCGTGAATTCGGGAGAGTTTCTCAAAAGCTTTGCTCTTGCGGGAAATTTGGCGGCAGCAAGAGCTCTGATCAACGCCGGCACGCCAACATCAGAAATTTTGACCCGACTGTGCGAGACGCCTGAGGACCATCCACAGTATCAAGCAAACCTTGACGCGATAAAGCTGTTGATTTTTGCGGGTGCAGCGCCTTCACACCCGTCGAGTGAAGTCGTATCCGACGATATCAACAGAAAAGAAGCAGAAATATCGACTCTCGATTCCGGTGCGATGGTTGAGAAATTCGTCAACGCCGCAAAATGCGGCGACGTCGTTGATATGGCGATGCTGCTTGGCTGCGGTGTTGATACCGTCGCCGCTCTGAAGCTGCTGGGGGAGATGCCTCCGTGGCTCGGACTGCTGAAAGCAAAGGATGCGTGCCTGAACGCGGGTATGACTTTATCCGAAATTCTCGTCGGCCAAGTGAAGGCCGGCAACATGAAGGCTGCTAAGAACCTCATCGGACTAACGGATACGACAGCCGATACGCTCACTGAGCTCATTATTAACGGGGATACCGATACAGCACGTACATTTGTGCCTGCCTTGATCAGTGGACAGCGCGCGTTGTTACAGGCAGCTCAAAGCAATGACGGAGATCTGATGCGAGCCCTGATCGAGATAGGTGCAGATGCGCCAGCGGCAGTGCTGTCGTTGTTAGAGGCGAACGCTCGAGAGGCCGCGGGCAGATTAATGGCCTGGGGAACGGACGTTCATGCGATATTGACACGCGCCATAAGCGCAGAACACGAGCCAGGCCAGAATGTCGTACAGGGCCTGACCATGTTGGGGGCCAACTACCACATCGCGTTGCTGCGAGCGCTCGAAGATAACGATTTCGCGATCGCACAGAGGGTATTGAATTTAAAAGGGCATGCGGTGGCAGAGAAAGCGTTATTCGCCTTGATCGCAGGCGACGTACCCATCGACGAGCCTGGCCGCCACCGGCTCGACTGGTTAGTTCGGGCGCAAATAGATACTGACGAATTAATAAGGAAACTCGCTGAGGACGGGCAGCGTGCCTGGCTGGAGACGCTTATTGACCTTAATGTGCCCACGGCCAGAGTGCTGGTTGATTTGGCCATAGAGGGTAACCGATTGGATGCACAAACCCTCATTGCCGCAGGGGGAGATGTCGCTGTTGCCATGGACACGTTGCGGGCTTACGACGAGCAAGATGCGTTAAACGTATTGGTTCTTGCTGCCGCTGCGGCGCCGGACACGGCGTCTCAGTGATTTCATTCTGGACGGGGGGCGGCCAACTGAGGTGTCATTAAGCGATCTTTCGTCTGCTCTGCTAGAATCTCATTTGACGGGCCCCTTCGCATGGTTCGGCGGTGAACCTGGTCAGGTCGGGAACGAAGCAGCCATAGTCGTTTAGGATCAGTGCCGGAGTAAGGCTCGTCACTCGGTTTCCCAAAAGGGGCGCCGTAATCGGAACGAATTGTCAGCATTAGGGCAATTCGCGCCCTGGTTGCGGCGCCCCTTTTTTGTCGCCAGATCGCCCCAGGATAAAAATGCCCCTTGGGGGCCGCGAGCCGAAGGCGCGGCGTGGGGCATTTTTGCTTTGGGCGTGCAGGCGGCGCATAACTGGCTCTACAATCCGTCCATGACTTATCTGGTACTGGCCCGCAAGTGGCGCCCACGTTCGTTCGATACCCTGGTAGGCCAGGACCACGTGGTGCGCGCGCTGACCCATGCGCTCGACTCTCAGCGCCTGCATCACGCCTGGCTGTTCACCGGCACGCGTGGCGTAGGTAAAACGACCTTGTCGCGCATTTTGGCGAAATCGCTGAATTGCGAGACCGGCATTACCTCTCGACCCTGCGGCCAATGCCGTGCGTGTACCGAGATCGATGCCGGCCGCTTTGTGGACTACCTGGAGCTCGATGCGGCGTCGAACCGCGGCGTCGAGGAAATGACCCAGTTGCTGGAACAAGCGGTGTACGCGCCGGGCGCGGGCCGTTACAAGGTCTACATGATCGACGAAGTTCACATGTTGACCGGGCATGCGTTCAACGCCATGCTGAAAACGCTCGAAGAGCCGCCGCCCCATGTGAAATTCATCCTGGCGACGACGGATCCACAGAAAATCCCGGTCACGGTGCTGTCGCGCTGTCTGCAGTTCAACTTGAAACAAATGCCGCCTGATGCCATCGTCGGCCATTTACAGGCGGTGCTGGCGGACGAGTCCATCGGCAATGAGCTACCGGCCTTGCGTCTGATCGCGCAGGCGGCAGGCGGGTCGATGCGCGATGCTTTGTCGCTGACTGACCAGGCGATCGCCTACAGCGCGGGCAATCTGACCGAAGACGCCGTGCGCGGCATGCTGGGGACGATAGATCAACGCCATTTGGTACGTTTGCTCGAGTCGTTGTCGGCGGGCGAGGCCGCGGGCGTCCTGGCGGTCGCAGAGGAACTGTCGACGCGTGGCCTGTCGTATGCAGGCGCGCTGGCCGATCTGGCGGTGCTGCTCTCGCGTATAGCGATCGAGCAGCGCGTGCCTGGCGCGACTCCCGCCGAGGACCCTCTGGCTGGCGATATAGGGCGCTTGGCGACGTTGTTGCATCCTGATGCAGTGCAATTGTTTTATTCCGTGGCGGTACATAGCCGCAGCGAGCTTTCTCTCGCGCCGGATGAGCATGCGGGCTTCATCATGGCCTGTTTGCGTATGTTGGCGCTGAACGGGCAGGCAGGTCCGCAGACGGCGTTACAGGCTCCTGCGCCAGTGGTGGGCGAAGTATCGGCTGCCGCCTCAGGGGGGGGCACAGCAGTACAACAGGCCGCTTCGGTGCCTGTAGCGGCAAGCCCCGCGGCGCAGGAGCCGCTTCGCGCCGCCGTGCCGGCCGGTTCCGAGCGGCCGGCTGCTGCGGCCCCGTCCCCCCAGGTTGGCACTCAGACTGACTCCGCACCGGCAGGTCCGACGGGCGTTGCTACGCAGCAGGCTCCCACGCCTGGGGCACAGCCGGCTGCTATTCGTGCAGAGCAAGACATTCCTCCGTGGGAGGACTTGCCCGCGGCTGAGGATTCATCGCTGGATCCCGCTCAAGCCCGATCTCAGGACGCGGTACCTTCATCAATTCAGAGCCATACGTCGACGCCCGAGTCTGCCTCGCCCTTGGATCCCAAGGCGGCGCACGCGGCGGCGTTGGCAGTGACTCCGTCCTCTGCTCACACGCAGACCAAGGCCTCGCCGCCGCGCCCGGATGAGCCGCCAGCCTGGGTGGACGAGGACATTCCGGACGAGGCCGAGGGCGGTTACATGCCCGCGGCCGAGTTCACCGCCGATCCGGATGATGAGTTCGAGACGTTGGCCACATCGGCACCGGTGGCAGACCTCGCGCCTGCGCCGCGTCGGCCATCCGCTCCGCCTCCTCGCCGTTCTCGTCAGCCCCGTGCCAGTCTGAACAGCATGTCGGCCACCGAATGGCCGGCGTTGGCGGCGAAATTACCCGTGACTGGCCTGGCGGCAGAGTTGGCTCGGCAAAGCGAATGGTCGGGCGTGCAGGGCGATGCCGTCGTGCTGCGCGTCGCAGTGAAAACACTGGCGGAAAGTGAAAGCCGCGTGCGCCTGCAAACCGTACTATGCGAACATTTCGGCCAAGGGCTGCGCCTGGAAATCGAGGTCGGTGCGACGGGCGACGGCACGGCGCACGCCGTGGCGCAGATCGAAAAGGCAGCACGCCAAAAAGCGGCCGAGGAGGCAGTAGACGCCGATCCCTTTGTGCTGGCATTGAAAGCCGATTTCGGCGGCCGTGTCAGCGCGGTGCGGGCTGTCGAACCCCGTGCATGATCAGTGTAAATAGGTCGCCGTTCTCTTTTTGA
>Ga0164243_10015096_pt1 | contig 10705 bp, 8 predicted proteins | sample OricompcompostOP_FD_108781 | JGI IMG/M metagenome (GOLD analysis project Ga0164243, IMG submission 108781) | Organic Plus compost microbial communities from Emeryville, California, USA - Original compost - Organic plus compost (OP) | ecosystem: Engineered > Solid waste > Mixed feedstock >...
CCGCCCCGCGCCGGCCCATGCCGGAACCCGATCCGCATAACGATGACGATGAGGACATCCCGTTCTGATTCTGTTCGAGGCGGAACTCGGCGGGATCGGATGGGGACGGAGATAGGAAAGAGACGACCATGGCCAAGATGACCGACAAGAAACCGGCCAAGGCCAAGCCGAAGGCCAAGAAGAACCCGGCCAAGGCGAAGGCCTCCGCCGCCGGTAAGACCGCCGTCGCCGCGCCGGTGGCCGCCCGGCAGCCGGGCGTCGAGCGCCGCAAGAACCATCCGACCCGGGCCAAAGACGGGCACATGCAGATCCTGCTGACCCACCCGGTCCCCCACGTCGGCCAGCCCGGCGACCTCGTCAAGGTCCGCCCCGGTTTCGCCCGCAACTACCTCCTCCCCCAGGGCCTGGCGACCTTCGCCACCCCGCACAACCTCCGGATCGTCGAGAAGCACCGCGAGCGCCTCCGCCAGCTCGAAGAGGCCCGCCGCGCCGACCTGTTGAACCTCGCCGCCCAGATCGCCCAGCGGTCGATCACGATCGAGGCCAACGCCAACGCCGAAGGCCACCTCTACGGCTCGGTCAACGCCGACCAGATCGCCGCCGCCCTCCGGGCCGACAACTTCCCGATCGACGGCGCCAACGTCAAGATCGAGGGCCCGCTCAAGGAGCTCGGCCTCTACACCATCAAGCTCCACCTCGGCCAAGACGTCGACACCGAGGTCAAGCTCTGGGTCGTCCCGACCCACACCGAAGAGACCCCGGCCTAACCCTCGGCGTCCCGCCCGGCAGGCGGCGACCCACCTCGACGGACGGCGGGCCGACCGGCGGTCGCCCCGCCGTCCGTCGGCCTTTGCCCCGCGCCGCCGCCCGACGCGCCTCCCCCGGGGGGCGTCCGGCGGCGATTTTTTTTTCATGGTCGATCGGCCGATCGGCCGATACGATTGTTCAGATGGCGGCCGACCCGCCGCGAACGTCCGCGCGCCGACGGTGAGGGAAACGGATAGACCTCCGCGCGGACCGGATCGGGGCGAGCCCGGCCGCGGCGGGCGGGTCGACCGCCCGTCGGCCCGCCGGGAAAGGCGTCACATCGACACCGCCCCGGACCGGGCCGGCTCGCACGGAGCCCCCCTCGATCATGGCCGGACTGAGCAACGGAAACGGGAACGGGCGTGGCCTCGGCAACGGCAACGGCCGCCCAGGGAAGGGCGACGCCGCCGTATCGCTCGCCGACCGCCTCCCGCCCCAAAACCTCGAAGCCGAGCAGGGCGTGCTCGGCAGCATCCTCCAGCAGAACGACGTCCTGCACGAGGTCGTTCCGATCCTCGCCGTCGAGGACTTCTACCGCGACACCCACCAGACCATCTACCGGGTCATCCGCGACCTGTACGACCTCGGCCGGGCGGTCGACGGGATCACCCTCGCCGACGAGCTGACCCGCCTCGGCCAGTTCGAGGCGATCGGCGGCGCCGAGGCGCTGGCCGACATCCAGAACAGCGTCCCGCACGCGGCCAACGCCCGCTACTACGCCGAGATCGTCCGCCAGAAGTCGATCGCGCGCCAGCTCATCGAGAGCGCCAACGAGATCCTCCGCGACGGCTACTCGAACAACTTCACCGCCGAGCAGCTCCTCGAATCCGCCGAGAAGCGGATCTTCCACATCGCCGAAGACCAGACCAAGGGCGACACGGTCGAGCTCAAAGACGTCGTCATGAAGGCGATGGACCGGATCATCGCCCGGTCCGAGTCGCGTCACCCGGTCACCGGAGTCGGCTCCGGGTTCTTCGACCTCGACGACCTCACCGGCGGGTTCCAACAGGAACAGCTCATCATCCTCGCCGCCCGCCCGAGTATGGGTAAAACGGCGTTCGCTCTGAACATCTGCGACCACGCCTCGGTCGACCAGAAGACCGCCGCCCTGTTCGTCAGCCTCGAAATGGGTCAGCTCGAACTGGCCGAGCGCTTGATCTGCGCCCGCTCCCGGGTCGACGGCCACAAGCTCCGCACCGGGCAGAACATGGGGACGCGCGAAATCTCTCAACTCAGCAAGGGTTACGACGAACTGCGCTCCGCCCCGCTGTTCATCGACGACACCCCCGCGCGGAACATGCTCCAGATCACCGCGAACGCCCGCCGGCTGAAGATGCGGGCGAACCTCGGCATGATCATGGTCGACTACATCCAGCTCATCGACAGCGAGGAGTCGCGCGACAGCCGCCAGGAGCAGATCGCCAAGATCAGCCGGCGGCTCAAGGCGCTCGCCCGTGAGTTGAAGGTGCCGGTCATCGCCCTTTCGCAGCTCAACCGGGCCGTCGAGAACCGCGAAGACCGCCGCCCCCGCATGGCCGACCTCCGCGAGTCGGGTGCCATCGAGCAGGACGCGGACATCGTCCTCCTCCTCCACCGCCCCGACTACTACGACCCGAACGACCAGCCCGGCATCGCCGAGGTCATCATCGCCAAGAACCGTAACGGCGCCACCGGCTCGGTCAAACTGACCTTCCTGAAGAACTACACCCGGTTCGAGAACCTCGCCAACGTCGCCGAGCCCCCGATCGACGGCGGCGGGCCGTTCTAATCAGAGCGCGTCGAAGTCGATCGCCGAGGCCACGGCGTGGTCGCGGCGGGCGCGCAGGGCGTCGAGGTCGGCCTCGTCGCCGGGCTTGAGGATTTCGAGCCGCGGCGACGGGGGGTGGTCCGCCGGGTCGGCCAGGCAAGCAATCGCATACGAGTCGCCCAGCACGCGGAGCCGCCGGCCCCGGACGTCGACCAGGACCGCCGTCCGCTCGTCGACCCCCAGGCCGACGAGGTCGGGGTGGTTGCGGAGGACCCCGACCAATCGTCCGATCCGGTTGCGCCGGAGGAAATGCTGGTCGACCACGGCGTCCGGCAGCAGGTCGAACCCGCGGCCGAGGCTCGCCTCGGTCTGCCCGCGGACGATCATCACGCGGCTCATCACGGCCGCCCCCGCCGACGTGCCGCCGATCACGCCGCCGCGGGCGAGCAGGCTTTTCAGCCCCGCCTCGACCGCGGTCCCCACGTACGCCTCGGTCAACCGCGCCTGCTCGCCGCCGCCGATCCAGACGCCCGTCGCCTCCTCCAGCGGGCGGACGAACGCGGGGTCGTCCGCCTCCTGACGCGACCTGGCGTGCAGGAGTCGGACCGACGCCACCCCGCGCGTCTTCCACGGGTCGAGCCGCGCCTCCGACCCGAAGCCTTCGGCGTCCCGGTTCGCGGTCGGGATCACGACGATCTTCGCGGCGCGGCCCCCGGCCAACTCGACGAACCGGTCGCGGACCGAGTCCGGCAACTTCCCGCCGCCGCAGATCACGAGCGCCCCGCCCGCCAACCGCCTCGGCGCCGCCGCCCGGCCGCCACCGTCGGCCGGCGCCTTCTCCAGAAGCGCCAGGTTCGCCCCGAGACCGACCAGCGCCACCACCCCGGCCGCCACCAGCACGAGCAACACCCCGCGCAAGCCGACCCGACCGACATACCTCCGATCGACCGCCATCGTAAACCCCCGCCCGTCGGATGAGACCTTAACCTCGACCAGCATGTCAGACAACCGTCATAGACACCGTCGACCTTAGCCCGCCGTTGCTGCAAAGACAAGGCCGGAATCGGCCGGGCGACCCGTCAACACGCTCGGATTCCCGGACGCGTTGATTCTCGCGCTCGTTCCGCGTCAGGCCGAGGCGTCGACGCGCCAGGGGTCGATGTCGACGTCGGTAAAGCCGTGGCCGGCGAGGTCGGCCAAGACGCGGCCGACGAGGCAGGAGAACTTGAACCCGTGGCCGCTACAGGGGCTCGCCACGACCACGTCGGCACGGCCGGCGGGCGAGCCGACCTGGAACTGGTCGTCGGGGGCCACGTTATACAGGCACACTTCGGTCAGGTCGATCGGGGCGTCGGCCAGGGCGGGGAGGCAGCCGCGCAAGAACGCGCGGACGCGGGCGCGGTACTCCTCGCCGACGGCCGGGTCGTGCACGTCGGGGTCGGTGTCGTCCCCGCCGTGCCGCGCGACCTTCACGCCGAGGCCGTCGAACTCGGGCATCCCGTAAAAGGCGTCCGGTTCCTGGCACCCTTTAAAGATGAACACGGGGAACCGCCCCGGGCGGAAGGGGGCCGGGTCGACGGGCCGGAAGTAGAGCACCTGCTGACGGGTCGGACGGAGAGGGACGGGCCAGTTCGGGAACAGGCGGGAGGTCCAGGGGCCGGCGGTCACGACCAGGCGGTCGGCGGTGATCGTGCCGGCGTCGGTTTCGAGCGTCGGCTTGGCGGATTCCAGGTCGATCCGCCGCACCGGGCAGTTCTCCATGACCTGCGTCTTGTCGCCGCCGAACTCCCGCGCCAGTTCGATCTGCGTGCGGACGATCCGCGCCGCGGCGAGCATGCCGGCGTCGGGCTCGAAGACGGCGTCCGTGTCGTCCGGGACGCGGAACGCGGGGGTGACCCGGTTCAATTGCGCCCCCGTGAGGCGGCGGTGGGGGACGCCGATCTCTTCCAGGCTGGCGGCGACTTTCTGCACGTAGTCGGAGTCGGGCGGGCCGAAGGAGACGCCGCCGGTGCGGAGGTAGAGGTTCCGGCCGGCGTCGGCTTCGAGCTGCCGCCAGGCGCGGAAGGCCTCGGGCATGAGCCTGGCGTAACGGACGTCGGCGTACGAGTGCCTCGTGATCCGCGCCGCCCCGTGCGAACTGCCGCGGTCGTGGCCGAGCGCGAACTGCTCGATGAGGAGCACCGGCTCCCCCCTCCGGGCGAGATGGTAGGCCGTCGCCGAGCCCATCGCACCGGCCCCGACGACGACGTTGCGGGCGTGAACGTGATCCATGCCGGTCCCCTCAGCGCGACGCGCAACGGCCTTTCCGGCTTTCCGAACGCGCGGTGCGGCCGCCTTGCGCCAATGGTATCCGATCCCGTCCGGCGCGGCACGCGCGACGGGCTTACAAATCGACACGTCTGTAAAATAAAATTCGCCACCCGCTGCCGGGCGGGGCTCAGAGCGCCGTCAGGTAGCGTTTCAATTCCCAGGCACCGACCTGCGCGTGATACTCCCTCCATTCCTCGCGCTTCAGCCGGACGAACTCGTCGGCGATCGGGCCGAGGCCGTCGCGGACGACCTCGTCGGCCTCCAGGCAGTCCAGGGCCTCGGCGAGCGACTGGGGGAGCGTCTTCACGCCGCGCGCCAGCATCGCCTCGGGGCCGGCCTGGTAGAGGTTGCCGGGGTTCGGGTCGCCGGGGTCGAGGCCGCGGGCGATGCCGTCGAGGCCGGCGGCGAGGTACGCGGCGACGGCGAGGTACGGGTTGCAGGCGCTGGAAACGGACCGGTCTTCGACGTGCCCGGGCCCGGGGATGCGGAGCATCTGCGTCCGGTTGTTGTCGCCGTACGTGACATAAGCGGGGACCCACGTAAAGCCCGACCGCGAGCCGGTGAGTGCCGCGCCGATTTGGAGCCTCTTGTAACAGTTCACCGTCGGCGACGTAACGGCCGCCAGCGCCCGGGCGTGGGCCACGACGCCGCCGAGGAACTGGTAGGCGAGCGTCGAGAGGCCGAGGCCGCGGCGGTCGGAGGGGTCGAGGAAGAGGTTGGCGCCGGTCTTGGCGTCGGCCAGGTGGTAGTGCATGTGGGCGCCGGAGCCGGTCTTCTCGCCGAACGGCTTGGCCATGAACGTCGCGACCGCGCCGCAGCGCTGCGCGATCTGACCGGCCATCATGCGGAAGAAGGTCACGCGGTCGGCGGTGGTCAGCGCGTCGGAGTACGCGAAGTTGATCTCGTACTGCGCGTTCGCGTCCTCGTGGTCGGCCTGGTACGCGCCCCAGCCGAGGGCGTTCAGGCCGTCGTTCATGGCGCGGAGGAACCCGAGGGCAGCCGACATCCCCTTGAAGTCGTAGCAAGGCTTGCTCAGGTCGTCGACCCCGTGCGGGTCCCAGCCGGAGACCGAGCCGTCGGCGTTCTTCGTGACGAGGAAGAATTCGGGCTCGATGCCGACGTTGAAGACGTACCCGAGTTCGCGGGCGCGGCGGACGACCCGGCCGAGGTTCACGCGGGGGCAGTACGGGTGGGGCGTGCCGTCGACGTAGAGGTCGGCGGCGAACCGGGCGATGCCGGGCTCGTAGGGGAGGGGGGTGTAGCTGTCGGGGTCGGCCCGGGCGCAGAGGTCGTGCGAATGCGGCCCCTGGCCCATCCCCCAGACCGCCCCCCCGGCGAACCCGGCGCCGGACTCCACCGCCTGTCGGAACGCGCCGGACGGCACCAGCTTCACCTTCGACGCGCCGTGGACGTCCACGAACTGGATCAACAGGTACGTCACGCCGTCGGCTTCGAACCGGCGTTCGAGCGCGGAGAGCCGGGGATCGTTCGTCTGCATGGTGACTCCACGGTGCGAGGCGCGCCGCCGTCCCCTGGCTGTGAAAAAGGCGCAGCCTGCCCGGTTAACAATTGTTGGCGACAGACGGCCTCCAAGCCACTAAAATTGACCCCGGCCCGCGGACCCCTCCTCTCCCGTCCGCCGACGGCCGGGACACGTTCGTCGTCTCGGGAGCCCAGCCCATGTGCGGGATCGTCGGATTTCTCGACAAGACGGGGGGGGTGCGCGCGCCGGCCGGCCGGGTCGCCCTGGCGATGCTCCGGGCCCTGGCCTGCCGCGGGCCCGACAGCGCGGGCCTGGCGGTCGTCGGCCCCGAGGCCGACGCCGGGCGGGGTTGGGTCGTCCGGATCACCCCGGGCGACGCCCTCGCGCTCGAACGGCTCGAACCGCTCGGGCGGGTGGACGCGACCGAGCCCTCCCTGCGCGGCGCGACGTTGCGATTCCGCTTCCGCCCGAACGAGGGGGTCACCGCCGACGACGTCGAACGCGCCCTGGGCGCCGGCCGCGGCGGTCTGGAGGTCTTGAGCCTGGGCGGGCGGCTCGACCTGGTCAAACAGGTGGGTTCACCGGACGGGCTCGAAGAGTCTTACGGCGTCTCGGCCTGGACCGGGCCGGTGGCGGTCGGCCACACGCGGATGTCGACCGAGAGCCGGATCGACCTCAGCCATTCCCAGCCCTTCTGGGCCCACGGCGTGCCCGACGTCGCCACCGTCCACAACGGCCACGTCACCAACTACCACCGGCTCCGCCGCCTTTACGAACAGCAGGGCGTGACCTTCTACACCGACAACGACTCCGAAGTCATCGGCGTCTACCTCCGCGACCGCCTCGCGCGCGGCCGGACCCTTCCCGAAGCCCTGGCCGACTCGGTCTCCGACCTCGACGGCGCGTTCACGTACCTCGTCGCCTCGCCCGAAGGGCTCGGCATCGTCCGCGACCGGTTCGGTTTCAAGCCCCTGATGGTGGCGGAGACCGACGCGTTCGTCGCCGCGGCCACCGAGGAGGTCGCGCTCCGCCGCGCCCTGCCGGGCGATTACCGCGTCGTCGAGCCGCCCCCCGGCGTCGCGACGTTCTACACGCCGGCCCAGCCCGCCCTCGTTTGAAACCCGCCGCGGAAGGCGCGGAGGGGGGCGGCTTTTCCGTCCCGCGTCCCCCTGCAAGCAAACCCTTCCCGCCGCCGTCTCCGGGCAACGCCCGACCTCGCGCGCCCCTCTTCCCCCGTCCCCACCGAGGGTTTGTACCCGTGAGCGTGACCACAGAGCGGACGACGACGATCCAGTGCGGCGACCTGCCGACCCGCGCCATCAACGAGGCGGTGCGTGCGGCGGTCGCCTCGGGGTCGAAAGTGATTCACCTGATGAACCCGGCCGCGCGACACAACCTCGGGGTGGCGCTCCCGGAGGGGGTGCGGCTCGTGATCGAGGGGAGCGCCGGCTATTACGCCGCGGGCCTGAACGACGGCGCGACGGTCGAGGTCCGCGGCAGCGCCGGCTGGGGCGCGGCCGAGAGCATGCGCGACGGGACCGTGGTCATCGACGGCGACGCCGGCAACGCGGTCGCCGCGTCGATCCGCGCGGGGACGGTGGTCGTCCGCGGCGGCGCCTCGACCCGCGCCGGGATCGCCATGAAGGGGGGCGCGCTCGTCGTCGCCGGCGACGTCGGGCCGATGGCCGGGTTCATGATGCAGAAGGGGGTCATCGTCGTCTGCGGCGACGCGGCCGGCGGCGTCGCCGACAGCATGTACGCCGGGACCGTCTACGTCGGCGGGAAGGCCAGCGACCTCGGGGCCGACGCCGTCGAGGCCGAATTCACCGCAGACGACCACGCCCTCGTCTCCGGCCTCCTCGACCGCTGGCGGGTCCCCGCCCCGGCCTCCTTCCGCAAGCTCGTCTCCGGCCGCAAGCTCTGGAACTTCCAGCGCGCCGACCTGGCCGTCTGGAAGGCCGCCCTCTAAGCACGCCGACGTCGACGCACACACCCCGCCCGCACGTTCCCCTTCCGAGGTGACCGCCCCATGTCGACCCCTTCCGAACCGACGACGAACGCCGCCGACCCCTCCCCCATGCAGCGCTCGGGGACGTTCACGCCGGGCGTGATCGAGGACATCCAGATCAAGGCCGAGCTCGCCCGCTACCGGATCCGCGGGTTCGGCATCCTCCGCCCGCGGACCTGGGCCACGTTCGACGACCTCACGTTCGTCCCCGGCACGCTGACCCGGATCCCGCTCGAAGGCTACCGCGAGAAGTGCGCGACGAAGACCGTCCTTGGCACCCGGTTCGCCAAGAGGCCGCTGGAACTGGACATCCCGCTGATGGTCACCGGGATGAGCTACGGCGCCCTCTCGAAGAACGCCAAGACCGCCCTCGCGCGGGGCTCGAAGATGGCCGGGACCTCGACCACGACCGGTGACGGCGGCATGCTTGAGGTCGAACGGGCGGAGTCGGCCAAGCTCGTCTGCGAGGTCCTCCCGAGCCGCTACGGGATCGACGTCCGCCACCTCCGCCGGGCCGACGCGCTCGAACTGACCATCGGCCAGGGGGCCAAACCCGGCACCGGCGGGCTCCTGCTCGGCTCCAAGGTCTCGGACGAGATCGCCCGGATCCGCGACCTCCCCTCCGGCGTCGACCAGCGCTCACCGTGCCGCCACCCCGACTTCCTCGGCCCCGACGACATGGTCATCAAGATCGAGGAGTTGCGCGAGGCGACGAACTGGGAGATCCCGATCTTCGTCAAGATGGGGGCCTCGCGCGTCTTCGACGACGTCCGCCTCGCCGCCAAGGCCGGGGCCGACGTGGTGGTGGTCGACGGCATGGAGGGGGGGACCGGGGCCTCGCCCGAACTGCTCCAGGAGCACACCGGGATTCCCACCCTCGCCGCGGTCTGCGAGGCGCGCGCCGCGCTCGAAGACGTGGGGCTCTACGGCAAGGTCCAGCTCGTGATCGCCGGCGGCCTCCGCCACGGGTCCGACTGCGCCAAGGCCCTCGCCCTCGGCGCCGACGCCTGCTACCTCGGCACCGCGCTGCTGATCGCCCTGAACTGCAACAAGCCCTTGTATGAAGACGACTACGCCGCCATCGGCGCCGCCCCCTACGCCTGCCACCACTGCCACACCGGCCGCTGCCCCGTCGGGATCGCCACCCAGGACCCCGCGCTGTCCGCCCGCCTCGAAATCGACGCCGCGGCCGAGCGCGTCGCCAACTTCTTCCACGCCCTGACCTCCGAGGTCCAGGTCCTCGCCCGCGCCTGCGGCAAGAGCGACGTCCACCACCTCGAACCCGAAGACCTCCGCGCCCTCACCTTCGAATCCTCGATGATCACCGGCCTCCCCCTGGCCGGCACGAACCGCGTGTTCGGTGGCGGGCCCGGGTGGTAAAAGGAGGCGAACCGAAAAACCGCGCTCAGCCCCGGTTCACTTGCCGATGCAGAACCGCCGGAAGATCCGGTCGAGGATGTCGTCGGTGACGACCGCGCCGACGACCTTGCCCAGTTCATCGACGGCCTGACGGAGGTCGACCGCGACGAGTTCCTCGCCGCCGCCGAGGGCGAGGATTGAGGACGCCGAGGCGAGGGCGTCGCTCGCGAGGACCAGGCTCTCGCGGCAGCGGGCGCCGGTGGTCGTGGGAAGATCGGCCTCGTCAGACCGGGCGCGGAGCGCCGAGGCGATGGCGAGGCGGAGCGGTTCGAGGCCGGCGCCCGTCGCGGCGCTCGTGGGGTAGACGCCGGGCTCGGGCGGGGCGTCGGGGCGGAGGTCCGACTTGGTGCGCACCGAGAGGCCCGGGCGGTCGGGCAGGGGGGGGCCGGCGGGCTCTCCGTCGGCCGGCCGGCAGTCGAGCAACAGGTCGGCCCGACCGACCTGCTCGGCGCGGTGGGCCTGGGCGCGGGCCTCGATCGTGGTCGAGGCGGACTCTTCGCCGGCGGTGTCGACGAGTTCGACGGTCAGGCCGTCGCAATCGACCAGGGCGGCGAGGTAGTCGCGCGTCGTACCGGGCCGAGGGGAGACGAGGGCCTGGGCACGGCCGACCAGGGCGTTGAACAGCCGGCTCTTGCCGGCGTTCGGGGGACCGGCGAGGACGACCCGGGGGTGCCCGCCGGGGCGGTCGCGGCCGCGGAGGCGGTCGGCCAGGGCGGAGAGGTCGGCCGAACCCTGGGCCAGTTCACGGGCCAGTTCGGCACGCCCGAGTTCGTCGACGTCGGGCTCGTCGACGAAGTCGAGGTTCGCTTCCAGGTGGGCCAGCACGTCGAGGAGGCGGTCGCGGAGCGCGGCGACCGGGCCCGCCAGGCCGCCGGCGAGTTGACCGAGCGCGGCCTGAAGTTGTGCGGGGCTGCGGGCCTCGATCACGCCG
>Ga0164243_10015097_pt1 | contig 10705 bp, 10 predicted proteins | sample OricompcompostOP_FD_108781 | JGI IMG/M metagenome (GOLD analysis project Ga0164243, IMG submission 108781) | Organic Plus compost microbial communities from Emeryville, California, USA - Original compost - Organic plus compost (OP) | ecosystem: Engineered > Solid waste > Mixed feedstock >...
ACACGGGACGGGGCCTCCGGGGGGCGGACGGCGATGACGACCTTGCCCCTGGCGTGGCCGCGTTCGAGGTGGCGGATGGCCTCGGGGACCTCGTCGAGGGGGTGGGCGCGGTCGATGACGGGGGCGGAGCCGGCCGGCGTCGCCCAGGTCGCGCAGGGCGGCGAGGTCGTCCCGGTTCAGGGTCGCGATGAAGAAGCCGAGGGTGTGGCGGACCAGCGGGGACAGCGCGAGCGCCCGGACGCCCCGGGCCCCGGCGGCAATAAGGACGTCGTACCGGAAAACGGGTATCACCGATGCGGCACGGCGGCTGTGCGAGTGGTATACGTTGTCAACAATTCACGCCGACAATTTGGTCAACAGGCAGGCTTTCGCCAGGTGGAGGTGGCCTTGCCGGGGGTGTGAAGCGGTACCTACCGTAGACCGCATACCACCAAGGAAAGGGATGGGCATGAAGAAGAAGCGTGCCGAGCACTATGAACGGCTCACCCATCCGCTCATCCGCGAGGACGGCGTCCTGCGCCGGGCGACGTGGGACGAGGCGCTGGACAAGGCCGCCGAGGGGTTCCGGCGCAACATCGAGCGGCACGGGCCCGAGTCCTTCGGCATGATGGCCTGCGCCCGCTCGACCAACGAGCTGAACTACGTGGCGCAGAAGTTCACCCGCGTGGTCGTCGGCAACAACAACGTGGACTCGTGCAACCGCACCTGCCACGCGCCGAGCGTCGCCGGGCTGTCCGCCGTGTTCGGCAGCGGCGGCGGCACGTCCTCCTACGCCGAGGTCGAGCACGCCGACCTCATCGTGATGTGGGGGTCCAGCGCCCGCGAGGCCCACCCGATCTTCTTCCAGCACGTGCTGAAGGGCATCAGGAACGGCGCGCGGATGATCGCCGTCGACCCCCGGCGCACCAGCACGGCCAAGTGGGCCGACCTGTGGCTCGGCCTGAACGTGGGCACCGACATCCCGCTGGCGAACGCGGTCGCCCGGGAGATCATCCACGCCGGTCTGGCGAACACCACGTTCATCGAGCGGGCCACCACCGGGTACGAGGAGTTCGCCGCCGCGGTCGAGCCGTGGACGCCGGAGGTCGCCGAGCAGGTGACCGGCGTGCCCGCGGACGCGATCCGCGAGCTCGCGCACGCGTACGCCACCGCCGACCGGGCCCAGCTGTGCTGGACGCTCGGCATCACCGAGCACCACAACGCCACCGAGAACGTCCGCGCCCTGATCAACCTGTCGCTGCTCACCGGCCACGTCGGCCGCTTCGGCTCCGGCCTGAGCCCGCTGCGCGGCCAGAACAACGTGCAGGGCGGCGGCGACATGGGCGCCATCCCCAACCGGCTGCCCGGCTTCCAGGACATCCTCGACCCCGAGGTGCGCGCCAAGTTCGAGGCCGCGTGGGGCGTGCGGATCAAGCCGTACTACGGCCGCAACCTCACCCAGATGCTGGAGGCGATGGGCGACGGCACGATGACCACCGCCTACGTCATCGGCGAGAACCCGGTGCAGTCCGAGGCCGACTCGCTGCACACGATCAAGCGCATGAGCATGCTCGACCACCTGGTGGTGCAGGACATCTTCCTCACCAAGACCGCGCAGATGGCCGACGTGGTGCTGCCCGCGGCGGCGGCCTGGTGCGAGTCCGAGGGCACCTTCACCAACAGCGAGCGCCGGGTGCAGCGGGTGCGCAAGGCGCTGGTGCCGCCGGGCGAGGCCCGCGACGACATCGAGATCATCTGCGAGATCGCGCGGCGGCTCGGCCACGACTGGCGGTACGAGAGCGCCGAGGAGGTGTGGAACGAGCTGCGCTCGCTCTCCCCGCAGCACCGGGGCATGTCGTACGAGCGGCTGGAGAAGCTGCAGGGCATCCAGTGGCCGTGCCCGTCGGAGGACTCGCTGGAGCCGTCGTACCTGCACGGGCGGCTGTGGGACCCGGACCCGGCCAAGCGCGGCATGCCCGCCCCGTTCGCGGCGCTGCGGCATTCGCCGCCGGTGGACACGCTCGACGACGAGTACCCGATCCGGCTCACCACCGGGCGGCGGCTCGACTCGTACAACACCGGCGTGCAGTCCAGCGGCTTCAACTCGCCGCTGCGCAAGGGCGAGACGCTCGACCTGTGCCCGGAGGACGCCGCCAAGCTCGGCGTCGCCCCCGGCGAGCTGGTCAAGGTCACCTCGCGCCGCGCGTCGGTGATCGCGCCGGTGAACATCGACCCGGGGCTGCGGCCGGGCCTGGCGTTCATGACCTTCCACTTCCCCGACGAGGTGGACACCAACAGCCTCACCATCGAGGCCACCTGCCCGATCGCCGGGACCGCCGAGTACAAGGCGACCGCGATCCGGGTGGACAAGCTCGTCCCCGCGCAGGTCGGGTGAGTCGTGGACCTGCGATTCCGTGACGTCGAGCCCACCGCCGAGGAACGCGCCGCCGTCGACGCGCTGCTCGGCCCGGCGCCGTCCGCCTGGGAGGGCGGCGAACGCGCCGAGCGGGACCTGCGCGTCGCCGTCGGCGGGCACGAGGCCCGCGAGCGGCGCGACCTGCTGCTGCCCGCGCTGCACGCGGTCAACGACCGGGTCGGCTGGATCAGCGAGGGCGCGCTCGACTACATCTGCCGCCGCCTCACCGTGCCCCCGGCCGAGGCGTACGGCGTGGCCACCTTCTACCACCTGTTCTCCGTCAAGCCGCGCCCGGCGAGCGTCACGCACGTGTGCACCGACCTCGCCTGCCAGGCGAAGGGCGCCAACGAGGTGCGGCGCGCGGTCGAGGAGCGGCTCGGCCCGCCCGGGATCTCCTGGCAGCCGAGCCCCTGCCTGGGCCTGTGCGAGCGGGCCCCGGCCGCGCTCACGCTGCGCGCCGGGGAGACGCCCGGGGCGGTCGTGTACGCCCCCGCGTCCGCCGAGAACGTGCCGGGCGACGCGGGCGGGGAGCCGGAGGAGGCCCCGGCGGCGGCCGCCGTGCCGCAGGCCGGGCGGGACGGGCTGATCCTGCTGCGCCGCGTCGGCGTGGTCGACCCGGCGAGCATCGACGACTACCGGGCGAACGGCGGCTACGCGGCGCTGCGCCGGGCGTTCGAGCTCGGCCCGGCCGGGGTGATCCGCGAGGTGCTCGACTCCGGGCTGGTCGGCCGGGGCGGCGCGGCGTTCCCCACCGGGCGCAAGTGGGACGCCACCGCGCGGCAGCCGGACCGCCCGCACTACCTGGTGTGCAACGCCGACGAGAGCGAGCCGGGCACGTTCAAGGACCGGGTCGTCATGGAGGGCGACCCGTACGCGCTGATCGAGGCGATGACGATCGCCGGGTACGCCACCGGCTGCGAGCGCGGCTACCTCTACATCCGCGGCGAGTACCCGCGGGCGACCCGCCGCCTGGAGCACGCCATCGCCACGGCGCGGGCGCGCGGCCTCCTCGGCGAGCGGGTGCTCGGCCAGGACTTCTCCTTCGACATCGAGATCCGCCGCGGCGCCGGGGCGTACATCTGCGGCGAGGAGACGGCGATCTTCAACTCGATCGAGGGTTACCGGGGCGAGCCGCGCAGCAAGCCGCCGTTCCCGGTGGAGAAGGGCCTGTTCGGCAAGCCGACCGTGGTGAACAACGTGGAGACGCTGGTCAACGTGCCGGTGATCCTCACCATGGGCGCCGAGGCGTACAAGGCGATCGGCACCGGCTCGTCCACCGGGCCGAAGCTGTTCTGCGTCTCCGGCACGGTGCGCCGCCCCGGCGTGTACGAGCTGCCGTTCGGCGCGACGCTGCGCGACCTGCTGGAGCTGGCCGGCGGCGTGCCGGAGGGGCGCACGCTGCGCGCGGTGCTGCTCGGCGGCGCGGCCGGGTCGTTCGTGCGGGCCGACGAGCTGGACATCCCGCTCACCTTCGAGGGCACCCGCGCGGCGGGCACCACCCTCGGCTCGGGCGTGGTGCTCGTGCTCGACGACGGCGTGGAACTGCCCCGGATCCTGCTGCGCATCGCCGAGTTCTTCCGCGACGAGTCGTGCGGCCAGTGCGTGCCGTGCCGGGTGGGCACGGTCCGGCAGGAGGAGGCGCTGCACCGGCTCAGCGCGAACGGCCGCTCCCCCGCCGACGACATCACGCTGCTGCGCGAGGTCGGGCGGGCGATGCGGGACGCGTCGATCTGCGGCCTCGGGCAGACGGCGTGGAACGCCGTCGAGTCCGCGATCGACCGGCTCGGGGTGTTCGCGGAGCCGCGAGGAGGCGCCGGTGATCGGGACTGAGCGGCGCGGGGGCGGCTGCTCCCCCGCCGCGACGCGCGGCGTCGCCCGCTACGGCGTCGCCCTGGACAGAGAGGCTGCCAGATGACGGGGATTCCGGTGGGACCGCCCAAGCGGCTGGTCGAGATCACCGTGGACGGCGAGGCCGTACGGGTGCCGGAGGGCTCCACGATCCTGGACGCCTGCGCGGCGCTCGGCAAGGACGTCCCGACGCTGTGCCACGGCGACACGCTCACGCCGAAGAACGCCTGCCGGGTGTGCGTGGTCGAGGTGGAGGGCGCGCGCACGCTCGCCCCGGCCTGCTCCCGCCAGGCGGAGCCGGGCATGACGGTCGGCACCGACACCGAGCGGGTACGGCACAGCCGCAAGATGGTCCTGGAACTGCTCGGCTCGTCCGTCGACCTGTCCACCACGCCGCGCGCGGCCGAGTGGATCGAGGAGTACGGCGCGCGCCCCGACCGGTTCGGCCCGGACGCGGCGAAGGTCGACCAGCCGGTCAAGGTGGACAACGACCTCTACGTGCGCGACTACGACAAGTGCATCCTGTGCTACAAGTGCGTGGACGCGTGCGGCGAGCAGTGGCAGAACTCGTTCGCGATCTCGGTGGCGGGGCGCGGCTTCGACGCGACGGTCTCCACCGAGTTCGACGCGCCGCTGCCGGACTCGGCGTGCGTGTACTGCGGCAACTGCGTGGAGGTGTGCCCGACGGGCGCGTTGTCGTTCAAGACCGAGTTCGACATGCGCGCGGCCGGCACCTGGGACGAGTCGCGGCAGACGCGGACGACCACGATCTGCTCGTACTGCGGCGTCGGCTGCAACGTGACGCTGCACGTGCAGGACAACCGGATCGTCAAGGTGACCTCGCCGCACGACAACCCGGTCACCCACGGCAACCTGTGCATCAAGGGCCGGTTCGGCTTCCAGCACGTGCAGAACGTGCCGGCGTCCGAGGCGCCCGCCTGATGGGCCGGGTCACCGTCCAGCGCAAGGTGATGCGGGTGCGGGACGCGGGCGTCTCGCACCGGGTGGACGCGCTCGCGGCCGAGGAGCCGCTGGAGATCCGCGTCAACGGGCGTCCGGTGACGGTCACGATGCGCACGCCGGGGCACGACTTCGACCTCGCCGCCGGGTTCCTGGTGAGCGAGGGCGTGATCGGCGCGGCGGACGACGTCGCGGCGATGCGCTACTGCGCCGGGGCCGTCGAGGACGGGATGAACACCTACAACGTGCTCGACTTGTCCCTCGCCCCCGGCGTGGAGCCGCCGGACGCGTCGCTTGAGCGCAACTTCTACACCACGTCCTCGTGCGGGGTGTGCGGGAAGGCGAGCCTGGACGCGGTGCGGACGGTGGCCCGGTGGGACGTGGCCGGCGACCCGCTGCGGCTCGACGCCGGGCTGGTGGCGACGCTGCCGGACCGGCTGCGGGCGGCGCAGCGGGTGTTCGACCGCACCGGCGGGCTGCACGCGGCCGGGCTGTTCGACGCCTCGGGCGAGATGTTGTGCGTGCGCGAGGACGTGGGGCGGCACAACGCGGTGGACAAGCTGCTCGGCTGGGCCGTACGGGAGGGGCGGCTGCCGCTGCGGTCCACGGTGCTGATGGTGTCCGGCCGGGCGTCGTTCGAGCTGGCGCAGAAGGCGGTGATGGGCGGCATCCCGGTGCTCGCGGCGGTGTCGGCGCCGTCGTCGCTCGCGGTGGAGCTGGCCGCGGAGACCGGGCTGACGCTGCTCGGGTTCGTCCGGGGCACGTCGATGAACGTGTACGCGGGCGAGCAGCGGATCGTCGCCTGAGCGCCTGTCCCGGAGGTCACATCCGCGTGGCCGGGCACGGGGAAAGCGCTTGTCGGGAGCGGTTTCCGGCGTGCCGTGCGGAGGGGTCCGCGGCTCTTGCGCCCTTCGCCCGGCTTCGGTCCGTTTTGACAATGGTTTTCATTTTGCACCATACTCGGACGCGTGAAGTCTGAAACCTCCCGTCGTTCGTCTTCATTCCGGTCCATGCCGTCGCGTCCGTCGCGGTCGCCCCGGCGCGTCCTGGCGGCGCTGGCCGGGGGCCTGGCGCTGCTGTCCGCCGCCGCGTGCGGCTCGTCGTCCACGGGCGTCTCGGGGGCGTCCGCGGACGGGTCGTCCGGCGGCGGGAAGCCGACCGTGCTGGCGGCCTTCTACCCCCTGGAGTGGGTGACGCGGCGGGTCGGCGGCGACGACGTCGAGGTGCGCTCGCTCACCTCGCCCGGCGTCGAGCCGCACGACCTGGAGCTGACCCCGCGGCAGATCGGCGAGATCGAGCAGGCCGACCTGATCGTCTATCTCAAGGGCGTGCAGCCCGCCCTGGACGAGGCGGTCGCCGAGCACGCCGCGGACCGCTCGTTCGACGTCGCCACCGCCGTCGCCACGCTGCCCGCGACCGGCGCGGACCCGCACGAAGGCGAAGAGGAAGGGCACGAGGAGGAGCACGAGGAGGTCGACTACGACCCCCACCTGTGGCTCGACCCGTCCCGGTTCGCCACCGTCGCGGACCGGCTCGGCGAACGGCTCGCGCAGGCCGACGCCGCGCACGCCGACGGCTTCCGGTCCCGGGCCGCGGCCACGGCCGGGGAGCTGACCGCGCTGGACAAGGAGGTGAACGACGGGCTCGCCACCTGTGCGAGCCGTACGATCGTGACGAGTCACGCGGCCTTCGGGTATCTGGCCGACCGGTACAGGCTCAAGCAGGTGGGTATCAGCGGCATCGACCCCGAGTCGGAGCCTTCGCCCGCACGCCTGGCGGAAGTCGCGAAGGTCGCCAAACAGGAGAAGGTGACTACGATTTTCACTGAGGAACTCGTCAACCCGAAGGTGGCCGAGGTCCTCGCCACGGAGGTGGGCGCGAAGACCGCGGTGCTCAACCCGATCGAGAGCCCTCCGGCGACGGGGGACTATCTGTCGGCGACGCGGGAGAACCTCGCCCAGCTGCGGACCGCGCTCGGCTGTTCGTGAGCCGCGGGACCCTCGACACCCCTTGAACGACTGGACCACGATCACGTGACATTCGCCTTCCAGATGGCCGGCGGTCAGGTAACCCTCGACCGCCGGCCCGTGCTGCGTGGCATCGATCTCGCCGTCGCCGAAGGCGAGGTCCTCGCCGTCCTCGGCCCCAACGGATCGGGCAAGTCCACCCTCGTCCGGGCGCTGCTCGGGCTCGTCCCGCTGTCCGCCGGGAGCACCCTCATCCACGGCGTGCCCCCGGCGCGGTTCCGGGACTGGCACCGCATCGGCTACGTGCCGCAGCGCCTCGCCGTCGGCGGCGGCGTGCCCGCGACCGTGCGCGAGATCGTGCTCGGCGGGCGCATCGCCCGGCAGCGCCGGTTCCGCCGCACCTCGGCCGCGGACAAGGCCGCCGTCGCCGACGCGCTCGAGGCGGTCGGGCTGACCGAGCGGGCCGGCGATCCGATCCACACGCTGTCCGGCGGGCAGCAGCAGCGGGTGCTGATCGCCCGCGCGCTCGCCGGCGAGCCGGACACGTTCGTGATGGACGAGCCGACGGCCGGGGTGGACGCGGCCAGCCAGCAGGCGCTCGCCGACACCCTCACCACGCTCGTCGCCAAGGGGCGCACGGTGGTGCTGGTCATGCACGAGTGCGGGCCGCTGGAGCCGCTCATCACCCGCTCGATCGTGCTGCGCAGCGGGATGATCGTGCACGACGGGCCGCCGCCGGAGGCGGTCGGGGTGCACGCCCGGCCCGGCCACGACCACGTGCACCCGCACGGCCCGGGCGAGCGGGTGCCGAGGTGGCTGCCGTGATCGAGCTGTTCGCCTTCGACTTCATGCGGCGGGCGCTGATCGCCGCCGTGCTCGTCGGGCTCGCCGCCCCGGCCGTCGGCACGTTCATCGTGCAGCGGCGGCTGTCGCTGCTCGGCGACGGCATCGGCCACGTCGCCCTCACCGGCGTCGCGCTCGGCTTCCTCACCGGCACCGCGCCGGTGCTCACCGCCGTGGTGGTGTCGGTGCTCGGCGCGATCGCCATCGAGCTGGTCCGGGCGCGCGGGCGCACCAGCGGCGACGTCGCGCTCGCGCTGCTGTTCTACGGCGGCATCGCGGGCGGCGTGCTGCTCATCGGGCTCGCGCCCGGCGGCAGCAACTCCACGCTCACCTCGTACCTGTTCGGCTCGATCAGCAGCGTCACCACGCTCGACCTGTGGGTGATCTCGATCATGGCGGTGGCGGTGCTCGCCGTCGTCGTGCTGTTCGGCCGCGAGCTGTTCGTGCTCTGCCAGGACGAGGAGGTGGCGAAGGCGAGCGGGCTGCCGGTGCGGTTCCTCAGCCTGCTCATCGCCGTGACGGCCGCGCTCACCGTGGTCGTCGCGATGCGCGTCGTCGGGCTGCTGCTGGTGAGCGCGCTCATGGTGGTGCCGGTGGCGACGAGCCAGCAGCTCACCCGCGGGTTCCGGGCCACGATGCTGCTCGCGATGGCGCTCGGCGTGGCCGCGACGGTCGGCGGGCTCACCTCGGCCTTCTACGCGGACGTGGCTCCCGGGGCGGCGATCGTGCTGATAGCCCTGGCCGGGTTCGGGGCGGCATTGGGGGTGGGTAGATTCGTACGGCGAAGCCGTACACAGGAGTCCGCCACATGACGACCAATCGCCGACAGGCCGTTCGCAAGGTCCTCGCCGGGAGCACGTCCTTCCGCAGCGCGCAGGACATCTACGCCGAGATGCGGGCGGGCGGCGCGAAGATCGGGCTGACCACGGTCTATCGCGCCCTGCAGGCGCTCAGCGACGCCGGGGAGATCGACGTGCTGCGCACCGACGACGGTGAGGCGGTCTACCGGGCGTGCGCCACCGGCGGGCACCACCACCACCTGGTGTGCCGCAGATGCGGGCGCACGGTCGAGGTGGCGGGCCCGGACGTGGAGCGCTGGGCCGAGTCGGTCGGCGCGGAGCACGGTTTCACCGACGTCACTCACACCGTGGAGGTGTTCGGCACCTGCCCGTCCTGCTCGGCCGCGGTCGCGCCGGAGTCCCGGGCGGGCTGAGGGCGGGAGCCGTACAGCACGCCGAGCGCGATCGCGGCGCAGCCGGCGAGCTGCAGCGGCGACGGGCGCTCGGCGAGCACGGCCGCCGAGATCGCGACCGTGGCGACCGGCTGGATGAGCAGCAGCAGGGCGGTGAGCGCGGCGGGCTGCCGGGGCAGCGACCAGGTGATCAGCACCCAGCCGAGCACCTGCGGGCCGAGGGCGAGCAGCAGCAGCCAGCCGTGCGCGGGCCAGTGCGGCACCGGGTCGGCCCCGCCGAACAGCGGGCTGAGCAGGGCGATCAGGACGGTGGCGACGAGCGTCGAGTGCGCGAGCGGCCCGGTCGTCCGGCGGTTCTCCCCCGACCCGGCGCGCAGCACGAGCAGGAACGCCGCGTACGTCAGCGAGGTCAGCACGCCGAACAGCACCCCGAGCGCCGGATCCGCCCCGTACGGCGCGGCGTCGAACACGCCCGAGATCAGCACCGCGCCGAACAGCACCGGCGGCGTGGCGATCACCAGGCGGCGCGACGGCCGCTCGGCGAGCAGCGCCCAGGCGGCGAACGCCACGACCACCACCTGCAGGTTGCCGAGCACGGTGGCGAGCCCCGCGCCGACGTACCCGATGGACAGGTGCCAGAACAGCAGGTCGAGCGCGAAGAACAGCCCGGCGAGCCAGGCCCGGCGCAGCTCCCGCCACGGCATCGCGCCGTGCCTGCGGCGCTCCCACCAGGCGAGCGCGAACAGCGCCGGGACCGCGTAGCCGCACCGGAACAGGGCCGAGGTGGCGGCCGAGGTCTCCGACAGCCGGACCAGCGGGCCGGAGGTCGCGATCACCAGAGCGCCTGCCACGGCGACGAGAACGGGGATACTCTTCCAACGTGTCGGCGACCAGCGAGGCACCCGGTTACGCTATGACCGGAGCGGACAGGAGTCAACATGCCATTCAGTCATGACATGGCGCATTCGCTCGCCACCGTGGTGGAGCTGGTCAACACGGCCCCCGAGACCAACGGCGAGGACGCGCTGACCGACCTGGAGGAGCTCGCCGACTTCCTGCGGCGGCGGGAGGTCAGCGGCGTCGGGGAGCTCGGCCGCCGCGACCTCGACGGGGTGCGGGCGGTACGGGCGGCGTTCTGCGAGGTGATGGCCGCCGACGACCGCGAGGGCGTGATCACCCGGCTGAACGCGCTGCTCAGCGGCACCCGGATCACCCCCCGGCTGACCGAGCACGACGGCCATCCGCTGCACATCCACTACTTCGCGCCCGGCTCCTCGATCGCCGAGCACCTCGCCGCCGACTGCGGCGTCGCCCTCGCCCACCTGCTCGTGGAGAACGAGTGGGAACGGCTGCGCACCTGTGCCGCCCCCGACTGCTCGCACGTCTTCGTCGACGAGTCGCGCAACCGCTCCCGCGTCTACTGCGACAGCCGCACCTGCGGCAACCGCATGCACGTCGCCGCCTACCGCGCCCGCCGCCGCGTCTGACCCGGCGGATCAG
>Ga0164243_10015098_pt1 | contig 10705 bp, 11 predicted proteins | sample OricompcompostOP_FD_108781 | JGI IMG/M metagenome (GOLD analysis project Ga0164243, IMG submission 108781) | Organic Plus compost microbial communities from Emeryville, California, USA - Original compost - Organic plus compost (OP) | ecosystem: Engineered > Solid waste > Mixed feedstock >...
CCGAACAGGTGGAGCAATCGGGCGCTGTCAAGCCGGTCGGTCCACGGCGAAAATAGCCGAACGGGAAGGCCCCGCGCTTCCAGATAACGGCCCGTCTGGACGAGTTGGTTTTCGCCCCCCCCCGGGGCCTGAAACACGTGTGACGGGGCGTGGAACAACACCGCGCCTTGCGGCATCGGTCCGCCCGCGCGGGCGGCGAGCCAGCCGGATGAAGACGGCAAACCCGAAGCGGTCTCGGCCCTGAGCGGGCGAACGGCCGTCGAGGTCGGGGTCATTGGGGGACCTCCTCCTCATACCGGGCGTGGCGCCACCAGCGCAGACCTTTCTTGACCCGGTCCGCGAGCGTGTGCGCGGGGAGTTCGTCGAGCGGGGTCACGGTCTCCCAGTCGATCGCGTGGCGGACCGCCGACCGAAGGCTCGGGGGCCGAGACATGAACGTCGGGGTCGGCACCTCGCCCCCGTGTTCGCGGCGCTCGTAGGCGAGTTCGCCCAGCCTCAAGGGGGTCACCGGGCCGGAGAGCGGGAGCGATGAGACGTGTGTGCCGCGCACCAGTTCAAGGGCGAGGGGGAAATCGACCCCCCAGTCGTCGAACTGGACCTCGTATCGTTGATCCCCCTTGGCCACCACGGACCACTTCATCCCCGCCCGCCAGCGCCACCACTGGGCGAACTCGGTGAGCGTGACCCGCCAGACCAGCGGCTGGTCGGAGATCGCGTCGGCGAGGGCCGTGAGCACCTCGGGGTGCCTGCCGAGTCGACGCTCGGGGTGGCCGTAAACGAACGCCGGTTCGCCCGCGTCGATCTTCGCCCGGACCACCCGCACGAGGTGGTCGGCCACGACCCGCCCGCGGGTCGCGCCGGCGTCGAAAAATAAGCCTTCACTGATCGGGTGGACCGGCACCTGGAGCACGCGCGAAAACCGGCTGGCGTCGGCCCGCCAGGGGAAAAACGGGAGGTCGTCATACCCGACCTGGAAGTCCGACGAGTAGCCGTAGCCCTGGGCCTCGATCGCGTCGTCGAGCCCCTCGTTCCAGCGCCCGTGCGGGGCGGCGTAGCCGACCGGGTCGAAGCCCGACTCGCGCAGGATGGCGTCGGCCCGCGACAGGTTGCGGAAGTTCGCCTCCGGGTCGCGGTAGACGAAGTGGTAATGGCCGTGCGACTGGGTGTCGAACCGGAGGAGGTCCTGGAGCACCAAGGGGACGTCGCCGTAGGCGTGGGTGCTGACGAAGTGTGTGCAGCAGTCGGCCAGTCGGTGCCGGGCGCGGGCGAACCGGGCGTAGTCCTCGACGTACCGTTCGTCCAGGTCGGCCCGGAAGTTAAAAGCCGAACGGAAGGGGAACGGGAAGGCGCCGAGCCGCGCCCAGAGCCCCCCCGAGCCGACCACCGCGTCGCGGAGCCGCGCCAGTAGCCGGGCACGGATCGCGGCCTTCGCGTGTCGCGAGATCCGCTCCGTAAGCTCGTAGCCTCCGACCTCCCACCGCGCCTGACCCGCACGGTGGTCGACCAACGCCCGGAACGGGTCGACCGGCTCGCCCCTGCGGAGCGCGTCGACGTCGATCGCGACGTGTTCGGGTGAGAGTTTCGCGAGAACGGCCGATTCCGCCGTACGGCGGCCGTCGAAGAGGACGAAACGACCGCTTCGGAACGCCAGCCGGTGCGGGTCGCGGACCGTGCGGTACGCGATCCCCTCCTGCGCCAGCGCGAGTTCCAACCCCGGGGGCGTGTCCCAGAGTAACAAGGGAAGGACCGGAAGGCTTGAAGGCCGATAGTTCGTCACGGCGTGTCGTCTCCCGGCACTCGGGCCGTCCAGAGGGTCATGAGCCGGGCAGGGGGGACGTGGCGAAATAACGCCGAGGCCCGTTCTTCGGCCGAGAGGATGTGCTCGACGCGTGCGTCGGTGAAAAATTGTTCGATCCTGCGTCGAAACACCCGGGGCCAAAACCAGTGCTCTCGGACCGGGCCGCCGGCGGGATACATCCAAAGTCCGCGGCGCTCGTCTAGCCACTTCACCGCGAGGTTCGGCAGCCACGGCCGGCGTGCGTTCCACGACCCCGCGTTTTTATCCACGATCGCCAAAAGGCCGCCGGGCCGCAGCACCCGTTGCGCTTCGCGGAGCGTGGCGTCCACGGTCGCCGAGGCGAGGTGCTCGAAGACCTCGACCGCCACCACCGCATCGAACGCCCCGTCGGCGAAGGGGAGCCGCCGGGCGGAACCGAGGACGCGGTCGAACCCGTGAGACCGGGCGAGCATCTCCACCGAAAGGTCGATCCCGACCACCCTCGCCCCGCGCGACTCCAGTTGTGCGGCGAACCGCCCCTTGCCGCAGCCCAGATCCAAGACACGCCGGCCGACCAGAGGTTCGAGACAGCCCAACAAGGCGCGCAGCCGGGCGTCGTCGCCGCCGACCTCGTGCTTGAACCGCTTGTGGAGCGCGTCGAACCGCGAGGCGACCTCCGCCTCGTGCGCGACCACGTCGGGGAGTTGGACGGCCGTCATGACGCCCTCCTCGCCCGGATCATTTCCCGGTGCTTCCAGTGCCGGACGGCGACCGACACGCCCGAGAGGGCGCAGAACGCCAGCCCCTCCAGGCCGTCGCGGAACCCCTGTTTGCCGACGTAGAGTTTCGCGAAGGTCCAGCCGGGCCGGAGCGCCAGGTCCGCCGCACGGAACGCCCGGCCTTCCCGTTCGAACTTGATCGCTTCCAGGGTCGTGTATGTGTTGATCTTCCGCAGGAACGTCTGCATGTCGGGGATCGTGCGGTGTTGCAGCGCGTTCTTCAGTCGGCCGGCGCGGCCCTTGAGGTCGACCGTCTCGTGAACGGCCCCCACCCAGCGTCCCGACCCGCGGCGGAAGAGGCGCAGGGGGAGATCGTGCTGCGTTCCGGAGTAGCGGAACGGCCGGCCGAGGATCACGCTACGGATCGGCACGCGGTAGCCGGCGTATTCCTGCCGGGTGTCGCAAGTCACGCGGCGGATCTCGGCGGCGAGTTCGGGGGTCGCGCGCTCGTCGGCGTCGACCGCGAAGACCCACTCGCCCGAGGCCAAAGCGAGCGCGGCGTTTCGTTGGCCGGCGAAGTCGTCGAACGTGCGGACGGCGACGACGTCGGCCCGCCGGTCGGCGATCGCCTGGGTCTCGTCGCGGCTGTCGCGGTCGACGACCACGACCACCTCGTCGGCCCAGCCGACCGAGTCCAGACAGGCCGAAAGGTTCTCGGCCTCGTCCTTGGCGAGGATGAGGACCGAAATCCGCGGCTCAGCCACGGCGCACCGCCTTCCTGGCCGCGCCCAGAAGCGCCCGGACCGGGAAGTAGACCGCGTAAGCCGCGAGCGCCATGTCGAGCCGGCCGGCCGCGGCTAGGACGATCCAGAGGTGCCACCGCACGTCGGCATGGCCGGCCAGGCGGACGGCCCCGACGACGGGCGACGGTCGTGGAGGCTGTCGAAGCGCCGGGACGCCTGCCGCGCCCTCTTCGGCCCCCGGCCCGCTCGTGCCGGCGACGAAGACGTATTTCCCCATCGCATAGACCATCCCGAGCACGAGCCAGCCCGCCTCGCCGGTGCGCGCGTAGGCCGACCAGGCGGCGGCGGCGTGGAGCGCCATGTCGCCGACCTCGTCGAGCCAGGCGTCGAGCCAGCGGCCGAATTCGGACGCCGTCCCCTGGAGCCGGGCGAGGTGGCCGTCGGCGGTGTCGAGAACTAAGGCCCCGGCGAGTGCGGCGGCGGCGGCGAAGTTCCAAACGGGGGTTGAAGGCCCGAAGGCCACGGCCGCCGCCCCGCTGAGAAAGAGGGCCGAGGCGGAGAGCGTCACCGCGTTGGGTCGCACGCGGGTCGGCGCCAAGGCGCGGGCGAGTCGGCGCGCCGGTTCGAGCGCCCAGTAACGGCCGAGTGGCTGGTAGGACCGCCGACGGGTTAGCTCGTCGTCGGCGCCGGCGAGCCCTTGGGGGCGGTCGAGCCGCCAGATTACGGCCGATTCGGGGTCCTTCCCCCGCTGCAACGCCCGCCTGAGCCGGGAGGGGTCATACAGGCGGTCGGACCTGAGGACCGCGGACCCTTCGGGGGGAGGGCCGACGGCCAGGACGAACCGGCCGGACGGCCGCGCGTCGACCGGGCCGCGGATCGCCTTGTGCTCGTCCTCGCGGGCGTGGACCGCCACGGCGGTCGCGGGCGGTGAGACCGATTCGGCCAGGTCGAGCAGGTGGTCCAGCACGCTCCGACCCTGCACCCGTTCGACGGCGAACGGCCCGCGCGGTCCGCGCGGGCGGGCATCGATCACCAGGTTGCGCAGGGTTCGGGCCATCGCTCGCCTCCTTGCTCGCTCGCTCCCCGCGGGACGCGGGTTCCCCCTAAGTTGCCGATTCCATTCGGCCCGGCCAACCCCCCGCGGGGCGACTCCGTTCGCCGTCGCGGCGGGCCGGTTTTTACGGTCATCCGAGGACCTTATTGTGGCCCCCTCACCAGCGAAACTGACGGAAGAACGCCTCCTGCCGTGCGACCCAAACGCCCCGCCCGACGGCCATTTCCCTCCGCGCGGCGAGCACGGGGCCGAGCCGGACGATCGCCCCGGCCAGCGCCTTGGCGAAGCCCGTTCGGCCCCGGGCCAGGGCGTGTGCCAGGCGGACCGGGAGCCACGCGACGTGTCCGGCGAGCCGCCGGCCCGCCAGGTTTTTCCAGGCGAAGATTAGGGTGTTCCGGACGGCCAAGGCGTCGCACCCGGCGCGGCCGAAGGCCGGCCCGAACGACCCGAAGCCGCGGTGATAGGCGGTCGATTCGGGCACGTAATAGCCCGCCCACCCGCGCATCCAGCCGCGGAACCCGAGGTCGAGGTCTTCGATCCGGCCCGGGAAAAAGACCGGGTCGTAACCCCCAAGCTCCAAGAACTTCTTGCGGTCGACCGCCAACACCGGCCCGGCCGCGGCGGTCAGGTCGGGGCGCCGGATCTCACGTTCGTGACCCGGCACCCGGCTCATCCCCTGGACCATCCCGAACCGCGAGCGGACCCGCGTCCGCATCCCCTCGAACTCGCGCCCTTCGAAATCCCAGCAGAGCGGGGCGGAGAACAAGGCGTCCGGGTTTTGCGTCACGGCCCGCACGAGCGGTTCCACGGCGTCGGGCGCGAGCTTCACGTCGTTGTTCAGGAGTAGGACGACCGACTCGTCCATCTGCGGGAGGACGTGATTGAACGAGGCCAGCCCCCGGTTCGGCTCCCGCCAGACTCGCACGCCGGGCCAGTCCCGTGCGAGTTCGTCGAGGGAGCCGTCCGTCGAGCCGTTGTCGACGACGCTCACCGCGCAAGGGATCGGCGACCGCGCCGCGGCGGCGACCACCGACGGCAAGCACTCGCTCAACAGCGCGCGACCGTTGTAATTCAGGACCAAGATGTGCGTACGGTCGGCACCCACGGGCTCCATCCCTCGGGCCGGTCGGATCGAATCGGAGCGGGTACAATTCGGCTGGCTCGGGAACAATCCGGTGCGTACGTTACGCCCCCCCCGCCGATCGGTCAACCCCGTTCGCCCGGCCCGACTTTAATGTTTTCCGCCGCGGGCGACGGGCGTCCTGGCGATTCCCTGTCCCGTTGTCGCCGCTCGGGTCTCCGACGCCCGAAGGGAAGCCGTGCCGTACCGGGTCGTTGAAGGATGAACGCTATGAGCGGCGACGGAGAGAACGCCCGGAACGGCCCCCCGGCGTGCCGCTATGAGGAGTTTTTACCCCCGGCCCCGTTCGCCGAATACCTCCTCTGCACGTGGGTCCAATCGATCGGCGCCGGCGACCAGGAGTATGTCCACCGGATTTTCCCGGACGGATGTATCGACGTCGTCTGGATCGGCGACAGCCCTCCGCGGGTCGTCGGGCCGACCACGGCCCCGTCCTTCGCCGTCCTTCCCCCGGGGACCATCGTGGTCGGCACCCGGTTTCGCCCGGCGGCGGCTTCGGGCGCGCTGAGGGTCAGCGTCGCCGACCTGCTGGACGAAGAAATCCCGCTGAACGACGTGTGGGGCCGCCGCGCCGAACGCGAGGCCGCGCGGGTTACCGACGGGCGTACCCTCGCCGCGAAATTGGCCGCGATGGACGTCGTCATCGCGGACGGTCTCAAACGCGCGGCATCCCCCGACTGTGCGGTTCTTGCCGCCGCCGATTGGCTCGCGAAACGTCCGGCCGCGCGCGTGTCCGAACTCGAATCGGTCACGGGGTTGAGCGCCCGGCAGTTGCAACGCCGGTTCGTTGCCGCCGTCGGGTACGGCCCTAAAACCTTCCAGCGGGTCCTTCGCTTTCAGCGCGTTTTGGACCTGGGCCGTAACGACACGCGGGGCGGGAGAGATCTTGCATCTTTGGCACTGGACGCGGGCTTTGCCGACCAGGCGCACATGACGCGGGAGTTCCAAGACCTCGGCGGCCTGACCCCGGGCGCTCTGGTGTCTCGGATCGATAGCACGCTCCGCATGTCCGATTTCTTCAAGAAGCCCGACACGGGCCACGATTAGACTCCCTTTGCGAGCCTTAAGGGTGGTCAATATCGGAGGGTCGGCCCCGATACTTCCGGGGCGGCAAGGGGGGTATCGATGGCCTTGAAGAAACCGGACCTGGCACGCGCGGGCGACTTCATGTGGGGTAGTGCGCGACTCCTCGACCGCCAGCGCTTTTCCCACCACATCCTGGGCGCCGACCGAGGCCCCGCGCTGACCGCCCTCCGCGCCTATCAGAACCCCGACGGCGGTTTCGGGAACGCCTTGGAACCCGACCTGCGGGCGCCGTCGAGCCAGCCCGGCGCGACCAACGCCGCGCTGGAAATCCTCGACCAGTTGCACGCGTTCGACGATCCGTGCGTCACCCAAGCCTGCGACTATCTGGAAACGATTACGTGTGCGGACGGCGGAATCCCGTTCATTTTGCCGTCCGCGGCCGGGTTCCCCCGGGCGCCCTGGTGGCAGGTGACCGAGCCGTTGACGGGGTCGATCGTGTTCACCGCCTTGATCGCGGGTTTGCTCCATAAGAATCGCGTGCGGCACCGCTGGCTGGACGGGGCGACCGAGTTCTGCTGGCGGTATGCGGCGCGGTTGGCCGCCGAGGAATGGGACCGTACCGGGCCGGAACTCTCAAGGATCGGCAGGGCGTACGAGATCCGCGCGACGATCGCCTTTTTGGACCACGTGAACGACCGCGAACGTGCCAACGGCGAGTTCGGGCGCCTGGGGCGTCGACTCCTTGACGATGAACTCGTCCGGCTCGACCCCGACGCCCCAGGGGAAATGCTCACGCCGCTGCACTACGCCCCTTTGCCGCAAAGCCTGGCGTACGGCCTCTTCCCAAAGGAGGTGGTTGCTGCTCACCTCGACTCGCTCGCCGCCGGTCAACGGGAAGACGGGGGCTGGATGTTCCGTTGGACGGAGTGGAACCCGGCCACGACGCTGGAGTGGCGCGGCTGGCTGACCGTCGAGTCACTCCTCGTACTGAGGGCTTACGGAAGGCTCTCGTAAGAAGGGGCATCGCGTCAAAAAGGCCCCCGGGCGACACCTCCGATCGGGAGGGGCGTCCGGGGGTAATGGGTGGACCTGTCGACAGACGGAGGCGTTACGCGCCCGGCGTGTAGTCGGCTCCGCGGAGGGATTCCAAGAGCGCCTTGGTGGCCTTGATCCCGTCCGGCTCGCTGAGGCGGGAGCCCTCGTATTCGATCCCGACGTAGCCGTTGTAGCCGGCGTCGGTCACGATCTTGAGGATGCGGGCGTAGTCGAGTTCCGACTCGCGGCCGCTCTTGTCGAAGTCGTGGCTCTTGGCCGACACCCCCTTGGCGTACGGCATCATCCGGGCGATCGCTTCGTACACGTCGATCGTGTAGCGACCCTGCTTGTCCTTCGGGAAGTTGCCGAAGTCGGGCAGGGTGCCGAAGCGTGGGCTGTTCACGGCCTTGATCAGGGCGATCAGCGCGTCGGGGTCGCTCGAAGGGCCGCCGTGGTTCTCGCAGATGATGTTGATGTTGGCCTTCGAGCCGTATTCGGTCAGGGCCGAACACGCCTCAGCCGCGGCCCCGGTGTTGGTCGGGCTGTAGTGGTGCCCCGTGTTCACCCGGATCGAGGTGCACCCCAGGGCCGCGGCGGCGTCGACCCACCGCTTGTGGTTGTCAACGGCCTTAAAGCGTTCTTCCTTGCTCTCCGCGCTCAGGTCGCCCTCGCCGTCGATCATGATCAGCACGCAGGTCACACCGTTGTCGGCGGCGCGGGCCTTCAGGTCCTTCAGGTAGGCCGAGTCGTCGGCCTTGTCCTTGAAGAACTGGTTGACGAACTCGACCCCGTCGATCCCGTACTGTTCGCGGGCGATCTTGGGGAAGTCGAGGTTCGTGATCTGCTTCGAGAAGAGCGCCTTGTGCAGCGACCACTCGGCCAGCGAGATCTTGAAGTCCCCGATCTTCCCGGCCTTCGGCTTGCCCGAGAGGTCGTCGACGAAGGCGGCGCGGAGGTCGAGGCCGAGCCCCAGCGCGGCGCCGCCGGCGAGGGCGCCGCGGACGAAGCCGCGGCGGGTGAGCGTGACGTCAGACATGAACCCGTTCTCCTTGGATAACGCGGTAGCGGAAACGGACGGTTCGACGACTTTTCAGGCGTAGGAGACGCCTTTGGCGTCGAGTTCCGTTTTAAGCGCGCGGGCGGCCTCACCGAACCGCTCGGGGCCGGTGAACCCGTAGCTCGCTTCGGCGACGACGAGGTGCGGTTCCAGCGTGCAGAAGCCGTCGAACCCGTGGGCCACGGCGTCGGCGATCAGGCGGGGGATCTGTCCGCCGCCGGCGCCGGCGGGGACGTTCTTGTGCAGGGTCGTGTCGTAATCCTTGACGTGGAAGTGGTTCACCCGGGACCGGAGGAGCGACCAGGCCTCGTCGATCGACTGCCCCACCTCCAGGTAGTTCGCCGGGTCGAACGCGTGGCCGAGGGAGCGGGAATCCACGGTTTCGAGGATGTCGAGGATGCGGTCGGCGGTGTCGCCGTAGATCCCTTTTTCGTTTTCGAGGAACAGGGTGATCCCCCGGTCGGCGGCCCGGCGGGCGAGTTCGGACATGCGCCGGATGACCTCGTCGCGGTGGGAGGCGGGGTCGTCGCCGGCGGGGATGTAGTAGCTGAAGACCCGGACGCGGGGCGTTTCGTAATAGTCGGCGATCGCGAGGGCCTTTTCGATCCGCTGGAGGTGGGGCTCGAACGGGTCGGTGATCTTGATCTTGCCGACCGGCGAACCGATCGCGCTGAGGCCGAACCCGCGGGTCCGGAGCAGCTCGCGGAATTCGGCGTGCTGGGCGTCGCTCAGGTCGAGGACGTTGACCCCGTGGATCGAGCGGAATTCGATATGACGGATGCCGTGCCCGGCGAGCACGTCGAGCTGCTCGACCGGGTCGCGAGAGATCTCGTCGGCAAAGGCGCTCAGGCGGATCATGCGGTCGTAACCCTCAGCGGACGAGGCCGGTTAACTCCGGCGGGGCGGCGGGCCGGTTCGGCCGGGATCGGCGTTCGGCCCCCAATGGTAACAGCCCCGGGGAAAACTGCCAGCGGTCGGTGGCCGGGCGCCGCCGGGCGCGATAGGATACGCCCAGACGGTTCCGTTGCGGGCCGTCGGGCCGCCCCCTCCTGGCAGGTGTCGAACGATGATGGCGAACGTCTGGGCTCTCTTGATCTATTGGCTCGTCTTCCTCGCCGCCTGCTACACGGTCGTCGAGGTCATGCAGGACCAGTTTTACGACGAAGTCACCCCCCAAGCGTGGTTAAAAGTGGGGGGCGGGACCCTGATTTTCGCGGCGCTGGCGGTCTGGCTAAGGCCGTCTTTCGACACGATGTTCACTTCCGACATCGCCTGGACCGTCCTCCAGGGGATCGTCTGGTTCGTGGTGTTCACCCTCGTCTTTCAATTCCACCCGCCACACGCCCTCGGCCTGAGCCTCATGACGATGGTGCTCGTCAGCGGTCTGGCGACCCTCGGGGTCGACAGCCTGACCAAGGGCTCTCGGCCGGCCACCCCCGTCCGCGCCGGGTCGAACACCGGCCCGATCCGTAAATCCCTCAACACGCTTCCTCCCAAGGCGGAGACGAAGTAAGCACCCGTCGCCGGATCACCCTCCCTTTCGAACCGGCCCGGCGGGCCTCTTTTCCCATAACGGGGAGCGAGAAGTCCACCCTATTGGCGTGGCGTTTGCTGGTTTATGACGTGGATACCGTGAGCGATCAGGGGACGGCGTGGACCGACGTCCCTCCCCCTGGCGGTCAAGCGGTCGGACGTCGGTCGCTTCGCCCGACCCGCGAGGCAAGCCCGTGAGGGCGACCGTCATCATGAACCTCTACGTCACGCACCAGTTTGCGCACGTCGAAACGCTAGACCGGGCCGACCGTTGGCTCCGCCAGTGCGGTTTTCCGGCGGGTCAAATCGAGAAGCACCGCGAGGGCATCCCCTGGATCGCCGTCGTGTGCCCGGCCGCGCGTTCGGCTGAAGTGGCCATGATTTTCGACGCGGCTGAGAGGAGCGATCCCGACGGCTGGCCCAGCTTCTGGGAACTCGCACGCATGCCGCACACCCGCGTTACACCGGCCCTGGACATGCCAACCCCGCGCGGGCACGGCCCCCGTCCGTTCATCTTGGGTTGGCACCCCCTCGACATCGACCTCGGCGGCGAGGACGTTTCCAGGCTCCAACGGCTCTGGGGCATCAATAACGGGTTCGATTGAGGGCGGCCCCAGAGC
>Ga0164243_10015099_pt1 | contig 10705 bp, 7 predicted proteins | sample OricompcompostOP_FD_108781 | JGI IMG/M metagenome (GOLD analysis project Ga0164243, IMG submission 108781) | Organic Plus compost microbial communities from Emeryville, California, USA - Original compost - Organic plus compost (OP) | ecosystem: Engineered > Solid waste > Mixed feedstock >...
CCGTCGGAGCCGAACTGGATCGTCCGCAGGAAGTAGTAGCGGAACGCGTCCGAGCCGAAGTGGTCGGTGATCTCGTGCGGCGCGATCGCGGTGAGCTTGGACTTGCTCATCTTCTCGCCGCCGACCAGCAGCCAGCCGTGCGCGAACACCCCCTTGGGCACGTCGATCCCCGCCGCCATCAGCATCGCCGGCCAGATCACCGCGTGGAAGCGCAGGATGTCCTTGCCGACCACGTGATAGGCGGGCCAGCGGCGGGCGAACTGCTCCTCGTCCGAGCCGTAGCCGACCGCGGTGGCGTAGTTGAGCAGCGCGTCGACCCACACGTAGATGACGTGCGAGGGGTCCCACGGCAGCGGGATGCCCCAGTCGAAGGTGGAGCGCGAGATCGAGAGGTCCTTCAGCCCCTGCGAGACGAACGAGATCACCTCGTTGCGCGCGGAGTCGGGGCGGACGAAGTCGGGCTCGGTCTTGTAGAGCTCCAGCAGGCGGTCCTGGAACTCGCTGAGCTTGAAGAAGTAGTTCTTCTCCTGCAGCAGCTCGAGCGGCTTGGAGTGGATCGCGCAGACCTTGAGCCCCTCGAAGGGCCCGGTGCCGTCGACGATCTCGGACTCCGGCTTGAACTCCTCGCACCCCACGCAGTACAGGGCCTCGTACTCGCCGGCGTAGATGTAGCCCGCGTCGTACAGCCGCTGGAAGAAGACCTGCACGTTCTTCTCGTGCCGCTCCTGGGTGGTGCGGATGAAGTCGTCGTTGGCGACGTCGAGCGTCTGCAGCAGGGGGAACCACGACTCGCTGACGAGCTTGTCGACCCATTCCTGCGGCGTCACGCCGTTGGCCGCCGCCGCCCGCAGCATCTTCTGTCCGTGCTCGTCGGTGCCGGTGAGCATCCAGGTGTCGTCCCCGGCCTGGCGGTGCCAGCGCGCGAGCGTGTCCGCAGCCACGGAGGTGTAGCCGTGGCCGATGTGCGGCACGTCGCTCGGATAGTAGATCGGCGTGGTGATGTAGAACGATTCGCCTGCGGGCATGGCTCCGATTCTAGGCGGGCCGGGACCCCTCGACGTGCCCTGTGACGAGGCGGCGGGCGGCCGCGGGCGAAAGCTGCGGATTCGCCCTGTGCGCTTGTCCTCCCCCGGGGCGGGAGGCATCCTGGACGGGCGGAGCGACGACGCTCCGCGACGACATCGGATCCTGGAGGGGGCCATGGCACACGGCGACATCACACACATCGACATCCCCGTCACCGACATGGAGAAGGCGAAGGAGTTCTACCGCAGCCTCTTCGGCTGGAGCATCCAGGCGCCGCCGGGCTTCGAGGACTATCCGATGTGGCAGGCGCCGAACCAGATCAGCGGCGGCGGGCTCGCCCCGCGCTCGGCGGACTTCTCGCAGCCCAGGTCGTACGTCGAGGTCGACGCGATCGACGAGATCCTCGCCAGGGCCCAGGCGCAGGGCGGGAAGGTGCTGATGCCCCGGACGCCGATCACCGAGACCAGCTGGTGGGCCGTCTTCAGCGACCCGGACGGCAACGTCCTCGGCCTCTTCGAGGGCACGGTCTGACCGGCCTCGCGTCCTGACCCGGCCGCGCGTCCGGGTATCGTCCCCGCTCCCGTCGCGATCTCTGTCGCCACTGCCGCGATCTCGCGACGGTTTCTGCGACGGGAGCGGGGACGGGCGGGCGGACGACGCCATCGCCAGGGTTTGCGGGCGGCGGGAGCGTCAGGGCTTCCGGGCCGCGAGCGCGGCCTGGTACAGGTCGCGGGCGGAGTGACCGGTGAGACCGGACACCTCGGACGCGGCCTCCTTCAGCCGCGCGCCGGCGGCCACGAGCGCCTGCACCTGCGCGAGGGCGTCGTCCGCGGAGACCTCCCGCGGCGCGGCGCCGGCGACGACCACGACGATCTCGCCCCGCACGCCCTCGGCGGCCCAGTCGACGAGCGCCGTGAGAGGGCCGCGCCGCACCTCTTCGTAGAGCTTCGTGAGCTCACGGCACACGGCTCCCGCCCGCTCGGGGCCGAACGCCGCCGCCATGTCGGCCAGGCTCGCGGCCAGGCGGGAGGGGGACTCGAAGAACACCATCGTGCGGGGCTCGGCCGCCAAGGCCGCGAGCGCCGCGCGCCGCTCCCCCGGCCTGCGCGGCAGGAAGCCCTCGAACGTGAAGCGGTCGGTGGGAAGGCCGGAGACCGCGAGCGCGGTGACGACGGCGCTCGGGCCGGGGACGGCCGTCACCGTCACGCCCTGCTCGACGGCCGCGGCGACGAGCCCGTATCCGGGATCGCTGACGGTCGGCATGCCCGCGTCGCTGAGCACGACCACGTCCTCCTCCGCGGCGAGACGGGCGATCTCGGCGGCCTTGGCCTTCTCGTTGTGATCGTGCAGCGCGATCATGCGCGGGCGGTTGGCGATGCCGAGCGCGCCGAGGAGGCGCTGGGTCGTCCTGGTGTCCTCCGCCGCGATCACGGTCGCGTTCTCGATCACCTCGACGAGACGCTGCGAGGCGTCCCCGAGGTTGCCTATCGGGGTCGCCGCGAGGATGATCACCCGCCCAGCATAGGCTGGTGCCCGTGACCGCAGCCCTGCTCCCTCCCGTCGACGAGACGCCGACGCCCTGGGAGCGCCTCCGCGACCGGTGGACCCTGGATCCCCGGCGGTACCGCCTGCTGTCGTGGCTCGCCCCGACGCTGCTCACGCTCCTCGCCGGGGCCCTCCGGCTGATCGGGGTGGGACACCCGCACATCCTCGCCTTCGACGAGACCTACTACGTCAAGGACGCCTGGTCGCTGTGGGCCCTGGGATACGAGGGGAAGTGGGGCGAGAACGCGAACGCCCTCCTCGCCGAGGGCGACACATCCGCGCTGCAGGCACAGAGCAGCTTCGTGGTCCATCCGCCGCTGGGCAAGTGGATCATCGCGCTCGGCATGGGACTCCTCGGCCCCGGGTCGAGCGCGGGCTGGCGCCTGATGACCGCCCTGCTGGGCACCCTGAGCGTCCTCGTGATCTATCTGGTCGCCCGCGAGCTCACCCGGTCGATCGCGGCGGCCTCGATCGCCGGCCTCTTCCTCGCGGTCGACGGCCTGGCGATCGTGCTGAGCCGCATCGCGCTGCTCGACGGGATCCTCACCTTCTTCCTCCTCCTCGGCTTCCTCTTCGTCCTCATCGACCGGCGGCGCACGATGCCCGTGCTCGAGGACCCCCGCACGCACGCCCGGGCCGACGGCGCCCCTCCCCTGTGGGGCCGCGTGCTGTGGCGGCGCCCCTGGATCCTGGCCGCCGGTGCGGCGCTGGGCGCGGCATGCGCGGTCAAGTGGTCGGGGATGTACGCGCTCGCCGCGCTCGGCCTCTACCTCGTGGTGACCGACGCCCTCGCCCGCCGGCGCGCGGGCGTCGCCCTGTGGCCCAGCGACGCCGTGCTCCGGCAGGGACCGGTCTCGTTCCTGCTGCTCGTCCCGGTCGCGCTGGTCGTCTACCTCGCGTCGTGGACGGGCTGGTTCGTGACGGCGGGAGGATACGACCGCGGAAGCGACCCGAACCCGCTGGCCGCCCTGTGGAAGTACCACGAGGCGATCCTCACCTTCCACGTCGGGCTGACCTCCAGCCACCCGTACGCGAGCCCCGCCTGGCAGTGGCCGCTGCTACTGCGCCCCACCGCGGTCTGGGTCGGCGGCAAGGATCAGCCCTGCCTCGGCTCGGACAACTGCATCGCGACGATCTCGACGATCCCGAACCCGGTGCTGTGGTACCTCGGCGTCGCCGCCGCGCTGTACCTGCTGTTCCGGTTCGTCCGCGGGCTCGTGGAGCGGGCGCCGATGCCGTGGACGCACGCGATCCCGCTCGTGGGCCTCGCGGCGACCTACCTGCCCTGGCTGATGTTCCCGGAGCGGACGATCTTCCAGTTCTACACCGTGGCGATGCTGCCGTTCCTGCTCCTCGCGCTCGTCCTCGCGCTGCGCGACCTGGCGGGACGGCCCGCCGCCGCCCGTCACCGGAGGGCGGCCGGCCAGCGCACGGTCCTCGTCGTCGTGATCGTGGTGCTCGTCGTCTCCGCCTTCTTCCTCCCCCTCTGGGTGGGGATGAGCGTGCCCTACGACTTCTGGTTCATCCACAACTGGATGCCCGGCTGGGTCTGAGGCGCCGACGCCCAGACCCCGACGCCCGGCCCGACGCCGGGCACCGGCTCTCGGGCGCTCGGCCGGCACCGCGGGGAGCCCGGGGCGTGCTGCGGCGCGCGGGCCGCACCGCGGCGCTCAGGCCGAGGGCTCGGCTCCGAACACCGGCGAGGCGGCGGGCGGGGAGTCCTCGCCGACGATCATCCGGCGCAGACGGTCGAGCGGGATCTTCGGCACCCTGTTCTCGTCGGTGAGGCCGTTGGCCTCCTGCCCCGTGTCGGTCAGCTGCGTGTAGCACCATCCAGCGAGCGGAGCGCATCCGCCGACCGCGGCGAACAGCCCCGACAGATGCTCCTCCAGGGCCTCGTCCGACCCGACCATGCGGTAGCCCCAGGACCCGTCGGAGGCGCGGTCGATGCTGGCCCCGCCGAACTCGCTGAGCACCACCGGCCGCCGCAGCGTCTCTGCCGTCTCCTCGGGGGTCCCGACGAAGGTCCGCCGGCCGTTGGGTGCGAGCCCGGCCAGGGCCTGGTGCAGCGCGTCCGTCGTCCCGTAGCGGGCCCGCAGCACGGCCGCGTCGTTCTCGTAGTCGTGCACGGTGAGCAGATCCGAGCGCGTGTGCTCCCAGCCGTCGTTCGAGACGACGAGCCGGGTGCCGTCGAGCGCCTTGGTGAGGTGGTACAGCGTCCGCGCGAGCTCGCGCTCCCGCGGAAGGCGCGCGATGCGATCCACTCCCCAGCTCTCGTTGAGGGGCACCCAGACGACGATGCTCGGATGCGAGGAGTCTCTCCGCACCACCTCGGCCCACTCCCGCACGAGCCGCTCGACGGCCGTGCCGGAGAACTCGTAGGCGCTCGGCATCTCGGCCCACACCAGCAGCCCGAGGCGGTCGGTCCAGAAGAGGAAGCGCGGGTCCTCGATCTTCTGGTGGATGCGGACGGAGGTGAAGCCGAGGTCCTTGATGAGCTGCGCCTCCGCGCGCAGCGCGTCGGCGTCGGGGGCGGCCAGGTGGGACTGCGGCCAGTAGCCCTGCGAGAGCACCGCCCGTACGGCGGCGGGGCGGTCGTTGACGAGCACCCGGCCGGCGTCGGCGCCGACCGACCGGATGCCGAGGTAGGACCCGACCCGGTCGGGCTCGCCCCGCGGCGGCGCGAGCTCGACCACGGCGTCCCACAGCACCGGGTTCTCCGGCGTCCACAGCCAGGCGTCCCGCGCCTGGCCGTTGCGGAGCCCCGGCAGCTCGAACGTGAGCACGGCGCGGGGGTCGGCGACGGCCGCCTCAGCGTCCACGGTCTCGCCCCCGAGGGCGAGCCGGACCGAGAGCCGCGTGCCGGGGTCGGGACGACCGTCCAGCTCGACGGCGACCTCGACCGTCGCCGCGTCGGGGTCGGTGCGCCAGGCGAGCGCCCGCACGTGCCGCCGCGGCACGGACTCCAGCCAGACCGGCTGCCAGACCTCACCCCCGACGCCCCCGCCACTGCCGCGCATGACTCCGCCGACCGCACGCATGACCCCGCCGACCGCACGCATGACTCCGCCGACCGCTCGGTGGAGCTTCGCGCCGGCGACGTGGTCGGCTACCGTCTGCACGCCGCGCACGAGGGGCGCTTCGCCCTGCAGCTCGCCGGCCGGTTCTCCCCCGGCGACGTGCTCGTCGTCTCGGCCGGAGGCGAGGACACCCGCGTCGTCGTGTCCGAGAGCCGCCATGTCGTCGCGACCACGATCCGCCTCGACCACGGCGAGAGCCCGCTCCGGATCCGCGGAGGGTCCGGGCGCCCCGCCCTCGCCCTGCTCACGGTGAGCCCGCAGACCGGCGAGGGCACGGCGCGTCCCGCCGACGCCGGCCTCTGCGGCTTCGGGAAGACCGTGGTCGATCCGACGATCCGGGGAGACGCGGACATCGTGGCGACGCTCTCGTTCGCCCCCACGGAGGAGGACGGCCACGCCGATCTCCTCCTGCGCGCCGGCGACCTCGCCGAGGGCGGCGAGGGAGCGGACACGCGTCTCGGCGTGAACTTCCTCCTCGGGTACTCCGTGCAGCTGCGGCGCGGGCGCATCGCGCTGGCGCGACACGACTACGACGAGCGCGTGCTCGCCTCCGTGACGGCGGACGTCGTGCCCGGCACGCCGCATCGCGTGTCGGTGCGGCTGCGCGGCGAGCGCATCGTGGTCGGGCTCGACGGCGCACAGGTCATCGACGTGGCGGACGTCCTCCCGCATGCGGGCGGCGCCACCGGCCTCCGCGTGGCCGGTGCGACGCTCCGCGCGGAGGAGATGGAGGTGCGCGGGCCCGCGCGCTCATAGACCGGGACGGCGAGTGTCCGTCTCGACGAAGAGAAGGAGCAGGCGTCATGCAGAGAACAACCACGGGGCGACGGCGGTCGCTCCGGCTCACCGTCGCCCTCGCGGCGGTGCTGGGAACGGCGGGCCTGGTGGCCTTCCCTCCCGCGGCCTCGGCCTCACCGGGATCGGTGGTCGCGGCCCCCTCGTCGCCCAGCGGCGCGGAGAACAACTACTACCCCCGGATCATCCGCCTGTCCGCGAGCGCGGATCAGAGCAGGAGGGGTGACCTGCTGGTCATGTACAGCGTCAACGACACCGGCGTGCGCACGCACTCGGTCGTCAAGCGCAGCACGGACGGAGGGCAGAGCTGGTCGACGCTGAGCACGCTCTTCTCGCCCACGCCCGGCTGGGGGATCTACTTCGGCTCGATGTACGAGCTGCCCCAGGCGGTCGCCGACCTGCCCGCCGGCACCATCATCGCCGCGGGCAACGCCTGGGACAACGTCAACTGGTCGAACCAGGAGGTGCAGACCTTCGTCAGCACCGACTACGGGGCGACGTGGACCCGGCGAGGGAACTGCGTGACGAAGGCCGGAGCCCCCAACCAGGTCTCGACGGGGCTCTGGGAGCCGGAGATCGTGCTGAACGCCGACGGCAAGCTCGCCTGCCATTTCTCGGACGAGCGGCTGCGCTCCTCCGGGTACAGCCAGAAGCTCGTGATGACCACCTCCTCCGACGGCGGGGTCACGTGGGGCGGCCAGGTCGACGTCGTCGCGATCGGCGACAGCAGCTCCCGGCCGGGGATGCCGATCGTCCGCAAGCTCCCCAACGGCTCCTACGCGCTGGGCTACGAGCTCTGCCGCGATTCCGTGGGCAACGCCGACCAGACCTGCCGGGTCTACCTGAAGATCTCGCCGGACGGCGCGTCATGGGGAGCGCCGGGCGATCTCGGGACCCTCGTGCAGACGGCCGACGGACGACAGCTGCTGCACACCCCCGCCCTGGCCTGGAGCCCGGCGGGCGGCCCCAACGGCACGCTCGTCATGTCCGGCCAGCGGGTGGTGACCGGCGCAGACGGGCCGACCACCGTGGTCAGGCCCGAGACGGGACGCGTCGTGTTCACCAACACGTCCCTGGGGGCGGGACCATGGCAGGCCGTGTCGGCGCCGATGACGATCGACCCCACCGGGGACTACAACAACGGGCCGGGCAAGCACTGCGCGAACTACAGCCCGAGCATCGTGCCGACCGCGTCCGGGTCGGCGATCATGATGGTCTCGCCGAAGTTCGTCGCGGGCTCGAACACCCGCTGCGACGTCCGTTTCGGCATCGGTCCCCTCGGCACGCTGCCGCTGTACGCGCCGTTCGACTCCGGTAACGACATGGGCTGGTCCACTTACGGCGGCAGCTGGTCGGTGAGCGGGGGCGTGTACGCACAGGCCGGCTCGTCGGGCGGGCCGAAGGCGCTGGTCGGATCGACGGGCTGGACCGACGTGACGATCGACACCGACGTCCGGCTCGACTCCGCCGGGCAGGCCGGAGTGCTGCTGCGCACCAGGGCGCCGGCCGTCGGCGCGGACGCGCACGCCGGATACTACGTCGGCGTCGAGACCAACGGCACGCTCTTCATCGGCCGGCAGAACAACAGCTGGACCTCCCTCGCCCTGCAGAACGTCGCCGGCGGCGTCGCAACGGGCACCTGGTACCACCTCACGGCGAGCGCCGTGGGCTGCACGATCACCGCCGCGCTCAAGCCCGACAACGCGACGACGACCACCACGGTGACGGCCACGGACCCGGGATGCCTCGCCTCGGGTCAGGCCGGCGTGCGGACGCACCTCACCTCGGCGTCGTTCCGCAACCTCCAGGTCACGCCGGCCGGGGGCTCGACGGCGTCCGCCTACGCCGACTCCTGGGGGTCGGGCACGGCAGGCGGCTGGACGGGCTACGGCGGCAGCTGGGCGACGGCGGCCGGGGCGATCCTGCGGCAGTCCGCGGCAGGCGCCGACGGGCCGAAGCAGGCCTCCCCGGTGTCCGGAGACGCCTACACGGTGTCCGCCGACGTGCGGCTCACCGCGCTGAGCGCCCCGAGCGGCAACGCCGGCGTGCTGGCGCGGATGTCGTCGCCCTCCGTCGGCCCCGACGCGTACACCGGCTACTTCGCCGGTGTCGACGGCAGCACGGGACGACTCTCGCTCGGCAGGGCGAACGGGACGTGGACTCCGCTCGCGGACACGGCCGTGCCCGGCGGGGTGCAGCTGAACGCCTGGTACCGGGTGACGCTCCGTACGACCGGATGCACCGTCACGGCCACCGGGCAGCGCACCTCGTCCTGGGATCAGGCCCAGGTGAGCGCGACCGATCCCGGGTGCGCGGCCAGCGGCTCCGCGGGCGTCCGCGCGATGCTCGCGGCCGCCGACTTCCGGGAGTTCCTCGTCGGCAAGGGCTGAGCGTCCTCGGCACGGGCCGAGCCCGGTCCGGCCGTCGCCACGGCGGCCGGACCGGGCTCACCCGGAAGAGGCTCGGCCCATCCGATCTGGCTCAGTTCACGTCGTTCGGGTGCGAGCCGACCCGGCCGGACCCGTCGAGCGGGTCGATCGCGTCGATCGCGGCGAACTCGACGTCGGTCAGCGTGAAGTCGAACACGTCGAGGTTCTCGCGCAGGCGCTCGAGGCGCACCGACTTCGGGAAGACGACGTTGCCGTGCTGCAGGTGCCAGCGCAGCACCACCTGCGCCGGGGTCTTGCCGTGGGCGGCGGCCGCCTCGGCCACGGCCGGCATCGAGAACAGGTCGTACTTGCCCTGGCCGAGCGGGCCCCAGGCCTCGATCCGCACGTCGTTGTCGCGCGCCCAGGACACCACGTCGCGCTGCTGGTAGGCCGGATGCAGCTCGATCTGGTTCACCGCGGGCAGCACGTCGGTCTCGGCCACGATCCGCTCCAGGTGCGGGACGAGGAAGTTCGAGACGCCGATCGAGCGGGCAAGGCCCCGCTCGCGGATGCCGATGAGCTTCTCCCAGGCGTGCAGGTAGTTGTCCTTCTCCGGGGTCGGCCAGTGCACGAGGTAGAGGTCGACGACGTCCAGGCCCAGCTTCTCCAGGCTCTCCTGGATCGCCGCGTCCGGCTCGTCGCCGTCGTGACGGTCGTTCCAGAGCTTCGTGGTCACGTACAGCTCGTCCCGAGGGATCCCGCTCTTCGCGATCGCCGCGCCGACGCCCTCCTCGTTGCCGTAGATGGCGGCGGTGTCGATGTGCCGGTATCCGGCTTCGAGCGCCTCGCTCACCGCGCGCTCGGCGTCGGCGGCGGGAACCTTGAACACCCCGTAGCCGAGCTGGGGGATCGTGCGACCGTCGTTGAGGGGAAGAGCTGGGATCGTCATGTCTCCAGCCTAGGACGAGAGCAGCGGGCCGAGGCCGGCCGGGATCGACCGAGACGAGGCGCACGGGTCGCACGAGGCGACGATGTGGCCGCCGCCGGCAGCCCCGGACGCCGGCGGCTCGCTCTCAGCCTGCCGTCGGCGTCGCGTCGGCATGACCTGATCCGGGGCGGACCTCGTCGTGTCGCGTTCTGGTGACCGTGCGCCGGCTGAGCGCCCAGGTGAGCAGCCCGCACAGGGCGAGACAGGCGCCGAGGACCGCGCATCCGGTCCACCCCGAGGTGGAGTAGATCGCGGTGGTGGCGGTCGCGCCGAGGGCGGAGCCGAGCGAGTAGAAGATCATGTAGCCGCCGATCGCGCTGCTGGTCCGTCCCGGGTAGGCGGCGGTGAGAAGAGACTGGTTGCTGACGTGCACGGCCTGGACCGCGAAGTCCAGGACGACGACGCCGACGACGACCAGCCAGAGCGACCAGGTGGCCTGGCCTGATGCGATCCAGGACAGCGCCAGCAAGACGAGGGCGGCACCGGTCACGAGGCCGGCGTGGCCCTCGTCGGCCCATCGGCCTGCCCGTGCGGCTCCCAGCGCGCCGGCGAGCCCGGCGATGCCGAACATGCCGATCTGGGCCGCGCTCAGCCCCCACGGTTCGGCGGCCAGCGGCAGCGCGAGTCCGCTCCACAGCGTGCCGAACGAGGCGAAGAGGAACAGGGTGATCATCCCGCGCGAGACGAACAGCGGCTCGCGGAAGAGGCGCCCCAGCGAGGCCAGCACGTCGCCGTAGGTCCGGCGATTCGGCCGATGGTCTGCGGGCAGCCGCTTCAGCACCGCGATCGAGAGCACGGCGAGAAGCAGCGTGAGCGTGATGTAGACGCTTCGCCACCCCCACCGTTCGGCGAGGACCCCGGCCAGGACCCGGGCCCCGAGGATTCCGATGATGACTCCGGAG
>Ga0164243_10015101_pt1 | contig 10702 bp, 11 predicted proteins | sample OricompcompostOP_FD_108781 | JGI IMG/M metagenome (GOLD analysis project Ga0164243, IMG submission 108781) | Organic Plus compost microbial communities from Emeryville, California, USA - Original compost - Organic plus compost (OP) | ecosystem: Engineered > Solid waste > Mixed feedstock >...
CTCCGCGGGCCTCGACTATCCGGGGATCGGCCCCGAGCATTCCTGGCTGCACGACGTGGGCCGGGCGACCTACCTGACGGCCACCGACCAGGAGGCGCTGGACGCCTTCAGGCTTTGCTCACAACTGGAAGGGATCATCCCCGCCCTGGAATCCTCCCACGCCCTCGCCCGCGTCGGCGAGGTGGCGCGCGAGGCGGGCAAGGACGGGATCGTGGTGCTCTGCCTGTCGGGGCGGGGCGACAAGGACGTGGCGACGGTGGCCGCCGCCATGGGGATGCAGATTTGAGCCGACAGCGCCTGACCGACCGCTTCGCCGCCCTCCGGTCGGCGGACCGCGCCGCCTTCGTCGCCTACGTCATGGCCGGCGATCCCGACGAGGCGACGGCGCTCGAGATCCTGAAGGGCCTGCCCGGCGCCGGCGCGGACCTGATCGAGCTGGGCTTCCCCTTCTCCGACCCCATGGCCGAGGGGCCGCCGATCCAGCGCGCCTCCCAGCGGGCGCTGAAGGCCGGCATGACGCTGAGGAAGACCCTGGCCATGGCCGCCGCCTTCCGCCGGGACGACCAGGCCACCCCCCTGATCCTGATGGGCTACCTGAACCCGCTCCTGACCTACGGCCTGGAGCCGTTCGCGCGCGATGCGGCCGCGGCCGGGATCGACGGCCTGATCGTGGTCGACTGCCCGCCCGAGGAGGCGGACCCGCTGGTCGACGCCCTGGAGGCCCACGACCTCGCCCTGATCCGGCTGGCCGCGCCCACCACGGACGAGAAGCGCCTGCCGGCGGTGCTGCGGCGGACCTCGGGCTTCGTCTACTACGTGTCGGTGGCCGGGGTGACCGGGGTGAAGGAGGCCGACGCCGCCGCCGTGGCCCCGCAGGTCGCCCGCATCCGCAAGGCCTCCGGCCTGCCCGTGGCCGTCGGCTTCGGCATCCGCACGCCCGAGCGGGCCGCCGCCGTGGCCAGGGTCGCCGACGCGGCCGTGGTCGGCTCGGCCCTGGTCGACGAGATCGCCGCCGCGCTGGACCGGAACGAGGCCCCCGCGCCGAAAGTTCTGGAAACCGCGCGGGCGCTGGCGCAGGCTGTGCGCCAGGCGAGAGTTGTGGAAGCATCGGTCTGATGGCTGAAGCGAGGAACGACTTGCCCGACGAATCCGGAACGCGTCCCGAGCGCCAGCGCGGCGGCTGGCTCGCCAGGTTCGCGCCCGGCGTGCGCAAGATCGGCAAGCGCGAAACCCCCGAGAACCTCTGGGTCAAGTGCCCGGACAGCGGGGAGATGATCTACCGCGAGGACCTGGAGAAGGCGCTCTGGGTCACGCCCGCCGGGCGCCACATGCGCATCCGGCCGGACCTGCGCATGCAGTACACCTTCGACGGCGGCAAGTGGGAGCCGATCAAGGCCCCGGTCGCCGTGGACGACCCGCTGAAGTTCGTGGACGACCGCACCTACGTCGAGCGCCTGGCCGGCTCGCGCAAGTCGACCGGCGAGGACGACGCCATGCGCATCGGCGCCGGGACCATCGGCGGGGCGCCCGCGGTGGCGCTGGTGCAGGACTTCGCCTTCATGGGCGGCTCGCTCGGCATGTCCGCCGGCGAGGGCTTCATCAAGGCCGCGCAGGAAGCGGTGAAGCGGGACTGCCCGCTGGTCTGCTTCACCGCCTCCGGCGGGGCGCGCATGCAGGAGGGCGCCCTGTCGCTGATGCAGATGGCGCGCACCACCCTGGCCATCCAGGACCTGAAGGCGGCCCGCCTGCCCTATGTGGTGGTGCTGACCGACCCGACCACCGGCGGGGTCACCGCCTCCTACGCCATGCTGGGCGACGTGCAGCTGGCCGAGCCGGGCGCCCTGGTGGCCTTCACCGGCCCGCGGGTGATCGAGCAGACCATCCGCGAGACCCTGCCGGCCGGCTTCCAGCGCTCGGAGTACCTGGTGGAGAAGGGGATGGTCGACCGGGTGGTCGACCGCCGCGAGCTGCCCGCGGTCCTCGGCTCGATCCTGCGCACGCTCATGATGGGCCGGGCGCGCCGAAAGGCGGCCTGACCCCTCCCGTCCGATGACAGACCACCTGCGCGCGTCCGACGCCGCCCTGGAGCGGCTCAAGACCCTGCACCCGAAGAAGATCGACCTGTCGCTCGAGCGCATCGCGCGGGTGCTGGACGAGCTCGGCCGTCCGCAGGACCGCCTGCCGCCGGTGATCCACGTGGCGGGCACCAACGGCAAGGGCTCGACCGTCGCCTTCCTGCGCGCCATGGCCGAGGCGGCGGGCCTGAGGACACACGTCTACACCTCGCCCCACCTGGTCCGCTTCGTGGAGCGCATCCGGCTGGCGGGGCGGCTGATCGAGGACCAGCACCTGGCCGAGGTCCTGGCCCGCGTGGAGCGCGCCAACGGCGGCGAGCCGATCACCTTCTTCGAGATCACCGCCGCCGCCGCCCTGGTCGCCTTCGCCGAGGTCCCGGCGGACCTCTGCATCCTGGAGGTGGGCCTGGGCGGCCGCTTCGACGCGACCAACGTGATCCCGACCTGCGCGGTCGCCGCCATCGCGCCGGTGGACTACGACCACGCCGAGTTCCTGGGCACGGACCTGGCGAAGATCGCCGGCGAGAAGGCCGGGATCATCAAGCCGGCCCGTCCGGTGGTCTGCGCCCGCCAGCAGGAGGTCGCGCTTGAGGCCATCGAGCGCGAAGCCGGCCGGCTGCACGCGCCCCTGGCGGTCATGGGCCGCGACTTCGACGCCTTCGGCCAGGGCGGCCGGCTGGTGTTCCAGGGCGAGGACCGGCTGTTCGACCTGCCGCCGCCGAGCCTGGCGGGCCCCCACCAGTTCGAGAACGCGGGCCTGGCCGTGGCGGCCATGCTGGCGCTGCAGGACCCGCGCATCGACGAGGCGGCCATCGCCGAGGGGGTCTCCTCCGCGGTCTGGCCCGCGCGCCTGCAGCGGCTCGCCAGGGGGCCGTACGGCGAGAAGGCCGCCGCGCGCGGCTCGGACCTGTGGCTGGACGGCACCCACAACCCGCACGGGGCGCGCGCCCTCGCCCAGGCGCTGCAGGCCATGGCCGCTCGCGACGGGCGGCCCCTGGCGGTGGTGATCGGCATGCTCGGCAACAAGGACGCGCCGGGCGTGTTCGCGGCGCTGAAGCCGCTGGAGCCGACCGTGTTCACCGTGCCCTCGCCCTCGGAGGCGGGCGCCTCGCCCCGGGACCTGGCCGCCGCGGCCGCCGCCGCGGGCCTGGCCGCCACGCCCTGCGCCAGCGTCATGGAGGGCTTCGAGGCCGCCCTGGCGCTCGAGGGTCCGGCCCCGCACGTGATCATCTGCGGCAGCCTCTACCTGGCCGGCGAGGTCCTGGCCGCCTCCCCCGAAACCTGGCCTCGGTGAATTATCGGTCCGCGGGACCTTGATCCGCGTCCCAAGGCGGGGCATTGCGCCCCCTTGATTGTGAAGGCGGGCCCGGAGGGGCCCAATCGGACGAACGGCCGCCGCGGCAGAGGGCGGCCCAGTGGGAGAGCGTTATGGCGGCGCCGAAGATTCACCCGAACTGGGAGCGCGCTCCCGAGACCATCACCGACGGCTACTCGCTGGAGATGACGGCCAAGGACATCGCCTCCCTGCGCGAGGCCGCGCCCCAGATCGCGCCCGGCACGCCCGTGGCGGTGACCTTCCTGCCCGGCGAGGAGCCGCGCGCGCGCGTCGAGGCGACCAAGGCCGTGCGCGACCTGGGCTTCGAGCCCATGCCGCACTTCTCGGCCCGCCGGATCACCTCGCGCGAGCAGTTCGAGGACTATCTGAACGCGGTGGTGCGCGAGGCGGGCGTGAAGCGCTGCTTCGTGATCGCCGGCGACCCGCCCCAGCCGGAAGGCCCGTTCGAGGACTCCTCGGCCATGATCGCCACCGGCGCCTTCGAGCAGGCCGGGATCCAGGCGATCGGCGTCGGCGGCCACCCCGAGGGCCACCCGAACATGACCATGGAGCAGACCTGGCAGGTGCTGTCGGCCAAGTGCGCCGAGATCGAGCGCCGCGGCATGGCCCCGCTGATCGTCACCCAGTTCGCCTTCGACGCCGACGGGCTCCTGGCCTGGCTGAAGGAGCTGCGCGCCCGCGGCATCTCCGCCCCGGTGCGCCTGGGCGTGCCCGGTCCCGCCGGGATCAAGACCCTGCTCCGCTTCGCCGCCCGCTGCGGCGTCGGCGCCTCCGCCTCGGTGATGGCCAAGTACGGCCTGTCGCTCACCAACCTGCTGGGCTCGGCCGGCCCGGACAAGCTGGTGGACGCCCTGGCCCGGGGCCTGGGCCCCGAGCACGGTCCGGTGCGCCTGCACTTCTACCCCTTCGGCGGCATGGTCCGCACGGTGGAGTGGATCAACGGCTACACCGCCAGGCACTGAGCGGCCTCAGGTCTCCTCCTCGACCGGCGGGATTTGGCGCGGCAGGTCCATGCGCTCGTGCAGCAGGCGCAGGACGACGACGGACCGGGCCTCGGCCCGGTAGGCGATCAGATGGCGTGGAGTCCTGATCCGGTCCGAAGCGCCGCCGCCGACAGGGCAAAGGCGGAGGTGGAAGGTGCGGACGCCGGGGCCGAGCTCTTTGCGCGCCAGGCCGCCGGGAGGCTCCCCGGCGCGCAGCTGGTCGAAAGCGACGGCGATCAGGCGGGCGAAGCGGCCGCTCGCGGAAGGCCCGAATTCGCCTTCGCTGCGCGCCAGGACCTCCGTGATGTCTGCCGCCGCGGTGGCGGTGACGCGGAGGGTTCTGGACATTCAGCGGTGGTCTGAGGCCTTGAGGCCCTCGACGAAGGCGAGCGTCTCGCCCTCAGCGACCTCGATGATGCGCCCGTGCGCGAGGTCGTCCAGCCCGCGACGCACTTCCTGGCGCAGCCGTTCCAGACGCAGCCGGTCTTCCTCCTGGCGCTGCTTGAGCAGCCGCAGCCCTTCGCGCACGACCTCGCTGGCGTTCTGGAACTGGCCTGATGCGACGCTCTCGTCGACGAATTCCGCGAGGGCGGGCGTGAGGCTCACGTTGCGGGCGGCCATGGGGGTTCTCCTGTTTCGAGGATAGGGCCCATGTCAAAGATTGACAACGGAGATGGCGCAGGCCCCCGCTGACGGCGGGCCGGCGGCGTGCTCTATTCCCCGCAAGGAGCCTCAGGCTGGGGAGGGGCCGTCCGATGTTCCGGCAGCTGCTGACGCCGGTCGCCGACAACCTGGCGGCGTCGGTCCTGGTCGGCGCGATCCCGATCGCGGTCGTGCTGGTCCTGATGGGCGGGCTGCGCCGGCCCGCGTGGCAGGCGGCGCTGGCGGGCCTGGTCTCGGCGCTGGTCCTGGCGGTGGCGGTCTGGCGGATGCCCGCGCCCCTGGCGCTGGACAGCGTCGCCGCCGGCGCGGTGTTCGCGCTCTGGCCGGTGATGTGGATCGTGGTCAACGCGCTCTTGCTCTACAACATCGCCGTGCGTTCGGGCCGCTTCGACGCCCTGAGGCGCTGGGTGCTGCAGCACCTGCCCGACGATCGGCGCGTCGTGCTGGTGGTGATCGGCTTCTGCTTCGGGGCGCTGCTCGAAGGGGTGGCCGGGTTCGGGGCGCCGGTGGCGATCACCAGCGCGGTGATGATCGCGCTCGGCATGCCGGCGATCGAGGCGATCACCTTCACCCTGATCTTCAACACCGCGCCGGTGGCCTTCGGGGCGCTGGGCGCGCCGATCACCACCCTCGGCGGCGTGACCCAGCTTCCGGCGCACGACCTCGGGGCCATGGTGGGCCGGCAGCTGCCGTTCATGGCCCTGCTGCTGCCCTTCTACGTCATCGCCCTCTACGGCGGCGTGCGCTCGCTGAAGGCGCTCTGGCCGGTGCTGGCGGTGGCCGGCCTCTGCTTCGCGCTGGCCCAGTTCGCGACCTCCAATTTCCTCGGCTACGAACTGACCGACGTGCTGTCCTCGATCTCGGCGCTCCTGGGGACGCTGCTGTTCCTGCGGGTCTGGCGACCCGCGCCGGATCCCGCCTACGCCCTGGACCGCGCCGCCCTGCACAGCGGCCTGGTCGAGGACCGCCCGGGCCAGCCGGCGCCCTGGCAGGGCTGGATCCCCTGGCTCGTGGTCGCCGTGGCGGTGATCGTCTGGACCATGCTGAAGCTGAATCTCCTCGGCGAGGCCAAGGTGCAGTGGCCGGGCCTGCACGATCAGGTGTTCATCACCCTCTACGGCAAGCCCTATGCGGCGGTCTGGTCCTTCCAGCCCCTGGCCACGGGCACGGCCATCCTGTTCGCCTGTCTGGTCACCGCCGTCCTGGTCGGGCTGAAGCCGCGCGAGGTGCTGGGCGCCGTCGCCGACACCTGGCGCCAGGGCCGGCTCGCGATCCTCACCGTCACCCTGATCGTGGGCCTGGCCTATCTGCTGAACTATTCCGGCATGGCCTACACCCTGGGCCTCGGCGCCGCCTCGGCGGGGGTGCTGTTCCCGATCCTCTCGCCGTTCCTCGGGTGGCTGGCGGTGTTCCTGTCCGGCAGCGACACCTCCGGCAACGCCCTGTTCGGCAACCTGCAGGTCGTGGCCGCCCGCCAGCTCGACCTGCACCCGGTGCTGTTCGCCGCGGCCAACTCCTCGGGCGGGGTGATGGGCAAGATGATCTCGCCCCAGAACGTCGCCACCGGCGTCGCGGTCACCGACCTGAAGGGGCGCGAGGGCGAGGTCCTGGCCAGGACCTTCAAGCACAGCGTCGTCCTGACCCTGCTGCTCGGCCTGCTGGTCCTGGCCCAGCAGCACCTCTTCCCCTGGATGATCCCGGGTTAGGCGACGGCCTGCGCCCGCCGCGCCCGCATCCAGGCGTCCGCCGCATAGACCGCCACCCCGGCCCAGATGAAGGCGAAGGCCAGGATCGAGAGCGGGGGCAGGGGTTCGCCCGAGGCGACGCCGATGGCGAACTGCATGGTGGGCGCGATGAACTGCAAAAAGCCCAGGGTCGACAGGGGCATGCGCCGCGCCGCCCAGGCGAAGGTCACCAGGGGCGCGACCGTCGCGGGCCCGCCCAGGAACAGCAGAAGCCCCGAGACCGGGCGCAGGGCGTGGCCGGCGCCGGACCCCTGCAGCCACAGCCCGTAGGCCAGGGCCGGCAGGGCTAGCACCAGGCACTCGACGAACAGGCCCGTCTGGGCGTCGGCGGCCACGCGCTTGCGGATCACCCCGTAGAGACAGAAGGACAGGGCCATCACCAGCGCGGCCAGGGGCAGGCCGCCGTGCGCGGCCGTCTGCACCGCCACCCCGATCCCCGCCAGGACGATGGCGGCCCAGCCGCCCGGGTCGATCTTCTCGCGGAACAGCACCAGCCCCGCGGCCACGCTGAGCAGCGGGTTCAGGTAGTAGCCGAGGCTGGCGTCCAGGGTGTGGCCGGTGTTCACGGCCCAGACGAAGGTCGACCAGTTGGTCCCGATCAGCAGGGCCGAGCCAACCAGCCAGCCGAGGGTGCGGGGGGCGCGCAGGACCTGCAGCACCGCCCCCGAGCTGCGCGTGGCGAGGATGATCAGCCCCGCCGCGGGCAGCGACCACAGGGTGCGCCAGGCGACGATCTCCCACGGGCCCGCGCCGGCCCAGGCCGCGGCCTTGAACAGCAGCGGCAGGAAGCCCCAGAACAGGTAGCAGAGCGCGCCCGCGGCGACCGCGGCGCGTTCCTGGGCGGCCTGGCTCCCGGCGGCCGCCTCCATGGCGCCCGCCGGGGACGACATCAGGCGGGGGCCTTCTCGAGCAGGCCGCGCTCGTGCAGCAGCTGGGCGATCTGCACGGCGTTCAGCGCGGCGCCCTTGCGCAGGTTGTCGCCGACCACCCACAGGTTCAGACCGTTGGCGACGGTCGGGTCCTTGCGGATGCGCGAGACGAAGACGTCGAACTCGCCCTGGATCTCCTTGGGCGTGACGTAGCCGGTCTCGTCGCGCTTATCGACCACCTGCACGCCCGGCGCGTTGCGCAGGGCCTCGCGCGCCTCGTCCTCGTCCACGGGGCGCTCGAACTCCAGGTTCACGCTCTCGGAGTGGCCCACCATCACCGGCACCCGCACGCAGGTGACGGTGAGCTGGATCGAGGGGTCCAGCATCTTGTGGGTCTCGTTCCACATCTTGGCCTCCTCATCGGTGTAGCCGTCCTCGCGGAACGCGCCGATGAAGGGGATCACGTTGAAGGCGATCTGCTTGGGGAACTTCTTGGGCTCGGTGGGGCCGAGCACGAAGACGTTCTTGGTCTGGTCGAACAGCTCGTCGACCCCTTCCTTGCCCGCGCCGGAGACCGACTGGTAGGTCGAGACCACCGCCCGCTTGATCTTCGCCAGGTCGTGCAGCGGCTTCAGCGCGACCACCAGCTGGATGGTCGAGCAGTTCGGGTTGGCGATGATGACCTTCCTGCGCGCCAGGGACACCGCGTCCGGGTTCACCTCGGGCACGATCAGCGGCACGTCCGGGTCCATCCGCCAGGCGGAGGAGTTGTCGATCACGATCGGGCCCATGGCGCCGATCTTCGGCGACCATTCCTTGGACACCGAGCCCCCGGCGGACATCAGCACCACGTCGACCTTGGAGAAGTCGAACTGGTCGATCGCCTCGCACTTGAGCGTCCTGTCGCCGAAGGAGACCTCCACGCCGATGGATTTGCGCGAGGCCACGGCATGGATCTCGTCCACGGGGAACTTCAGTTCCTCGAGGATCGACAGCATTTCGCGGCCCACAACTCCGGTGGCGCCGACGACGGCCACGCGGTAACCCATCGCAAGTCTCCTTGGAAAAAGGGGAGCGCGCCCTTTACGCCTTAGGGGCCGGCGGCGCAAGCGAAGCGCTCAGCCGGGCTCCACGGGGGCCCAGCGGGCGTAGGGCTCATAGCCGCCCTCGATCTCGCGGTAGCCGATGTCGAGCTGGCCGCCGTCCGGACGCGGGCCGACGTCGAGGTCGGCCTCGGGCAGGACCACGGTGTAGCCGGCGCCGGAGCGCACCAGCACCTGCAGCGGGCGGGGGCGGCGGGTGTCGGACCAGGTCTTCAGCGCCGAGTAGAAGGGCTCGCGCTTCCAGGCCGAGGGCGTCGACGGGTCCACCTCGACGATCACCCGGCCCTCTGCGTCGCTCCACAGGACGAGCTTGGAGCGGTCCGGCCGCCATTCCTCGCCCAGCACCTCGGAGATCGACCAGTAGCACTGGAAACGCCGGCAGGTCTGGGGCTTGTCCGCGTGCACCGTGCAGCCCACGCCCTTGGCGAAGCGCGGGCACCAGGCGCCGGCCGCCTTGCCGATCTCGGTCACGGCCATGACCTTGCAGCACAGGCTGCAGGTCCCGCAGGACTTGACCACCGGATGGCGGTAGCCGGGATCGGTCACGCGCCGCGCTCCAGGGCGGCGATCACCGCAGAGCCCATCTCGGCGGTGGAGAGCCCGCCGCCGAGGTCGCGGGTGCGCGCGCCGGAGTCCAGGGCCGCCCTGACGGCTGCGTTCAGGCGTTCGTCCAGGTCCGGCCGGCCGAGCGACCAGCGCAGCGCCATGCCGAAGGAGAGGATGGCCGCCAGCGGATTGGCCACGCCCTGGCCGGCGATGTCGGGCGCCGAGCCGTGCACGGGCTCGTACAGTCCCGGCCTGCCCTGGTAGGACAGGGCCGCCGAGGGCAGCAGGCCGATCGAGCCGGTCAGCATCGAGGCCTCGTCCGACAGTATGTCGCCGAACAGGTTGTCGGTGAGGATCACGTCGAAGGCCTTGGGGGCCTTCACCAGCTGCATGGCGGCGTTGTCGGCCAGCATGTGCTCCAGCTCGACATCGGCGTAGTCGCGGGCGTGCAGCCGGGTGACGACGTCGCGCCACAGCACGCCGGTCTCCATGACGTTGGACTTCTCGCAGGAGGTCACCTTGTTGCGCCGTCCGCGCGCCAGCTGGAAGGCGATGTGGGCCACCCGCTCGATCTCGCCTTCCGTGTAGACCTGGGTGTCGATCCCACGCCGGGAGCCGTCGGCCAGGGTCTCGATGCCCCGGGGCTCGCCGAAATAGACCCCGCTCGTCAGCTCACGGACGATCATGATGTCCAGGCCCGCGACGATCTCGCGCTTCAGGGTGGAGGCGTCCGCCAGGGCCTCGAAGCAGATCGCGGGCCTCAGGTTGGCGAAGGCGTCCATCGACTTGCGCAGGCGCAGCAGGCCCGCCTCGGGGCGCCTGTCGCGCGGCGCGCCGGCCCACTTCGGCCCTCCGACCGCCCCCATCAGCACCGCGTCCGAGGCGAGGGCGGCGGCTTCGGCCTCCTCGGTGAGCGGGGTCCCGTGCGCGTCGAAGCTCGTCCCGCCGAAGGGCCGCTCCTCCAGCTCCAGCTGGAAATTGCCGTGCGCGGTCATCCAGGCGGCGACCTTGCGCACCTCGGCGATCACTTCCGGGCCGATCCCGTCGCCGGGCAGGAGCAGGAGCTTGGGCATGGGGTCCCTTGGGTTGCTTGCGGCGTCCGTTTCCCACATGGAGCGGGCGTTTTCCAGCACCGGCGGCCCTGGGCGGCGTCGGCCGCCGGCAAGGATAACCGCAGAGTGCGCAGAGAAGGCGTGGAGCACGCAGAGGGTCACCGCCTCTCTGCGGCCTCTGCGTTCCTCCGCGACCTCTGCGTTGAACTTGGCGGACTCGCCGCTTCGCGGCGGAACGGGGCTGGCCGCTCAGATGTCTTTGGAACTCGCCACGTCGTAGCGGCGCATGCGGCGGTCGTGCATGCCGATCTCGTCGCGGGAGGCCCGCCA
>Ga0164243_10015104_pt1 | contig 10702 bp, 12 predicted proteins | sample OricompcompostOP_FD_108781 | JGI IMG/M metagenome (GOLD analysis project Ga0164243, IMG submission 108781) | Organic Plus compost microbial communities from Emeryville, California, USA - Original compost - Organic plus compost (OP) | ecosystem: Engineered > Solid waste > Mixed feedstock >...
ACCGCAACACCACGATCCCGACCAAGAAGTCGCAGGTGTTCTCGACGGCGGAAGACAGCCAGAGCGCGGTCACCATCTGCGTGTTCCAGGCGAGCGTGAAATGGCGGCGGACAACAAGCTGCTCGGCCAGTTCGACTTGGTCGGCATTCCTCCGGCGCCGCGGGGCGTGCCGCAGATCGAGGTCACCTTCGACATCGACGCCAACGGCATCGTCAATGTCCAGGCCAAGGACAAGGGCACCGGCAAGGAACAGCAGATCCGTATCCAGGCTTCTGGCGGTCTCTCCGAGGCCGACATCCAGAAGATGGTCAAGGACGCCGAGGCTCACGCCGAGGAAGACAAGAAACGCAAGGCTGCGGTTGAAGCCAAGAACCACGGTGAAGCCTTGGTCCACTCGACCGAGAAGGCGCTCTCCGAACACGGTTCGAAGATCGGCGATGCCGACCGCACCGCGATCGAGAATGCAATGGCCGACCTGAAGGAAGCCCTTAAGGGCGACGACGCTGAGGCGATTGCGGCCAAGACCAATACGCTGGCGCAGGCTTCCATGAAGCTCGGCGAAGCGATGTACAAGCAGGCCCAGGAAGGTGCCACCGCGGATGCGGGCGGCGATGCCGGGGCTAACAAAGACGATGTCGTCGACGCGGAGTTTACCGAGGTCGACGACGACAAGAAGAATAAGAAGTCGGCGTAACCCCGCGGGTGGCGGCCGATGGCACTGATCTTCACCGAAGCTGTCACCCTCGGGCACCAAGCCCGGGGGTGAATCTTTTTGAAACACTTGTGTCGCAGGATTTTGGCAGGCGGACGGGGCCGGAATCGCGCCTGACAATGTAGGGGACGATGAACGTGACAATGGCCAAGCGCTGTTATTACGAATGCCTTGAGGTCGAGCGCACTGCGGACGAAAGTCAGCTCAAGTCCGCGTTCCGCAAGCTCGCCATGAAATATCATCCGGATCGCAATCAGGACGATCCCAAGGCCGAGCACAAGTTCAAGGAAATCAACGAAGCTTACGAAGTCCTCAAGGACAGCGAGAAGCGAGCCGCCTATGATCGCTATGGACACGCGGCGTTTGAACAGGGCCGCGGGGGCGGACACGGTTTCGGCGCCGACTTCGCATCGACATTCTCGGATATTTTCGACGACTTCTTTGGCATGGGCGGCCGGCGCAGCCGCGGCACGGGCCGCGAGCGCGGTGCGGACCTGCGCTACAACATGGAAATCACGCTCGAGGATGCCTACTACGGCAAGGCTGCACAGGTCAGCATTCCGACGTCGGTGACCTGCGACGACTGCTCCGGCAGCGGCGCCAAGGCCGGCACCAAGCCGAAAGTATGCGGCACCTGCGGCGGCGCCGGCCGGGTCCGCGCGCAGCAGGGTTTCTTCACGATCGAACGCACATGCCCGGCGTGCCAGGGACGCGGCCAGAGCATCGAGACGCCCTGCACCTCGTGCGGCGGCGCCGGTCGCGTGACGCGCGAGCGCACGTTGTCGGTTAACATTCCTGCCGGCGTCGAGGATGGCACACGCATTCGCCTTGCCGGCGAAGGCGAAGCCGGACTTCGCGGCGGTCCCGCGGGCGACCTCTACATTTTCCTGACGTTGACGCAGCACGAATTCTTTCAGCGTGACGGCGCCGACCTCTATTGCGAAGTGCCCGTCTCGATGGTCACGGCTGCGCTCGGAGGCGAGTTCGAGGTGCCGACGATCGACGGCAACCAGGCCAAGATCAAGGTTCCGGCGGGGACTCAGTCCAGCCGGCGCTTCCGCCTCTCGAGCAAGGGCATGCCTGTATTGCGCCAGAAACAGCGGGGCGACATGTATGTCCAGGTCAGGGTCGAAACGCCGCAAAATCTGACCAAACGCCAACGCGAACTGCTGGCAGAGTTTGAAAAGCTGTCATCGCCGGAAACCCAACCGGAAGCGGAGGGCTTTTTTGGCAAGGTCAAAGATTTCTTCGGTCCGCGCAGCGCGTCGAATTAGCGCCAGATTTACTGGAATACGTCGCCTCGTTAAGGCCGGACCATCGGTCCGGTCAGGGGTGAAAACTGCGGTGTGACAAGACGGCAGGTGTGGAGAAACGTCGAGCTTGCGGCACCATTTCTCGTTTTTCGCAAGGGCGGTATTTTCCAAGACATTGACGCAATCTTTGAGCCCTTGACCGCGCCCGCCGGGCGCTCTACCGATTGTCCACCCTCACCGTCATACTCTCGTCGCACATGTCGTTGCCCGCGTTCCAGCGTCTTGAAAGGCAGATCGGACGGCAGATTCGCGCCTTCGAGATGAAGAAAGGCGAAATCGAGCAGAAGATCGAGCATCAGTTCCGCGTCTTCGACGAACGCAAGATCAAGATCGAACGCAAGATCGAAGGGCAATTCCGCCGCCTTGAAACCAAGCATGGCATCCGCCTTGACGACGAACTGCGCTTCATTCGGTCATGGATCGAGAAGCCGCTCAGCATGGGAGCGGTCACGCCGTCCGGCCGCGTGCTGGCGCGCACAATGGTGCGCTATGTCGATCCGCACGCCACGGGACCGATCATCGAGTTAGGGCCGGGCACGGGACCTTTCACCGATGCGATGATCAAGAAGGGCGTCGACCCGAAAAGGCTGGTGCTCGTCGAATATGAGGCGGAGTTCTGCCGTCTCCTGCAGGCACGTTACCCTGAGGCGACGGTGGTGCAGGGCGATGCCTACACACTGCGCAAGCTCGTCGGCAATGTTCTTCTTCAGCCGGCGTCCGCGATCGTTTCCGGTCTGCCGCTGATGACGAAGCCGCTGCGCACCCGGTTACGGCTCCTCAATGATGGTCTGAACCTCCTCGCGCCGGGCGCACCGTTCGTGCAGTTCACCTACGCGGTGGTGTCGCCCATTCCCCGCCGTTTGACCGGCGTGCGCGCGGAGGCGTCCGAGCCGATCTGGCGCAATGTTCCCCCTGCGCGGGTTTGGGTGTATCGAAAGTCCTAGTGAGCGCCGATAATTCTTTCGGTCATTCCGGACGCCGCGCAGCGGCGATCCGGAATCCAGCAGCACGATAGATCCGTGATTGATCTGGATTCCGGGTTCGCGCTATCGCGCATCCCGGAATGACTGGAGTATGTGTGCGACGCAGCTGAACCTCGGAGCCGTCCGTGCCGCTAAACCCCCCGAAAATCCTGGTCTTCGCCGGTTCTCTCCGCACCGGATCGTACAACGCGCGGCTTGCCGCGCTGATGGTGAAAGAACTGACGCTGCTCGATGCGGAAGTGACGCATCTCTCGCTCGGCGATTATCCCCTGCCGCTCTATGACGGCGATCTCGAAACCAAATCCGGGCCGCCGGAAAACGCGTTGCGCCTGAAGCGTCACTTCATGGCCCATCGCGGCATCTTCATTGCCAATCCCGAATACAATGCGTCGATAACGCCGCTTCTGAAAAACACGCTCGATTGGATCTCACGCGTACGCGAGGGAAGCGAACCGCCGCTCGTGGCCTACAAAAACCGGGTGTTTGCTGTCGGCGGCGCGTCGCCGGGAAATTTTGCGGCCATGCGCTCACTCATCACGCTGCGGCAGGTGCTTGAACTCGGTTGCGGCGCCCTGGTCATTCCGGATCAGATCGCGATTCGCGATGCATCGCATGCGTTTGACGACAAGGACAACTTGAAGGACGAGGCCACCATGCGCCTGCTCAAGAGCGTCGCGAAGCGGCTCGTCGAAACCGCGCAGTTGATGACTTAAAATGGCAAGTCTGGTGACCGGGGAGATTTGATGATCGCAGCGAAGGACCGGTTGATCGTAGCGCTCGATGTGCCCTCGGTTAAGGAGGCGCAGGCGCTGGTGACGCGGCTCGGCGACGCCGTCTCTTTTTACAAGATCGGCTATCAGCTCGGCTACGCGGGCGGGCTGCCGTTTGCGCAGGAGCTGGTCCGGTCAGGCAAGAAAGTATTTCTCGATCTCAAGCTGCACGATATCGGCAACACCGTCGCGCGCGGCGTCGAGAGCGTCGCGAAACTCGGCGCAACGTTCCTTACCGTGCATGCTTATCCGCAAACCATGCAAGCGGCGGTAGCGGCGCGCGGCGATACGCTCAACATTCTGGCTGTGACAGTGCTGACATCTTACAATGACGCGGATCTTGCTGCGGCCGGCTATGCAGAAACTGTCGCGCAACTGGTCGTGCGGCGCGCGCGGCAGGCACGCGAGATCGGTGTCGACGGCGTTGTCTGTTCGGCCGAGGAGGCGGCAGGCCTGCGCCCTGTCGTCGGTCCGCTTACGCTGGTGACGCCCGGCATCCGCCCGGCGGGCGCGGCAGTAGGCGACCAGAAACGCATCATGACGCCGGCCCGCGCCATCGCGGCGGGCGCGGACTATCTTGTGGTGGGGCGCCCGGTGGTGGAGGCTTCCGATCCGAGGACGGCTGCGGAGGCCATCGTGAGTGAAATATCGGGGGCCCTCAAATGACCAGCGAGTCGGCCATTGAACATACGGTCAAGGGCTATTGGATCGCCCGTCTCGACATCACCGATGAGGAGGCTTACGCGGAATACCGCAAGCGCAACGGGGCGGCCTTTGCCGCATTCGGCGGAAAATTTCTCGTTCGCGGCGGGCCGCATCACGCGGTGGCCGGCACAGGACGCGAGCATAACGTGGTGGTCGAATTCCCGAGCCATGATGCCGCGATCGCCTGCTACCGGTCACCGGAATATCAGGATGCCCTGCAGTACTTGCGGCAGGCGGGCGAGATCGATCTCGTCATCATTGGCGGCTACACCGGGCCGCAGCCCGAGAAATAGCCCTGTTCCAGGGGGGTTAAAAGCCGCGCGACAAGTGCTAAACCCACTCCGCAATTTGGAGCTTCAGCAATGTCCGACATGCGGCTGATCGTGGTGGGGGCTGGCGGCCGCATGGGCCGCACGCTGATCAAGGCGATCGCCGAGACGCCGGGGCTTGCGCTCGCGGGCGCGGTCGAGCCACCATCGTCACAATTGATCGGCCAGGATGCCTGCACGGCGGCAGGGCTTGCCGCGGGCGGCATCCCGCTTGTGTCGGACATCAAGCCGCTGCTGGGGAGCGCGGATGGCATCATCGATTTCACGGTGCCGGCAGCAACCGTTGGTTATGCGGCGCTCGCCGCCCAGCACAAGCTCGTTCACATCATCGGCACGACGGGGATCGAAGCCGCCGCCGACGCAAAGATCGCGGAAGCGGCGAAGTCCGCCGCGATTGTTAAATCCGGCAACATGAGCCTCGGCGTCAATCTGCTGGCGGCGTTGACCAGGCGTGTGGCGAAGACGCTCGACCAATCGTTCGACATCGAGATTGTCGAGATGCATCACAACAGGAAGGTCGACGCGCCATCGGGAACCGCCCTTCTCCTTGGCCGCGCAGCGGCGGAAGGCCGCGGGGTCGATCTCGCTACCCATGCCGATCGGGGACGTGACGGAATCACCGGCGCGCGCAAGCCGGGCCATATCGGGTTTGCGGCGTTGCGCGGCGGCACGGTGGTGGGCGAGCATGCGGTGATTTTCGCCGGGCCGGCCGAGCGCATCGAGCTTGTGCACAAGGCCGAAGACCGCATGATTTTTGCACGCGGCGCCTTGCACGCCGCGCTGTGGGCGCGCGAGCGCGCGCCGGGGCTTTATTCGATGGTTGATGTGTTGGGTCTTGAGAATTTCTAGGTCAAAGTCGCGCCGGGCGCCGCTGTAAAAAAGAGGAACGTGTAGATGAGTGACCGACTGTTGGTACTGGTCCGTCATGGCCAGAGCGAATGGAACCTGAAAAATCTCTTCACCGGCTGGCGCGATGTCGACCTCACGGAGAAGGGTATTGCGGAAGCGCGTGCCGCCGGCCGCAAGCTCAAGGCGCAGGGCTTGAGTTTTGATGTGGCCTACACGTCTGATCTCAAGCGCGCGCAAAACACGCTGAAACTCATTCTCGAAGAGATGGGCCAGAGCAATATTCCAGTGATCAGGAATGTCGCATTGAACGAGCGCGACTATGGCGACCTCTCCGGCCTCAACAAGGACGATGCTCGGGCGAAGTGGGGCGAGGAGCAGGTGCACGTCTGGCGCCGTTCCTACGATGTTGCCCCGCCCGGCGGCGAAAGCCTTAAGGACACACTGGCGCGCACGCTGCCGTACTACGTGACGGAAATCCTGCCGCGTGTGCTCAAAGGCGAACGTGTGCTGGTCGCTGCGCACGGCAATTCGCTGCGCGCGCTCATCATGGTGCTGGAGCGCCTGTCGCCGGAAGGCATCGTGAAGCGTGAACTCGCCACCGGCGTGCCGCTGATCTATCGCCTCAACGCGGACTCCACCGTCGCAAAGATGGAAGAACTCGCGGCATAGTTACCCCGCTGCCACCTGTCCGGCCTCCCAACCGAGTATGGCGCGTTTGCGGGTGAGACCCCAGTGATAGCCGGTAAGGTCGCCGCTCTTGCCAAGCACGCGATGACAGGGCACCACAAACGAAATCGGGTTCTTGCCGACTGCCGCGCCGACGGCGCGCGCTGCGTTTGGCTTGCCGAGTTTCCTCGCGATGTCCGAATAGGTCGACGCGCGACCCATGGGAATGCCGAGCAGCGTCTCCCATACGCGCACCTCGAAGTCCGTGCCGATCATCACGACGCGGAGCGGCTCGTTCTTCTGCCAGCATGACGGATCGAAGATGCGGCGCGCGACCGGCGCGGTCGCCGCGGCGTTTTCCTCGAAGCGAGCACGCGGCCAGCGGCGCTTCATATCGTCAAGCGCGGCCCGTTCCTGATCGGCATCGGCAAAGCCAAGTCCCGCCAATCCGCGCTCGGTGACCACAATGATCGCGTTGCCGAACGGTGAGGGATGGAAGCCGTAGTCCATCGTCAGCCCTTCGCCGCCTGACTTCCATTCGCCGGGCGACATCGCCTCGTGGGTGACGAACAGATCATGCAGCCGCCCGGGACCGGACAGGCCGACCTCGTAGGTGGCCTCCAGCACACTCGCGGAATCGCGCAGCAGCGTGCGGGCATGATCGATAGTGAGCGCCTGGAGGAACGCTTTCGGCGTCAGTCCGGCCCAGCGGCGGAACAAATGGTGCAATTCGTCCGGCGTCACCCCGCAGGCGTGCGCAATGGCCTCGATCTCGGGCTGATCGCGCCATTGTTCGGTGATGAAGCGCAGCGCCGCGCGGACGGTATCGTAGTCGTCCAGCGATACGGCGCAGGCCGGAGATGCAACGAGGTCGGGGGACAACATGGCCTCCTCCATTCTTGTTTCCCCTGATTTAGGCCGGGACGCTTGCCGCCACCACCCGATTTCGGATGGCCCGGAGGGCGATCTCATCCGGGCTGTTAACCCAATGACGTCCTTGGAACGCCACGTTTGGCGGCGCCAATGGCCGCCGACAGGGCGTCCGCGAAGGATTTCCTCTCGTCCGGGCTGAGGAAGCCGGCAACCTGAAGTTTTCGCCCCTGCGAGACTAGAAGCAAACGCTCGATGCCAAATTCCTCGTGAACCTCACGTTCGAGCCGGACCCACACCGGATTCAATGTCCATTCCGACACGTCGCCGCGGTGGCTGACCTTGCGGACGTGGAGTTCCGAAGGCCGCACAAATACCTCTTCGTAGGCCGTCCCGGTGCGGTAGTTGGCGCGAAACGCGAGATAGATCAGCAGCACATCAAGGCCGAAGAAACCAAACACCGGCCAGGCCCCCATCAGCAGGAAAGCCAACCCGGCGACAAAGCTGACGCCGCCGACCAGCACCATGACGATTACAAATCCCGTGCCGCTCAAGGAGCGGTGAGGGGTCAATACTGCGGAAAACAACAGGGGTTCGCCGCTATCGTCGTTGAGTGGGGCCATACCAATTCAGTATAGGTGAATGATGGCGCGCAAGAGGACTCAAAAAGGGGTGATTCCCCAAACGGCCCCCGCAAAAAAATCGGTGGCGAAAGCGTCCAAAAAACAGGCAGCAGCCGGGACGAAGAAGAAAAGCAGAAGGAAGAAGCCGGGCAAGCAAGCCGCTCGCGTGACGCGCTGGAGCGCGGCCGAGATCGAGGAAGCATTTCGCCGTTTCCATGAGGCCAATCCGCAGCCGCAAGGCGAGCTCAACCACGTCAATCCCTATACGCTGCTGATCGCGGTGGTGCTGTCGGCGCAGGCGACCGATGCCGGTGTCAACAAGGCGACGCCCGCGCTGTTTGCGCTAGCCGATACGCCTGAAAAGATGGTCGCGCTCGGCGAAGACCGAGTGCGCGAACTCGTCAAGACGATTGGGCTCTATCGCACCAAGGCGAAGAACGTCATCCTGCTGTCGCAGAAACTGATCGACGAACACGCCGGTACAGTGCCCCGTACGCGCGAGGCGCTGGAAGCGCTGCCGGGTGTCGGACGCAAGACCGCCAACGTCGTCCTCAACATCGCGTTTGGGGAAGCGACGATCGCGGTCGATACGCATCTCTTCCGCATCGGCAACCGCACCGGACTTGCGCCGGGCAAGACGCCGCTCGACGTGGAGCTCGGCTTGGAGCAGGTCGTCCCGGATAAATATCGGCGTCACGCCCACCACTGGCTGATCCTGCACGGGCGCTATATCTGCGTCGCGCGCGGACCGAAGTGTGATCGTTGCCTGATAAATGAAGAGTGCAAATGGCCGGAGAAACTGCCACCCGGCTTTTCGCTGGCGGAGCGGATTGCGACCAGCCGCAGCGTGATGGCGCGGGAAGACAAGTCGTTTGGCCGTCCCGCTGCCGCGCAAGCGGGGGCCTAGGAAGAAACAAGAACGTGTTGTTGTGCGGCCTTTTGATCAGGGAGCGCAAAGCTCCTAAGCCGACTAGCCGGCATTGACTCCTGCGGCTATCGGCTCGGCTCGAGCAATTCGCGCTTCGGGCCGCCTGCAAGCCGCTTGTGCATGTGCACCATGAAAGCGGTGCCGAACAGCGGCGTCGCGAGATTCACAATCGGGATCGAGACGAACGCGGCAATGAACATGCCGGCCACGAAAACAAGCCCGCTGTTTTCCTTGCGTAGTTCCTTGGCGTCTTCCGGTGCCACGTAGCGCATTGCGGCAAGCTCGAAATATTCGCGGCCCAGCAGATAGGCCGTCGCCAGGAAGAAGATGATCACCCCAAGTCCCGCGACCAGCAGGAACGGCAGTGCGACCAGATATACGAGGAGCGACAGGAGAGCGATGACGATTCCCTCCCATACAGCCCGGCCCATTGGTACAGCCGCACCGGGAGGGTCTGCGGGATAGTATTCGCGCTCGACGTGTTCGGCGATTTCGTCGGAGAAGAAACCTGCCACGAGCGACGTCACTGCCGGCATCAGAAAAATTGCGCCGGCGAACAGGCCGAGTCCGATCGCAATCGCCAGCGCCCAGCCAAGCACCAGCACGGGATAGTGCGCGAGCGTGCCGACCGACGTTTCGAGCCATTGACTGCCTTCACCGGTGAGCCATTGCAGCAGCCAGTTCAGCAGGACGCCGATCACGAACAGCAAGGCGATCGCAAGTCCGATCGACTTGAGCAGCACCTTGCGAAACGGTGGGGTCAGAATTTGCCCCAGGGCTTTTAGTGCGGCGTCGAGCATCGCGGGTCTCCTTCGAATGCGTAGAGGTAAGATAGCAATGCGGCGAAACAAGGCACCGTTGGAATGTCGGCGGGATTTTCCTCAACGCTCGCCGCAATCGGGCTTGCGGCGATTGGTGGAATTGCACGGCGCAATGGGTTGGGGCAATCTGGCCTGGTTTTCAAAACCGCAAGATAAAAAACTAAGCCGATGCCGATCAGTCGCAGGTCGTTTCTTGCCGCGTTGGCCGCTGCCGCTGGGGGCCCTGCGCTTGGCGCCGTTCCGGCATCTGGCGACGTCGATGTGGTGATTGTGGGTGCTGGTGCCGCCGGCATCGCAGCGGCGCGGCGGCTCGCAGCTGCCAAAAAGCGCTTCGCGCTGATCGAGGCCAGCGGCCACATCGGCGGTCGTTGTATTACGGATACGACGACATTCGATACGCCGTTCGATCGTGGCGCGCATTGGATTCATGCGCCGGATATCAATCCGGTGGCTCAACTCGCCGTCAGGTCAGGGGTCGATTTCTACGGTGCACCGCCGGGACAGAAGGTGCGGATCGGCCGCCGCTACGCGCGCGAAAGCGAGATGGAGGACTATCTGGCCTCGCTGGTCCGCGCCAAGCGCGCCATCGACGACGCCTCACGCAAGGGCGATGGCTCGTGTCAGCAGGCGCTGCCGAAAGATCTGGGCGACTGGCAGAGCACCGTCGAATTCATGCTCGGCCCATTCAGTTGCGGCAAGGAACTGACCGACATTTCGACGCTCGATCTCGCACGCGCCGCGGAACGCGACATCGATGCATTCTGCCGCATTGGGTTTGGCGGCATGCTGGCGCGGCTCGCGGATGGCATCGAAGTACAACGTGCAACGCCGGTGTCGCGCATTTCCTGGGGCGGCAAGGGCAATGTCGAAGTGGAAACAGCCCGTGGAAAGTTTACGGCGCGCGCGGTGATTGTCACTGCGTCGAACGGCGTGCTCAATGCGGGCCACATCAGGTTCACACCTGATCTGCCGCGCCGGCAGACTGATGCCATTGCGAAACTCTCGCTCGGCAGCTTCGATCACATCGTCCTCGAGCTGCCTGGCAATCCGCTGGGCCTGCAGCGCGACGAACTTCTGTTCGAGAAATCGCAGGATAGCCGAACCGCCAGCATGTTGGCCAATGTCTCGGGTAC
>Ga0164243_10015106_pt1 | contig 10701 bp, 8 predicted proteins | sample OricompcompostOP_FD_108781 | JGI IMG/M metagenome (GOLD analysis project Ga0164243, IMG submission 108781) | Organic Plus compost microbial communities from Emeryville, California, USA - Original compost - Organic plus compost (OP) | ecosystem: Engineered > Solid waste > Mixed feedstock >...
ATGAGGCGGCAGCGCGGACGCCTGAATACGACGACGGCGACATAGAGGTCACAGACGTTTCGGTGCCTCGCAATGCCGCGGCCTGGCCATCGAGCGTGCCAGGCGATTCGCCATACGCCGCCTGCGCCGCACCGGAATACGCCGGTGCGCTATCGTCCTGCCCGAGGCTGTAGGGCCGTTCAGCCGGCAGCGGCACGTCGCGCAGCACGGGCGAACGCGATTGTGCCTGCGGCAGGAACGATCGCGCCGCCGCTAGCCGCACCATTGACGGTGACGGCGCTGGCTCGCCTTCGCGCAAGGTCGCCGCCAGCAGAGCATCGTCCGATCCCTCGAGCGAGGCGCGACCAACATATTCCACCCTCACCCGTGCGACTCCGTGGCCGTGGAAGCCAAGCAGATGCGCCGCGCGCTGTGAGACATCGACAACGCGGTTGCTGTGAAAGGGCCCGCGGTCGTTAACCCGCAGGATGATGGAACGCTTGTTACGCAGATTGGTCACGCGAATATAGGACGGCATCGGCAGCGTCGGATGCGCCGCCGACAGGCCGTCCATGTCGTAGATTTCGCCGTTGGCTGTACGCCGGCCATGGAAATCGCTGCCGTACCAGGACGCCAGGCCTTCGGTCACATAATTCTGGTCTTCCTCCGGAACGTACATTCGCCCGCTGACGAGATAAGGCTTTCCGACGCGATAGGTCCCGCCGCCCTTCGGGACCGGCTCGCCAAAACCGACAACCCGGGGACTTGATTCGACGCCATAGCGCGGGTCGACCATTCGAGCGAACTTATCAGACGCGCCGCAGCCGGCCAGAGCAAGACACGCGCCGGCGAGCGCCAGATGCAGCGCTATACGCCGTTTCACCAGCCCGTCCGGAACGATCCCCATCACATCCCCAGTGCCCCGCGGCGGGCGATGCTGCCGCATCGATGCCCGCCCCCACGGCGACGCATCAAACCCCGAACGACCTTAAATTAAGGATAACTGCCCCGCCATCCCCTGCAACCAACAGCATGGTAATAACCAAGGTGCTGCCTGGACCAGGCCGCAACTTCATTTGGCGTCGTGGTCGTGGCAAAAAGATGTCTCTGCCGGATGCCGGATCGGAGCGGCATCTACAACGGGCCAGCAGCGTCTCACGGTTGACGACCCGTACCGAACCGCTCACAAGTGCTGCGCCTGCAATGCGGCCTTGTCTGCACAGTTTACAGTCTGGAGAGGTGGTCGAGTGGTTGAAGGCACCGGTCTTGAAAACCGGCAACGGGGCAACCCGTTCGTGGGTTCGAATCCCACCCTCTCCGCCACTATATAAGCAAGTATTTGATATTGAAATAGAATCTTCGGCGCAATTTTGCCCAACGCGATTCGGCGCGCGCCACTGTGACCCAGCAACCTTTCCGAACGGATTGAGACTAGTATACGATCTCGCGTACAACCCTGCCGATGGAGCGTGGACTTCATATTCGGTCCTCTTGACGGCTGGTGCTTGGCATATTGCCTCTCTCAGCGGCGCTCTCGCTTCGGACGCGCAGCTGCAATCGGTCTTGTCCAACCTCACCGCGCTTCTTATTCGAGCGGAATATCAGACGGTGGACGACACCGATGGGCTGGATAACGTCTCACTGAGCTAAGCGCCGGGCGAAGCGCCGCTGCCCGCAACGCTTCCCCCTTTTCGCCACTGGCCGTGCCGTCAATATAGAGGCTATTCTCTTATCTAACCGAGGTCTCATTTTTCAGTGTGCGCACGTAATGCGCATCGGTATGTCGGCCTTCGTATTCGGCGTCGATCTCCCCAAGCATCGTCGCGCCCTTTTTTGGTTCGACCGCCATCAGGATGGCGTCAATCTTCGCTTCCATGCGGTCGTCGCCCTCCTTCGATTGGGGTGAGCCAACGTGATAGAGAAAGGCGAGTCCGCCGACCTGCCAGATCAGTTGCAGGAATTCCGACTGCCAGTTTTCCAAGGTGTCGCGGAGCATCTGTACGGTATAGCTCGAAGCCTCGACTGCCGCGCCTTGTGCCCGCTGTTCCTGCAAATAAGCGTACCAGCCAAATATCCAATGGCCCGCAAGTGTGATGACGAATAGGGCTGCTGTTATCCAGGCAAAACTGTAGCGCTTCCAAAACGGCATTTTATGTTCTTGGCGCACAACAACCTCTCGGGATGACATCCCACTGAGAACGGGCTGCTGTCATACAGAGTTCCTCTGCGGCCGCATTTCCCGCTTTTGAGGCGCTGGAAATCTCGGAGTTCGACTACCGCCGTCGTAATGCGCCGACACTGCAGGGTCTTGGTGCGGCAAATAGAAAAGGCCGCCCAAAGGCGGCCTCCATCGTTCAGAAAATGCCTAAACTCGGCGGGTTGCCTGACGTTTTAGGCGGCTGAACTCTTGGCGCGGCGACGGCGGCCAAAGTAGGCCATGCCCGCCAACCCGGTTCCGAACAGAACAACCGCGGACGGCAGCGGTGTTTCCGTCGGCGAAGCAAGAATGGCAAGGGTGCCTGCGACCGAGCCGCTATCGTCCGTCGCGAACGGCCCCATCACACGAAGCAAATAGTTGCCGGGAGCGGTCAGCTCCGTCAGCAGCGCGATCGCCCCGACACCCGTTATGCTGTCCACGAGCGTATCGCTACCATCAAACCCGGTCGGCCCGTTGTCATGATAGATACCGAGCGTCATCGGATTGATGTTCGGCGGAGAGTTACCCGCCGTGGCAAAAGCGTTCAAAAATGCCGGCGTTGTAACGCTAAACAGCCAGCTGGTGTCGAATGGGCTCGTCTCAATAGCATCGGTGGCATATGTCGCGCTGTCGCCGACCAGCATCGGCGTGTCAGTGGTTGTAGACAGAGGCCCGACGGTGGCCGCAACCGAAGGAAGAGACGAAAACGTCAGGATCGTGGCAGCGAACGAACCAACGATAGCGAAAGATTTCAAACGCATGAATGAATCTTCCCTAGGTTATCTAAAATTGTCACCGCACTTCGATCATCGCCAACCCAGCGCCAATGTCAATGCGCTATTTCGGCAAGTCATTCTTTTGCTTATAAAAATACCTTTTTTGCTTAAAAAGTTTGCTTTTCCAGGAAGGCGTGTCCAGCAGTGGGATGGCTTGCCGGTACCTCGCAACCGGGCGACTACGGGATCAAGCTCGCGGCGGACGCCGCCGTTCGCTGAACCAGGCGCGGTAGTTCAGCATCTTGGCGCGTTGCGCCTGGGGCGCATAGCGCTTGCAGGTTGAAGCCTCTTCACTATTGGCGGGCGCGCCCCATCGTAGTTCGACGCAATCGTTGGGATTATAGGCCATCTCAAGCGCGCTTGAGCGATCGAATACATCCTTCAGCGCGAGCGTCCACGGTGAGTCGTTGCTGCGCGGATAGGTGAACTTTCGGGAGGCGAGTTCGGAGGCAAGCACTTTCTGCAGATCGGCCTTCACCTCTGCCGTGCTTTTGTTTCGCGGCATGGCGTAACGCTCGGGACGGCGCGCGACGCGGTCGGGAAATCCTCGTACGACATCGATGGCGATCAAGAGTCGCAGATCACGTGACGGCGTCGAGAAATCCTCCCACGGTCCGATCGTCTCGAAGATCGCGGGGCCGTCCGGCATCCTGGCTTCGCCCTTCCCACTGTTCTGGAATTTTCGCCCGTTCTCGACAGAAGTCACGCGCGTCTTCACCTGCTCCTCAAGTGAGGTGATCGCTTCCTGCATGGCGCGCAGCGGATCAAGCGGCGCGGGTGACATGACGTCGTCCATGCGGTCGTAAAAGTCCTCGACGCCCATACGGCCTTGCTCGAGGGAAAAATCGGCATATTGCGGATTTTTCGCGATTTCGTCGTTGCTCAGGCGCCGCAAGGCGCCACTCTTGTCGCGGACGATAGGCCGGAAACGCTTGAAGCCCGGACCGCTGCCAGTGCCCTGTGCAAACAGGAAATTGCCGCGCCAGAAGCGCTTGCGTGCCACCGTTCCGTCCGGCTGTCCGTCGACGGCGAGAAAGACCCCCGCCCCATCCGCTGTCTGTGGCACGCGCTGCACGATCATGAGGATGTGACCGTAAGGATCGGCATAAACGGTACCTGGTCGCAGCGTCGACTGCGACAGCGACACCGGATAAAAATCCGTTTTGTTGTCGGTGAGTGCTGTGCGCCCAGAGGCTGAGTGAACGCCGTTGCCGACCGCCCGCGTATATTCGCCAAACTTCGCCGCAAGGCCAAGCCGTCTCGGCGCCGGTTCAGGCGCCGCGTCCGAAGCAGATCCTCCCACCGCAGCCGTCCGCTCCTGCGGCGCCGGCGCAGAACGCTCGGGATTTTGAATGCTGAACCACTGCGGACATGATGGCGCCTTGCCGGCGCTGCCCCGGTTGCATTTTGCGTAGCCGGCCGGCAGCCCCATCTTGAATGCAAAATACGCGCGCAGGAAATACGGAAGATCGGCGCAGTCAGGACGCAGCACCATCTTCATGGTATCTTCGCCGAGGCCAAGATAATTATGCAGCATGTTGCGCGACGGGTCGCGCAACACCTCGTGCAGCGCGGGCCACGACAGCTCGACGTCGAGCGGCGCGTCGAACAGCTTTTCAAGCCACGCCGAGAACAGGTTTTCGGTTGCGCGGTTCCAGACGTTGTGTATCGGCCAGACGCTGCCGTCGGTCGCGACGGGGGGCGCTGGCTTGTCGGCGCGCACAGTGATCTCGCGCGTGAGCGTCCGGCAGCCGTCAGCAGCCTGGGGACGCGACAGCCGCGCCTGCCATGTCCCCGCCGCGGGCGTTGCGACTTCGGCAAACCAGAAGTAAGGAGGCCCGCCATGCCGTTGCCGCGACCTTGCAGCGACGCTGCCATCTGGCGCAATCAGCGCGAACTCCCCCTCAACGGGCTTCTCGACTGTAAACACCACGCGCAGCGGAGCGCCTTTCCATGGCGCCACGGGTGACGGCAAGACCGCCAGTTCAAGGGCATCCTCGCACGAGCCACCCTGAGCCGTTGCGCGGTCTTCCGCAGCACCGGAAAGAAACAGCGCGCCTGCCAGCGGCAGCAATACTGCAATCCGGCCGGTGTTTATCCAGCCGGTGCTTATCCAAGTATCTGTACGGTGGCGTTCAGGAAACAATCGAGGCCCCTCGATTCCATCGATCGCGGCACGATTATCGCTAAAGCAGCGGCCGATTCAAAGTAAAAAACTATCCGAAGTACGGCGCTAATTTACCGTAATTGCAGCAACACGAACCACTTCCGGTCGTTGAGCGAGCAGGATTTACCAGCCTCGCCGGCGCGAAGCGCCTTCTCCAGAGGCAATGGCAGGCTCCATTGGCCCGGCCTGCAATGGTCTCCTTGCGTTGCCGAAAATTTCAGGCCCCGCCCCCGCAAATTCATTTTGCGCGCGGCGACAGACTGATTTGCATTGCCGCCGATGGTATAAACCTTGCGCGCCTGTACATCGATGTGGGCAACCACCTCACAATGGGTTTGCTGTACCGAACGTACGTCGGCAGCCCGGTCGAGGTCCGCCCTTATGCGTTCGCGGGTATCCGTTTCGGTGGCCGCGATCAGGGCCGGTTCGCGCTGCTGACAGATCAGGTCGCCGAGACGCGGCCGTGTGGCAGTGAGCGGACAGGCGCGGTAGAGCCCTTCCGTGGCCCGATGAGCGACCTCGGCGGCGCTCGTGGCGAAGGCGTCGTAGATATAAACGCGATGCGCATTCGCATACCGAAATTCATTCGGCGGCGCACCCGATTGGCGCACCACGTAGCTGATAAAGGCGGCCGACCATGACGTATCGATGATTGCTGCGCGGAAAATCGCCTCGCGCAGAATCTCTCGCGCCATCGGATCGGGCGTCTCCTCGGCGGCGCGGAGAAGCCGCGCAGCGTTGGCCCGCAACGCGCCCGCTGTTTGCTTCTCCTGATCTGAATTGGACGCGTCGTGATAGCCTCTGATTTCCAAGCCATCGGCTGCGTCATTGCCGTAGAGCGCGCGCCAGTATTTCAGCACCTGCCACCAAGCCAGGTGGCCGAGGCGTGCCGGCCGGCCGTCGCTACTGTTATCTTCCTGCTCGGCTTCGGTTAGGCCAAAATGAAACAGTCGGCCGTTGGAATCGATCTGATGCCCGCCAAAGCGGGCAAACTCCGTAATGGCGGTCTGCGCGATGCGTTGGCCCAGCATGCCGGGAGGTCTTGCGGCAGTGGCATCGCAGGAGGCCTGCACGGCTTTCCAGAACGGGGTGGCGGCGCGATCAGGTTGCGCGGCGGCGACAGGCTGTGGGGCGAACGCCGTCGCGACGGCGAGCAGTGCGGCCTGTAAATAACAGAGATAACGTTTGACGCGATCGCAGGTGAATAATTTGGTCGAAGCTTTGGTCTTAGCCATTTGAAAAATTTCGAATTGCCGGAAATGACAGGAGCTGCAGTATATCGCAGCCATTGCCTTCCGCGACGGCAGGACCGAGCTACCAGTCCGTATGGCTAAGAACGGACCGCCCATGATGGGGTGGTGCAGAAATATGTGCGACCGGCCCCATGGGAACCGGCCGCGACACTATTCGCAGCGAGGGCGCTCAGGCCGCCAGCCACGCTTCATGAAACCGCGGCCGGTGCGTCAGGTCGATGACGACGCCCCTCACCTTCGGATTGAAAACAACCGGGTTGGTCTGAAACATGAAAGTCAGCACCAGCGCATTCTCGATGACGAAGCGCTGGAGTCTGGCCAGGATCGCCTTCTGTTCGGCACGGTTCTCCGCAGCCTGACTGGCGTTGATCAGTTCGCGATAGCCAGGCAGTTCGACCCCACCGGCGTTGTAAAAAGAATCCTTGCTGAACAGGTTGTCGTATTGCTGCGCTGGATCGGCAAACCCGCCCATGCCGCTCAGCCGCGCGGCCCCTTTCTTGGCCGGACCGAAGAACTGAATGGCGGTTTCCTGCGGCGAGCCGGGAGTGACCTGAAGGCGAATGCCCGCCTTGGCAAGCTGGGACACCGCCACCTCCTGGCGCTGAACTGAACGTTGGTCCGACCAGCCGAGCACCGGGATGTCGATGCCGTCGGGATGACCGGCCTCCGCCAGTAGCGCGCGGGCTTTCTCTGGCGAATAGCCGTACATATCAACCGTTGCCGGATCACAGGCCCAGTGCTGCTTGGGCAGCACACCGTTGCCGGGCGTGTTGAGGCCAAGCGCGATGACCTTGTTCATGGCGTCGCGATCGATCCCCCACGATAGCGCCTGGCGGATCTTCACGTTGTCAAACGGCGGGCGGCCGATATTCAGATAGGCGCCCCAGAAGAACATCGACGGCGCGAGCTTGAGCATGACATTCGGCGCGCGGTCGGCGATCGGCTTCGACTGGATATCGATATTGATGGCAAAATCGTTCTCGCCCGCGATCACGGAACGCAGCCCGGTCGCCTGTTCGTTGATAACCCGCAGGATCATGCCGTCGAGATACGGCTTGCCGGGCTGCCAGTAGTTTTCGTTGCGAACGAGTTCGATGCGATCGTTGTCTTGCCAACTGACGAATTTGAACGGCCCGGTGCCGACCGGTGCGCGGTCGACATTACCGCCCTGGGCATTCCTGATCGAAGTCGGCGACACCATCAGGCCTGGCCGGTAGGACAACAGGGTTGGCCATGAATAATTGGGCCGGTTCAGCCGCATAACGACCTGATGACTTCCGGAGACCTCGACAGCATCGAGCGACTCCATATCAGCCTTCAGATTGGATCGGGGGTCTTTGTGGGATCGATCGAGGTTGAACTTGACCACCTCGGCATCGAATGCCGTACCGTCATGAAATTTGACGCCCTGGCGGAGATCGAGAACCAGCGTTTTCGGATCTTTCCATGTCCACGCTTGCGCCAATCCTGGCCTTGGATCGAGCGTGTCCGGGGCGATGTCGATCAGGGGATCGAACAGCGCCATCAAGGTGTTGAAGTCGGGAGCGTTGCGGCCGGTCATCGGATCGAGCGCCGCCGGATTGTAGGTCATCGAAACGCGCAACGTGCCGCCGCGCCTCGGCTTGTCCTGGGCCATCGCCATGCCAGGCAAAAGCAGCGCGGCGCCCATGCCCGCTGCCCCGTGGAGCAATGCGCGACGGTCAATGACCGCACGATCCGAGCGATCGTTATCCATGATTTCCTCCCGATGTATCTCCTGCTTCGTACAGTCGGCGCGGCGTTATAGCGTTCGCGCCGAATGCGGCAGGCTGATTTATCTTGGCGAGTAGATTACACGCGGGGGCATAAGTAAACGGGGCAAGGTCATATCGGCGCGCCGCCGGCGTCGCCGCCCTGATCCAAGAACCATGGGCGACGCGCCGGCCGGCCGCCCGGACGCGGCGGCTCGGGCGCAGGATCATCGTCCAGCGCGTGAAGCGCTTCGATGATGTCGTCAAATGCAACAGGCACCTGCGCCCCGGGCGGCTGACGCAAGCCGGGCATGGATACGACGCCGCAGGCGTCAGAAGCCCACGATGACAGAATGGCGCGCTTTTCAGGAACGGTGAGGTTGGGGTCGGCCAGGACGTCGCGCGGATGCGCGTAAGCGGCGGCCGGATGCAGCAAGGTCTGCCAATCAAAAATGGTATCGGGCGTATCGCATGAAACATTGCGGACGTTGTCCATCACATCCTCCTAAAGCTCCTTTCCGGTTGGACGGCCAGCGATGTAGGTGGGCGGTTCTGGCGTTTCAAGGGGCGCTTTACACACAAAAGATGCTCGGTCCGGAGGAAAAGGACACCAACTGTGCGTTCACGGCACGCTAAAAAATCTCCATACGGCTTAAACCGGATGGGTACGGGAACAGCATCGCCAACCGCGCATTGTGACAGCATGACCGATTTTCGTGATTACAAGAATCCGGTTGATGCGCCCGATCGGCATGAAGCGATCGGCATGAAGCGATCGAAAGACGCGAGCGGTATGCCCCCGCCCTGCTGGCGGTCGCCGCCTTGATCCTCGTCGTCGCAGGGATATTCTTTGCCCTCGTTCAGGCGTAACCGGACGCGACGCATGTCTCTTCCGGAGCTTGTCGGGTGGTTTGTTCGGGACGCCCGCTCCTCATGTCTTATTAACCACAAGCCGCTACGCTTAAAAAGGCAAGTTTCGCCTTTCAACATTCAGCAGTTCGGCGATGCAGGAAAAACGCACGGTACCGCGGCGCGACATTCAACGCGCCGCGAAGATCGAACTCCACGATGGGACGACGGTGGATTGCACGCTCGCCGACGTGTCGCAGACGGGCGCACGTATCACCGTTTCGGACGCATCAACGCTTCCAGAAGAGTTCACCTTGGTACTGCGCGACGATCTGCGCCGGCGCTGCCGCGCGATCCGGCGTGGCGACAATTCGCTCGGTGTGAAGTTTGTCGCCGAGTCAGCCGCTCTCGGCTGATCTCATCCCGCACGTTGTCACGATCCATAGCACTTGTTGGCACAAGCGTTTCTGCGCTACCCAGAATGGGGCATCTGCAGGCACGGCTCTGCCGCGGCAGGAGAATCGTATGACCGGCTACCATATTCAATGTCCGCCGAGCGCTCGAAACGGTATTGCGATTCCCTTTCCGGCCGCGAGCGTTTCCGGCGGCGCATCGCTCCAGCAAGCCTCGTGACCCCACGGCAGTTTCTCATCGGAACGCGGCGCGATGCGGCGCGGCTTGCGCTGATGGCCCTGATGTGGCCCGTGGCGTTCGCCTCTCCGTCTGGGGCGCAAACGCGGTCCGATTCGCAATCCAATTCATTCGATGGGTTGCGCCGCGAACTCTGGCCGCTCGCGCAAGCGCGAGGCATTTCGCGGGCGACTTTTGACAATGCTTTCCGCGGTCTCGCACCGGATCCGCGTGTCGCCGCGCTCACAAAACGCCGGCCGGAATACGGCAAGCCGTTCGGCGCTTATGTCGCCGCAATGGCGTCGCCCTCGCGCATTGCCGGCGGCGCGCGCAAGGCGGCGCAGTGGGCCCCCGCCTTCGCAAAAGTAGAAGACGTTTTTGGCGTGTCGCGCGGCGTCCTGCTTGGCATCTGGGGCATTGAAACCTCGTACGGTGAGGTCAAGGACCGCTGGGACGTCGTGCGCTCGCTTGCAACGCTTGTGCAGATCGACTATCGCGCCCCCTATTTCCGCAAGGAATTGCTGGCGGCGCTGCAAATCCTGCAGGACGGCCACATCGCGCGCGACAAGTTTCTCGGCTCCTGGGCCGGCGCGATGGGCCAGCCGCAATTCATGCCGTCAAATTTCTATGAATACGCGGTGGACTTCTCCGGCGACGGCAAGCGCGACATCTGGAACAACGTGCCGGATGTGCTTGGCTCGATCGGGAATTATCTGAAGAAGGAAGGCTGGACGCCCGGTTTGCCGTGGGGCTTCGAGGTCGTCGTACCGCAGGGCTTCGATACCATGCGCAGCCGCGGCACGTTTGCTGAGTGGAAGGCGCACGGCTTCGCTCGGGCTGACGGCGGTGCGTGGCCGCCAGCAGGCGATGCGATCCTGTTCTTTCCGAGCGGCGTAGCAGGGCCGGCGTTCCTGGTCACTCGCAACTTCAACGTCATCAAGCTCTACAACAATTCCGACGTCTATGCGTTGTCCGCCGGGCATCTTGGCGACCGCATTGCTGGTGGCGGCCGTTTCCACGCGCCGTGGCCCGCCATCGACCCTCAGCTTTCACGCGATCAACGTATCGCGCTGCAGAAAAGGCTCGCCGCGCTCGGCTATTCCGTGCGAGATTTTCAAGG
>Ga0164243_10015107_pt1 | contig 10701 bp, 6 predicted proteins | sample OricompcompostOP_FD_108781 | JGI IMG/M metagenome (GOLD analysis project Ga0164243, IMG submission 108781) | Organic Plus compost microbial communities from Emeryville, California, USA - Original compost - Organic plus compost (OP) | ecosystem: Engineered > Solid waste > Mixed feedstock >...
CGCGAGCTGATGCTGCTCGACGAGCCGTTCGGCGCGCTCGACGCGCTGACGCGGCAGACGATGCAGGAGTGGCTGCTCGACGTGTGGGCGGCCGACCGCAAGACGATCCTCTTCATCACCCACGACGTCGAGGAGGCCGTCTACCTCTCCGACCGCGTCTACGTGATGTCGGGCCGCCCCGGCCGCGTGCAGCTGTGCGTCGACATCGACCTGCCGCGCCCGCGCGGCTTCGAGGTCCACAGCTCGCCGCAGTTCGTGGCGCTCAAGCAGCGGCTGCTCGGGCCGCTGCACGAGGCCTCGCGCCGCCAGCTGGAGGAGGTCGTCGCCTGATGTCGGCCGTCCAGACCGCCGCGCCCGCGCGCGGCGAGACCGATCGCAGCGCGCCGCGGGCGCGTCTGCGCCGCGCGGCCGGCCACGTGCTGCCGCCGCTGCTGTTCGTCCTGTTCGTGCTGGTGCTGTGGCAGCTGCTGGTGAAGGCGTTCGGCGTCGAGGAGTCGACGCTGCCGGCGCCGACCGACGTCTTCGGCGCGATGTGGGAGAGCCGCACGCTGCTGCTCGACAACAGCTGGGTGACGATCAAGGAGATCCTGATCGGCTACCTGGCCGCGATCGCGCTCGGCGTCGGGCTCGCGGTGCTGATCTGCACCTCGCCGCTGGTCGAGCGCGCGATGTACCCGTGGCTGGTCGTCTCGCAGATGGTCCCGATCCCGGCGATCGCGCCGATCATCGTGATCTGGACCGGCTTCGACATCCGCCCGAAGGTGATCGTGATCGCGCTCGTCAGCTTCTTCCCGATCGCGGTCAACACGATCGACGGCCTCAAGTCGACCGAGCCGGAGCTGCTGAACCTGCTGAAGACGCTCGGCGCCGGCCGCTGGAAGCGCTTCCGGACGGCGCAGCTGCCGAGCGCGCTGCCGTTCCTCTTCTCGGGCCTGAAGGTCGGCGCCGCGCTGTCGGTGATCGGCGCGGTCTTCGCCGAGTGGGTCGGCGCCGACGCCGGCCTCGGCTACCTGATCCTGACGCTCAACAACCAGGTCGCGACCGCCGACATGTTCGCGACGATCATCGTGCTCGCCGCCATCGGCATCGCGCTGTTCGGGCTGGTCCGCCTGCTCGAGCGCGTCGCGCTGCCGTGGTACACCGCGGGCCGCAAGGAGGAGAAGGCTTGACTGGAGTGCCGCTGACCGTCGTCCGGGGCGCGTGGGTCCTCAGCATGGACCCGGCGCGCGAGCTGCTGCGCGACGGCGCCGTCGCGTTCGGCGCCGACGGCGCGATCGCCGCGGTCGGCCCGTGGGCCGAGCTGCGCGAGCGCCTCCCCGGCGCGGAGGTCGTCGGCGACGGCCACGGGATCGTCCTCCCGGGCTTCGTCAACTGCCACACCCACCTGACCGAGGGCCTGATCACCGGGATGGGGGAGACGGCCTCGCTGTGGGAGTGGTTCGACCGCGTCGTCGAGCCGGCCGGCCGCGTCACGACGCGCGAGGACGTGCGCCAGGGCACGCGCCTGAAGGGCGCCGAGATGCTGCTCAGCGGCATCACGACCGTCAACGACATGTCGTGCCACCGCAACGTCGGCTCGCTCGCCTCGCTCGGCGCCGCCGACGGGCTGGTCGAGATGGGGCTGCGCGGGATCGTCTCCTTCGGCGCCGAGAACCTCTACGACGGCGCGCCCGCCGAGGAGCTGTTCATCGCCGAGCACGAGGCGCTCGCCGACCGCCTCGCCGGCGAGCCGCGGGTCGGCTTCCGGCTCGGCATCGGCACGATCCTCGGCGTCAGCGACGCGCTGATGGCGCGCAGCGTCGCGGCCTGCGCCGAGCACGGCTGGGCGGTCCACACCCATCTCGCCGAGGTGCGCGAGGAGGTGACCGAGTCGCGCCACCTGCACGGCGGCCGCACGACGATCGAGCACGCCGCCCACGTCGGGCTGCTCGACCGCGAGGTGATCGCCGGCCACTGCATCTGGTGCGGCGAGCGCGACCTGTCGCTGCTGGCGGCCAAGGAGGTCGCGGTCGCCCACAACCCGGTCGCGAACATGATCCTCGCCTCCGGCGTCTGCCCGGTGCCGCGGCTGCGGCGCGAGGGGGTCCGGGTCGGGATCGGCACCGACGGCGCCGCCTCCAACGACAACCAGGACATGTTCGGCGCGGTCAAGGCGGCGGCGCTGCTGCAGAAGGTCCACCACCTGCGCGCCGACGCGATCACCGCCGCGGAGGTGGTGCGGATGGCGACGATCGACGGCGCGCGGGCGCTGCGGCTCGACGACAGGGTCGGCTCGCTGGAGGTCGGCAAGCGCGCCGACGTCGTGCTGCTCGACGGCAACACCCCCGAGCTGGCGGCGATCCACGACCCGTGGCAGCAGATCGTCTACTGCGCCACCTCCCGCTGCGTCAGCCACGTCTGGGTCGACGGCGAGCCGCGCGTCGCCGACGGCCGGCTGACCGGCTGCGACCTGCGCGAGATCGTCGTCGCGGCGCGCGCGCAGGCGGTCGACCTGGCGCAGCGCGCCGACCTCTCCGGCGAATCGGTGCTGGCGGGGGGCGAGGGGAGAGCGTTCGCCCCCTCCGCGCACGCGCGCGTGGAGACTGACGCGGCCGGCGCCGCGCTCGTCGGCTGACCCCGCGTCCGGGGCGCCTGGCCGGACGTCCGTCCAGGCGCCCCGCTCCCTCGCTCCCGGCAGGGTCCCACCTCGATGCTGCGCATTGAACGGCGATGGTACGATCGGTGTCGAAATTGGGACAACTGTGTCTCATTTAGAGGACTGTCGCAACGCTGGGAGACGTCTTGGACGCCGAGAAGGAACCTTCAGGAAGAGCGGGGAAGCCGGACTCCGGCCGCGGGATCACGAGCCTCGTGATCGGCGGCGTCGGGCTGCTCACGGTCGTCTGCGCGGTGCTGATCGCGCTCGTGATCGTCGGCAACGCCGACGACGGCAGCCACGAGATCGAGGGCGCGAAGGGCACCGTCAAGCTGACGAAGGCCGAGGCCCGCGGACGTGAGCTGTTCGGCGAGACCTGCGCCAACTGCCACACGCTCAGAGCGGCCAACGCCTCCGGCCAGATCGGCCCCAACCTCGATCAGCTCAAGCCCGACGCCGCGCTCGTCAGAAACGCCGTCGAGTACGGCCGCTCCAACGGCCGCGGCGAGATGCCGGGCGGCCTCTACTCCGGCCGCGAGCTGGAGGACGTCGCCGCCTTCGTCGCCGCCGCGACGAACGTCCGCATCACGCCGGCGCCGGCGTTCGGCGAGAAGGAGCTGAACGCGGAGCCGAAGGAGAACTGGATCACCAACGGCGGCACGATCAGAAACGACCGCTACTCGCCGCTGACCGAGATCGACTCCTCCAACGTCTCGCAGCTGAGAGGCGTCTGGAGAACGAGCCTCGGCGGCTCGGGCACGGCCGCGAAGTACTCGCAGGAGGGCCAGCCGATCGTCTACGAGGGGATCATGTACGTCCCCACCGGCGCCGACGACGTCTTCGCCCTCGACGTCGAGAGCGGCAAGATCCTGTGGAGATACGAGGCGAGACTGCAGGACGAGATCTCGACCGCCTGCTGCGGCTGGAACAACCGCGGCGTCGCGATCGGCGAGGGCAAGGTCTACGTCGCCCGCCTCGACGCGAGACTGGTCGCGCTCGACATGAGAACCGGCAGAGTCGTCTGGGACACGCGCGTCGGCGACCCGGAGGAGGGCCGCACGATGACGGCCGCGCCGCTCTACTACGACGGCAAGGTCTTCACCGGCGTCGCCGGCGGCGAGTTCGGCGTCCGCGGCCACCTCAGCGCGTTCGACGCCAGAACCGGAAGACAGGTCTGGCGCTTCTACACGATCCCCGGCCCCGGCGAGGTCGGCCACGACACCTGGCCGCAGGACAACGACGCCTGGAAGTACGGCGGCGCGCCGGTCTGGCAGACGCCGTCGGTCGACCCCGAGCTGGGCCTGATCTACTTCTCGACCGGCAACGCCTCGCCCGACCTGAACGGCAGCGAGCGCCCCGGCGACAACCTCTTCGCCGCCTCGATCGTCGCGCTCGACGTCGACAGCGGGAAGTACGAGTGGCACTTCCAGCAGGTCAGACACGACATCTGGGACTACGACGCGCCGTCGCCGACCGTGCTGTTCGACTCGACCGTCGACGGCAGAGCGGTGAAGGGCATCGCCCAGCCGAGCAAGACCGGCTTCCTCTACGTGCTCGACCGCGCGAACGGCAGACCGATCTGGCCGATCGAGGAGCGCGCCGTCCCGCAGAACAGATTCCAGGCGACGGCGAAGACCCAGCCGTTCCCGACGCTGGAGCCGTTCAGCGCGCAGGAGGTCAGCGACGCCGACATGGCGAGACTGCGCGAGATCGCCAAGAGCACGACCGAGGACGGCAGCGTCCCGGAGATCGTCCAGGGCAGGCTGTTCACGCCGTACACGAGAACGCTGACCGCGGTCGCGCCGAGCGCCGCCGGCGGCGCCAACTGGCCGCCGAGCTCGTTCAACGACAAGACGAAGATGATGTACATCTGCTCGCAGTCGGGCGCGATGGCGCTGTCGACGCACGAGGTCGCCCGCCCGGCGCCCGGCCAGCAGTTCATCGGCTCGATGCTGGTCCCGACCGGCTTCAACAACACCGGCCACGTGACCGCGTACGACATGCAGAGGGGCAGAATCGCCTGGAGAGTCGACTTCCCCGACGAGTCCTGCTACTCGGGCACGGTCACGACCGCCGGCAACCTCGTCTTCGTCGGCCGCAACAGCGGCGAGCTGGAGGCCTACGACGCCACCGACGGCAGAAGGCTGTGGAGCTTCCAGACCGGCGCCGGCGCCAACTCGACGGTCACCGTCTTCGAGCACAGAGGCCACGAGTACGTCGCCTTCCTCGCCGGCGGCAACGCGCTGGCGGCGTCGCCGCGCGGCGACGGCGTCTGGCTGTTCGGCCTCGACGGCACGCTGGAGGAGGCCGAGGCGGCCGGCAGCGGCACCGGCATCACCCACGCCGGCGAGGTCGGCGCGGAGGAGGGCAGAGGCGCCGAGACCGAGGAGCCGGGCAACCCGGCCGCGGGCAGAACGGTCTTCACCGACAACTGCTCGACCTGCCACGGCATCGCGGGCAGAGGCGGCAACGGCGGCCCCGACCTGACGAAGATCCCCGGCGCGAGAGACCTCGGCAAGGTCATCGACCAGGTCGCCAACGGCGGCTCGGGGATGCCGGCCTTCGGCGGCACGCTGCAGAACAGAGAGATCGCCGACGTCTCCGCCTACGTGGTCGAGGTGATCGCCGGCGGCGGCGACGACGACTGATCCGCCGGCACGGGCGGCGCCCCCTCCGACGGGGGCGCCGCCCTTGCATCCGTCGACCATCGATGCGAACATGCGTTCGTGTCGATGGTCGTCTGCGTTCTGATCCCCCGCTTCCAGCTCGCCGTCGCGGTCGGCGACCGCGAGGAGCTGCTCGGCGCGCCGGCCGCGCTCGCGCCCGAGCCCGGCCGCGACGCCCGCATCGGCGAGGTCTCGCTCGCCGCCGAGGCGTTCGGCGTGCGCGCCGGGATGCCGCTGGGGGAGGCGCTCGCGCGCTGCCCGGCGCTGGCGCTGGTGCCGCCCGACCCGGCCGGCGTCGCCGACGCCTGGGAGCGGCTGCTGACGCGGCTGGAGTCGATCGGCGCCGCCGTCGAGCCGGAGCGGCCGGGGCTTGCCTGCTTCGCCGCGCAGGGCCTCGTGCGGCTGCACGGCGGCACGCTCGAGCGGGTGCTGGCGGCGGCGCGCGCCGCGCTGCGCCACCCGGCGCGGATCGGCGCCGGCCCGTCGCGCTTCTGCGCGCTGGCGGCGGCGACGCGCGCGCGGGCGCGCAGACCGCAGGTCGTGCTCGGCGACGAGCGGGCCGCGCGCGACTACCTCGCGCCGCTGCCGGTCGCGCTGCTGCGCGGCCGCGACGAGACGGCGGCGCTGCCGGAGGCGCTCGCGCGACTGGGGATCGAGCGGCTCGGCGAGCTGGCGGCGCTGCCGCGCGCCGAGGTCGCCGACCGCTTCGGCGCCGCCGGGCTGCTCGCGTGGGAGCTGGCGCAGGGGCGCGACGGGAGGCCGCGCCCGCGGGAGGCGCCGGAGCGGCTGGAGGAGGAGCTGGAGCTGCCGGAGGCGCTCTCGGGCGTCCAGCTCGACCGCGCGCTCGGCCTGCTCGTCGACCGTCTGCTGGCGCGGCGGGAGCGGCGCGGCCGGACGCTGCGGGCGGTCGTGCTGGCCGCGACGCTGGTCGAGGGCGGCACCTGGCGCGAGCAGGTCCCGTTCCGGGAGGCGCTGTCGGACCCGACGCGGATGCGGCTCGCGCTGACGCCGCGGCTGGCGCAGCTGCCGGCGCCGGCCGAGCGGCTGCGGCTGGCGGCCGTCCGCTTCGGCCCGGCCGCCAGCGACCAGCGCTCGCTGCTCGACGAGGCGGCGAGCGCGCGCCGCGCGCGGCTGCGCGAGGGCGTGCGCCAGGCGCGCGCCGCCGCCGGGCCGGACGCCGCGCTGCGCGTCCTCGCCGTCGACCCCGACTCGCGCGTGCCCGAGCGGCGCGCCGTGCTGACCCCGTTCGAGTGAGCGCGCCGGCCTCCGATCGCAGCCGCGCCGCCGCCGCGCCGGCCCGCCGCCACCGGCTCGCGGCGCCGCGGCCGGCGCGCGTCCGCGCTGCCGAGCGCGACGGGCGGCCGCTGGCGGTCGACGGCCGCGCGGTCGACGCCGTGCGCGAGTCGTGGCTGGTCGAGGACCGCTGGTGGAGCGAGCGGCCGCTGCGCCGCCGCTACTGGGAGGTCGTCACCACCTGCGGCCGCAACGTCGTCGTCTTCCACGACCTCCGCGAAGGCGGCTGGTTCCGCCAGCGGTGAGCGCGTGCAGCCCCGCTCAGCGTCTGCGCACGACCCGCACGACCGAGCCGTCGGCGGCGCGCCAGACCATCTTCGGCGGGAGCGCGTCCTCCGGCTGGCGCGCGACCTGGTAGGAGATCACGTTGTCCTGCACCGGGACGGTCAGCCGCAGCGCCGACTCGTAGACCTGCGCCGGCGCGAAGCGGCCGCGGTCGGCGCGTCTGGGATAGGTCACCTCCGCCGTCGCGACGCCGTCGGGCAGCACGCCGAGCACGCGGGCGCGATCGGGGTCGTACAGCTGGCGCGGGTCGGTGGCGAACGCGGCGGTGGTCAGCAGCCCCCGCCGCTCCAGCTCGCCGAGGTCGGCCGAGATGCCGCCGAGCCCGAGGTTGTTGCCGTTCGTCCGCTCGTAGAGGAAGACGCGCTCTCTCGGCTCGACCGCGCGGCGCGGCCGCTCCGCGCGCCGCTCGCGCGCCTCGGCCCGCAGCGCGAGCGTGCGGATGCGGCGGCTCTCGGGCGCCAGCAGCCGCAGCAGGCGGCGGTGGCGCCAGCGCAGGCAGGCCGCCGACGCCGGCTCGACCCGGCGCCGGTCCTGGGCCGCGACGAGGTACAGCTCGGTCCCGTCGGCCGCCCGTCCCATCCGGATCCAGCCGCCGTAGACGCCCTTGCCCTCGATGTAGCGCAGCAGCGGCGTGTCGAGCGGGACGGCGTCCTCGGCGATCGCGGGCCGGCGCAGCAGCGCCAGCCGCGACCGCAGCTGCTCGCTCGGCGGTCCGTCGACGAACGACGGCGCGGCGTCGTAGCGCAGGCGGCAGGCGCGCCGCTCGCGCATCTGCTCGGTCGCCACGCGGACCATCCCGGCGGCGTACTGCAGGTCCTCCTGCGCCGCGAGGTCGCCGATCGAGACGGCCGCGTGTGCGCGTGGCGCGGCCGCTGCGGCTGCGGCGGGCGCGGCGAGGGGCGCGGCGGCTGCGGCGGGGGAGGAGGCGGCGAGGGGCGCGCCGGCGAGCGCGCAGAGCGCGAGCACGGCGGTCGAGGCGGTTCGGCGCATGCGCGCACCGTACGCCAGCCGATGGCGCCGCTGCGTCGGCTGACCAGGTTTCGCTGTTCCGGCGCCGACCGCTCCCCGCAGTCGATCCGCCCCGCATGCGAACATGTGTTCGTGCCCTACGTCGAGCTCCACGCCCACTCCGCCTTCTCGTTCCTCGACGGCGCCTCGCTGCCGGACGAGCTGGTGGCCGCCGCGCTGGAGCAGGGCCACGGGGCGCTCGCGCTGACCGACCACGACAACGTCTGCGGGGCGATGGAGTTCGCCCGCTCCGCGCAGGCGCTCGGTCTGCGGCCGATCCACGGCGCCGAGCTGACGCTCGAGGACGGCCGCCACATCACGCTGCTCGTCGAGGACGAGCGCGGGTGGCGCAGCCTCTGCCGGCTCCTCACGCACGCCCACGCGCACACGCGCGGGGACGTGCCGCCCGTGCGCACACACGGGCGGGAGCCGGGAGACCTCTCGCGCGCAGAGGGGAGCGCGAGGAGGGGGCGCGCATCGGGGGAGCCGGAGGCGGGGGCGCCCGCCTCCGGCGCGCGCCCGTCGGCCCCCGACCCCGCGGCGCCGGCCGCCTCGGCCGCCCTCGCCGCCGACCCCGCCGCGCCGTCGGCCGCCCGCCGGCCCGGCTCGGCCCGCCCGGCCCGGCGCGAGGATCCGCTCGCCGCCGCCGCGCTGCCCGGCCCCCGCACCGGCTCGGCCCCGCGCGGCCGCACCCGCCAGGCGGCCCAGCCGTTCGTCACGCTGGCGCAGGTCGCCGACCACGCCGAGGGGCTGGTCTGCCTCAGCGGCTGCGCGCGCCACGGCGTCCACGACCTCGCCGGGCTGCGCTTCCTGCGCGACGCCTTCGGCCGCGGCAACCTCTACGTCGAGCTGCAGCGGCCCTACCTGCGCGACGACCGCGCCCGCAACCGCCGCCTCGCCGCGCTCGCGCGCGAGCTGGAGCTGCGCTGCGTGGCGACCGGCGACGTCCACGCCCACGCGCGCTCGCGCGGGCCGCTGCAGGACGCGCTCGTGGCGATCCGCCTGCACACGACGCTCGACGCCTCCGAGCCCGGCCGCCGCGGCAACTTCAGCCACGTGCTCGCCTCGCCGCAGGCGATGGCGGCGCGCTTCGCCGCCGACCATCCCGACGCCGTCGCCGAGACGGCGCGGCTGGCCGACCGGCTGCGCTTCGACCTCACGCAGGGGCTCGGCTACCGCTATCCGGGCGCCGAGGACGAGACGGCCAACCGCAGGCTGGCCGAGCTGTGCGGCGAGCGGCTCGCCGAGCGCTACGCCGGCGCGCCCCACCATGCGGAGGCGCGGGCGCGGCTGGAGCAGGAGCTGCGGATCATCGACAAGCTCGGCCTCGCCGGCTTCTTCCTGCTCCACCGCGAGATGCTGGAGCTGGCGCGCGAGGTCGCCGTCGAGGTGCGCGGCCCCGACACCGCCCGCGCGCTGCTGCCGCCGGGTCGCGGGCGCGGCTCCTCGGTCTCCTCGATCGTCTGCTACCTGACCGGCCTCTCGCACGTCGACCCGGTCGCCAACGACCTCTTCATCGGCCGCTTCCTCAACGAGGAGCTGACGGCGCTGCCGGACATCGACCTCGACTTCCCGCGCGACGTGCGCGCGGCGCTGATCCCGCGCATCCACCAGGTCTTCGGCGCCGACCGCTCGGCGCTCGTCGCCGCCTTCCCGACCTATCGCGCGCGCGGCGCGATCCGCGAGCTGGGCAAGGCGCTCGGGCTGCCGCCCGGGGAGATCGAGCGGGTCGCGCGCGGCTCGGAGGGATGGTCGGCGCGCGACGTCGCCAGAGACGTCGCGGCGGCGCTGGGGGAGCGGCGGCTCGGCAGCGGCCGCTGGGCGTGGCTGGCGCGCCTCGCCGAGCAGGCGCACGGGTTGCCGCGCCACCTCTCCCAGCACTCGGGCGGGATGGTCGTCGCGACCCGTCCGCTGGACGAGTGCTGCCCGATCGTGCCGGCGGCGATGGAGGGCCGCCAGATGGTGCAGTGGGACAAGGACTCCTGCGCCGACGCCGGCTTCCTCAAGATCGACCTGCTGGGGCTGGGGATGCTGTCGGCGGTCGAGCGGGCGGTCGAGGCGATCGCGCAGACGCGCGGCGAGCGGATCGACCTGTCGCGGATCGACTACGACGACCGGCCGACCTACGAGGCGATCCAGAGCGGCGAGACGACCGGCGTCTTCCAGATCGAGAGCCGCGCGCAGATGGCGTCGCTGCTGCGCACGCGGCCGTCGAACCTGAAGGAGCTGACGATCCAGGTCGCGATCGTGCGGCCGGGGCCGATCCAGGGCGGCGCGGTCAACCCCTACATCGAGCGCCGCCAGCGCCAGCGGCTCGACCCCGACTTCGAGATCCCCTACGAGCATCCATCGCTGGTCGGGCCGCTGAGAGAGACGCTCGGGACGATCATCTTCCAGGACCAGGTGATCGAGGTCGCGATGGCGTTCGCCGGCTTCAGCCCCGGCGAGGCGGAGGGACTGCGGCGGGCGATGAGCCGCAAGCGCTCGGAGGCGGCGATCGAGGCCCACCACCGCAGGTTCGTCGAGGGCGCGATCGCCCGCCACGGCGTCACGCCCGAGCTGGCCGAGCGCGTCTTCCAGATGGTCCGCGGCTTCTCCGGCTTCGGCTTCCCGAAGGCCCACGGGGCGGCGTTCGGCCTGCTCGCGTACCAGTCGACGTGGCTGCGCGTCCACTACCCGCAGGAGTTCCTGTGCGCGCTGCTGAACGAGCAGCCGATGGGCTTCTACCCGCCCGACGCGCTCGTCCACGAGGCGCAGCGGCGCGGGATCGAGGTGCTGCCGCCGGAGGTCAACGCGAGCGAGGTCGAGTGCACG
>Ga0164243_10015109_pt1 | contig 10699 bp, 8 predicted proteins | sample OricompcompostOP_FD_108781 | JGI IMG/M metagenome (GOLD analysis project Ga0164243, IMG submission 108781) | Organic Plus compost microbial communities from Emeryville, California, USA - Original compost - Organic plus compost (OP) | ecosystem: Engineered > Solid waste > Mixed feedstock >...
GCCGGTGAACACCGCGTTGGCGAACCCGTAGCGGCTCGCGTCGATCACGGAGAACGCCTCCTCGTCGGAGTCGATCACCTCGAGCGGCAGCACGCCGACGAGGAGGCGGCCGAGGCGAAGCGCATGCTCGTCGATCACCCGCGGCCGATGCACATCGAGCGCCCCGCGGGCGGGCGGCTCCCCCAGAGCGAGGCGCTGCTCGCGCGTCTGTACGCCGGGGACCGGGTGGCGAAGGAGAAGAAGCCGCCCGTGTTCGATCACCTGCGCTCGGCCGGGCCGTGGATGGTGTCGATCGACGACCAGCCGCTCGCGGTGCTCGATGGCATGAGCCAGACCGCGACCGTCGTCGGCGGCTTCGCCGAGGATCAGGTCGTGCGGGCGTTCACCGAGGGCGAGTTCGCCGACACGCTCGTCGCCAACGACGACACCGCGCTCGGCGAGACCTGGGCGGCCGCCGAGTACGCGTCGACGCTCCGCCAGCTCGTGCCGGGGCTGCCCCACGTCACGTTCGTGGCGTCCGGCGCCGAGGCGAACGAGAAGGCGATGGCGCTGTGCCGGATCAACTGCCCGCGCAAGGACGCGACCAAGGTCCTGGCCTTCGAGGGCAGCTTCCACGGTCGCACGCTGCTCGCGGTGCACGCGACGCACTCGCCGAGCAAGCGCACGCCGTTCGAGATCGAGGGCTACGAGACCGAGTTCGCGCCGTTCCCGGTGTGGAACACGCCCGGCGAGGAGCCCGCCGCCCCGAGCGGGTTCTACGCCGCGTGCGCGACCGGCCACATCGACGAGCTGCGCGAGCGGTTCGGCGACGCCAAGGACGATCCGCTGCTCGCCGCCGAGGTCGCGTCGCTCGCGTTCGTCCACCAGCAGCTCGCGACCGGTGCCTACACCTGCGTGATCGTCGAGCCGATGCAGTCCGAGGGCGGCGACCGCTACGCGACCGAGCGGTTCTTCCGCGGGTTGCGCCTCCTGACCCGGCACCACCAGACGTTCCTCGTGTTCGACGAGGTGCAGACCGGGTTCGGCCTCGGCGGCCCGTTCGCGTGGCACTCCAAGTTCCGCCTGCTCAACTCGCGCGGGCAGCCCGACTACCCGGACGCGGTCACGTTCGCGAAGCGCGCGCAGGTCGGCGTCGTGATGTCGCGGTTCGCGGATCCCGAGCCGACGAGCGCGCACAACGCGTCGCTGATCCGCGGGCGCATCCACGCCGACATGGTCTCGACGAGCCACAACGCCGAGCGCATCGAGAAGCTCGTGCAACCGCGGCTCGCGCAGATCGCGCGCGCGTATCCGCACCTCGTGCAGCACCCGCGCGCGACGGGCTACGCGTTCGCGTTCGATCTCCCGACGCCTGGCCACCTCGATGCGTTCATCGGGCAGCGGTTCTGGCGCGGTGGTGTGGTGTTCGCCGCGGGCACGCGCACGGCGCGCTACCGGCTGTCCGACAGCTTCCTCGCGCGCGAGATCGACATGCTGTTCGAGACGATCCGGCGCTCGCTGTCGTGGCTCGACGCGCACGAGGGCAAGAAGGCGCCCGCGTGGGAGGATCCGGCGCCCGCGGCGGCGAAGGTGGCCCCGGCGCCCGCGGAGGTCGAGTACCGCGTGGTCTCGCACGCCGAGGCGATGAGCTACCTGCCGGCGATCCTCGACATCGAGTACCAGGTGTACGAGCCGGCGCGGCGCACGCCGCCCGCCGAGATCCGCGCCGCGATCGAGGATCCCGAGGGCGTCCTGATCATCGCCGACGCGCCCGGACCCTCGGGTGGAGCGCGTCAGCTCGTCGCGTTCGCGATCGGCGCCCCGCTGGAGCACAGCAAGGACGTCGAGGGCCCGGACGACGATCCGATGCTCGGCAAGCACAACACGATGTACTCGGTGTCGATCACCGTCGCGCCGAGCTACCAGTCGCACGGCATCGGCCGCCGCCTCAAGGAGATGCAGCTGCGCTACGCGGCGGAGCTGAAGCGGCCCGACGGGTCGCCGCGCTACCGCTACGTCACCGGCCGCAACCGCGTCGGCCGCACCGCGCAGATGACGCACCTGAACCGCGTGTTCGGGGCGCACGTCGTGTCGGTGCTCACCGGCCAGTACGAGGATCCGGAAGGGCAGGCGATCTACTACCGCATCCCGCTCGGCAGCCTCGCGCCGGATCCGGTGGTCAAGCACGAGGTCCTGCGCCGCCGCGCGGCCGCGCGCCCCGTCGACGAGGCCGAGATCTCGGTCGACCTCGCGTCCGGGCTGACGAAGCCGTTCGCCGACGGCCCGGCGTCGCTGCGCGAGCTCGAGGAGCGCGGCCTGCTGTACGGGCCGGCCGTCAACAAGCTCACGCTCATGAACTACGTGACGCCGGCGGTCGTGCGCGCGTTCGAGTGGATCAGCGCGCTCGTCCCCGAGCTGCCGCACATGTACCTGACGTCGTCGCGCGACGAGGTGACGGACAAGGCGCTGCGCCTCCTCCGGATCTCGCGCAAGACCGGGCAGGTCGCGATCGGCCTCGCCGGCGGCTACTACGGGCACACCACGGCGGCGTGCCGCTCGCTGTCGGATCCGGACGTCCACCAGGGCGGCCCCGGCCACTTCGCGTGGCCGCGCGTGCCGCACCCGGCGACCGTCGGTACCGAGGCCACGATCGCCGCGCTGCGCGACGCCGTTGCGGCCGCCGGTGGTCCTGCCGGCGTGCTCGGCTTCGTCTACGAGATCGTGCAGGAGCGCACGGGCGCCGTGTTGCCGCCGGACTTCCTCGCCGCGCTCGGCGAGCTGCGCCGCGAGCTCGACCTGCCGCTGGTCGCCGTCGAGACGACGACGCACACGTATCGCAGCGGCAAGGGCCCGTTCCTGTCGACGGCGGTCGGCCTCGTGCCCGACGTCCTCGCCTGGTGGGGCGGTGGCCAGACCGGCTACCTGCACACCTCGGCGCGCTGGTTCGTGGGGACGCCGATGGCGCTCGTCTCGACCTGGGATGGCGACGAGCTGTCGATGATCCGCCAGCACCACTACCTTCGCGCGGCGCGTCACCTCGACATCGCGAAGGCGTCGACGGCGCTCGACCGGGCGCTCGAGCAGGTCATCGGAGGCGTGCCGGGGCTCACGGTCAGCGGGCTCGGCGCGTACCGCGTGATCTCGGCGGGCGCGAGCGCGCCGGCGATCGCGCGGGCGCTCGAGGAGCGGGGCGTGCTCGTCCGCACGTTCCGCGGCGGACGACTCGGCATCATCCCGGCGCTCGATCAGCTCGACGCCGCCGCGACAGCACTCGCCAGCGCGCGAGACGCGTTCAAGATATCGACACGAGGACACTGAGGAGCCCACGCGATGAGGACGCTCGAGCTACCGGCAGACAAACCACCACGGGAATGGGGTCGGATCCACGGCGAGAGCTTCCGAGGCGAAGTCAGAGCGCTCGCGCAGATCCGGATCTACTTGTGCACCAAGGTCGGCGGCTTCCAGTCGTCGGCCCAGGTGCTCGACGCGGCGCGCGCGCACCTGCCGGTGCTCGAGCGCTACGACGCGGCCCTGCACGCCGAGCTCCTCGGGATCGCCGAGGGCGCGGCGGTGTCTCCCGAGGAGATCGTGGTCGCGAACCACTACACGGACCTGCGCGATCTCGATCCCGATCCCGCGAACTGGCGCCCCGCGCCGACGCGCGATGATCCAGCGATGGCGCACGCGGGGCGCGGGGCCGAGGGCCTCGGCGGCGACGGCTGTAGCATCCTGTGGTCGGAGACGTCGACCGGGCGCATCCTCGGGCAGACGTGGGACATGCACGCGACGGCGATCCCGTACGTGATGGTCCTGCGCGTGCCCGAGCGCGACGGGCGGCCCGGGGCGACGCTGCTCTCGGTCACCGGCTGCCTCGGCATGGCCGGGATGAACACGGCGCGGGTCGCGATCGCGATCAACAACCTGTTCTCGACGGACGCGACCCTCGGCGTGGTGTGGCCGGCGATGGTGCGGCGCGCGCTCCTGGAGCCCGACGCGGCGCGGGCACGCGACGTCATCGCGACGAGCCCGATCGGATCGGGGCACCACTACTTCGTCGCCGATCGCGCGAGCGCGTACGCGATCGAGGCCTCGGGCACGCGCCGCAAGCAGGTGTTCGAGGGCGGGCGCGTGTACTGCCACACGAACCACTGCATCGACCAGGACATCGCGGCGCGGTCGAAGGTCCCGGCGACGAGCACGACGTTCGACCGCATGACGTGGCTCGAGCGCGATCTCGAGCGCGCGCCCCTCCACGATCTCGACGACGCGTGGCGCCGGCTCGGGTCCGACGACGGCTGGCCGCGCAGCATCTGCACCAACATGGCGACGCCGGAGTCCCCGCATGGTGCGGCGACCTGTGGCGCGATCGCCATGAACCTCGACACCGGCGAGCTGTGGGCCCAGCAGGGCTTCATCCACAACGTCGCGGCGGAGCGCTGGCGCCTGTGAGCGCCGGCGATCCGAGCCCTCCGATCCAGGCCCTCACCGCAGGGAGTTTATGAACAACTACCCATTCTTTTTCACGTGGACCGCGCAGAACGCGGCCCGACCTTTCGAGCTCACGGGCGGGGAGGGGGCGTGGTTCACGACCACGGGCGGGGAGCGGTGGCTCGATCTGGGCTCGCTGAGCTACCAGATCAACGCCGGGCACGGGAACCGGCGCATCGTCGAGGCGATCAAGCGCCAGGCCGAGCAGCTGTGCGTCGCCGGGCCCAACGCGGTGTTCCCCGCGAAGATCGAGCTCGCCGAGCGCCTGCTCGCGCTCGCCGGACCGGGGTTCTCGAAGGTGTTCTTCACGCTCGGCGGCTCCGAGGCGAACGAGAACGCGCTCAAGATCGCGCGCCTGGTCACGGGGCGGCTCAAGAACGTCGCGCGCTACCGCAGCTATCACGGCGCGACGATGGGCGCGCTCTCGCTCACCGGCGACTGGCGGCGGCCCGTCGTCGAGCCCGGGATCCCGGGCGTCGTGCACGTCCAGGACTGCTACTGCGATCGCTGCCCGTTCGGGCACACGCCGCACAGCTGCCGGCGCGAGTGCGCCACGAACATCGGCGAGACGATGCGGCTCGAGGGCGCGGGCTCGGTCGGGGCCGTGTTCCTGGAGCCGGCGGCCGGATCCAACGGCGTGCTCGTGCCGCCGCCGGACTACTGGCCGATCGTGCGCAAGGCGTGCGACGAGCAGGGCGCGTTGCTCGTCGCCGACGAGGTGCTCACGGGGTTCGGCCGCACCGGCAAGCCGCTCGCGCACCAGCACTGGGGCGTGACCCCCGACCTGATCACGGTCGCGAAGGGGCTCGCGTCGGGGTACGCCACGATCGGCGCGGTGATCGTGCACGAGCGCGTGGCGCGCCACTTCGACGAGCGCGTGCTCGCGTGCGGGCTCACGTACTACGCGCACCCGGTGTCGTGCGCGGCCGCGGTCGAGACGCTCAAGATCTACGAGGAGGACGGCCTGTACGAGAACTCCGCGCGCCTGGGGCCGGTGCTCTTGCGCGAGCTCGAGGCGATCTCTGAGCGGCTCGCGCCGAGGTCGTTCGTGCGCGGTCTCGGCCTGCTCGCGGCGCTCGAGATCGAGGCCACGACCGAGCAGTGGCAGCGCCTCGGCGCCGAGCTCGCGGCGCGCCGGATCTCGCTCCACGTCGACGGCAAGCGCGGGACCGCGATCTTCTCGCCGCCCCTGTGCATCTCCGAGGAGGAGCTCGTGACCGGCGTGCGGTCGTTCGGCGAGGCCGCCGTGACCGCGTTCGGGCCGGTGGGAGGTACGCGATGATCGGGCGGCACAAGCACAAGGTCGTGCCGTCGGTCGCCGCGGCGCTCGATCAGCTCCGCGACGGCATGACGATCCTGGTAGGTGGGTTCGGCCTGTCGGGCAACCCCGAGGCGCTGATCCGCGGCGTCGTGGAGCGCGGCGTGCGCGACCTGACGCTCGTGTCCAACAACGCCGGGAACATGGGCAAGGGCCTCGCGCAGTGGCTCCGCGCCGGGATCGTCAAGAAGGTCATCTGCAGCTACATTGGCGGCAACGAGGACCTCCACACCCGGATGGCGTCCGGCGAGGTGCAGGTCGAGATCACGCCGCAAGGCACGCTCGCGGAGCGCATGCGCGCGGCCGGCGCGGGGATCCCCGCGTTCTACACGCCGACCGGCGTCGGGACCGTCGTCGAGGAGGGCAAGGAGACGCGCGAGATCGACGGCCGCCGCTACATCCTCGAGCGGGCGCTTCCCGGCGACGTCGCGCTCGTGCGCGCGCACACGTCGGATCGGTTCGGCAACCTGCGGTTCTGGCGCACGGCGCGCAACTTCAACGCCGTCGCCGCGACCGCCGCGAAGCTCACGATCGCGGAGTGCGATCACCTCGTCGACAACGGGGCGATCGATCCTGACGACGTCCACCTCCCGGGCATCTTCGTCCATCGCATCGTCCACGTGCCCGAGCACGAGAACGCGTTCGAGTTCCGCACCGTTCGCAAGAGGTCCTGAGCCATGCCGTACTCGACCGAAGACATGGCGCGTCGCGCGGCGCGCGAGATCCCCGAGGGAGCGATCGTCAACCTCGGCATCGGCCTGCCGACGCAGGTCGCCGACTACCTGCCGGAGGGCCACGCCTGGCTCCACTCCGAGAACGGGCTTCTCGGCACCGGCCCGTTCCCGTTCGAGGGCGACGAGGATCCGAACCTCATCAACGCCGGCAAGCAGACCGTCACCGTGCTGCCCGGCGGCTCGACGTTCGACTCCGCGTTCTCGTTCGCGATGATCCGCGGCGGTCACGTCGACCTCGCGATCCTCGGCGCGATGCAGGTGTCGGCGGCGGGCGACCTCGCCAACTGGGCCGTGCCCGGCGGCAAGGTCATGGGCATCGGCGGCGCCATGGACCTCGCGTCCGGCTGCCGCCGCATCATCGCGATGATGCAGCACACGACCAAGAAGGGCGAGCACAAGCTCGTCGCACGCTGCACGTACCCGCTCACCGCGCCGCGCGTCGTCTCGCTCGTCATCACCGAGCTCGGCGTGTTCGAGCCCACCGGCACCGGCTTCCGCATCGTCGAGCTCGCGCCGGGCGTCACCCGCGAGGCCGCCGAGACAGCGACGGGCGCAGGGACGCTTTCAAGTTAGGCAAGTTACCCTCCGGAAGCTCGCGGAATCACAGGGCGCGTCGGGACGCTTTCAAGTTACGCGCTCCGCCGGCGCCCCCACCACTCCAGGTGGATCTGGTCGGACACGATCTCGATCACCCGCTGCTCCAGGTCCGTCACCTCGCGACGCGAGATCAGGTGGACGGCCTGGGCGCTGATGCCGAGCGCAGCGGCGAGCTCCGTCTTCGTGAGCCCAGTGGCGAGCCCGGTCTGCACGACCGCGTTTCGCGCCGACCGGATCACCGGTAACCGGCGGCGCGAGCAGATCATCGGCACGCCGACGTTCGTGATGTTCGCGACGCGATCGATGATCTCGCGAGGATCCGGGCGGATGTGCGCATACCGCGCGGCGACGAGTGGCGTCATCGTCTGGTCGCCGTCCGCGGTCGGCGTGCCCAGCGCGATGTCGCCGCGGCGGCGCGCCTGTCGTCGGAGCTCGTCGAGGTTCGACTCGCTCCGGTCTTCGGGGTGGAGGTCGACCCACTCGTCGAACTGCCCGCGATCCTGGAAGCCCGCGCGGCGCAGCCCTTCGTCGACGTGGAGCCAGCTCGGCGCCCGTACGAGTCCGAGGTATGCCCGATGCGAGGTCCAGGTGCTGTCCCGCGCCCGCGGTACCACGCCCGCGCGAACCGGGTTGTTGTGAATGTACGCGAGCAGGCTCGCCGTCTCCGACGGGGTGACGCCGTGGTCGTTGGCGCGCGCTGCGAACACGGAGCCGATGCGGCCGTGGCGCCTGTTCAGCCATTGCGCGAAGGGGGAGTTGACGCGCCGGGTCCACCGCTCCATGCGCTGGCGCCCCGCGATCATCGCGAGGTGGAGGTGGTTGCTCATCAGCGCGTACGCGAGGCAGCGCCAGTCGGACTCGGCCAGCGCGTGGCCGAGCATGCGCAGATACATCTCGCGCTCCTCGTCGTGTCGCAGGAACCAGCGCCGGTCAGCGAACCGACTGATCACGTGATAGAGGACGCCGGGGAGGTTGGTGCGTGCGGTTCGGGGCATGCCCGCACGTATCGGGCGATGCGTCCGCGAGTTGCGTAACTTGAAAGCGTGCCAGCGCCCCGAATGATTCTCGCAGCTTGCGGTGCGTGACGTGCCGACGTCGACAGCGTCCCTAGCTCACGAGGGTCGTGCCCACGGAGCCGGGCTCGCGGACGGCGCGGACGAGGTCTCCGGCGCCGAGCTTGCCCAGGATGTGGATGGCGCCGACGCCCTGGTCGAGGACGGCCATGGCCTCCTCGAGCTTGGGGATCATGCCGCCGGTGACGGTGCCGTCGGCGATCGCGGCCTGGGCCTCGGCGCGCGTGAGGCGAGGCAGGCGCGAGCTCGGATCGTGGAGGTCGCGCAGCACGCCGGGGGCCGAGGTCACGAGGAACAGACGCTCGGCGCGGAGCGCGGCCGCGAGCTGATTGCCGACCATGTCCGCGTTGATGTTGTAGACACCGCCGGAGTCGTCGGCGCCGAGGCACGCGATCACCGGGACGTGACCGGCCACCCACAGCGTCTCGAGGAGCGCGAGGTTGAACCCGGTGACGTCGCCGACGAAGCCCATGTCGACGGGCTCGGGGCCCGCGCTCGGGTACATCTTCGGCGGCCGACGCGTGGCGCGCACGACCTGCGCCGACGCGCCGTGGAGCCCGACGGGAGACAGGCCGGCAGCGGTCAGCGTCGCACACAGGTCGACGTTGAGCTTGCCGGCGAGGACCATCTTCATGACGTCGAGCGTGGCCGCGTCGGTGACGCGGCGGCCGGCGACCTGCTTGGTCTCGAGCCCGAGGCGCTTCTGCAGCTCGGTCGCCTGCGGCCCGCCGCCGTGGACGATCGCGACGCGCGCGCCCTCGTCGACGAGCACGCGCAGGTCCGCGGCCAGGAGCGGCGCCTCGCCCGAGGTGACGACCTCGCCCCCGAGCTTGACGACGATCGCGCCGCTCACGGCCAGCTCCCCACGTCCTCGAGGGACGCACGCTCGTCGCAGCCGAGCACGAGGTTCATGTTCTGGATCGCTTGACCGGCGCCGCCTTTGATCAGGTTGTCGAGCGCCGCGAAGCAGGTCAGCGTGCGCGTGCCGCCGCGCGCCGGTCCGACGGTGAAGCCGACCTCCGCGTGGTTCGAGCCCGCGACCGCCACGACCTCGGGCAGCCGCGCCCTCGGGCGGCGGGTGAACGGCTCGCGCGCGTACATCTCGTCGAACAGCGACGCGAGCTGCGCCGCGTCCACGCGCTCGGGCACCTCGACGAAGCAGGTCGCGAAGATGCCGCGCGCGAGCGGCGCCGACACCGGCACGAACCGGATCGCCACGTCCTTCGCCCCGGCATCGCCGAGCGTCTGCACGATCTCCGGAACGTGCTGGTGCACGAGCGGCTTGTACGTCTTCAGGTTGTTCGCGCGGCTCGGGTGGTGCGTGCCGGCCTGCGGTGTGATGCCCGACCCCGAGGAGCCCGTGATGCCCTGCACGTGGAGCGTCGCCCCGTCGAGCAGGCCCGCGCGCGCGAGCGGAAGCAGCGCGAGCTCGATCGTCGTCGCGAAACACCCCGGCGAGGCGACGTATCTCGCTCGCTGGATCTTCTCGCGGTGGAGCTCGGGGAGACCGTACACGAACGATCCGAGCAGCTCGGGGTGCGGATGCTTCGCGCCGTAGGCCGCCTCGTACACCGCCGCGTCGCGCAGCCGGAAGTCCCCCGACATGTCGACGACCTTCACGCCGGCCGCGATCAGCTCCGGCACCTTCGCCGCGGTGACCTTGTGCGGAAGCGCGAGCAGCGCGACGTCACAGCCGTTCGCCGCCTCGGCGGGCGTGAGGTCCTCGAACACGAGCTCGGTCGCGCTCTCGAGGTTCGGATGCACCGCACCGAGCGGCTCGCCGACGTGATCGATGGAGGCGACACGTACGAGCTCCACGTCGGGATGCATCAGCAGCCGGCGCGCCAGCTCCGCTCCGCCGTACCCGCTTCCGCCGATGATTGCTGCCCTGAATCGCTTTGCCATCCTGGGGCGAGGTATGCCATGCCCGTGGGCATGGGAGAACACGGCAGCTCCGTCGACCGCGCGCTCGCCGCGGTCCGCTCGCGCGAGGCCGAGATGCTCGCGCTGACCCGCGCATGGGTCGAGGTCAACAGCTACACGGCGAACGTCGATGGCGTGAACCGCGTCGGGGCGATGCTGCGCGAGGCGTTCGCGCTCCCGTCGCTCACCTGCACGCAGATCGCCGGCGGCGATGGATTCGGCGACCACCTCGTGTGGCGCACCCCGGCCGCCGGCGCGCCGATCCTCCTCATCGGGCATCACGACACGGTGTTCCCGCCGGGGCACTTCGAGGGCTGGCGGGAGGACGGCGGCCGCGCGATCGGACCGGGCGCTCTCGACATGAAGGGCGGCCTCGCCGTGATCCGCACCGCGCTCGCCGTCCTCGACGAGCTCGGCGTGCTCGCGACGCTACCGCTCGCCGTGATCTCGGTCTCCGACGAGGAGGTCGGCTCGCCGGTGTCCGCGCCGCACCTCCGCGAGCTCGCGCGCGACGCCGCGTGCGCGCTCGTGTTCGAGTCCGGGCGCGCGAACGACATGATCATCACCCGGCGCAAGGGCGTCGGCGC
>Ga0164243_10015110_pt1 | contig 10699 bp, 11 predicted proteins | sample OricompcompostOP_FD_108781 | JGI IMG/M metagenome (GOLD analysis project Ga0164243, IMG submission 108781) | Organic Plus compost microbial communities from Emeryville, California, USA - Original compost - Organic plus compost (OP) | ecosystem: Engineered > Solid waste > Mixed feedstock >...
ACGCTCGTCGTGGCTCCTCTTGCCCTCATCCGCCAGTGGGAAGCGGAGATCAAGGAGAAGGTGGCTAAGACCCACAAACTCAAGGTTTACGTCCACCACGGCCCACAAAGGACAAAGTCATTCAAGGAACTCGCCCTCTACGATGTTGTTGTCACCACTTATCAGACGCTTGTTTCGGAGCACGGACACTCGGCCAGCGCTCCAGACGGACCCAAAGCCGGCTGCTTTGGTCTCCACTGGTGGCGCGTGATTCTCGACGAGGCGCACTCGATTAAGAACAGGAATGCCAAGGCGACCAAGGCATGCTGTGCCCTGCGAACCATTTTCCGGTGGTGTTTGACCGGTACGCCTATGCAGAATAACCTCGACGAGCTGCAGTCTCTCGTCCATTTCCTTCGCATCCAGCCCTACGATGACCTGAGGGAGTGGAGGGAACACATCGACAAGCCTATGAAGAACGGAAAGGGCCACCTCGCTATTCGCCGGCTGCACAGTTTGCTGCGCTGCTTCATGAAGCGCCGCACGAAGGACATTCTCAAGGAGGACGGTGCGTTGAATCCCGGCGGCAAGCCATTGGAGCCCGGCGAGAAGTCCGCTACGGGGTTCAAGGTCACGGAGCGCAAGGTCGTCGACGTCAGCGTCGAGTTCTCGCCCGCGGAGAAACGGTTTTACGGGCGGCTCCAGGCTCGCGCCGATAAGAGTCTCGAGAGGATGTTGAAGGGGAAAGTCAACTATGCTAATGCGCTCGTGTTGCTGCTGCGACTCCGACAAACATGCAACCACCCGAAGCTGGTGGAAGGGAAGCTCGAGAGGGATGGGGACGTGCTCTCCGGCTCCGGGGGCAATGCCCGGAAGGAAGTGGGGCAGACGGCCATAGACGACTTGGCGGATTTGTTCGCTTCGGCTAGCATCCGGACGAAGTCGTGCTTGATATGCGGTTGTGAGTTGGGGTTGGCGGAGTCGAAAGCCGGGCAGGATCATTGTCAGGATTGCGATGCTGACCTCTTGTACTTTAACAATGGCGGAGACGATACTAGGAAGAGGGAGAAGAAGGATAAGAAAAAGAAGAAGAAGAAGAAGAAGACCAACAAGGACTCGAGCGATCAAGAGGCACATGATGAAGCTTCTTCGCCTCAACAACGAAATGCAGAGGCCGCAGCCAAGAGGTCCAGAAGGCCGGCCGCGCGAAAAGTCATTATGGACAGTGACGACGAAGAGGAGGAAGGCAGCTGGCTTGTCCCCGAGGATCAGCGTGGCGAGCTGAAACTGGGGAAGGCCGGTGGGGAGGAAGACGAGAATGCCGAGGGTGGAGGTGACTGGATAGGTTCCGAGGACTCGTTCCACAGGTCTGAAGCCGAGGACGACGGAAGTCAGCTAGACAGTTTCATCGTCCATGATGACAAGGTCCCCAAGGATGACAGTGCGGTCCTCGCGGCATACAGGACTGACGATGACGATGACGACGCCTTCCCCTCTGTGCAGGCTCTATGCTCCCAACCTTCTCAGCCGCAAGTTGTCGATGCAGATGCTACGGCTTCCTCAATCGAGGACTCTGATGACTCTGGTGACTCTGAGGGAGAGTCCTCCTCGTCCGAGGAAGACGAAGAAGACAGTGGTGTTGACGAGGGTGACATCGAAAGCGACAGCGACGATGATGGCCTCGCCGTCTTCCGCCCCAAGAAGAAGAGCGGCAACCAAGTCCTCGCGTCCGCCAAGATCCGCCGCCTGATCAAGATCCTGCACAAGGAGGTGCACGAGCACAAGTTCATCGTCTTCTCCCAGTTCACGTCCATGCTGGACCTCGTCGAGCCCTTCTTCGAGAAGGAAGGGTTCAAGTACACGCGCTACGACGGGAGCATGAAGAACGACGAGCGCGAGGAGAGCCTCCACAGGCTGAGGAACGATAAGAATACGCGCATTCTGCTGTGTAGTTTGAAGTGCGGGTCTTTGGGGTTGAATTTGACGGCGGCTACGAGGGTGGTTATTCTTGAGCCTTTTTGGAATCCGGTAAGCGCTATTCTACATTTTCCCTCGTTCTCTCTTTTCTCCTTTCTTTCTTCTTCTAGCGCCGCGAATTGAAACTGACAGCTTTCATGTAGTTCATCGAGGAACAAGCCATCGATCGCGTCCACCGACTCACCCAAAAGATTGACGTCATCGTCTACAAGCTCACCGTCGGCGGCACCGTGGAAGAGCGCATCCAGCAACTACAGCAGAAGAAGCGGCTCCTCGCAGAGCAGGCCATCGAGGGCGGCATGAAGAAGGACGCCTTCAAGCTCGGCATCAAAGAGATGCTCGATCTGTTCAAGCACGAGGGCAGCATCGACTACGTTGGGGCTTACGAGAAGGGCTCAGACACTGAGAGTGAGAGGAGTGGGGGTCTGCTGGCGTCGTCGTCGCAGAGGTCTGGGGATGGGAGGGCACCGGTGAGAAGGGAGGAGAGTGCTGTTTTTGGACGGCGGTGGTAGGAGGCTGTTAGTGAGAAGAAGAGGTTGGGAATGCTGTGATGACTTTGATTGTTGGAACTTGCATGGGGGGTCATTTGTTCTTTTGGGTCGTTTGGTTTTTGTAAATGCAGCATTGGGAAATACAGATACAGGTCTGGGTAATAGAGCCATGGGTGATGACCTACTTTCTTAATGTTTGATCTCTCTTCTCTTCTCCCTCTCTCTTTCCCTCCCTGATGTGGTACAAGTACCTTTGTATTTCTCAGATGGCCCAAGCTCCTTCCTTGTCTGAGCTTGGCACACGCACCTTCCACAGACGGTGACGTCGCGAAAGAGCCTCCTTCCGTTGTTTCAAAGCTTTGTTTGTCTCCACGACATCAACTCCTCAACTTTGCTACTTCGCTCTCTTCTCAATTGCTCATCCACTGATCTCAATTGCATCGCGACAGCAGGCTGTTGCCGTTTTCAAACGCATTGAATCAAATATTTCTCTCCCCCGCCAACAATTTGTATCTGAACTATCGATCACGGAGGAAGAAAACGGAAAAAAATAAGGAAGATGGCGCCTCTACTCCCTCGCATGCAAGTCTTCGAAATCGACGACCAACCATGGTGCGGACGCTCCTACAACCTCCCTACCTCCCTCCAACCCTCCCAAAAGCTAACCTGAAACTAGGTTCCCCTCCTTCCTCCGCGCCCACATCCAAAACGCCCTCTCTCTCGTCTGGACATTGCCGCCCCTCCCTTTCACCACCTCCCCTGCCACCCACGCCGCGAACATCCTCCAACGCCACCTCCCCTCCTACCACACCCACACCTACATCGACTTCTGCGCCGGCGGCGGCGGGCCCACGCCCGCCATCGAACGCATCATCAACGACGGGCTCCGCAGACGCGGCGAGAAGGACGTCCGCTTCGTCATGACGGACATACACCCCAACGTGGACAGCTGGAGGCGGTGGAGTGCCGGAAGGAGCGCTTTGAGTTTTGAGGAGGAGAGCGTGGATGCTAGGGACGGTGGGGCGGTGGTGAGCAGGTGGAAGGAGGGGGATGGTGGGAGGATTTGTAGGTTGTTTAATTTGGCGTTTCATCATTTTGATGGGGGGTTGGCGGGGGATATTTTGAGGGATACGGTGAGGACGAGCCATGCTTTTGCGTAAGTTTTCTTTTCTTCTCGTGTCCCTTTCTTTTGCTTGAGGAGGCGAGGGACTGATGAAAACAGCATATTTGAACTCCAAGATCGGCATCTTCTCTCCTTCTTGCCCATCCTACTCCTCTTCCCCGCCACATTTCTCTTCGCTCCCTTTTACGCCCTCAAGCACCGTTCGCTCTCAGCGCTCATTTTCACCTACCTCTTCCCCGTCATCCCGTTTGTCCTCGTCTTCGACGGGTGGATGTCCGCGCTGAGGACTCGCACGCCGGAAGAGGTGGAGGCTATGTTGAGGGAGAGCGCGGGGCCTGATGCGGCGGAGTGGCGGGTAAAGAGTGGGAGGGAGGTGCATCTTTGGCCTTGTGGGTATGTCAATTGGATCGTGTGTTACAAGGAGTAGTGTTAGTAGGGACGTGTCCGCAGCAAAGAGAAGCGGTAAGCGTGGAAGCGGTTTTTGCTTTTGAGATGGGTGTGGTACGGTACGATCGGTATATATATCACTTTAAAGGCAGGACGATAGAAGAATTGTTAGACACCCTTGGGGGAAAATGCAATTTCAGTAGAGGCTTCCGTTTGCTCCTTTCGATGGGCAAGGAAATGGCGTCGTCCTAAGCTAAGAGAGAAAAACAACCGCGGTTCGTAATGCAATGATGTTCCTTGACTTCCATCCTTGCGGAAAACAGAAAGATTTGTCGTTCTCGTTTCACAACACGTAAAAAGCAACCGAAGCAATTAGCAAGGCAAGCGGAGGCAGAGAGAATTGAGACTGAAAAAAAAGAGAAATAAGTTATTATATAAAAAACGTAAAAGCGTTTGCAACGTCCTTCGAGCGGGCCAGATATCGGCGCGGCTCTCAATGTATCCGATTCCTCTGTGAAAGTCCTTGAAAAAAAAAAAGAAAGCCGCATGAGATAAATAAAAGACATGAAGATAATAAAAAAGGAAAATGAAAACAAAGCAAAGGCGCCTGCAACAATGTTGAATTCTTTTTTACTTTTCCACACCACACCGAAAAACTTCATGTTGCACCCGAAGTTTCCTCAACAGCAGCACATCATCCCATCATCATAGACATTTACACACGGAGAGAGAGAAAACTGTTTAAACGACGGGGCCAGCGTTGATGGCCTCCTCGGTCGCCTCGCTCTCGTACTTCTTGAAGTTCTCCTTGAAGAGCTTGCCGAGCTTGGTAACCTCGTCGGTGAACTTGTCCGCGCCGGCCTCCCAAGCGGTCTTGGGGTTGAGGAGCTCGGAGGGAACGCCGGGGCAGGACTTGGGGACCTGGAGGTTGAAGACGTCGTAGGTCTCGAACTCGACCTTGGCGAGCTCGCCGGAGTGGATGGCGTCGAGGATGGCGCGGGTGTACTTGAGGGGGCAGCGCTTGCCGCCCTGGGTGTAGCCGGCACCGACCCAGCCGGTGTTGAGGAGCCAGGCGTTGGCGTTGTGCTGCTCGATCTTGTCGGCGAGCATGCGGGCGTAGCGCATGGGGTGGAGGGCGAGGAAGGGCTGGCCGAAGCAGGCGGAGAAGGTGGCCTCGGGCTCGGTGACACCGTCCTCGGTACCGGCCATCTTGGAGGTGTAGCCGGAGATGAAGTGGAACATGGTCTGGCCACGGTCGAGCTTGGAGATGGCGGGAAGGACACCGCGGGCGTCGCAGGTGAGGAGGACGATGTTGGTGGGGTGCTTCTCGGTGACGCAGGGAATCTTGGCGTTGGGGATGAACTCGATGGGGTAGGCACACCTCGTGTTCTCGGTGAGGGTGGCATCATCGTAGTCTACTACCCTGGTCTCGGGGTCGAAAACGACGTTCTCAAGAACGGAACCGAAGCGGATAGCGTTGAAAATATCGGGCTCCTTCTCGCCCGAGAGGCCAATACACTTGGCGTAGCAGCCGCCCTCAATGTTGAAGACGCCAGTGTCGCTCCAGCAGTGCTCATCATCACCGATGAGGTAACGGCTGGGGTCGGCGGAAAGGGTAGTCTTGCCGGTGCCGGAGAGGCCGAAGAAGAGAGTGACCTCTCCGTCCTTGCCCTCGTTGGCGGAGGAGTGGAGGGTGAGGACGTTGTGCTTGATGGGCATTTCGTAGAAGAGAACGGTGAAGACACCCTTCTTCATCTCACCAGCGTACTCGGTACCGAGGATGACCATTTCCTTCTCGGCGAAGTTGATGGCCACGGAGGTGCCGGAGGTCATGCCCTCGGTGAATCGGTTGGCGGGGAACTTGCCAGCATTGTAGATGATGTAGTCGGGGGTGAAGTGCTGAAGCTCCTCGCGCGTGGGCCTGATGAGCATGTTCCTCATGAAGAGGGCGTGGTAGGCGCGAGCGCAGACAACGCGCACTCGGATCCTGTACTTCTCGTCCCATCCCGCAAAACCGTCAATGACGTAGATTCGGTTTCGGGTGTTGAGGTAGTCAACGGCACGCTCGCGGTTGATTTTCCAGACCTGCCGGAATCACCATGTTAGTCTCTAATTGCTTTTACTGCGCACAGTTTTTGTGTTGGCTGCAATTGAGGCCTCTGCACTGTGGGGTTCTTGGGACTTGTTCTTGGCAAACCGGCCCGACCGAGCCTGACCGAAGTCGCTCTCGGTCGAGATTGCCTGGTGCAAATTTGGTTCACGGAAGAGGGGGGAAATGCAGGGTCCTGCCAGGTGCCAATGGCGGGTGTCCCGGGCAGTCTTCGGCTAACACTTGCTCACTGGTCGGATAACTGTACCCGAACTTTGAATTCTGCCCCACCGCCTCGGCTATTGGAATTTCACAGCGACAAGCAGCAGCCACTGCCCCGCCCCCTCGCTAAGTTGCTAGAGGGTTATGACGACAACCAAGATCAGGATGTTTGGGGGAAACGGGGAAGAGGGGAAAGGGTGGGAAAAGTGAATTCCAAGGGATATCAATGGAATTATCGTGTCGCGGATGTTTGCATAATTCGGGAAAGATTGTGCTGAAAGCCAGGGGTTTGAGGGGGTGAAGTCTTTCTCCGTGTAGCATGTGCAATGACGCAGCAGAGCCGACGTCAAGCGAGGAGTGTGTGGAAGTTGCAGCTTGTCATGATATCCGACGACAGCCATTTTCGCTTTGTTTCTTCTGGGCTTCCTCTTTCGGGTTGCGGCAGGATCGATTGGAAAGATTGGAAAGAAAAAATTACTTACGTCAGGGGTCATGGGCTTGTTTACGGGTCCCCACCAGATCTCGTTCTCGGTCTCAGGCTCCTTGACAATTCGCTTGTCTAGGGGTGACCTGCCGGTCTTCGCGCCGGAGTAGGCAGTGAGGGCGCCAGAGGATGTGATGGCGGTACCAGTCTCGTAGACGAGGGCATCTTCGTAGAGGGCAGCAACGGAGGGGTTCTCAATCTATAAGGATCGCCATATATTAGCATTGTGGTTGCGGGGTTGAGATTGGTGTGTTTGTTAGCTGCTGGAGACTTACAATCGCAACTCGGGAGTAGTCGATGTGTGCCTTCTCGTAGAGGGTCTCCTCTATAATGCTGTGTTAGTCTTCGCAGTTCGGGCTGAATGTTGCACTGTCCTGGATTACAGGAAAGGACCGTACCAATTTCCGTGACCTCGTGCTCGCCGTGGTCCTTCTCGAAGTGGGGTCTATGGGAGAATTCGTGTTAGTGGCATGCGAGCTTTCCAAGGGGGAATTGGCCGCAAGGCCGTGGAGGCTCGGGAAATATTGACTTACTGGACACCCGCGGGGTGAAGGGGAGTCTTATTTACGTTCAAGTTGGGAATCACTGTTGATGGGCGACGAAGCCTGGTCAGCATGGTTGCGGTTTGGGGGGGAATTTCGAGGAGTTGGCAAAGTTGAAGGGTGGTTTGGTTTGGGAAGTCTAACTTGTGAAGGTGTGGGAGCTCAAACTGGCTCGGTTTTGGCGGAGGTAGGGGGGGGTTTATGAAGCTATCGTGAAAGAGGCGAAAAAAAGTAGATGGGCAAAAACTAACTTTTGTGAAGATCGTGTTGATGACCTGATGATAGAATCTGTGCTCTTGGTCCTTTAACTGTTGGATCAGAGTAGGGAGAGACGCTTCTTCGACTGGGAAACATGTTCCTTTATATGAAGGTTTTCCCAATTCCTTGTTGACGACAAGACCTTGGTACTATTCGGCTCGGGAATCCCCTAGAGTTGCTGATAGGCGATGAATCAACCTAAAAATCCGGGGGGCGTGTGTCTAGCGGCTGCTGGCTCTGGCTCTTTTCGGGGAAAGGACCTTTTTGCGCTGATTGAGGCGTAGTACTGCCTAGCGTCCTGGGTAGATGAGCAGAAAGATGAGCGATAGTGGATGTCGTGTGTGAGCGTGACGGTCGTATCTGGTACGCAAGGGTACGAGCACGCAAAGGAGTAGCAGTGGAGTGGCTCTTGATTGCGCCTTTCGCACTTGTGATTGGTTGTTTTTGCTTCCTAACTTGTCCGGTCAGAAGCGGGGAGGGGTGCAAATTGTGTGAATGTACTTCGTACACGTCAAACAACCCGGCGATGAATTGTGGCGTATGTTACTTTGACGATGTTTGTCTGTCGTTGTATTTCTTCGGTACGAAGTAGTGTACAACAGTTTTTAGTTTCTCCACTTGGTGCCAAGCAGGGTGAAAGCTTCTCTCGAGGTACGTGAGAGTTATTGTCGACTTGAGGATATATCCGAATAGAAATCGGGAGTCGAAACGGGTAGAGTAAGGACGAGATATGGGGAGTTAGGTGAGGGCTTGTAAGTGCTATGGTGAATTGGGGGGGGATCTTGGACGTTGATTGATGGGGGGCGTGTGTGTTTGAGAATAGCTGTGGCTGTTCCCGTTGTTGCAATGGGTCTAGATTCAATCGTTGTCTGGTATCAGAGCAAATCGGCTATTTCGACTGCCTGGGGCAAAGTCCGTTCGGTATCGATAACGATACGCAGCTTTGAGCTTTAGGGATCAATAGATTGGAGCTGATCGTGCCGAGAAAAAAAGAGGCAAAAAAATGTGGACAGAATCAAAAGACTGATTGGGCCTTGTTTCTTTTGGATTCCGTTAGTTGCGTCTTGGAGTAAACTGTGAATGCTTTGGGTTTAGAGAATGGGTCTTGGTGTCATGGCAATGGGTCCTCCAGGAGGTCGAGACCGAGGATATAAAAGACTGGATTCTCGCCAAGAGGTACGTTGACGCCGGTATTACGACGTATTGGGAGGGAATGGGAGCCGCCGGTGGAGCGCGATCCCGAGCTTGGCCCTTTCCGGATGGGAAGAGCTTGTGCGACCAGATCGAGCCACATGGGGCGGGCAATCACGATATTATCCCGGAGCGCACCGGTACATGATCAAGGCAGCGCAACAAACCGACCTGACCTACCAGTGACTCCTCACATTTGCGCGCAATTGCGTCGCCAGGTGGCCCGGATTCCTTGGATTCCCTAGACACTCCGTTATGTCTCAGGTTGAAAGTCGTATAGCAATCTATCGGTGAGGGTCGCCATGGAGTGTCAATGGCTTTTTGATCGCGTGCATTCTGGAATTTCAGGCCCCTCGACGACCCCCACTGACCTGAGCATTCCGTCATTTCATCAGATGGGGAATGATCTTCCTAGGAGAAACTCTATATTGGGGCTGTTGACACCTGTAAAACGATACAATATACACCGATTACATTCTATGTACACGCGTTATTATGAGGGGTCAGTGTATTATCGGTGAGAGAGAATAAAAAAACAAAAGGCCTGTCGTATTTGGCAGTCTGCGATGATGGTACGAAGTAGGTTGTCTGAGGTGCTTCATGATGGCTCCTTCTCCTTGCTCCTCAACAGTGTTAATTGGGGGTCCTTCTAGGCCCATTACGAAGTCTAGGCTCGACCCGGGATTCTCCGAGTCAAAGAGGGAACCCGCACCCAAAAGGCATTTGAAACAGCTACGCTAGAACAAACTATGGAGTAATAAACGATACCATTGAAAAGTCCGAGAGTGGAAAAAGAAAAAAATGAGCGAGAAAAAAAGAAAAGAAAAAAGAAAAAAAAAAGAGAGCGAAAAAAAGGCCCACGAAAGAACAACTCACAACCCACGTAATGACGATGAACCGAGCTTCCCCTCCCCCGCGGCGACGGCGACGGCGACGGACCACATCAACCCGGCCAGGAGCGATAATCAATTGATCAAATTTATCGATAACATTACCCAGCCAAGGCGAGCAAGGGCCTGGCCAGGCCACTGAGGCTAGCGGCAATGGCCGCCGTGGGTGGCTTTTTTTCTTCAAGACTACCGAACTGGGCCCATTCCAAGACCCTGGAAGCAAACCCGAGGAGGCGAATTGGACGAATTGAACGAATTGGCGAATTGTCGACGCACACCAGATCAATCAAAATGCAATTATTGATCCGGCTTCTGTAATTTACGGTCAAGTCATAACGCAACTGTCGGTCGAAAAGTGGGCAGGAGTAGTGCTACATCACCCCAGATTTTGGGGGCTTGGCATGGAGCCTAGACTTGCTGGACTTGGCACCAGGCGACCGTGCGCTAGGAAAAGTAAGGGAAAGGGCCAAAGGCGGAAGTGCGAGTGGGTGGTACAACCTCAAACCTGCAGTTTTTCCTGCTTTTCGGTCCAGAACACCAGGTCAAGCAGGACCATATTACGTCGTTTACCCACGGGATCGGTGTTCGGCTACAGCCTGCGTGTTTGGGTGTTGCCACAACGAATGTTGAAGCATCCTATTCTCAATATGCATCATGGAACGACAGCCAATCGCCTCGGCCTGCATCTTTGTCGGTTGACAAGAACTCGGACGACGTGGATGCTCAGCCAGTCACGATGCTGCCGTATTCCCATGGTCGCGTGCCTGCTGGGATATTGTGGTCAGAAGAGAAAAAATTGCAGACCGAGGAAGTTGCGGTGGTGCGGGAAATAAAAAATGGGCGCAATGTTTTCGAGCTCATCTCGGACTCCCCAGCAAGCATTGCTGGTCAGAGGTCACGTTCACGCTCTTCGTGTCAGCCGCCCTGAGAGTCGGACACGTTTTAAGGCTGATCTCAGCCTGGGAGTGACCAGCTGCCGGTTCCCCCCTCCCTCCCTTTTCCCCCCTAACACATATCAGGTGCCCAGGTCGACCCAGGATTTTTCCGTTGCCGGCTTCAGCGACGC
>Ga0164243_10015111_pt1 | contig 10698 bp, 5 predicted proteins | sample OricompcompostOP_FD_108781 | JGI IMG/M metagenome (GOLD analysis project Ga0164243, IMG submission 108781) | Organic Plus compost microbial communities from Emeryville, California, USA - Original compost - Organic plus compost (OP) | ecosystem: Engineered > Solid waste > Mixed feedstock >...
CGCGGTCCCGCCCGGGGACTACACGGTGGCCGGCACGGCGCCGGGTGGACTGCACGGGTCCAAGCCCGTCACGGTCACCGCCGGTGGCAGCCACACGGTTGACCTCGCGCTGACCGGGCCGGAGCCGGGCGAGGGCGACTACACGAAGACCACCCAGACCCGGCCGTACGTGTCGACCGACGACGGCACCGCGCTGCCGCTCACCGGTGACGACGCGGTCACGCAGGTCACGCTCCCGTTCGGCTTCGAGTTCTACGGGCAGGAGCAGACGGTCGCGTGGGTGTCGACGAACGGCGTGCTGTCCTTCGTCAACCCGGGCGGCGCGACGCCGGAGAACACGGCCATTCCGGCGCCGGCGCTGCCGAACGCGGCGATCTACCCGTACTGGGACGACCTGGTGCAGCGCTCGGGCAGCGTGATCCGGACGAAGACCATCGGCACGGCGCCGAACCGGCAGTTCGTCATCGACTGGTTCAACTCCGGAATGTACGGATCGTCCTCGGCACGGATCTCGTTCCAGGTCGTTCTCTCCGAGAACGGCGAGATCGCCCTCAACTACGCGGATCTGGCGAGCTCGAACCGGGAACGGGGCGACTCGGCGACCATCGGCATCGAGGACGCCGCAGGCGTCAAAGCCACGCAGCACTCGCACAACGCGCCGGTGCTGACCAACGGCACAGCGATCGTCTTCACGCCCAACTGAGTGTCATTACCCGTATCGGCCGACCGTACGGACGACGGGAAGCGTCCGTCCGGTTAACGGGACCGGGCGGCCGGCCGACGACGGTTCCGCCCGGTTCGCGTGATCATGTGCTGTCGTCATCCGTGATGCGGTGGGATGCACCGCGGGATGGAGCTTGCGGTGACCCTGAGCCTCCGGCGTCCCTTGGCCGGCCTCCTGGCCCTCGTCCTCGGCGTGCCCGTCGTGGCGGGCCTGGTCGCGGCCGCCCCCGCTCCGGCGACGGCCGGCGGCCCGCCCGCCGGCTTCACCGAACAGATCGTGATGACCGGGCTGACCAACCCGACGAAGCTGGTCTTCGCCCCGGACGGCCGCGTCCTGGTCGCCCAGAAGAACGGCATCATCAAGATCTTCGACAGCCTCTCCGACACCACCCCGACGACCCTCGCCGACCTGCGCACCAACGTCTACAGCTACGGCGACTTCGGCATCCTCGGCATGGCGGTGCCGCCGGACTTCCCGGCCAACCCGTACGTCTACGTCGCGTACACCTACGACGGCGTCATCGGCGGCAGCGCGCCGACGTACAACGACAAGTGCCCGAGTCTCGGTGACTGCCTGGTCAGCAACCGGGTCTCCCGGCTGCGCGTCGCCGGCGACGTGATGACCGGCAACGAGCAGGTGCTCCTGCACGACTGGTGCACGCAGTACGAGACGCACGCGATCGGCGACGTCGCGTTCGGGCCCGACGGCAAGCTCTACGTCAGCGGTGGCGACGGCGCCTCGCCGAGCTTCCCGGACTGGGGCCAGCGCGGCACGGTCACCAACGCGTGCGGCGACCCCGGCGCGCCGATCGGCGGCGCGATGACGCCGCCGACGGCCGAGGGCGGCGCGCTGCGGTCCCAGGACGTCCGGACGCCGGGCGACCCGACCGGGCTCAACGGCACGTTCATCCGGGTCGACCCGGTCACCGGCGCGGCGCCGCCCGACAACCCGATGGCCGACAGCGCCGACCCCAACACCCGCCGCATCCTGGCGTACGGCCTGCGCAACCCGTACAAGTGGACGTTCCGGCCCGGCACCGAGGAGGTCTGGTTCGGCGATGTCGGCTGGCGCCTCTGGGAGGAGATCAACCGCCTGGCCGACCCGCTCGACGGTCCGGTGGAGAACTTCGGCTGGCCCTGCTACGAGGCCGACATCAAGCAGAACGGCTACAACTCGCCGGACCTCGACCTGTGCGAGAGCCTCTACGCGGAGGGCCCGAGCGCCGTCGTGGCGCCGCAGTTCGCCTACCACCACGCCAACGCGGTGGTGGCGGGGGACGGCTGCCCGACCGGTGGCTCGTCGCCGAGCGCGCTGGCGTTCTACCCGCCGAGCGGCGGCAGCTACCCGTCCACCTACAACGGCGCACTGTTCTGGGGTGACTACGCGCGGCAGTGCATCTGGGCGATGCTGCCCGGCGCCGGCGGGGTGCCCGACCGCGACCACGTCGTCGCGTTCACGTCGGCCGCGGCCACCCCGGTCGACATGCAGATCGGGCCCGACAAGCGGCTCTACTACGTCGACCACGGCGGCGGGACGATCCGGCGGTTCGACTACGACTCGGCCAACCAGCCGCCGGTCGCCGCCGCCACCGCCACGCCGAGTGCGGGCAACGCGCCGCTGACCGTCGCCTTCGACGCGTCCGCTTCCACCGACGGCGATCCCGGCGAGGTGCTGTCCTACCAGTGGGACTTCACCGACGACGGCACCTGGGACGCGTCCGGGGTGACCGCCTCGCACACGTACACGACCACCGGCACCTACCGGGCCCGGCTGCGGGTCAGCGACCTCGCCGGCGCGTCCAGCGAGAAGACCCTGCAGATCTTGGTCGGCACCGGCGCGCCGACGGCCGTGATCGACACGCCCGCGGCCGACCTCAGCTTCAAGGTCGGCGACACGGTGACGTTCAGCGGCCACGCCACCGACCCCCAGGACGGCACGCTGCCGGCGGCCAACCTGTCCTGGCGGGTCACGCTGGAGCACTGCTACGCGGCCGACAACTGCCACACCCACGCGGTCGAGGACTGGGAGGGCGTCGCGTCCGGCAGCTTCGTCGCGCCGGACCACGAGTATCCGTCCTATTTGAACCTCGAGCTGACCGCGACCGACAGCGGCGGGCTGACCCACACCACCGTGCGCCGCCTCGACCCGCGCGCCGTCGAGCTGGCCTTCCACAGCAACCCGCCGGGCCTGCAGCTGAGCGTCAACGGCACGATGGTGACCACGCCGGCGACCCAGACGGTTCTGGTCGGGTCGACCAACACGATCAGCGCACCGACGCAGTCCGGCTACTCGTTCAGCAGCTGGTCCGACGGCGGGGCCGCCACCCACGTGATCACGGCACCGGAGTCGCCGCGGACGTACACCGCCACCTACACCGGCTCCGGCGGCGGCGACGACGGCTACGAGATGGACGTCGCGACCGGCCAGCCGTACGTGGCGGCGGGCGGCACCACGCTGCCGCTCGCCGGTGACGACGACAAGACGAAGGTGTCGCTGCCGTTCGCGTTCCCGTTCTTCGGCGCGCCGCAGTCCGGCGCCTGGATCACCACCAACGGGTTCATCTCGTTCGCCGATCCCGGCAACGCCGGCCTGATCGCCGAGAACACCCCGCTGCCCAATGGCAACGCCCCCAACGCCGCCATCTACCCGTTCTGGGACGACCTGGTGCTCCGGGCCGACTCGGCGGTCCGGACGGAGGCGACCGGCACGGCGCCGAACCGCCGGTTCGTCGTCGAGTGGGACAACGTCGGCCACTACGGCTCGAGTTCGGCGCGCCTCTCCGTGAGCGCGGTGCTCCACGAGTCGGGCCGGATCGACTTCACCTACGCCAACCTCAACACCGCGCGGGAGTACGGCAACTCGGCGACGGTGGGCATCGAGAACGTGGCCGGGTCGGCGGCGCTGACGTATTCCTTCAACGAGGCCAAGCTCGCCAACGGCAAGCGGATCACGTTCACCCCGTCCGGCGGCGCCGGCCCGGTCGAGCCGGAGGAGCCGACCACCGGGACGCTGCGCGGCACGGTGACCAACGCCGGCACCGGCCAGCCGATCGCCGGCGCCACGGTGACGCTGACACCCGGCGGCGCGTCGGCCACGACGGCGGCCAACGGCTCGTACCAGTTCGGTGCGGTGGCGCCGGGGACGTACGGCGTGGCCGGCGCCGCGGCGGGTGGCCTGTCGGCGTCGAAGACCGCGACGGTCAGCGCCGGCAACACGACCACGGTCAACCTCGCGCTCTCGTCCGGCACGCCGCCACCGACCGGCGGCTACACGAAGACGACGGAGCAGCGCGAGTACGTCCCCGCGACGGGCGGCACGGTCCTGGCGCTGACCGGAGACGACGCGGTGGAGCAGATCTCGCTGCCGTTCCCGGTGCCCTTCTACGGCCAGAACCGGTCGACGGCCTGGGTCTCCACCAACGGCTTCCTGTCCTTCGCCGACCCGGTCGGTGCCCAGCCGGAGAACGTCGCGATCCCGGCGACGGCGGTCCCCAACGCCGGCGTGTACCCGTTCTGGGACGACCTGGTGATGCGCGCCGACAGCGAGATCCGGACGAAGGTCGTCGGCTCGGCCCCGAACCGCCAGATGGTCGTCGAGTGGCACAACATCGGCCAGTACGGCAGCTCCTCGGCCCGGGTCACCTTCCAGGTGGCCTTGCACGAGAACGGCGACATCGTCTTCAACTACCGCGACCTGGCGGCGACGAAGACCCGCGAGAAGGGCGACAGCGCCACGGTGGGGCTCGAGAACCCGCTGGGCACGGCCGCGGTCCAGCACTCGTACAACACCCCCGCCCTGGCCGACAACCAAGCCATCCGCTTCGAACCCAACTAGAAGGAAGGGCCCCCTCCTAACGAAATATGCATAGGAGGGGGCCCTTCCTAACGGAAACGCCGGCGCCGACGGCGGCGGCGCGGCCGGCGCGGAGCGGTGCCGGCAGGGACGGCGAAGGAAGGGCCCCCTCCTAACGGTTTTTGTATAGGAGGGGGCCCTTCCTAACGGCGTCAGGCGGCGTGGCGGCGCTGGTGCGGGTGGCTGAGGGGGAGCCAGGAGAGGCGGTTGCCGAGCTTCCTGCGGACCAGGATGCGCAGGCGGCGGTCGGTGAGCCAGAGCAGGGTGCCGGCCAGCAGTCCCGCGGCGGCGCCGTAGGCGACCACGGCGAGCAGCGGTGCCGGCGGGGTCAGGCCGAGCCGGTCGGCGAGCCACGGGACGGCCGCGGCGACCGCGCCGGACAGGATCGACGGGATCGTGGGGGCCAGGAAACGCGCCACCGAGCCGCCGGCCGCGCGGCGCACGGTGATCCAGATCGACGTCGCGTTGGTCACGAGCTGCATGCCGATCGCGGCCAGCGCGATGGCGGTGGCCTGGGTCGGCGCCGCGGCGCTGGGCATCAGGGCACCGACCGCGGCGAACACCGCGACGCCCGCGATGCCGCGGCTCCAGAGGATCGCGGCCAGCTTCGCCGGCTGGCCGATCGCCTGCAGCGCCGGGCCGAGCAGCACGCCGTACGCGTTCAGCGCGCCGTACACGCAGAGCAGGGCGAGCGGGACCGCGGTGCCGGACCACTGCGGACCCAGGAACTCCACCAGCGGCCCGGCGGTGGCCACGAGGACGCCGAGGAGCGGCAGCCCGGTGAGCGCGCCGAGGTGCTGCAGCTGCGTCAGGTGGCGCACGAAACCCGGGCGGTCGTGCTGCAGGCGCGACAGGGAGGGGAGCGCCACCTGTTGCAGCGACCGCACGGTCACGTCCACCAGCATGTCCGGCAGGCGGGCGGCCAGGCGGTAGATGCCGGTCGCCACCGGCCCGAAGAACAGGCCGGTGAAGATCAGGTCAGACTTCGAGCTGAGCATCGACCCGAGCCCGGCGCTCGCCGAGTGCGCGGAGAACTTCCACAGGTCGCGGATCGCTCCCAACCGCATCCTGCGCGACGGCCGCCACGGGCAGACCGCCCAGAGCACGACCAGCCCGACGAACGCGTTCACCAGCGACTGCGCCACCAGGGCCCACACGCCGGCGCCGAGCAGCGCGAGGACCACGCCGACCACGCCGCTGACCACCGACGCGGCCAGCGTGCGGATCGCGACGGACTTGAAGCGCAGCTCGCGGCGGAGCACCGCCTCCGGCACGATCGCCAACGCCTGCATCAGCACCAGTGGGGTGAGTGCCAGGCAGACCACCGTGAGCTGCGGCTCGCGGTTGACCAGGGCCCACACCGGGCTCAGCGCCGCGGTCAGGCCGCCGACCACGAAGCCGGAGATGACCATCACGCCGAACGCGGCGTCGAGGTGCTCGGCGGTCAGCTTGTCGCGCTGCACGATCGCGGAGATCAGGCCCTGCTGGAGGATCGTCTGCGCGACCGTGATGAAGACCGTCGCCATCGCGACGACGCCGAACTCGCTCGGGCCGAGGAGCTTGGCCAGCAGGAACGTCACCAGCACGGTCGAGCCGATGCGACCGCCGGTCAGGACGTACGACCAGCCGATCGCGCTGCCGACGCCTGGTTTCTTCTCCGACGGAGGGGCGGCGGCGGGAGGAGCGGCTACCACCGCTACGCGCCGCTCTCGGTGAGTACCGGCAACGGCCGCCCGGTGAGCCGGCGCCGCCAGGCTCCGAGCCGGACCCGCAGCCGGCGGGCGAACCACGCGCCGAGGAACGCCGCCGCGTTGGCGCCGGCGCCGGGGTGCGCGCGCAGGGCCCGTACCGTCTGGCGCAGCATGGTGGCCCGCGGCGACCGCGCGGCCTCGCGCGCGCCGTCCGGCGCGAACCAGGTGACGGCGGCGGCCGCGCTGCCGCCGGACTGGCGCGTCGAGGCGCCGTGGACGCGCCGCAGGAAGAGCGCCTCCGGCACCTCGTGGATCTCGCCGATCGCGGCGATCTCGGCCATCAGCGTGTAGTCCGACGACAGGAACGGCCGGATGAGGCCGGTGCGGCGCAGCGCGTCGAGCCGGAAGACGCCGAAGTGCGCGTGGCAGAGGCTGATGTTGTTGGCCAGCCCGGCGAGCCGCTTCCAGGCCCGCGGGTCGCGCAGGTCGAGCTTGTCCGCGTACGGGCCGATGACCGCGCCGTCCTCGTCGATGAGGAGCGTCTTCGGGTACGCCAGCACCGCGCGCGGCCCGGCGGCGTCCAGCGCGCGCACGCACGCGGAGACGTACGACGGCAGGCAGATGTCGTCGTAGGCGGCCCACTTGAACAGCTCGCCGCGCGCCAGCTCCACCACCTTGGCGAAGTTCGCGTGGCCGCCCAGGTTGCGGTCGTTGCGCCACAGGCGGATGCGTGGGTCGACGGCGGCGTACCGCTGGCAGATCTCCCACGTGTCGTCGGTCGACGCGTTGTCGCTGATGACGATCTCGAAGTCGGGGTGGTCCTGTGCGCGCAGCGCGTCGAGGGCCACCGGCAGGTAGCGCGACGCGTTGTAGAGCGGCACGCCGATGGTGACCCGGGGCATCACGCCACCAGCAGCTCGGCGTCGACGCCGAGGTCGCGCAGGGCCCGACCGATCTCGTCGCGGTAGGCCGGGTTCGTGATGATCACCGTGTGCGTGCCGAGTCCGGCGAGTGTCGACGGCGCGGCCACCTCGTGTCCGGTCACGGGCAGGAACCTACCCCACTTGCGGGAGTTGACGTCGACCACCGCCGCCAGCCGGCCGCCGGGGTCGGCGAGGTGCAGGAACTGGACGCCGCGCGACCCGGCACCCCAGAGCACCGGCTTGTCGCCGGCGGCGATCCGGTCGGCGATCAGCGTGCGCCAGCGGTCGCGTTCGGCGAAGTGCCGTTCGGCGAACCCGGCGATGGCGGCCAGTTGGCGCTCGACCGCCTCGGCGCCGGGCAGCGGCGCGGCGGACGCCGGCGGCCCGGACACGTTGGCGGAGAACTCGATGAAGCGGAACATTCCGGAGAAGAGCGGCCCGGTGTCCTCGACCCGCCACCCGGCGCGCTCCACGATGACCCGCAGGGAGTGCGCGTCGAAGTACGACACGTGCGGGTAGATGACCTCCCACCCCGCGGTGGCCATGTCGTAGCAGGCGTCCGGCACCTCGATGTAGCCGCGCACCGGCCGGTCGCCGGCCAGCTCGCGCAGCCGCACGAGGAACGCGTACGGGTCGTCGATGTGCTCGAACCAGTGCCGCGAGGTGACGAAGTCGAACGGCGGCGTGCTCTCGTCGAGCGGCGCGTGTCCACTGTAGAAGGTGGCGCCGGACGCGTCCGGGCCGGTCGGGCCGGCGTACATCGCGTCGTAGCCGAAGCCTCGCGCGCCGGTCACGTGGCACAGCTCGCGCAGGAACTCGCCCTGCCCGCAGCCGATGTCGAGCACGGTCGCGCCACGCAGCGGGTAGCGGTCGGCGAGGTGCTTGACCAGCTCCGCGGAGAAGGACTGGAACGCGGGGGAGTGGTGCAGGTTGGTGTCCATCGTCGTGTCGTAGTACAGCAACGACGGATCAAAAGCCACATTCCGGACGTACGCGCAGGAGGGGCAGTACGCCAGCTCCATCCGCCCGAGCGGCGAGGCGAGCGCCTCGTCCCGGCTGGCCCAGTGCACGCCGCAGAAGACCGGGATGGTGCCCAGGTCGGCGAAGGGCACCAACTCGCCGGTGCCGCAGGCGTGGCAGCGCGTCACGCCGTCCACCGCAGCCGCTCGTCGATCCGGCCGGCGGCCAGCAGCGAGCGGATCTTCTTCAGCCGCTGGTGCCGGTCGCTGGTGAACTGCTCGATCGTCAGCCCGTGCCGCTGGTACGCCTCGACCAGCTCCTCGACGCCCTTGCGCACGGTCCACGCCGGGCGGAAGCCGGGGACCTCGGCCGCGATCCGGTCACAGCTGACCCGGTAGTTGCGGGCGTCCGCGGAGGCGCCACCGGCGAATGTGACCGTCGAGCCGGTCACCACGTCCCGCACGATCTCGGCCACGTCCCGGATGAGGTAGTTCTCGCTCGTCTGACCGATGTTGTAGGCCCGGTTGTGCACCACCTCACGCGGTGCCTCCAGCAGCGCGAGGAACGCGGCCGAGATGTCCTCGATGTGCACCAGCGGACGCCACGCGGTGCCGTCGGACATCAGCCGGACCTCGCCGGTCAGCAGCGCGTGGGCGGCCAGGTCGTTGACCACCAGGTCGCCGCGCAGCCGCGGGGAGAAACCGTACGCGGTGGCGTTGCGCAGGTAGACCGGGGAGAAGTCGTCGTCGGCCAGCTCGGCGAGGCCCTGCTCGGAGAGGATCTTGGACTCGCCGTACGGCGTCACCGGCGCGAAGCCGGCGTCCTCGTCCAGCGGCCGGTCGTCGAGCCCGGCGCCGTAGAGCGAGCAGGACGACGAGAACAGGAACCGGGTGACCCCGGCCTCCTTGGCCGCACGCGCCAGCCGCACCGTGGCCCGGTGGTTGATGTCGTACGTAAGGTCAGGGTTCAGGTTGCCGATCGGGTCGTTGCAGAGGGCCGCCAGGTGGAGGACGGCGTCGTACCCCTGGAGATGGGACGCCTCGACATCGCGGAGGTCGACCCGCAGCGCCGGCACCTCGGGCGGCGTGGGCCCGATCACGCCGTCGGCGTAGAGGCCGATGTCGAGGCCGGTGACGTCGTGTCCCGCGGCCCGCAGCAGGGGCACCAGCACGCTGCCGATGTAGCCGTCGTGGCCGGTCACGAGTGTGCGCATGGGAAAGCTCCGCGATTGTGGTCGGGTGAGACCGCGAGTCTACGGAGGGCCTGGCGGGACGGTCCGGACTAGTGTCGGACTTCTTACTCCACGCCCCAGGTCAAGCGCCGCCTGGCTAGCGTTTCCGCCGAGCGCGGGCCGGGTCCGACCGTCTGCGCTGACCGGTGTTTGGGCTCGAAATCGGGGTATCCGCGCATGACCACAGCCGTTTGCCGCCTTTGTGGGACGGGGCTCACCGAGACCTTCGTCGACCTGGGCATGTCCCCGCTGTGCGAGAGCTACCTTCCCGCCGACCGGTTGGACAGCGCCGAGACCTTCTACCCGCTGCACGTCCGCCTGTGCCACAGCTGCCTTCTGGTGCAGTTGCCCGCATACGTGCCCGGCGAGGACATCTTCTCCGATTACGCCTACTTCTCGTCGTACTCCGACTCGTGGGTGGCGCACGCCAAGCGGTACGCCGACACGATGATCGACGCGCTCGGCCTCGGGCCGGACAGCCTGGTGACCGAGGTCGCCAGCAACGACGGCTACCTGTTGGCGCACTTCGTGGCCCGGGGAGTGCCGGTTCTGGGCGTCGAGCCCGCGGCTAACATCGCGGAGGTGGCGCGCGGCAAGGGGATCCGGACGGAGTCCGAGTTCCTCGGTGCCGAGACCGGCGCGGCGCTCGCCGCCCGGTACGGCCGTGCCGACCTCGTCGCCGGCAACAACGTCTACGCGCACGTGCCCGACCTCGTGGGCTTCACCGCCGGCCTCGCCGCGCTGGTCAAGCCGGAGGGGCTGGTGACGCTGGAGTTCCCGCACCTGCTGCGGCTGATCGAGCGCCGGCAGTACGACACGATCTACCACGAGCACTACCAGTACCTGTCGCTGCTGACCGCGCAGCGCGCGCTGGCCACCGCCGGTCTCGCCGTGGTCGACGTCGAGGAGCTGTCCACGCACGGCGGGTCGCTGCGCGTGCACGCGCGGCACGAGTCGGCCGCCGGCGAGCCGTCCAGCAACGTCAAGTCGGTGCTCGACGCCGAGGCCGAGGCCGGGCTGCACACCGTCGACGGCCACAAGGGCTTCGCCGAGGCGGTCTTCAACATCAAGCGCGACCTCCTCGACTTCCTGCTCAGCGCGCGCGCCGAGGGCCGGCGGGTGGTCGGCTACGGCGCGCCGGGCAAGGGCAACACCCTGCTCAACCACTGCGGCATCCGGTCCGACCTGCTGGAATACACGGTCGACCGCAGCCCGTACAAGCAGGGCCTCTTCCTGCCCGGCACGCACATCCCGATCCACGCGCCGGAGCGCATCGCGCAGGACCGGCCCGACTACGTGCTCGTGCTGCCGTGGAAC
>Ga0164243_10015114_pt1 | contig 10695 bp, 6 predicted proteins | sample OricompcompostOP_FD_108781 | JGI IMG/M metagenome (GOLD analysis project Ga0164243, IMG submission 108781) | Organic Plus compost microbial communities from Emeryville, California, USA - Original compost - Organic plus compost (OP) | ecosystem: Engineered > Solid waste > Mixed feedstock >...
GGCGCGCTGCACCTTGAACAGGTCCTCGGGGTAACGCAGATGCGCCTGCAGTTCCGGGGTGATGTCGGCCTTGGGCTTCACCGTGCCGGGGAACACGTCCATCCACGCCTTGAGCACGGGATCGCTCTCGTCCTGCGCGTACAGCGTGACCGTGCCGTCGTAGGCGTCGACGGTGGCCTTCACCGAGTTGCGGATGTAGGACACCTTCTTGTCCGGCGCCAACCGGTTGACGGCCACCTCGTTGGAGTCGGCGGTCGCGCTCGACAGCGTCGTCAACTCCGAGTACGGGTAGTTGTCCAGCGTGGTGTAGCCGTCGACGATCCACACCATTCGCTTGTTGACGATGGCCGGATACACGCTGGTGTCTGTGGTCAGCCACGGCGCGACGGCCTCGACGCGCTCGGCAGGGTCGCGATTGAACAGGATCTTGCTGTTCTCGCCGATCACGTTGGAGAACAGGAAGTTCCGCTCGGCGAACTTCGCGGCGAACACGCTGCGGTTGAGCCAGTTGCCGATCGGCACACCGCCCTTGCCGCCGTAGGTGTAGTTCTTGGTCTCGGTGTTGGTCTCGTAGTCGTACTCGCGGTCGGTGTCACCGGTCTTGCCGACGATCGCGTAGTCCGCGGGCGTGTTCGAGATGACCGGGCCGAAGTAGATGCGCGGCTGGTCCAGCGGGGCCGGTCCGGGCGAGATCACGCTGCCGTTCGCGCCGACCACGCTGGCGAGGAACTCGGGGTAACCACCGTTCTGGTTGGGGTCGTTGGCGACACCGCGCACGGTGTTGGCCGGTGAGGCGATGAACCCGTTGCCGTGGGTGTACACGGTGTGGCGGTTGATCCAGTCGCGCTGGTTGTCGATCAACCGGTCCGGGTTGAGTTCACGCGCGGCCACCACGTAATCGCGCAGGTTGCCGTCCGGGCCGATGTAGCGGTCGATGGACAGCTGATCCGGGAAGTAGTAGAAGTTCTTGCCCTGCTGGAACTGGGTGAACGCGGGGCTGACGATCGTGGGGTCGAGCAGTCGGATGTTCGACGTGGTCGCCCGGTCGGCGGCGACCTGAGCCGCGGTGGTCTGGCCGGTGTTCTCGTAGTTGCGGTAGGTCACCGTCTCATCGGTGAGCCCGTAGGCGTGCCGGGTCGCCTCGATACTGCGGCTGATGTACTCGGCTTCCTTCTGCGCGGCGTTGGGCTTGACGCTGAACTGCTCGACGATCAGCGGCCAACCCGCGCCCACCACCAGCGAGCTGAGCAGCAGCAACGCCACGCCGATGGCCGGAATGCGCAAGTCCCGCAGCACGAGTGCGGAGAACACGGCCACGGCGCAGATCACCGCGATCGCGAGCATGATCAGCTTGGCCGGCAGTACGGCGTTGATGTCGGTGTAGCCCGCGCCCGTGAACGGCTTGGCCGAGCGATCGTTGCTGAGCAGTTCGTAGCGGTCCAGCCAGTACGCGAACGCCTTGAGCACGATGAGCGTGCCCGCGAGGCTGATCAACTGGATGCGCGCGGCGCGGCTGAGCGCGCCGACCCGCCCGGTCAGACGGATACCGCCGAACAGGTAGTGGCCCAACAGGTTCGCGACGAACGCCAGGAACGTCGCCACGAACAGGTACGTCAGCACCAGACGGTAGAACGGCAGATCGAACGCGTAGAACCCGAGGTCCTTGCCGAATTCGGGGTCGGTGATACCGAAATCTCCGCCGTGCAGGAACAACTGGATCTTCACCCAGTAGCTCTGCGCGACGATGCCTGCCAGCAGCCCGATGAACACCGGGACGCCGATACCGAACAGCCGCAGGCGCGCCATCACCGTCGTGCGGTAGCGCGCCACCGGGTCGTTGGGGCCGGCGGTCGGTACGAACACCGGCCGGGTCCGGTACGCCAGTGCCAGACCGGCGAACACGATGGCTCCGATCGCCAGTGCCACGACCACGAACACGATCAGGCGGGTGGCCAGCACCGTGGTGAACACCGAGCGGTAGCCGAGTTCGCCGAACCACAGCCAGTCGACGTAGGTGTCGATCAGCCGCGGCCCGAGCAGCAACAGCAACACCGCCACCAGCGCGAAAGCAATCAAGACCCGACTACGTCGCGTCAGCTTCGGCATCCTTGCCGTCGGCCGCATACCCACTCGTCAACTCCAGTCTCAGGTTCGGCGATTTTCGGGGCTGCCCAGGTGTGACGCCCGATTTCGTACAACTCTAGTCATTGGGCTGTGATCGGCGGCTCAGCACCGTGGAGGTTCGCCACCAGCGGAAATCGTCTTGAGCGCGTCGACGGCCCCTTCGAGGGTCTCGACCTTCACCAGCTCGAGGCCGTCCCGCGGCGCCGAGCGGGCCTCGGTGCAGTTGTCGGCGGGCACCAGGAACACCTCGGCTCCGGCCTCGCTGGCCGCCAGCATCTTGTGGGTGATGCCGCCGATGGAGCCGACCTTGCCGTCACCGCTGATGGTGCCGGTGCCCGCGATGAACTTGCCGTCGTTGAGATCGCCGGTGGTCAGTTTGTCGACGACGGCGAGGCTGAACATCAGGCCCGCCGACGGGCCGCCGATGTTGGCGAGGTTGAACTCGATGTCGAACGGCGCCCACGGCGCGTCGAGCACCGCGATGCCCAGATAGCCGTAGTCGCGGTCAGGGTTGTCGCCGAGGGTGATGGTGGCCTCCCCCGGCGGGGCGTTCTTGCGGCGGTAGTCGATGACGAGCTTGTCGCCGGGCTTGGTCTCCTTGAGCAGCGCCTGGAACTCGTCGAGGTTGGCCACGGGCTTGCCGTTGACGCCGTCGATGGCGTCGCCGTCCTGCAGCTTGCCCGCCGAGGGGCCGGGGTCGGTGACGTTCTGCACCGTCACCGCCATGGGGTACTTGAGAAAGGACAGCGCGGCGTACTCGGCACTGTCCTCGGAGTTCTTGAAGTCGGCGGTGTTCGCCTCGTCGATTTCGTCCTTGGACTTGTCCGGCGGGTACACCAGGTCGCGCGGCACGAGCTGTTCGCGGCCGGACATCCACAGCGTGATCGCCTGGCCCAGGGTCAGGCCGTCGCGCTGGGACACCGTGGTCATGTTGAGATGCCCCGACGTGGGGTGGACCGTCGCATCGGGCCCCTCGATGTCGACGACCTGTTTGCCGTCGATCTCGCCGAGGGTGTTGAACGTCGGACCGGGGCCCAGGGAAACGAAGGGCACCTGCACCACCGACAGCAGCACGCCGAACGCCACGACCGGCACCAACGCAACCAGCAGCGTCAAAATCCGCCTGTTCACGCCGTTCACAGTAAGGCCTGCGCCGCAATGGTGGCTGACCGTGCTCCTCACGGTGTTCACTGACAGCGTGACCCGCCCCCGTACGCGGCTTCGATGTCATGAGTACGGTTGCAGGTATGGCTGACCTGCCCTTCGGCTTCTCCGCCGGGGACGACCCGGACCGAGACAAGAACAAGAAGGACCCGGACTCCGGGTCCGGCTCCGGCAACCCCGGGTCGGACCCGTTCGGCTTGGGCATGGGCGGAGCCGGCTTCGACATGGGCGACCTCGGGCAGATCTTCACCAAGCTCGGTGAGATGTTCAGCGGAGCCGGCAGTGCGATGGCCGGCGGCAAACAGTCCGGCCCCGTCAACTACGACCTGGCCCGTCAACTCGCCAACAGCTCGATCGGGTTCGTCGCACCGGTGCCCGAGAAGACCGCGGGTGCGGTGGCCGACGCCGTCCGGCTCGCCGAGACGTGGCTGGACGGTGTGACCCCGCTGCCCGCCGGGACCACCCGCACCGTGGCCTGGACGCCCAGCGATTGGCTGGACAACACCATGGAGACCTGGAAGCGGTTGTGCGACCCGGTCGCCGAGCAGGTGTCGACGATGTGGACCGCGGCGCTGCCCGAAGAGGCCAAGGCCATGGCGGGCCCGCTGCTGGCGATGATGTCGCAGATGGGCGGCATGGCGTTCGGCTCACAGCTGGGTCAGGCGCTGGGCAAGCTCTCGCGAGAGGTGTTGACCTCCACCGACATCGGGCTTCCGTTGGGCCCCAAAGGCGTCGCGGCGCTGCTGCCGGAGGCCATCGAGGCGTTCGCCGAGGGACTCGAGCGTCCCCGCAGCGAGATCCTGACGTTCCTCGCGGCGCGCGAGGCCGCGCACCACCGCCTGTTCAGCCACGTCCCGTGGCTGTCGAGCCAGCTGCTGGGTGCGGTCGAGGCCTTCGCCAAAGGCATGAAGGTCGACATGTCCGGCATCGAGGACTTCGCACGCGGCTTCAACCCGGCGTCGCTGAGCGACCCGTCGGAGATGGAGCAGCTGCTCAACCAGGGCATCTTCGAACCCAAGGCCACCCCGGAGCAGGAGGCCGCGCTCGAACGCCTCGAGACGCTGCTGGCGCTCGTCGAGGGCTGGGTGCAGACCGTCGTCTCCGGCGCGCTGGGTGAGCGCATTCCCGGGACGTCGGCGATGGCCGAGACCATGCGTCGCCGGCGCGCCACCGGCGGACCGGCCGAGCAGACCTTCGCCACGCTCGTCGGGCTGGAACTGCGTCCCCGCAAGATGCGCGAGGCCGCCGTGCTGTGGGAGCGGCTGACCGAGGCCGTCGGCGCCGACGCGCGTGACAGCGTGTGGCAGCACCCGGACCTGCTGCCCAGCGCGTCCGATCTCGACGAGCCGGCCGGGTTCATCGACCGCATGATCGGCGGCGACACGAGCGGGATCGACGACGCCATCGACCAGGCGATCGCCGACCTGCAGAAGAACGACCCGCCGCAAGAGGGCGACAGCGGCACCGAGGGCGCCGGGGACGACAAGTCCTGATCACTTGCCTGTGGATAACTGAAATTCGAGGCTCTCGAACCGTGGCAGGGTCGATCAATGACCGCACGGTTCACGCTCACTCCCGATCGGCCGGTACTGCTGCGGCCCGACGGCGCGGTGCAGATCGGGTGGGATCCGCGCACCGCGGTCCGTGTGCGGCCACCCGACGGGATGACGCCCACCCAGCTGACCGATCTGCTGCACGCCCTGCAGACCGGTCGCAGCATCGAGCAACTGCGCTCGGCCACCGAGCAATTCGGGGACCCGGCACTCGTCGGCGACGTCCTCGCCGCCTTGGACTCCGCCGGGGTCCTGGTGCGCCGATCCGCCAGCCCCGCGCGTACCGCGACCATCCGCATCCACGGACGCGGACCGCTGTCGGAACTGCTGGCCGGCTCCCTGCGCCGCTCGGGTGCGCGGCTTCAGCACACCGCCGAGTCCTACGCGACCCCGCGACCCGGCACCGACCTGGTGGTGCTGGCCGACGAGCTGGTCACCGAACCCCGCATCGTGCGCGAACTGCACCGCGGTCGCATCGCACACCTGCCGGTGCGCGTGCGAGACGGGACCGGACTGGTGGGCCCGCTGGTGATCCCGGGCGTCACCAGCTGCCTGCACTGCGCCGACCTGCACCGCGCCGACCGTGATGCGGCGTGGCCCGCGCTCGCGGCGCAGCTACGCGGCACCGTCGGCAGCGCCAGCCGCGCCACCATCCTGGCCACCGCCGCGCTCGCGCTGCGGCAGGTCGACCTGGTGATCCGCGCGGTCAGCGGCACCGCCGGGCCAGACGATCCCCCGGAGCCCCCCGCGACCCTGGACACCACGCTCGAACTGACCGCCGACGGGTACTCCATGAGCTTCCGCCGCTGGTCACGGCACCCGGATTGCCAATGTTGAAAACAGATGTTGCCAGTTGGTTGCCGGGTATTCGGCTGAGTCGTGGATGATGGTCTGGTGTCTGACATCAAACGGGGAAGCGTAGCTCGCAACGCGAAGCTCGCCGGGCTCGCCGGCGGCATGGCCGGCCGGGCTGCACTTGGCTTTGGCAAACGCCTTACCGGCAAGTCGAAGGATGAAGTCACTGCTGAGCTGATGGACAAGGCTGCTCAGCAACTGTTCACCGTCCTCGGCGAACTCAAAGGCGGCGCGATGAAGGTCGGCCAGGCGCTGTCGGTGATGGAGGCCGCCATCCCCGAGCAGTACGGCAAGCCGTACCGCGAGGCACTCACCAAACTCCAGAAGGACGCTCCCCCACTTCCTGCGGCCAAGGTGCATCGCGTGCTCGACGCGCAGCTGGGCACCAAGTGGCGCGACCGGTTCTCGTCGTTCGACGACAAGCCGGTGGCCTCGGCCAGCATCGGCCAGGTGCACAAGGGCATCTGGTCCGACGGGCGCGAGGTCGCCGTCAAGATCCAGTACCCCGGCGCCGACGAGGCACTGCGCGCGGACCTCAAGACCATCCAGCGGCTGGTCGGCGTGTTCAAGCAACTCGCGCCCGGCGCCGACATCCAAGGTGTGGTCGACGAACTGACCGAGCGCACCGAGATGGAACTGGACTACCGGCTGGAGGCAGACAACCAGCGTGCGTTCGCCAAGGCCTACCGCAACGACCCGCACTTCGCGGTGCCCGCGATCATCGCCAGCGCGCCCAAGGTGGTGATCTCCGAATGGATGGAAGGCATCCCGATGTCGGTCATCATCCGCGAGGGCACCCCCGAGCAGCGTGACCTGATGGGCACCCGGCTGACCGAGCTGACGTTCGGCGCACCGGCGCGCCTGGAGATGATGCACGGCGACGCGCATCCCGGAAACTTCATGCTGCTGCCCGACGGTCGCATGGGTGTCATCGACTTCGGTGCGGTCGCACCGCTTCCCGGTGGATTCCCGACCTCGCTCGGCGAGACCATCCGGCTGGCGCGGGACAAGAACTACGACGAACTCCTGCCGACGATGGAACGCGCGGGCTTCCTGCAGAAGGGGCAGGAAGTGTCGATCGAAGAGGTCGAGGACATGCTGCGCCAGTACGTCGATCCCATCAAGGTCGACGTCTTCCACTACAACCGCAAATGGCTGCAGAAGATGGCGGCTAGCCAGATGGACAACTCCGTCGCGCAGATCAAGATGGCGCGCAGCCTCGACCTGCCGGCGAATCTCGCGATCCCGCTGCGCGTGATCGCCTCCACGGTCGCCATCTGCTGCCAGCTCGACGCGCATGTTCCGGTGAAAGTCATTGCTACCGAACTGGTTCCGGGATTCGCCGAGGAAGCCGCGTAGCGCAATCCGCAGATCCCGCCCAGAACCGCTGGGCGGCAAGCACAGACACGGCACCGAGTGCGCAACGCACTCGGTGCCGTTTCCGTTGACGGGGCGGTCGATCAGGCGGCGGCCGGGTTGCCGCCGGAATCCTTACGCGGACGCCCGCGCGGACGCTTGCGCGCGACAATGCTTCCGCGGTCGAGGATCTCGCCACCCCAGACACCCCACGGTTCCTGCCGTTCGAGCGCCGCGGTCAGGCACTGCACACGGATCGGGCACCCCGCGCACAGGGCCTTGGCCCGCTCAAGGTCGCCGGGGTTCTCGGCGAACCACAGATCCGGGTCACCGACATGGCACGGCACCGCCGGCAGTCGCGTCTCGCATGTCATCGGCGCGACGCCCGTGGTCGGAGCAGTCATCGCAATGGACATGTGTTTTTCCCCCTGCATCTGGTCGAATTTGTCGGTGATCTGTCTGAGCTGATGGATCCTGCGACCAGATTTCTCGGGGGGTCCGACAAAAATGGCCACGGATCCGGGTGACTGCGGGTCCGTGGCCTTTTCGGCTGGTGTGAAGCCTCTACCTAGAAGGGGCTCCGATCCACGGACGCGCTTGTCGCGGTGGCGGCGGCGGTGCGACGACGCTTGGGCTGCGGCGCAATGGCAGCGGCGGCCGGCCAACCAGCGGCGGCGTGAGCGGCATGCGCGAGCTCGGGCGTCTGATGCGGCATGGGGGCCGACGAAACAGCCACCGGTACAACGGAAGGAATGAACCCGGGCATGCCCGCCACTGCGACTTCGCTCAAGTTGACGTAGCTGATCATTTCGCGGGACACCCCCTTACCTTCTCGTTGCCAGAGTTGACTTTCTGAGGCTAGAGCCTAGCAGCTGAATCGCACAACCTATTTTCTACCTGCGGTTTTGGCACGATCTTTACGAATCGTGGCGGTTGGCGCGTCCCCGCACGAGCGCCACGACGTCCTCGCCGTACTGCTCGAGCTTGCGCGCCCCGATGCCCGGGATGGCCACGAGTGCGGCGTCGTCGGTGGGCAGGGTCTCGGCGATCGCCATCAGCGTGGTGTCCGTGAACACCACGTAGGCAGGCACTTTCATCTCCTTCGAGACACGCAACCGCCATTCCTTGAGTTCGGCGAGCAGGTCCTCGTCGAGATTGGACGGGCACGTCTCGCACCGCCGCAGCATGATGGCCTGCGGGGTGGACAGTGCCGCGTTGCAGATGCGGCAGCGCGGAGCGGGTCCCCGCTGCCGACGCGGCCGGTCCGGACCCGATGACGAATTCTCCGTCTGCGGCGCGATGCCGTTGAGGAACCGCGAGGGCCGCCGCCCCTGCCGCCCACCGGGGGTGCGGGCAAGGGCCCAACTCAGCGCGAGGTGCACGCGTGCGCGGGTGACGCCGACGTAGAGCAGCCTGCGCTCCTCCTCGACCGGTTCACTGTCGGGACCGTGGGAAAGCGCATGCGAGATCGGCAGGGTGCCATCGGCCAGACCGACGAGGAACACCGCGTCCCATTCGAGGCCCTTGGCCGCGTGCAGCGACGCGAGAGTCACACCCTGCACCACCGGTGGGTGCCGCGCGTCGGCGCGTTGACGCAGTTCGCCGACCAGCGCGCGCAGATCCAGTTCGGGCCGCAGCGCGACCTCTTCCTCGACGAGTTCGGCGAGCGCGACCAGCGCCTCCCACCGCTCCCGCGCCCTGGTGCCCGCGGGCGCCTCCGCGGTGAGGCCCAGCGGTTCCAGCAGTTCGCGGACGAACACGGGAAGATCGGTGATCTCGACCTCACGTTCGGCGGCGCGTTGCAGCGCGACGAGGGCTTGACGGATCTCCTGACGGCTGAAGAAGCCCTCCCCGCCGCGCACCTGGAACGCGATGCCGGCTTCGGTGAGCGCCTCCTCGTACACCTCCGACTGCGCGTTGATGCGGTAGAGGACCGCGATTTCGGCCGGCGCGGTGCCTTTTTCGATCAGCTTCTGGATGGCCTTGGCCACGCCCTTGGCCTCGGCCACCTCGTCGGGGTACTCGTTGAACGTCGGCTTGGGGCCCGGGTCCCGCTGGCCCACCAGATGCAGCTTGCTGCCGGCCATCCGCCCACGCGCACCCGCGATCACCCGGTTGGCCAGCGACACCACCTGCGGCGTGGAGCGGTAGTCACGTTCGAGACGCACCACCGCCGCGTCGGGGAAACGCCGCGAGAAATCCAACAGATAGCGCGGCGTGGCGCCGGTGAACGAGTAGATGGTCTGATTGGCGTCACCCACGACGGTGAGATCGTCACGGTCGCCCAGCCAGGCGTCGAGCACGCGCTGCTGCAACGGCGTGACGTCCTGATATTCGTCGACGACGAAGCAGCGGTACCGGTCGCGGAACTCCTGGGCCACCGCGGCGTCGTTCTCGATGGCCGCGGCCGTGTGCAACAGCAGATCGTCGAAGTCGAGCAGGGCCGATCCGTCGCGGCGCGCTTTGAGCGCCTCGTAGCCGGAGTAGACCGCGGCGACCTTCTGCGCATCGAGCGGGATGTCGCGTCCCACCTTGGCGACCGCGGCGCCGTACGCCTCGGGGGTGATCAAAGATGCCTTGGCCCATTCAATTTCGCCCGCGAGGTCGCGTACGTCGTCGGTGCTGGGCTGGAGGCCGGCGCGGTTGGCGGCCTGGGCGACGACCGAGAACTTGCTGTCGAGCAGTTCCCATCCGGTGTCGCCAACGAGCCGCGGCCAGAAGTACTGCAGCTGCCTGCGTGCGGCCGCGTGGAACGTCACCGCCTGCACCGCACCCGTCGGGACCCCGGTCTGCTGGCCGAGCGCCCGCAACCGGGCCCGCATCTCCCCCGCCGCACGCGCGGTGAACGTCACCGCGAGGACCTGGCCGGCCGCGACGTGCCCGCCGGCCACCAGGTGCGCGATCCGCCGGGTGATGGTGCGGGTCTTACCGGTACCGGCCCCGGCCAGCACACAGACCGGCCCGCGGGGAGCCAGCACCGCTTCCCGCTGTTCGTCGTCCAGATCTTCCAAGGTTGGGCTGGGGGCCTCCAACGGCATGCCGACCATGATGTCAGCACCGCCCGACAAGGCCGAACACCGACGACCTCGGGTCGTCGGTGTTCGGTTGAGCGAGCGTCAGGTCAGGAACGTTTGGCCTTCTCGGCCTCGGCCCACTCCTCGATCTGGTCGGCTTCGACGATCTTCTCGGCCGCCTCGACGCGGGTTTCCTGCGCGTCGGCGAGCTTGGCCCGAGCGTTCTTGGTCTTGGCCTGTTCGACGGTGTTGATCGCCTCTTCCTTGCGCTGCTTGGCGGTCTGGGCGACCTCCTTGCGCTTGGCGGCCACTTCGTCGGTCTTGGCCTTGGCGGTCTGGGTGCGCTTCTGGCGTGCCTGTTCGGCGGCCTGCTTGCGCTGCAGCGCCGTCGACCGGGCTTCCTTGACGTTCTGCTCGCGGTCGGCGCGAGCGTCCTTCAGGTCCTCGGCCGCCTCCGCCTGGGCCTCCCGGAGTTCCGCGTCGGCCTCACGGGTGTTGCGGGTCGCCTCGGCCTCCAGCTGGATGGCCCGCAGCAGCGCGTTGCTGCGCTCGACGAGCGCGGAGCCCCGCTCACGCAGGTCCACGGCGCCCAACGCGCCACCGACGGTCTCGTCGAGCTTGCCGAACGA
>Ga0164243_10015116_pt1 | contig 10691 bp, 9 predicted proteins | sample OricompcompostOP_FD_108781 | JGI IMG/M metagenome (GOLD analysis project Ga0164243, IMG submission 108781) | Organic Plus compost microbial communities from Emeryville, California, USA - Original compost - Organic plus compost (OP) | ecosystem: Engineered > Solid waste > Mixed feedstock >...
TCATCCTCTGGGGAGCAGGTTGGTGCCAACGCAGATGACGAGGAGGAGACGTCATCGCAGGTTGCTGTCGTGCGTGACGGGGGGCTCTCTTCATCCGCTTGCGCGGAAAGTTTGCTTCCGCGTGGCATGAGATGAGAGGGTGCTGGCTTTCGCTTTCAGATGCTGGCGCCTGGAAGCGGGATCATCGGAAGAGGGTGGGACGGAACCGGGAGAGAGGGGGAGGGTTGCGGTTTCGCAAAAGCGGAACGTGGGTGAGATTGTTGGTGCAGTAAAAGCAGAGGAGGAAAAGGCGGGAGCGAGCCAGCAGAGGGAGGAGAGGGGGAGTGACCCAAGCTGGCACTCATAGGTGTGGATGGCTGTTTGCTGCGCTGTTGCGGGTGATGTCCGTCGAGGTTCTGGCTGTGTCCAGCGGTGATGGGGCTAATAGCATGCAGGATGGCATCCTGATATGAGGAAGCTGGATCGCGGAGAACGTGGGCAGGGATCGGCAAGGTGATGCTCCGGTGGTGGCATGCGGAAGAGAACCGGAAATAGGTGCTCGTGCGCACAGGAAGCAGTTGGCCGAGATCTGGAGGAAAGAGAGAGGAGGTGAGGCTCCATGAGGTTGTTGTTTGCTTGTATCATGCGGGCTTTACGGAACGCGTGCGCTTCGCTCGGCGTCGGTTCAGACATCATGACCTCACTGACTTCATGGTTGTGCTCCTGGGTTATGCGGTCAATGGAGAACGCACGCTGGAGGAATACTATGAGCGCTTGCTACCCTTTGCCGATACGTTCATGGCGCTGTTCGGGCGAGATCGCTTGCTTGCTCGCTCGACGCTCAGCCGATTTCTTGCGGCACTTCCGCAAGCGCCTGTCGAGGCGTTGCGCACGGTGTTTCTCGAAGACCTGCTGGCCCGGCCTCTGGAGCAAGAGGAACAAACGGGCGGATTGTGGGACCGGCAAGAAACCCACTGGTTGGTATTCGATAGTGATGGCACGCGACAAGCTGCCCGTCAACGGGCCTTGCCATGCACTCCTGATCTCCCACCTGCAGGGCGCCGGTTGGATGAGGTCTGTGCTTCGGGCTATACGGGGCGCAAACGGGGAGAAGTGGTTCGGACGCGCACAACTCTTCTCCAAGCGCACACGCACCAATGGATAGGTACCTTCTCCGGGACATCTGGGGCGGGCAATGGCGACTATCGTGGAGAACTGCGCCAGGCGGTGAAGGCGATCAGGGCGTGTCTACAAGCCCAATCAGTTCCCCTGAGTCGGGCTGCGGTGCGACTGGATGGTCAATATGGCAACGGTGCCGTCGTCGCAGACCTGTCCGGGCTTGCCTATATCATGCGAGGCAAGGACTATGATCTCCTCAATCTGCCAGAGGTGCAGACTCGTCTTGCCCAGCCCGCAGACCAGCAAACGACTCATCCAGAGACCGTACCCTCTTTGATTGCCAGATCTCCTCCTGACTCCGATCAGGCTTCTCTGCGACTTCGTGAGCCTTACCTGACCATTGCTGGTCAACGAGAGCAAAGCGGCTTCAAAGCGCATGACAGGCTCTCTTCTCCGCTCTCGTCATCTCGTTACGCATCGCGTGGGAGGAGGCAAGTGCAACGGCAACCAATTGTTAGGGCCAAATGCTGTCTTCACCGTTGGCTCATGAAACACGAGTGCAGGCCGGGGCAACACATCTGATTGGTCGGCAATCTGCTATAGATCAGATCCTCCATCCCTTCCAGTAGCCTACACCATAGCAGGCTACGCCAACGCCTACGGTGATGCACCCGGCTTCGAAGCTACGGGAAGCTATGATTCCCAAACCTATACCTTTATTTAGCCAGGTTACATAAGAAAAGCCGGTGGCGGAAGGGTGGTACGAATGCGCTCGTAGGTAAGGCCATATTGCGCAAGCACCTTCCTATATGGAGTGTTACCACCCTCGCGCAAGAGTCCCGGGAATAATGGCCCACACCCAACCCATTGATATCCCTGGCAGATGACATCAATCCCACGCTCATGAGCTTCACGCTTTGCCACTGCGATTACCCCCAAAACTTCCTCAGACACGGGAACAACCGCAATCTCTGGTTCCTGTTCCATCGAAAGTGTTGCCTCAACCGCCGGATCAGCCAGCGGCGGAACCCGGTACTTCTCCTCAACATCCTCACTAAGCCTCTTATACTGAAATGTGCCTGGTATAAAAGGCATCGACTCTCGCTCACTTCCATCTCTATATATTCCGCTCTTCTCCTGTAATAGAAAGAAAATCTCTATCTGCAATGTATCATACATACGCAAGCTCCAGATCAGAGAGCTTTCCTTTTACAATCTGTCCTGCGTGATGCCGATCATGCTCTACGGATTAGGGCCATTGTGCCGATCAAGGTAGATCATTGTTTTAAAATACTCAACCGGAAGTATTTCAAGGAGCTGGAGAAACACTTTGGCAATCTGTTGCCCTGGTCGGAGCAGCATGGGCAAGATGGCGAGCAGACCCGCTTTGCCATTCGCTCCGATTCCACTGTCACCTGGGCGCAAGCTGCGCGCCAAACCGTCTTTCGGGCGAACGAAACAATGCCGATCGATGACCTGGAAGACACAGTTGAGCAAGCTGCCGCTATAGCTTGCACGATTGACCAGCCGATGCCTGCATTGCTTAAGCATTTATTAAAACAGCCCCAACAAACCCAGCGGGCAAAACAATGCCAGGCGGTAATGTGCTTGTTTGAGGGGACGCTATATGATCTACCACTGTTCTTTCATTCCTGGTAATGATCATATGAACGCTTTTATCAGGGGCAGGGAGAAATAGTCCCGTAATTGTGGATTCAATCGTAGTGCTTTCTCCTTTGAAGATAGCTGAGTAAACCCCTTCTACCTTGCTGGCGATTGGAATACGAACGACAATAGCGTTGGTATCAACTTTAAAAGTAGTCGCTTTTTCTTTCTGTATAGTGGCTTGTCCTCTATACCTCTGAAGTACTTGTTCTTCAAAAGACTTATACTTGTCTGAGCTGAAAACAGCTTGGCGATATTTCTCAGCGACAGCACCGTACGCGCAGACTGGGGCGAGCGCGTTGCGCTGTGTGAGTTGCCTGGGGTATCCAGAATGGCAAGTCTCATCTGTCATGGAAGTCCCCATGCCATCGTTGAGGGATATCAAGCGCTTGGGAGCTGGATTGAGGCGAATGGCTACACGATCACAGGCCCCAATCGCAAGGTCAGCTTGCGCTGGAGTGGCGAGTTGGATGACTACCTCACTGAGATCCAGTTTCCGGTTGAGATGGTGTCATAACCGACAATGGAGGAAGAGGAAACAGGCCAATCTCCCTTTCCTTTTTTCTCTGCGGCCTCCGTCACGTTGTCATACCTACAAGCTATTGGAGATACTTTTCTATGTTTCATCTTGAAAATCGCAAGACAATGTACACCATTGCGCTTGAAGAGCACTATGTCAGTCCGACTTTCCTGCAAGGTTCGGGACGCAACCTCAAGGAACAAGCTGAGCGTTCCGGCTCTTTCACGTTTCTCGAACTCCTCTGCGATCTCGATGACCGCAGGATCGCGGATATGGATGCAGCGGATATCGACATGCAGGTTCTCTCACTGGGATCTCCCGGTGTGGAGCAACTTGATGCGCCTGACGCCGTGACGCTTGCACGCGAGACGAACAATTACCTTGCGGAGGCGATACGACGCCATCCTGGTCGTATCGCCGGGGTGGCCGCCATCTGACACCGCCTCCACAGCCGATAGTGGAGACCTACTACGCAGGCTTCGCGCCAGAGGTCACAGCCAGGCTTTCGCCCTTCGCCTGGGGCTGGCACATTGAGACCGCAACCCATGTTCTGCGCCTCATCCTCGGCGGGGCCTTTGACCGCTATCCACACTTGCAGGTCATTATCGGCCATATGGGCGAAGGTCTGTCCTTCATGCTCCCCCGACTCCTATCTGCCCACAGATGTCACGAAGTTGGAACGTCCACTCGGTGCCTATCTCCGCGAAAATCTCCACTACACGCTCAGTGGCTTCACCTGGGTTCCCATGTTTCTCAATCTGTTGCTTGAGGTCGGCATCGACTGCGTCCTATTCTCGGTCGATTACCCTAATGGATCGATGTCGGACACGAAAGGCACTTCCGCAGGCGATTGCCAAAGGCTCTGGAGACAGTCACTGCTCAGGATGCCCATGGCTGGTGTACTCACCGCGGATATCTTGCTCATAAAGAGGAAGTCATCTGAATAGAAACACAACAATGTGAGCCTCACACTTTCTGATGAATGCTCTCAATCTTGCTCAACCGTCCCTAAGAAGCATGAGTATGCGTCTCCATTGCAACAAACCCACTATTACTAGTACAGCACTTATTGAGTACGTTTGTCTATTCCAGACGCTCTCTGGATTTTTTTCTTGGTTTCCTTCTCTTGCAGTAGAGGTATATGGTAATCTCCATAGGAAGAATGATAGAATGAGATAAAAAAACAATGATAGAAAGAAAAAAGGAGAGAGAATGCCGAAACATAGCTCAGCGACTCGACGGAGAGAACAGACAAAAAATGAGCGACGCCAACGCCTGAGGTCACAGCGACAGGGCAAGAAAAACCAACAAAAGCCATCAACATCGACAACATGGATTCTTTTAGGAAGTATTATCGGTGGAATTACACTCATCATTGCACTCTTTCTCTATCAAGCCTCCTCTCGATCTTCAGATCAGCTTCAACCAGGACAAGATACGGCCTTGAAAGCGATTCCATCTCTGAAGCCTGAGTTGCTTGAACAGGTAGGAACAGGGTCGCTTGCCTCCAATCCTATGACTACTATCAAGAATACCCCCATCCTCAAGGGGAAGGATGGAAAACCTGTGGTGCTTTATGTGGGAGCAGAATATTGTCCTTTCTGTGCAGGACAGAGATGGGCAATGATTATTGCCCTCAGCCGTTTTGGTTCCTTTGGCGAGTTGCATGGATTTCTTTCCGGGGAGGGAAATATCCCTAGCTATTCCTTCTATCAGGGAAGCTATACAAGTCACTACATTGACTTTCAAGGGAAAGAAACAGGAGATAACACCCCTCCTCCTGCAACGAAGCAGCTCGACACTTTAACAGAAGAGCAACAACACATCGTGGATACCTATAATACAGAGAAGTATCTCTCTCGCTCGGGTATTCCGTTTATCGATATTGCCAATCGCTATATCTCTTCTGGAGCTTATTTCCCTATTGATTTGTTCTACAACGTCTCATATCAGGAAATTGGAGACAAACTCCAAACTGCATCTGATCCTTTAGCACAAGGGGTTATTGGAGCAGCGAATTACCTGACGGCAGCAATTTGTGTTGTTACGACAACCAACCAGAGAATGTCTGTAACAGTCCCTCGCTTCAAGGAATCCAGAAGAAATTGGCATTCTCTTCTCAGAGCATTCCTTCTTCAGCACTGACTGTCTCAGCATTCCCTCCTTCCATCGCTGTTCGAAGAAGGGAAAGCTTTGAGAGGGGGAAGATTTGGGGCCTTGCCTGATAGCCTCTTTGACGACCTCCAGCAGTGCCCTGAGATGCATCTCTGCATTGTGCTCCTGCCTGGCATGATTGTATTTGGAAGTTGCTTGCTCTCTTTGTCTGGTCTTGGCGCTTTTCGGCGTCTCACAAAGGGCTTCTCTAGGCTTTGCTTGCGACTGTTCTGTTTGCTTTTCTCACTAGCGGAATCAGGCAGGTGACCTGTAAAGTATCTGTTTCTATAGACACGACATGAAGGGAATCGAAGGGATCTTCTCCAAAGCCGATTGTTCAGCGAATTGCTGAGGAGAAAGATTCCCGAAACGTTCATGAGGGCGCTGGTGATTGTAAAAATTCGTCCAGGCTTCAGCCGCACGGAGAAAGGCTCCCAGGCTGTGATAGCAAGAGTGTTCAGCCACCGCCAGTTTACAAGTAGTGCCAATCGGCAGAAGGATTTGTCTGTTGGCGTCCCAGCCCGATTCATGAGCAGGACGATGAGGGGCCCTTTGGGCTAAAATGTGCTGAACAAGAGTGCTTGTCTAAAATTAACCTTAAGAAGTGGGGAAAAATAATAGACGGGCTCAACGAAGGGGATGCCGGTATCATCGTCCGGGTGGTAAGCGAAAAAGGGAAGTACCCCTGTCAAACATGTTGGAAAGCGCTCCAAGAACGAGGAAGGAGGCTGAAGCAGGTTGGAAGGAAGGCGCCGATTGATGTCTGGATTTATAGGAGAAATCCAGACACTGGGGTAATTGAGCTTGGGAAAATCTTGAAGGATATATTTGGAAGAAAGAGCCCCGGGGATCAATAGGGAATCACCAAAATACTGATAGAATCGTCTGACGAACACGGTTCGTTCTCGAAGAAGAGATAAGCACAAGCGAGATGGAAGAAGATCCCTTCTCTCATCCCGCGTGCTTATGAAGGGAAAAGAGCATAGACCGCTGAAGAGGGGGGATTTGTATGAGACTAACGCTTACGAGAAGGCAGCGTCGGGCGCTACAAGGCTATCTTGAGCGTCTTATTGCTTGGTGCCGAGAGAAAGATTTTTCTGCTGTAGCGCTATTGGCGGGTACAGAAAATGGAATTCCTGTAGAGTGGTGTGCTGCCTCTCGACCGAATGAGCAGAGGCGAGAGCGCCGAGAACTGGAGTGTTTGTTTTCACCGTTTCCTGATGGAGTGGAAATGAGCCCGTTTCAGCCTTACGATATGTTTTGTCTCCCTGCCTGGCAGTATGAACTGAATTATACGTATTGGCAGGCAAAAAGTCGCTATGACCAGCAGTGCACGGCTCGATTGTTCTGGCAAGACATACGAATACAGCAGCCTCGTCTCGTAATTGTAGGGCGTCACGGAAGTGGAAAAAGCTGGCTTTTACGGCAGGAGTGTCTTGCTGTCTGTTCACAGGTGCAGCGCTGCTTGCAGGATGAGCAGGATGAGCAGGAGATGGTGCTACCGATATGGCTGAGTGGCCCAGAATGCGTCCGGGTGCTCTCCGCCTATCGCGGGAATGTCGTTGTGGCCTTGCAGCAGATACTGAGAGAAACGCTGGGGGATGAGCGAGGGCATGATGCATTGCTCGAGGAGTGGCTGAGGGCTCACCCGACGCTCTTTTTGCTTGATGACTATGACTTACTGGATCCTGAGCAGCGGGCGTTGGTCGGAACATTTCTTTCCTGGGTTGAGACATTGCCGCATGCTCGATTGGTGTGTGCTGTGCGGCCTGAAGCAGCGGCTGCTCTCGATCTGTCATCAGCTTTCTTTGTTGAATTGTTGGATTGGACGGATACACAGTGTAAGCGCTATCTTCTGCAGCGTTTTGCTGCTGATCCTATGATGGCGGCTGCCTGTTGGGAGCAACTGCAAGCGCCTGAATATGGGGAAGCTCGGGTCCCGTTGGTGCTTGCGTGGTGGAGTGCGTTCTATGCTGAACAGCAACGATTACCGGCAACCTGCTTTGAGGGATATATGTGGGTGTTGCAGCACCTCTTGCAGAGAGCGATGCAGTCCGCTGATCTTTCATTGCTGAGAGAGATAGTGTGTCCTGCTTTAGAGCGGCTGGCGTGGACATGGGCAACTGCTGTTCATGGTGGCTGGCAAGGGATGTTATCGCGTGCAGAGATCTTGATGGTGCTCAGGCAAGCAGGAGCAGGAGCCCGGGCAGAAGCATATCTGGCTCTGTTAGAACAGAGTGGCGTGCTCTGTCGGTCTGTTGGGCACCGGGGTGCTCCCTGGAACCAGCAGCGGGTGCATTATTCCTGGGGATCTCCTGTCTTTCCCTGTGTACTGGTGGCGCGCATGCTCACTCAACAGCAGTGGATGTGGTCGGACCTCTTGCTGTTAGAGAAGCGCTGCTCGCCCTTCTGGCAACAGGTTGTGCACCTGTTGGCCGGGGCGAATGCGCCAGCCGTGCTGCGATGGGTAGAGGAGCAGCGCTTCTCTCTCCAGCGAGATACAGCAAGTATCCTGCTCCTTGCTCGAGTGGGTCGCGAGCTACGAAGGGCGGGAGAGGCGCTTTCACCTGCCCTTGTGGGTTGGATTGCAGATGGGCTGTTGCAGCTTGAGCTTGGCTCACGGAAGGAACGCAGACAGGCCTATGCGTTGATGAAGCAACTCTTTGGAGCAGATGTGAGAGCGCGCATGCTCGCCCGGCTCCAGATGGATGGGGCTTCGCTTGCTCGGCGGTGTGCGGCGGTGCTGGCTTTGGGTGTGGTGGGAACGAATATGGATAGCGAAGTATTAGAACAGATCGTGTTGGACGATGGACACGTTCCGGAATTACGCGGGGTCGCATTGCTCGTGTGCTGGCAGGTGGATGAGGAGCGGGCTGAGAAGCTCTGCCATAGTATCTTTCGACGGAAAGAGGCATCTCTCCTTGTGTGTGGGGTGGCGCTCTGGACAAGTGTTGAGAAGCGAGCCAGCGACATGCGAGAGGAGATTGTGGCGTTGCTTCAACGGCGCGGTGAGGTCAATAGCGACAAAGAGCAGGAGTGGCTCTTGTTTGATGAGGTTCTCATCTGGGCGGTTGTACGACTCTGGAAGCACTCCCTGCCATATCCAGAGGAGGTATGGAGGCTGGTGGCTCAGCATCCCTCCATGCTGCCAATCATGCTGGAAGAACTGGGGTGGGAAGAACCAATTGCTCGACGTATTCTTCGGAAGTGGTTACGAATGACATCAGCAGACCAGGAAAAAAGCCGAGCGTTTGTGAAGAGGATGGCAGACAGTCATAATCCGCATAAGGAGAGACTTTTTCCTCTATTACAGGAAGAGTGTCAAGATGGAGAGATACTCCAATGGGTGACACGATGGCTGGAGGAGAAACAAAAGGATGAGCAACGGCGTATTGAGATTGCAGAAGATGAACAAGAGGAGGCAGCTTCTTTTGCTCAAGTATTACGGGTAAGAGGAGAGATAGGGGAGGAAGAAGGACATATTTTGCTGAACCAGCCAGAAAAAGTGATTCCTTTGATCGTGGCACGAGATGAAGAGCTTTGGACACGAGAGCAAGCATTAAGATGGCTCTGGTCTTATGGCGACGAGCAGAGTTGGTTGCCCTTGTTGCACGTTGCCTCTGATCCGACGGATGATGGGGAACTTCGTAAAACAGCGCTGCATGTGCTCCACAGAAAAAAGCCTCAACCAGGAGAGGTATTGTATCCGTTCCTTTGGGATAGAGATGAACGAGTCCAGGCTGAAGCGGCATATATCTTGAGTGAGATACAGGATACAACCTGTATCGAGCGTATAGGGTTCTTGCTCTGTCATATGGAGGATGAAGAGACGCAAGGTAGGGTAGAGCGGGCATGTGTGCGGTATCGGGATGCGGCTGTACATGAAAGTTTGAGAACAATGATTATGCAGAATATGCAGTATTTGAGGATGCGAGAAAGCGATGTGAAAGAGCATATTGTTGAGTATGCGGTTGGGAGGGTCCTTGACGAGATTAGTATTGGGGCGATTGCCTCTTTTGATAGTGCAACGCGTTGGCATATCCTGTCCCTGATGTTGCAGAGGTGCTATGGGGAGGTTGGTGATCTCTTCTGGAGGAAAGGATTTCTTGAGGCTGCCAGTGATCAACGCATTGGAATTCCTTATCTTATTGCTGGTTTTTTTGGAGTAGAAGAGGCGGCTTTAGAAACAATCCGTGCCTGGTGGAGGAGTGATGGTCAAGACAGTTATACAATGAGGAGTGATGCGAATTTTGGTGTTATTGCACTTGGTGGAGCATTGCTGCGAAATGAGGTGAGTTTATACGTATAGATGGCTTAATGGTGCTGGGAGACAAATGAGTAAGGGGCATTGTGAATGGAGGAAGCTAATCTGTTTCTGCATCATCTGTCAGCTTGGTTTGCAAATGATCCTCGTTGAGCAGTATAGCGATGAGAAGGATCATCGCTACGCACGTGTCTGCGCACTTTTTGCAAGAAACGGCTCAGTGAGGCCGTTGAGGAGCGAAACCTGACGCAAGGAAGAGACTTTGGAGCTCTTCTTGATTGGGTGGAAGGGCCTGACCCGAGAGGCAGAGGATTTCAGGGAATGGGCAGCACAAGCAGGGACCGTTTCGTCCCTGGACGACAGGTGAGCCAGGGAAAGCGTCTGCTGATGCGTCCAACAAGCCGACGTGGCGTTTCGCAAAGAAGTGGTATTCACGGGAGTTGCGCCTTCTTTCAAACGACAGGAGGAGCTGACAGGGATGCTGGTGTCGCGTCAGCGCGCGCAGGGAGCGGCGTGAAGTGATGCCTGGAGTTGCCCCTGTGGGTGTAGCTGAGTTTCTTAAAAAGAGATTTCCCCAGCAAGAGTGGCATGCCAATACCGGCCAAGTGGGACTTGTGCTTCACCGATGGGGTAGGGACGCCTCCGGTATTTGGGTGAGTCACTTTCGATGTGGTATGCGGGAGGATGAACGACACCTGCACACGATGACTGGACTGCATTTCTTTGTTTGCGTGTGTCTTACGCTTTCTTCATTCACATGTGAAATTGAGTCATAGGAGGCTCTAGACAAACACAAGATTGTGAGTAATAATTGCTCTGTTTTCTGTGGATGTTCTTGGAGAAGAACATTCTCCGGTCTGTCTGATTCTCTGTATGAAAAGGGCAAAGACTGAGAGAGCAGAAAAAGCTATAGGATGCGAGCGTCATGTCCTTGAATACCATGTAGAGAAGTAGAAGAACAATGAGAAAGGAGATACTTGCAATGGCCAA
>Ga0164243_10015117_pt1 | contig 10691 bp, 8 predicted proteins | sample OricompcompostOP_FD_108781 | JGI IMG/M metagenome (GOLD analysis project Ga0164243, IMG submission 108781) | Organic Plus compost microbial communities from Emeryville, California, USA - Original compost - Organic plus compost (OP) | ecosystem: Engineered > Solid waste > Mixed feedstock >...
CGACACGGTGATGGACCTGCTCCACGACAACGGCATCGCCGTCGACCTCGCGACGGCGACGGCATCACCGCCGCCATGGTTGACGACGCGGCATCCGGAGATCCTCCCGGTCACCATCCGCGGCGAGACGGTGTGGCCGGGCGCGCGGCAACACTGGCGGCCGACGTCGCCTGTGTTCCGGGAGCACGCGCTGCGCCTCGTGCGCGCGATGGCCGAACGATACGCGTCGCATCCAGCGCTCGCCGCGTGGCACGTGTCGAACGAGCTGGGGTGCCACAACATCTACGACTACTCCGACGACGCCGCGGCCGCCTTCCGCGACTGGCTACGCGACCGATACGGGACCTTGGACGAAATCAACGACGCGTGGGGAACGGCGTTCTGGTCGCAGCGCTACAGCGCATGGGACCAGATCCTCCCGCCCCGGCTGGCCACCTCGCACCCCAATCCGACCCAGCAGCTCGACTTCAAGCGGTTCTCGTCGGACGCGCTGAAGTCCTACCTGCGGGCGGAGCGCGACCTGCTTCGTGAGGTCACCCCAGAGGTGCCGGTGACCACCAACTTCATGATCATGGGCGGGACCAGCGGCATGGACTACGCCGACTGGGCCACCGAGGTCGACTTCGTCTCCAACGACCATTACGCCACACCCGGGCCGCAAGCCCTCGCCGAGCTGTTGTTCTCGGCCAACCTCACAGGAAACCTGGCCCAGGGCCGACCGTGGTTCCTCATGGAGCACGCGACCAGCGCGGTCAACTGGCACCCCGTCAACGTGGCCAAGAAACCGGGCGAGCTCGCCCGGGACTCGCTCGCCCACGTCGCACATGGTGCGGACGCGGTCTGTTTCTTCCAATGGCGGCAGTCGGCGGCCGGCGCCGAGAAGTACCACTCCTCGATGGTCCCCCATGCCGGCGAGGACAGCACGATCTTCCGATCGGTCGTCGACCTCGGGAAGACCCTGCGGGCGCTCGCCCCGGTCGCCTCGGCTCGGCGCAAGCCCGCGCGCGCGGCGATCCTGTTCGACTGGACCTCCTGGTGGGTCAGCGAACAGGACTCCCATCCCACCGACCGCCTCCGCTACCGGCAGGAGGCTCTCGACTGGTACGTCGCCTTCCTCCGTACCGGCGTGCGGGTCGACGTGGTCCCGACGTCCGCGGCCCTCGCCGGATACGACATCGTCGTGGCCCCCATACTCCATGTGGTTCCGTCTGCCCTGGCCGACCGGCTCACCCGATACGTCGCGGCCGGCGGCCATTTGGTGACCACATACTTCTCGGGCATCGTCGACGAGAACGACCACGTCGTCCTGGGCGGATACCCCGGCGCACTGCGCGACCTGCTGGGCATCCGCATCGAGGAGTTCGGCCCTCTCCTCGACGGCGATGCGGTGATGCTGGACAACGGCACTTTCGGAACATTGTGGACAGACCGCGTCGACGTCGTCGACCCAGCCGTCGACGTCGTTGCCCGCTACAAATCGGGCGACCAGGCCGGCTTGCCCGCCATCACACGCCGCGCCGTCGACTCCGGGTCCGCCACCTATGTGTCCACACGACTTGGCCCGGACGGCCTCCTGCCGGTGCTCGACGACTGTCTGACGGTGGCGGGCATCCGCAGCGAGCTTCCCAGCGCTGCCCGCGGCTTCGTCGAGCTGGCGATCCGCGAGACCGACGAGGCCGAATTTTGGTTTCTGGTCAACCTGACCGAGGATCCGCTCGACCTCGATGACATCGACGGGCGACCTCTGGTTCCTGCGCCGGGCGCCGGTCAGCGCCTCGCATTGCCGCCGCGCGGCGTGGTCGTGCTCAGTCGGTTCAAAGGCGTGCTTGCCGGGTCATGATGTGTTCGAGGGAGCGAGCAGTCCGGGCGGCGGGCCGATACTCCAGGCCGATGCGGCCACGGTAGCCGAGCGCCGCCAGCACGGACAGCTCACGGTCCCAGTCGACCCGCCCGGTCCCGGGCTCATGACGGCCCGGCACGTCGGCGATCTGCACATGGGCCACCACCCCGACGCGGCCGGCGAGCGCCTTCTCCGGACGTTCACCCATCACCAGCGAGTGGTAGAGGTCGTAGAGCAGCCGCACCTTCGCCGACCCGACCTCGTCGAGGATGTCGAGGCATGCGGTGGTCGAGTCGAGGAACGTCGCGACATGGTCGACCCGAGAGTTGAGGTTCTCCACCAATAGCGTGGCACAACGGCCTTCGAGGAGCGTTGCCGCCTGGCGCAGGGCAGCCACGACGGCGGCGCGTTGCTCGTCGGGCGCGACGCCGGGCCGGCGATCGCCGGCGGTGACGACGAGGTAGGGGCAGGAGAGCCGGTCCGCGACCGCCGCCGACTCGGCGACGCCTGTGAGGAACGCCGGATGCGTTGCGGGGTCGGTCAGCCGGCCCATCGGCTCGACGCACATCGTCTGGAGGACAAGACCCGTCTCGGTAAGCGCCCCGGCCAGGCGGTCTAGGTTCTTCGCCCGCCATCCCCAGATCTCCACAGCGGGTAGACCGAGGGCCGCCGCCGCGCGTACCCGATCGGCGGTCTCGGCCTCGTCGCCGCCGGCTTCTTCGGCGAACAGCCACTCGAGGTTGGCGGCGAACTCGAACATCCCGCATCTCCCGCCCTTGCTACCGCACCGCCTCGGTCAGCGCGCGGTGTGGTCCTCCCATGCGACGTGGGCCCCGTCGCTGGCTTGGCACAGGTAGGCGGTGCCGTCACGACCGGTGGCGTCGCCGTAGCGCCGCAGGATCGCTGGGGCGGCCTCGTCGGCTCGGTCGGCGGCGAGCAGCGCCACGACGCAACCCCCGAACCCGGCGCCGGTGAGGCGGGCGCCGAAAACGCCGGGGGTGTCCAGGGCCGAGGCCACGAGCGCGTCGAGCTCCGGGCCGCTCACTTCGTAGTCGTCGCGCAAGCTCGCGTGTGACTGGGTCATCAGACGACCGACCGTCTCGACGTCAACGCGCCGCAACGCCGCCGCGCACTCCAGCACCCGCTCGTTCTCGGTGACCACGTGTCGCGCGCGCCGGCGCTGAACATCGTCGAGCCGCTCGTCGACGGCCGACAGGAGCTGTGGGGTGACGTCGCGCAGTGTAGCGACGTTAGGGGCGACCTGCTGTATCGCGTGCAGCGCGGCGGCGGATTCGTCGCGCCGTCGGTTGTAGGCCGACCCGGCCAGCGTCCTCGGCACGGCACTATCGAGGATTAGCACACGCGTCGAGGCGGGGAAGGGCACGGCGGTGGTCGAGGCGGTCCGGCAGTCGATCAGGATGGCGTGACCGGCGACGCCGCATGCCACGGCGAGCTGATCCATGACGCCGCTCCGCACGCCGACGATCTCGTTCTCGACGCGCCGGCACAGCTCCGCGAGTGCGACCCGGTCCAACGAACGTTCCGACAGGGTGGTCAGCGCGAGTGTCACACCGACCTCCAGCGACGCCGACGAGGACAGCCCTCCGCCGATCGGAAGGTCACCGTCGATCAGCAGATCGGCGCCCGAGAGGTCGTGGCCCGCGGACAGCAGCAGAGCGGCGCACCCGCGTACGTACTGCGTCCACTCCGGACCGTCGTCGAACCGGAGGTCGTGCAGGGCAACCTCGTCCACCGCCTCCAGGCGAGCGGCGACGACCCGTAGCCGGCCGTCGTCGCGCCGTCGGACCGCCACGTCGGTGCCCAGGTCGATGGCTGCCGGAAGGACGAACCCGTCGTGGTAGTCGGTGTGTTCGCCGATCAGGTTGACCCGCCCGGGGGAGCGGACCACCCGGTGCGGCAGGCCACCGAACGTCCGGCGGAACCGCTCCTGAACGGGCGTGCCCGTCATGACGCGTCCAGCACGCCGCGCAGCCGCTCGGCCGCGCTCTCCGCCGTGATGTCGCGCTGGGGCTGCCCGAGCAGTTCGTAGCCGACCATGAACTTGCGGATCGTCGCCGACCGCAGCAATGGCGGATAGAAGTGGGCGTGTAGGTGGAGCTCCGGATAAGCCGTCGCGTCCGTCGGGCGCTGGTGGAATCCCATCGAATAGGGGAACTCCACGCCGAAGAGCCGGTCGTAGCCGCGCGTCAGCCGTCGCAGGATGTCGGCGAGCCCATCACGTTCGACGTCGGCGAGGTCCGGAAGGGCGCCATGGTGATGTCGGGGAAGGACGAGAGTCTCGAACGGCCAGACCGCCCAGAACGGCACCAGCGCGACGAACTCCTCGTTGCGGAACACGGTGCGGTGCCCGGTGCGGATCTCGACCTCGAGATAGTCGCAGAGCAGGCAGCTGCCCCGCTCGGCGGTGTAGGCACGCTGCTGGGCGAGCTCCTTGGTGGGCTCGTTGGGCAGCTGCTCGTTGGCCCAGATCTGGCCGTGTGGGTGGGGGTTGCTCGCGCCCATCGTCGCGCCTCGGTTCTCGAAGATCTGGACGTGGCTGACCCAGGGGATGCTGCCGAGCTCGAGGTACTGCTCGGCCCATGTGTCGACGACCTGCCGGACCGCAGGGGTGGCCATCCCCGCCAGGGTCAGGTCGTGGCGCGGGTCGAAGCAAACGACCCGACAGATGCCACGCTCGGTCTCCGCCACCAGCAGGTCGCCGGGACCCTTGCCGTGCTCGACCGGATCCGGCAGCAGGGCGGCGAAGTCGTTGTCGAACACGAACGTCGACGGGTACGCCGGCGTCACCGCCCCGGTCGCCCGCGTGCTTCCCGGACACAGGTAACAGGTGGCATCGTATGCCGGCCGGTCGGCGGGCGGCGTTTCCTCGACCTGGCCCTGCCACGGACGGGCCGTGCGGTGCGGCGAGACCAGCAGCCACTCCCCGGTGAGCCGGTTGAGCCGTCGATGTGGCGCCGCCGGGAGCCGCTCGTCCATCAATGCGCCCCTTGGCCGTCGTGGACGAAGTCCCACGCGTCCTGGACGATGGCGTGCAGGTCGGGCTTGCGCGGCACCCAGCCGAGCGCGGTCGCGGCCCGTGCCGACGACGCCACCAGCTCGGCCGGGTCGCCCGGCCGGCGTGGGGCCGTTTCGACCGGGATCGGATGGCCGGTCACGTCGCGGACCACTTCGACGACCTCCCGGTTGGAGTAGCCGTTGCCGTTGCCCAAGTTGTAGACGGCATGCTCCCCGGCTGCCGTGTGCTCCAGGGCCAGCAGGTGGGCGGCGGCGAGATCTTCGACGTGGATGTAGTCCCGCACACAGGTGCCGTCGCGCGTCGGGTAGTCGTCGCCGAAGATCTTCAGCGATCGGCGCCGCCCCGTGACGACGTCGAGCGCGATCGGGATCAGGTGGGTCTCCGGGTCATGCCGCTCGCCCAGCGCGGGCCCGCGAGCCGGGAACGTCGCGCCGGCGACGTTGAAGTAGCGCAGGCTCGTGGCGCCGAGGCCGTAGGCGGCGCACTGCTGGCTGATCGCGGCGTCGACGGCCAGCTTCGTCCAACCGTAGGGGCTGGTTGGCGCCGGCGCGGCACGCTCGGTGATCGGCGACTCGAGCGGGTCACCGTAGACCGCCGCGCTCGAGCTGAACACCAACCGCGGCACCTGTGCGTCCCGCATCGCCCGCAACAGCGCCAGCGACCCGACCACATTGGTCCACCAGTAGGTGTCGGGTCGGGCCATCGACTCACCAGCGGCGATCTTGGCGGCGAAGTGAAGCACGGCGTCGAAACCCGCGTTCGGGGTCACGACCTTGGCTGCGTCCTCGACGTCGAGCCGATGAAGCGTGGCTGCGGACGGCACCGTGTCCGCGTGTCCCGTCGAGAGGTCGTCGAGCACCGTCACGTGATGCCCCGCCGCGACCAGCTGGGTCACCACTACGCCACCGATGTAGCCGGCACCCCCGGTCACCAGGACCTTCACCGTCGCTCCTGTCGGAGTGTTTGCGTAAACATAGCCCAGCGATGTTGCCACGCGGGTTGGCGTTCGTCAAGGACGAGTAGTCACGATCATTGTAATGTCAGCTAATCTTGTGAGAACATGCGAGGATGATCTACGACTTCTCGGGGCTGGGGTTCGCCGCCGGTGACGTCGTCGTCATCACCGGCGCTGCGAGCGGGATCGGTCGTGCCACCGCGCTCACCGCGGCCCGGTCGGGCCTGACGGTCATCGGGTGGGACCTCGACGATGCCAGGCTGGCGGGCATACAGGCCGAGATCACCGCGGCTGGCGGCACGGCCCACTCCGTCAGGTGCGACGTCACCGATCCCGATCAGATTGCCGCCGCGTGGCAGGCGACCGCGGCCCTGGGCGACCCGATCTACCTGGTCAACAACGCCGGCCCGCCGAGCGGAACACCGCTGTCCGTCGCCCAGGGGCTCGTCCAGGGGGCCGCGAGTATGGCCGCGGTGACCGACAACTGGCTCAGTCAGTTCGGCGGGGTGGCCGTCGCCACCACGTTCACCGCCTCGATCTCCGGCACCTACGTCTCCCCGCAGGCCGGCCATACGTGGTACCCGATGGCCAAAGCCGCTATCGCCGCCTACGCCCGGCACCTCGCGGTGAGCCGGCGGGGCCGGCCGCGGGCGAACGTGGTCGCGCCGGGGCTCACCGCCACACCGCGCACCGAAGCGCTGCTCGCGACCGAGGTCGGCCAGGCGATGGCCAAGGGCATCCCGTCGGGCCGGATCGGCGAGGCCGACGACCAGGCGGCGGCGATCATGTTCCTGCTCTCGCCCGCGGCGTCGCACGTCAACGGCGTGACCGTTCCCGTCGACGGCGGCAGCATCCTCGCCGGCGGTTAGCCGAAGCGGCCGTCAGACCTGCGTGCCCAGGTAGAGGCTTTTGAGCAGGTCGCGTGACGATGCGTCGGCGGCATTGCCAGAGTAGGCGACCCGGCCGGCGTCGAGCACCAGGACGCTGTCCGCGACCGACATCGCCTGGTCGACGAGCTGTTCCACGAGCAGGACGCCGATGCCCTGCTCGCGCAGCTGGCGAATGACAGCGAGGATCTCGAGCACGATGCTCGGCGCCAGACCCGCCGACGGCTCGTCGAGCATGAGGACCTTCGGTCGTGCCATCAGGGCCTGCGCGATCGCGACCATCTGCTGCTGACCACCGCTCAGGCTCCCCGCGAGGTCGGATCTCTTCTTCGCCAGGATCGGAAACAGGTCGTACTGGCGCGAGATGTCCTTGCGCGCGGCGCGCGGGCTCTGCGCGGCCCACGCGCCGACGAGCAGGTTCTCCTCCACCGTCCGCTGTTTGAAGATCTGCTTGCCCTCTTGCACGAGCGCGATGCCGAGCTTGGGCCGCTTGTGCGCGGGCACCGTCGTCAGCTCGCGCTCACCGAACCACACACTTCCGGAGTACGGCTTGAGCACGCCGGCGAGGGTCAGCAACGTGGTCGACTTGCCGGCCCCGTTGCGGCCGAGCACGACGGTCACCTCGCCGGGTGGCACGCGCAGCGAGACGTCCCACAGGACGCGCACGTCCCCGTACCCGGAAGAGATGCTCCGCATTTCGAGGACAGTGGTCACGTTCGGCTCCCGGTGACGTCGGTTCCGGGCTCGGTGGTGATGCCCAGATAGCTTCGCGCGACGGCCTCGTCGTCGCGGATCGTGGCCGGATCGCCCTCGGCGATGACCGCGCCCTCGGCCAGCACGTAGATGTGGTCCGACGCACCGAGCACCATCTGGAAGTTGTGCTCGACGAGGACCACCGCCGCACCCGCGGCCGCCACCGCGCGGATCAGTCGGGCGAGCTCGTCGACCTCGTGGGCGTCCAGACCCGACGCGGGCTCGTCCAGCAGCAGGACGGCGGGCTCGGACGCGATCGCGCGAGCCACCTCGAGGAGGCGGCGGGTGCCGAGCGGCACAGCCGTCGCGGTGGCGGTGCCGAGCGGACCGAGCCCGACAGCGTCGAGCGCCGCCGCCGCCGCGTCACGGTCGTCGCGCCTCGTCCGCGCGGCGACCGGCAGTCGCAGCACCGTCGGCAGGATGCCGATGGTGTGCCGGGCGAAGCGGGCCGACTCGACCGTCTCGTCGACGCTGAGCCCTTCCGGGATGTTGGGCGTCTGGAAGGTGCGGGCCACGCCGGCACGCGCGATGCGATGCGACGAGCGACCGTCGATGCGTTCGTCGCCCAGCGAAATCGTTCCCGAACCGAGGGTGTAGTAGCCGCTGACGAGGTTGAGCAGTGTCGTCTTGCCCGACCCGTTGGGGCCGATGAGCGCGGTCACGTGTCCGGCCCGCGCGGTGAGCGACACCCGGTCGAGCACGAGGTTGCCGCCGAAGCGCTTGCTCACGTCCGACAACCGTAGGTCGGTTCCGCGCAGCGGCGGGATCGCCGCGTCGGCGTCGAACTCGCTGGCGTCGAGAACCTGTGCCGTACGCCGGCCGAACCGGCTCACGAGCCGTCGCCATAGCTCACCGACGCCGCCGGAGAGGAACAAGCCGAAGATAACAAGGAACGCGCCGTACGCGACCAGCGAGTACTTCTGGAACGACTCGGAGTTGGACGGTCCGAACTGGATGAACGCGGCGCCGAGGATCGGCCCGTAGATGGTGTCCTTCCCGCCGAGAATGCAGGCGGCGAGGATCGAGATCGCCACGCTGAACGTGAAGCTGCTCGGCGAGATGAAGCCGTCGAGGTAGGTGAACAGCATTCCGGCGACCCCTGCGGGGATCGCACCCAGCAGATAAACGGTCACTTTGAGCCGGTATACCGAAATCCCCAGCGAACGCGCGAGCACCGGGCTCTGCCGGAGCACACGCAGCGCGACCCCGTAGCGGGAGACGACGAGGTTGCGCATGAAGACGAACCAGATGATGCCGAGGATGACGACAGTCAGGTAGAACGCGTTCGTCGACTCCAGGGAGATGCCGAAGAGGGTCGGCCGGTCGACGCCGGCGATGCCGGCGAAGCCACCGGTGAGGTCGGGAAACTGATTGATGATGTTGGGCAGGACGAGGACGAGGAAGAACGAGACCATCGCCAGCGCCCAGCCGCCGAGCCGGATGCCCGGCAGGCCCGACAGCAACCCGATGACGAGTGCGAGCCCGATCGCCGCCAGCCCGGTCACCGCCATGTCGCCGACACCGTGTTCGGCCAGGATGGCGGTGATGTAGGCGCCGCCGGCGTAGATCGCGACCTGGCCCAGGGCCAGTTCGCCACCATAGCCGAAACTGAGGTTCAAGCCGCTGACGATCAGCGCGAGGATGACCACCAGCTCGGTCTGGCGGATCCACTGCTGGTCGACCCCGAGCCAGGGCTGGAGCACGAGCAGGGCCGCCAGCACGATGGGGATGTAAGGCCTGGAGCGGATGACGGTCAGCGCGGCGGACACACGCGGCGCGGCCGCTTTGAGGGTGGCCATCACACCGTCCGTTCGACTCGTCGGCCGAACAGGCCACTTGGCTTGATCAGGAGGATGAGCACGAGCACGACGAGCACCATGATGTTGGCATAGTTGTCGCCCAGCCAGCGCGTCGAGAGAGCCTCGACCAGGCCGACCGCCATGCCGCCGATCAAAGCGCCGCCGAAGCTGCCGAACCCGCCGATCGCCAACACGACGAAGGCCTTCAGGGCCAGCCCGTCGCCGAGATCGAAGGTGGCGAAGGTCTTGGCGCCGATCACCGGTCCCAGGCCGCCGGCGATCGCGCCCGCGAGCATGAAGGCGCCCAGGCTCAGGGCCTTCACGTTGACGCCGCGCAGCGTCGCCGCCCGCCGGTTCTCGGCCGCCGCCAGTGCGGTCACGCCCAGCGTCGTCCGGCGCGACAACGTCGCGAGGATGACCGTGAACGCGACCGCGCAGACGATGAGCAGCGCCTCGGCGGGCAGGATGCGCCCGCCGAGGAGTGTGAACGAATCCGACTGGATGTAGGGCACCCGCTGCGGGTCGGGGCCGGCGACGAGCAGGATGATGCCTTCGATCAGCACCGCCACGCCCACCGTCGTGATCAACTCCCCGGACAGTCCCGAGCCGGCCAACGGCCGCAGGGCGATCACGTCCTCCAACCCGGCCAGCACCGCGCAGAACAGCGCGCCGCCGATGATGGCCAGGACGATGGACACCTTGAGATTGGCGCCTGCGTAGTACGCCACGAAGGTGCCGACGACCACGAACTGGGCTTGGGCGAAGTTGAAGACTCCCGATGCGATGTAGCCCAGGTTGTAGGTCAGGCCGGCGATGGCGTAGATAGCGCCCACCGACAGCCCGGCCCAAATTGTCGTAACCACGAGCGAGGACCTCCGGTATATCGCGACTTGCGGTGCCCCGAACTGGGTTACTGAGCCGACTGGATGAGCCCGTCGACGATCTCGGACGCCGCGGGCACGTTGATGAAGTCTTCGGGCTTGGCCTGGACGCCGTGGCCGTCCTCGGCCGTGGCGCTGTAGACGATTGTCGAGAAGGACAGGAACGGAGACGGGTTCGGTTGTTGCAGGCTCTCGAGTGCTTTGGCCACGTCTGGCCCGGCGACCGAGTTCGCCTGCTCGGCCGCGACCTTCATCGCTTGCAGTGAGTCATATGTGTAGGTGTAGACCTGCAACGGCTGTTTGATGCCGCCCTTGGCCTTGATGACCTCGATGAGATCCTTGAGCTCTGGTTTGATCGACGACGATGCCACGGTGGGCGCGTTCGCCAGGTATTCGACGCCGTTGAGTGCGGACGCCGGCACCAGGGTCTTGATCGGCGTCGCGCCGACGGCCGCGTCGCCCAGCGTCGGCACGTTCCAGTTGAGCTTGGCCCGCGCCTCGAGCACGTGGCCTGCGGGAGCGCCGAAGCCGCTGAAGAC
>Ga0164243_10015118_pt1 | contig 10691 bp, 6 predicted proteins | sample OricompcompostOP_FD_108781 | JGI IMG/M metagenome (GOLD analysis project Ga0164243, IMG submission 108781) | Organic Plus compost microbial communities from Emeryville, California, USA - Original compost - Organic plus compost (OP) | ecosystem: Engineered > Solid waste > Mixed feedstock >...
CGCCAGCTCTTCCGGCGTGCCCTCCGCCACGATGAAGCCGCCTTTGCGCCCACCCTCCGGACCGAGGTCGATCACCCAGTCGGCGCACTTGATCACGTCCAGGTTGTGCTCGATGAGGATCACCGAGTTGCCTTCCTCCACGAGCCGGTTGAAGGCCGTCAGCAACTTGCGGATATCTTCGAAGTGGAGGCCCGTCGTAGGCTCGTCGAAGAGGTAGAGCGTGTGCTCGCTGGTTGGTTTGCCGAGGTGCGCGGCGAGCTTGATGCGCTGTGCCTCGCCGCCCGAAAGCGTGTTGGACGGCTGGCCCAGTGTCAGGTAGCCCAGCCCGATCTCCTGCAACACGCGGAGCTTGGTTGCAACGGACGGCGCCTCGTCGAAGAACTGGACAGCCTCCTCTACCGTCATGTTGAGGATGTCGTCGATGTTCTTGCCTTTGTACGTGATCTCCAGCACGTCCTGCTTGTACCGCTTGCCCTTGCAGGCCTCGCATTCCAGGTAAAGGTCCGCCAGGAACTGCATCTCGATCTTGACGACGCCTTCCCCCTGGCACACTTCACACCGTCCCCCCGGCACGTTGAACGAGAAATAGCCGGGCTTGTAGCCCCGGATGCGTGCCTGATACGTATCGGCCAGCAGGTCGCGGATCGCGTCGAAGGCCTTGACGTAGGTGACCGGGTTCGAGCGCGGCGTCCGTCCGATGGGGCTCTGATCCACCATCTCGATGCTGTCGATGAGCCGGTGGCCGTGGATCGCATCGTGCGCTCCGACCTTTACCTCACCGTCGTGCTGCCCCTTGAGCCGGCGCAGGCCCTGGAAGAGGGTGTCATGTACGAGCGTCGATTTGCCCGAGCCGCTCACGCCGGTCACACAGACGATCATGTCCAGCGGGAACGTGGCGTTGAGCCGCTTGAGGTTGTGCTGGCGTGCGTTCTCCACGACGAGCACCCGTTCCGGATCCACCGGGCGGCGATGCTGCGGCACCGGGATCTCGCGACGTCCGCTGAGGTACTGGCCCGTCAGGCTGTTCTCGTCTTTGAGGATCTGGTCATAGGTCCCCTGGAAGGTGACCTCGCCCCCGAACCGCCCCGAACCCGGACCGAGGTCCACGATCTCGTCGGCCCTGCGCATCATCTCCGCCTCGTGTTCTACCACGATCACGGTGTTGCCGATATCGCGCAAGTGTTCCAGGATCTTGATGAGCCGGTCCGTGTCGCGCGGGTGCAGCCCGATGGAGGGTTCGTCCAGCACGTACAGCGACCCCACGAGCGAGGATCCGAGCGAGGTGGCCAGGTTGATGCGCTGGCTTTCACCGCCGGAGAGCGTCTGGGAGAGCCGGTCCAGCGACAGGTAATCCAGTCCGACATCCACCAGATAGCGTAGCCGCTTCCGGATCTCGTCCAGAATGCGCCCCGCTACCTGCTCCTCGAACGGAGAAAGAACGAGCCGGTTGAAGAACTCCTGCGCGTCGAGCGTGGTCAGCTCGCATACCTCGCCGATGTGGAGGCCTCCGACCTCCACGTAGAGCGCCGAAGGGCGCAGACGGTATCCCTTGCAATCCGGGCAGGTGGAATACCCCCGGAAACGCGCGTGGTAGATGCGGTAGTGCATCTTGTACGCGTGCTTCTCCAGGAACCGGAAGAAGCCGTTGATGCCCACGTAGTCGCCCTTTCCTTTCCAGACGAGCTGTTTTTCCGCCTCGGAAAGCTGGCTGTAAGGAAGGTCGATGTTGATGCGCTCCTGGGCTGCGACCTTGATCAGATCCCGAAAGTACTTGCTCCACTGCTCCGTGCGGAACGGCGCGATGGCTCCCTGGCGGATCGAGAGATCCGGATTCGGGATGATGAGGTCTTCATCGAGCCCCGGCACGCGGCCGAAGCCCTGGCACGTCGGACACGCGCCGAGTGGACTGTTGAAGGAGAACAGGTGCGGTGTCGGCTCTTCGAACACCATGCCGTCTCGCTCGAAGAACTCGCTATAAGCAAGGCGCTCGCCGCCACGTACCTGCACGATACACCGCCCGCCTCCTTCCCGGAACGCCTGTTCCACGGAATCCGCGATGCGGGACAGCGTAGCCTCGTCGCCTTTCTTGATGGCGAGACGGTCTACCAGCACCAGCAGCCGCTCCCGCGCGATCTTCACCTTCTCCGGCGGAGTCTCGTTGAGGTCGATGACCTCTTCCGACTCACCCTTCTCCAGTTGCTTCTCCGTCGGCAGGACGAGCAGGCGGAAGAATCCGCGCTGTCGCAGGGCTTCTAATTCCTGTTTGACGGAACTCTTCTTGTGCTCCGGAACCGCAAAGCACACGTAGAACCGCGTCCGGTCCTCCAGACGCGCGTCCAGCGCTTCCGCAACTGATCGAGGGGAGTCCTTCGTAACCATCTCGCCGCTCACCGGTGAAATGGTCTTCCCGATGCGCGCGTACAGTAGTCGCAGGTGGTCGTAGATCTCCGTCTGCGTCGCTACCGTCGAGCGCGGGTTCTTGCTCGTCGTCTTCTGCTCGATCGCCATTGCCGGCGCGAGGCCCGTGATGAGGTCCACGTCCGGCTTGTCCATCCGCTCGAGGAACTGCCGGGCATAGGCGCTCAGGCTTTCCACGTACCGTCGCTGCCCCTCCGCATAGATCGTGTCGAACGCAAGAGACGACTTCCCGGAGCCGGACGGTCCGGTGAAGACGATGAGCTTGTTGCGGGGCAGCTCCAGGTTGATGTTCTTGAGATTGTGCTGGCGAGCACCCCGGATGATGAGCTTACGGTTATGGGACTTCGTTGCGGAGCCGTTTGTGGTCGGAGCAGCAGCGTCGGCGATGGGCATGCTATGTGGAGCGGATAAATACACTTAGGGTCGCAGAGGATTAGACCGGCTTTCTACGCCGCTTGCGGCGAGAAGATGCCATCTAGGAACGGCAAAGTTTCCGATGTACTCAACGGCCGGGTAGATTGCTGTGGGAGACAATAAACGGACACCATCTGTCCAGTAGTGCCGGAACAGCCCCGACGGGCAGCGTGTAGCAACCTGTATAAAAGTGTGCAATCTGTGCCACCGCACGCGGGCCCACCATGACCTTCCTCAACCCGCTCCTTCTGTTCGGATTGATCGCTGCGGCCATTCCGCTGATCATCCACCTCTTCAACTTCCGCCGCCCGCGCCGTGTCGACTTCAGTTCGCTGGCATTCGTACGGGAACTGCAGAAATCGACCATGCAGCGGGTGCGGATCAAGCAATGGCTTCTTCTCGCGCTACGTATGCTTGCCATTGCATGTCTCGTGCTGGCCTTTGCCCGGCCTACCCTGAAAGGTTCTTTCCTCGGTACGGGCGGCGCATCCTCAGTAGCCGTGGTTGTGGACAACTCGCTTTCGATGGGGCTGCGGGATGACCAGGGCGAGTATCTGGCACAGGCAAAAAACGTTGCCGCCGGGCTCATCAACCAGCTGGAGCAGAACGATGAGGTGTTTGTGCTCTCTATGGCCGATGCTGGTGCTACCGAGCCAGCATCGTTTCGCAGCCGGGGCGCAGCCCTGGATGCGCTGGCGGAGATCGAACTCGAGAGCAATACGGCCACTGCGCAGCAGGCCATTGAACGCGCCGCCGCTATCCTTTCGGATGCGCGCAGCCTGAACAAGGAAATCTATGTCGTCACCGACCTCCAGCGGAGCACGCTGACCGACTCGGTCAGGGTGACCCTGCCGGGTGATACCCGGCTCATCGTACTCCCCGTCGGCGGGCGGAAATACCCGAACATCGCCGTTACGGATGTCCGCCTCGCGAGCCGTATCGTGGAGGTCGGTCAGCCGGTCCATATAGAAGCCGTGCTGACGAACTACGGCTCGGAGCCGGTCGAAGACTATGTCGCTACCCTATCGCTCGAAGGCCAGAACGTAGCTCAGACTACGGCCGATCTGGCGCCAGGAGCAGGAACGACCGTCACCTTCACAGCCACTCCCCAGCAGCGGGGCTGGTTATCCGGAGCCGTGCAGATCGAGGAAGATGATTTCGAGCACGATAACATTCGCTATTTCACCATCAACATTCCCGAGCGGCGCAGGCTGCTTCTCGTACAGGGTGAAGGCCAGGTCGTGGACTACGTCAACCTGGCCCTCTCGTCCGAACTGACACAGGGGCGGATCGCGTTCGACAAAGAAACGATACCCGAAAGCCAGCTGGCATCGGCCAATCTGGGCCGGTATGATGCCGTGCTCCTCATCGGTCCGCGCGATCTGTCCAGTGGCGAAGTGGGGGCTCTTCAGCGATACGTGGCAGATGGAGGCGGCCTCCTGCTCTTTCCCGGTGTTAATGCCAGGGCGGCCGATTACAACAGCCTGCTAGCTGAACTCGGCGGGGGGCAGGTCGGCGTCTTTAGCGGGGCGCGGGGAGGGCAGAGCGCCCCGATAGCAGCCTTCGAAAATGTAGACCTGGAGCATCCGTTGTTCGAAGGCATCTTTGACCGTCCTCAGGGTGGCAGAGACGTCCGTGTAGAAAGTCCGGATGTCTACTATGCACTCGGTTATACCGCTGGGCGGGGCAACGAACAGACGCTCGTGCGCCTGAGCAACGGTGCCCCGTTTCTGCAGGAAATTCGACACGGGCGCGGTGTGGCCTTCCTGATGAGTGTGGCGCCGGACCCGAGCTGGAGCGACTTCCCGGTGCGCGGTCTGTTTATCCCGCTCTTGTACCGGTCCGTATTCTATCTCTCCTCCGGTGAAGCTACCACGGGTGAACAGTTTACCATCGGTACCCCCGGCGAGCTACGTGTGCCGGGTCTTCCTGAAGGAGGTGCCGTACGGCTGGTTTCGCCTCTAGGAGAGGAATTCGTTCCTGCGCAGCGCACCTTGCTGGGGACGGCGTTGCTACAGGTGGGAAGCTCGCTTCGGACTCCTGGTGTGTACGATCTGCTAGCAGGAGAAAACACGGTCCGGCGTATCGCGGTCAACCTGCCTGCCCGAGAGTCGGATCTAGAGGTGCTTGACGCCCGAGAAGGGGAGCAGCGGCTGGCAGCGCATGTAGATGGTGACGTGCAGGTCCTCAATTCTGCCGGGGAGCGTGTGGAACGAATCGTAGAGGCGATCGGTGAGCAACGCTATGGATCGGAACTCTGGAACGTCTTTTTGACGCTAGCGTTGCTTTTTTTGGTAGCGGAGATGATGGTTGCAAAGCAGTGGCGCCCGGAAGCGGCTACTGCATGAGTGAGGAGCCGGTCCTGGCTTGTAGCGTTTTTCTTGTCTCCGGCGTAGAATTGTGACGGATGTAGCTTTTCTTCATCTTCTATGGCCGCACTTTCAAACGTTCTGAGTATTGCGCATCTCACGCTGCTCGCCGGCTTTCTCAGTGTGACCTTTCTCCTGCTGCTTGTAAGCGTAATGAACCGGCTCCGGCTGCGGAACACCCTCCTGACGTGGCGCAGCGGTCCTCTGTTCGGTATACCGGTTCGCCCCTCGCTATTTCTCATTCTGCTGGCAATCGGCGTTGTGTATGTCCAGGCAGCAGGCCGGCCAGTAAATACCCCTATTTTACTTGGATACATTGCGGCCGGGGGCTTCTGGTTCATGGCCTCATGGATTGGAAATGCCGTCTTCATAACCGAGCATGGGATTGTAGCGAAACCGAGCAGTTCCGGCGCTACGGTGGCCTGGGGGCAGGTGGTTGATTATTTCGAGACAGGCCGCAACTCCCGCAACACGTACGTCTTCCTCTACGTAGATGAACAGGGCATCCGCCGTCGTATAGATGTCACGCCGCCAAAGTCGTATGCGAAGCGATTCCGGCAAATCGTAGCCTTCTGTCTCGATACGCGTTTCAGCTCAGGGACCGAGAGGGTCTACGGGAAAACCGCTCTCGAAAGATAGAGGCAGGATGCATCTCCTGGACGACGGAAGGCAGACCGGGGCCCTGAAAAAGGGAGCAAAACCAGGTGCGATAAGTTCAATACAGCGTTTCGTTTAGCCTGCTTTTTCACTCAGGTGGGTAGGCTCGGGAAATCTCCAGCATACGAACAAGCATACGTCTGCATTTGCAAGCAAAAACTCATACTACGACGGAATCGGCGGTTTTGGTTGGCGTGCTCACGCCGGAATCCACCGCCTGGGAACTGGAAGACTCTCTCAATGAGCTCGAACTGCTGGCCGATACGGCCGGCGCTCACGTAACCGACCGGATGGTTCAGTCGCTGAGCCACGTCAATGCTGCCACCTACGTCGGAAAAGGCAAGGTCGAGGAGCTCAAAGCACTTGTAAGCCGGCGAACCACCGACCTGGTCATTTTCGACGATGACCTCTCGCCGGTCCAGGTACGTAACCTGGAGAAAGCGCTGGGTTGCAAGATTCTTGACCGGACCGGACTCATCCTGGACATCTTCGCCGGCCGTGCCAAGTCTGCCACGGCCAAAACCCAGGTTGAACTGGCCCAGCTCGAATACCTGCGCACGCGTCTGACGCGTCAGTGGACCCACCTCTCACGTCAGAAGGGCGGTATCGGTACGAAAGGTCCTGGTGAGACGCAGATCGAAACGGACCGCCGACTCATCGGAAACCGGATCTCCACGCTCCAGGAGCGCCTGAAAAAGATCGACCGTCAGCGTGCCACGCAGCGGAAGGGCCGCAGCCGGTATACCCGCGTGTCGCTGGTCGGCTATACGAACGCTGGAAAATCGACGCTCATGAACACCCTGGCTGATGCCGGTGTCCTGGCCGAGAACCGCCTGTTCGCAACGCTCGACGCGACGACGCGCACGGTCAACCTGAATCAGAACAAGCAGATCCTTCTTTCGGATACGGTCGGGTTCATTCGCAAACTCCCGCACCGGCTGATCGAGAGCTTCAAGAGCACGCTGGATGAAGTCCGCGAAAGCGATATTCTGCTGCATGTAGTGGACGCGACGCATCCACGCTTCGAAGACCACATCGAGGTCGTGCGAGCGACGCTGAAAGAACTCGGTGCACTTGAAAAGCCAACGCTGCTCGTATTCAACAAGGCGGATGCGATCCAGGAACACGGGCTCTTTGGCTCGATCCGGGCGGAATTCCCGGATGCCGTATTCGTCTCGGCCCTGCGAGGCATCGGTGTGGAAGAGCTGAAACAGCGCATCCTGGCGCTGATCGAGCAGGATTTCGTGGAGCAGGTGGCCTATGTGCCGGCTGCGGAGTCACGAACCATCGCACACATCCACCGGGTTGCCGAAGTACTCGAGGAGGAGTATCTGTACGTAGATGCGGGGGGCGACGGGCACGCCCCTCTGGCTGCAGCCCGGCTGCACTTCCGACTGGGGCTCAAGGATGCCAGGGAACTCGCGCCCGTGCTCGCGCCTTACGCGCACATGCGCCCTCTGATGAATGCTGCAGAGTACGAGCCTGTCCACTCGGCATGACGATTTACCCTGGCGAATCGGCTACCGGATGCCATTGATGCTTGCGCGAGAGGGTCTGTTTTTCGTATATCACTTGTAAAATAGGTGTATACGTGGCGGACATTCGCCGCCTCCACGCAGGCGGACTGTAAAACAGTCGTTGCGAGTCAAACCGGCACGGCACTTGCACGTTTGTAGTGTAGCGTCTGGAAATCGCGTGGCACAGGAGGGGCAACCGGGCGCTTCAAATTCCGTGTGGAGCATACCATGACAATAGAACAGCTCATAAGCCGGAGAACCCCGCCGCTCAAGCCGGACGATACGGTTGAACATGCGCTTGGTCTGCTCTTGGAGTTGCGGGTACGACACCTGCCGGTCGTGGATGATGCCGGAAAACTCGTCGGTCTGGTTTCCGAGGACCAGTTGCTCGACGCCTTCGATTCAGAAGCCAGCGTCTCCCTGTTGCTCGGCCCCGCACCTATTAGCGCGCGACCCTGGCACCATGTCTTCGAAGTCACGAAGATCATGGTGGAGCATGATCTGACGACCTTGCCCGTCGCCGACGCGGAGGGTGATTATCTCGGACTGGTAGAACGGCATGACATCTTCGACCAGTTCGCAAAAATGCTCTCGACCCAGGAGTCAGGCGCTATTCTGGCGCTTGAGATCGAGCCGCGGGATTACTCGCTTGCGAAGCTCGTGCATACCATCGAGCAGAACGATGTCAAAGTCCTCTCCATCGCGTCGGAGCCGGAGCCCCTGGAAGGGAAAATCCGGATCACGCTGAAGCTGAACGTGAAGGATTCCGTTCGGGTGCGCCATATGCTGGAGCACTACGGCTACAACGTCGTTGCCAGCTTTGGCGAGGAAGTCGACGAGGAGGATCTGAGGAATCGCGTGGAGGAATTCATGCGATACCTCGAAGTCTAATAATGGCAAGGCTTTCTGTAAAAGCGGGTGCCGGCCGGCACCCGCTTTTTTATTACTCCTGTTGCATCTTAGTTACAGGTTTATGTAAATGACTCATGTCACGATAGATGTGGGTTTTTCTGCCGGCGAGCGGTAATGGCCACGCTCATCTGTCTATCGGCGGCTAGCGAACGGGGTCTCCGACTCGTTCATTAGCCCCTTCAGCCTGAGGGTAGCTTATGGGCAAGATCACTACCGGGATTCTCTTGCTGCTCCTGGTTACTTTCCCCGGTCTTGCTCAGGAGACAAGCCGCTTCGGCATCGCGTTGTACGCCAACGATGCCGCTGCACCGATGCTAGGAGTTTCCTATCGCATTGCTCCCGCAATAAGTGCTCGCCTGTCACTGGGGTATTATCAAGCGAAGCAGAGTATCGCCCCTCGTGCGCACGAGTCGGGTAAGTTTGAAGAGCGCTCGATACGCTGGTATGGTGGAGAGGCTGCGATGCTGCACGGTTTCCCCGAGTTCTGGCGTCTATCCCCTTACGCTGGAGTCGGGCTGCAGTACTTCCTTGCTCAGGCGAATAAGCCTGGTTTGCAAAATCGGATGGATAATGACCGTTTCGACGCTAACGTGATCGGCGGAATTCGATTCAGAATCATTCGACATGTGTCCATCTTCGGGGAAGGGGGAGTAGGTTACGCGACGGGGTATCTAACGAATAGTCCGTCCGGGTTTGACGAAGTGATGAGTAGGTGGGGGCGGACACACATGGGCCTTGGATTACGGGCGCATTTCAACTAGGTGCTCCGCATGTACGTGTATGGCAAGCGATTGTTGGCTGTTCGGATAGGGGCTGGGAAAGGAACTAGGTAGGCTTCAATCAGAGATTCGTTCATGAGCATCGATCTTCATCGCCTTCCGGCACCATAACCGTTTCATGACAATTTCCCCCTGGATTCGATCTTGCGGCGTCCTCATGGGTACAAATCGGGTCCGCGGGCACGTGTTTTGTGCTATTCGCAGGAACGCTGGGCTGTACCCAGCCATGCACTGCAAGTCGGTCCAAACAGTTGGGCACATCGCATTGAAGCAAGAAGAAAATCAAGAGGCGGCACTGCTACAGACGGTGGCCATGCTCTCCACGCTGCTGACGGCGCTGGAGGTACGCTTTCGAACCTCGGAGCGGCGGGCCGGGCGTGATCCTTCGGACCAGGAGGAACCGCTGGTTGCAAAAGCATACCTGGGTGAGGGCGTTGCGGACCTTGAGGACCTGCTCATGCAGCTTTCCACCAGTGCAGCCATTACCGCCAATCATGACGAGGATTACATCGTCGCTGCGGTGCGGCGATTCGACGATCTCATGATGTTGAACCAGGCCGGAGTGCTACTGCAGAGTATTCACCAACGCCTCCTGAGCCTGTACCCCGCCGTTCGCGAAGCCCTCGTAGAAGAGGCCCGATTGCTCCAGCACCTACAGCGAGAGGTCAGTGATTCCGGAGAAGAGGTTTACCGGGATCGGCTGGTTCGCTTTGTCGAACGTGGCCTCGCTCTGACGAACTCAATTCATCGCGAGTTACTGGGTAGGAGATAGCAGCGGCTTAATAACTGATACTGCTAGTTTGTATCTTTATGGCGCATTTCAGCCCCTGAACACGTCTGTTTTGGAGCCTCAAAAAGAGAACTTTACGCCATCAAAAGCGTTGGTTTTTAGATATTTGAACATAGATAGAATCACTGGGAGAGGGGGCATTTGAGCAGCCCTTTTTTCCTCATTGCAGGATATACATGAGCGACGAAATTCTGACACTGGCCGATGGCAACGGAGCCAACGGATATGGCGCAGCGAACATTCAGGTCCTTGAAGGACTGGAGGCCGTTCGGAAGCGCCCGGCGATGTACATCGGCGATGTCGGTATGCGGGGGCTCCACCATCTCGTTTATGAGGTCGTGGACAACTCCATTGACGAAGCGCTGGCCGGTTACTGCGATACGATCGAGGTCGTCATCAACGAGGACGGATCCATCACCGTATCGGACAACGGGCGCGGCATCCCGGTTGAAGTACACCCCAGCGAGGGCAGGTCCGCGCTGGAAGTCGTAATGACCGTATTGCACGCCGGTGGTAAGTTCGATAAGAACACCTACAAGGTATCCGGTGGTCTGCACGGCGTGGGTGTCTCCTGTGTGAACGCCCTGTCGACCCAGCTCGTCGCGACAGTAAAGCGCGACGGTGCGGTATACCGGCAGAAGTATGCGTTCGGCAAGCCGCTCACACCCGTTGAGCGGCTCCGTGACATGGAGCCCGACGAGAAGACTGGAACGACAGTTCAGTTCTGGCCCGATCCGGAAATTTTCAAGTCCGTCGACTTCCGGTTCAGCACGCTCTCTGAGCGCCTGCGGGAACTGGCCTATCTCAATAAGCAGGTCACGATCTCTATCGAGGA
>Ga0164243_10015119_pt1 | contig 10690 bp, 8 predicted proteins | sample OricompcompostOP_FD_108781 | JGI IMG/M metagenome (GOLD analysis project Ga0164243, IMG submission 108781) | Organic Plus compost microbial communities from Emeryville, California, USA - Original compost - Organic plus compost (OP) | ecosystem: Engineered > Solid waste > Mixed feedstock >...
AATTATATTTTTGCAGTCAAGTTTTAAACCAAAAACACTTAAAATTATGTCAGACATTGCATCAAGAGTTAAAAAGATCATCATTGACAAATTGGGCGTTGACGAAGCCGAGGTAACTCCTGAGGCCAGCTTCACCAATGACTTAGGTGCTGACTCTTTGGATACGGTAGAACTGATCATGGAATTTGAAAAAGAATTTAACATCTCCATTCCTGACGAACAAGCTGAAACTATTACTACTGTTGGCCAGGCCGTAGCTTACCTGGAAGAACACGTGAAATAATCCTACTTAATCAGAATTGTTTTAATGCAACCAAAACGCGTAGTCGTTACAGGTTTAGGTGCTCTTACACCGCTCGGCAATTCCGTTCAGGAATACTGGCAGGGGTTGACGAACGGTGTATCCGGCGCCGATTATATCAGACAGTTTGATGCTTCCAAGTTTAAAACCCGTTTTGCTTGTGAATTAAAGAACTTTGATCCCACCCATTTCCTCGAAAAAAAGGAGGCCCGTAAGATGGACCCCTTTACCCAAACAGCGGTCATTGCTGCTGACCATGCTGTACAGGATGCCAACATCGAGAGCTATTCCGTAAACAAAGACCGTGTAGGCGTTATCTGGGGCACCGGCGTGGGGGGAATGATCAATTTTTGCCACGAACTGAGAGATTTTTACCTGGGGGATGGAACACCACGTTTCAGCCCTTTCCTGATTACGCGCTTAATAACAGACATTTCAGCAGGGCATATTTCTATAAGGCACGGCTTCCGGGGGCCCAACTTTGCTGTGGTGTCCGCCTGCGCATCTGCCACCAATGCTATTATAGAAGCCATGTACCAGATCCGCTACGGGAAGGCGGACCTGATGATCACCGGCGGGTCCGAAGATGTGATCAATGAAGCCTGTGTAGGCGGCTTTAATGCCATGAAAGCCCTGTCAGAAAGGAACGACGATCCCAGGACGGCTTCGCGGCCCTTTGACCTGAACCGGGACGGTTTTGTAATGGGAGAAGGCGCTGGCGCGCTGGTACTGGAATCGTACGACCATGCGATGGAAAGAGGCGCCAAAATTTATGCGGAGCTGGCGGGTGGCGGCGCTACGGCAGATGCCTACCACATTACAGCCCCACACCCGGAAGGGCTGGGCGCTATGAACGTAATGCGGCAGGCCCTGGCGGATGCGGGAATGGGCACCCATGAAATTGATTACATCAATGTACATGGCACTTCCACCCCGCTGGGTGATGTGGCAGAGGTAAAAGCTATCCAGGAGGTGTTTGGAGAAGATGCTTACAGGCTGAACATCAGCTCAACCAAATCCATGACCGGTCATTTACTGGGCGCAGCTGGCGCCGTGGAGTCCATAGCATCCATCATGGCAATTGTAAATGGCATCATCCCACCCACCATTAATCATTTTACAGACGATCCGCAGCTGGATCCCAAATTAAATTTTACCTTTAACATCGCACAAAAAAGAGAAGTGGGCGCCGCTTTGAGTAATACTTTTGGCTTCGGTGGTCATAATGCCTCTGTTATTTTCAAAAAATTTGTTTCTTGATTGTGTGAAATTACTGCCAGGATACTTATATCGTTTCGTTACCAAGAAAAGGCAACTTTACAGCGACCTTTACAACCTGCTGGGCTTTTCGCCGGGCAACTTCTCCTTGTATGAAGTAGCGCTCAGCCACCGCTCCAGCAAGGAAAAGTTCCTGGAAAGCAATGAAAGGCTGGAGTACCTGGGCGACGCCATCCTGGGCGCCATCATTGGCGACTACCTGTTCAAGAAATACCCCTACAAAACAGAAGGCTATCTTACAGAAATGCGGTCCAAGATCGTGAACCGGCAGCAGCTGAACGAGATAGCCATCAAGATGGGTCTGCGCAAGCTGACCATCTACGACAAATACAACAGCTTTCTCAAAATAAGCCAGATCTTCGGCAATACCCTGGAAGCCCTGGTGGGCGCCGTATACCTCGACAAAGGGTACAACCGGACCAAGCAATTCGTTTACAAGCGCATTATCATTCCCTACATTGACCTGGAGGCCCTGGAAACCGTGGAAATGAACCACAAGAACAAGCTGTACGGCTGGGCCAACAAGAACGGCAAAACGCTGGAGTTTGAGCTGCTGGAAGAGCAGATGGACAATGGCCGCCGCATATTTACGGTGGGGGCCGTGGTAGACGGCGAGCTGATATGCAGCGGCAAAGCCTTCAACAAGAAAGACGCCAGCCAGATAGCCGCCCAGCAAGCGATTGAGTTGCTGGGTTTAAATGAATAGGTGTTCATATGCTGATGTGCCAATATACGGACATGCTAATGAAATGCGGCGAATGAACATATTTTCCTAATCATCTGCACATTATTTTACCGGTTCCCTCAATATCGTTCTCAGTTTTTCCGGCGGCGTTTTGCGGGGGTCCGAAAGATAGATTTCATGATGCCGGCCGTTCCACTGCAGCTGGTGCTCTGCCATAAAATCAACAATGCGCTGCAGCGTGACCCGCTCCGTGCTGAAGGGACCTGTGTGCAGGGCCTGTACGCACCTGCCCTCCTCAAAGGTAATGAGCGATACGGCTTGCAGCAGCGGCAGCTTCTTTTTGCCGAATGCGGATGTAATGGCGTTTTGTGCTGCTGCCGGCGTTACATAGCCGGGCATGTGTATCAGCAGCTGCCACTGCCATTCAGACCGGGGCACCTGCAGCGCATCTTCGTGACTTTTGATATTATGCGCTTCATCTACCCACCATAACCCTTCCAGCTTGCATACCGTAAAATCCTGCTGCTGCTGTTTATAATGGTTCTTAATGCTGTAGGCGGCTGTGTACAGCGCCTGTACGCTGCCGGCAAAGGTGCTGCCGTCCGGGTCGCCTTTACCGGAGATGGTCAGGAACTTTGCTTCCGGTACAGTGATCAGTTGCGGAGCCGCTGTAGCAGTGTACAATGGTTTGTGGGTTTTGGCGATGTCAAGTTTCATAAAAAGTGAAAGGGTGAAAAGTGAATAGTGAAAGGTGAAAAGTGAAGGGTGAAAATAGAATGCGTTGACAATTTACTTTTCACCTTTCACTATTATAATCCGTAATGCCGATCACATTACCAGCGGGGTCCTGCAGTTCTGCGGCCCGGCCGGTGCTGATGCGGTAAGGTTTTTTGGTGAAAGGCACGCCCTGCGCCGCCAGTGCGGTATAGAGCTGCTGCACATCCGTCACCTGCAGCAACAGGGCCGGCCGGGCATCGGGAAAGCGGTGGCTGTCCTTTAAAATGATGGCCGCCTCATCGCTGCCCACCTGGAAGGCCAGCAGCCCTTTTTCGGAAAAATCGAACTTTACCGGGAGCCCCAGCGTATCCGCGTAGAAGTGGCGGCTTTCCTGCAGGTTGCTGGCCGGCAGGAATACATTGTCTATACACAGTATTTGCCTGGTAGTCATATTGTTAGTTTTAGTTTCGTTTTTCTGTATCCATAGGAGAAATAGCAGCAGCCAGGGCAGCCATATATGTATTTTCATCAGGTTATTACTTTATGCAAAGTAAAAAGAGGGGAGTGACAACGGTATGTCAGCAGTGAAGGGTGAAGAATGAAAGATGAAAAGTGAATGACTATGTGATGTTCCATTCCCGCCTCTTCACCTTTCACTCTTCACCTTTCACCTTTCACCTTATACCTGGTAATGCTCTTTCAGCTCGCGGGCCAGTTCTTTCATGCGGGTGGTCAGCTCGTCGGGGCAGACAATAGTCACATCGTTGCCCCACATCAGCATCCAGCGGGCAAAGTGCTCCAGGGGATAGTTGTTCATGAAGGTAAACTCCACGTAGTTGTCCATCACCTTTTCCTCTACCAGGCCGTAGTAGTATTTCTGGTTGCCCACGTAGCGGGCTACCCGCTGGGCAAAGCGCACTTTAAAGGTATGCTCCGTGGCGGGGGCGGAGTTATACTGCTCCAGGTACTGCTGCAGGGTGATATGGCGGGATTTGTCGTAGGCGTCGCTGGTAAGGTGCATGTTCCGGATGCGGTCTGTCCGGAAGTTGCGGTAGTCGTTACGGAGCTGGCACCAGGCAATAAGGTACCAGATATTGTTGCTATGGTAGATGCCGATAGGCTCTACCTTCCTTCGGGTGAACTCGTTAGTGTGGGCGGCGCGGTATTCCATCTGCAACACCAGCTGCCTGCCCAGCGCCTGCTGTATATCGGTCAGGAAGCGGTTGGGGAATTCGTCTTCCTGCGGGATACGGTTGCGCAGCACGGCTATGTTCTCGTCCAGCACTTCCAGGAAGTCCTTTTCGCTGCCGCGCAGCACGGCCCTGATCTTTTGCATGGCGCTGCTGAACTGCTGCCGGTTGGAGCGGTCGCTAAAGTGCTCCATCAGCTTTTCACCGGTGAGCAGGGCTGCGGCTTCCTCCCGGTTGAACATAACCGGGGGCAGGTGGTAGCCTTCCACAATGTAGTAGCCGGTGCCGGCCTCCGCGCCTATGGGTACGCCGGACTCCTGCAGGGCCTTTACATCACGGTACACGGTGCGCAGGCTGATATTGAACCGCTCTGCTATTTCAGCGGCTTTTACTACCTTTTTGCCCTGTAGCTGGATCAATATGGCGGAAAGACGGTCAATGCGGTTCATGGGCTGCAATTTAATATTTCCCCCGGCAACTACATTCTATCACATTTCGTATACATAATGTCATCTATTATTATATCTTTAGGGGGGACAATCAATCTTGCTGAAACTAAAAAAATTTTTTTTACAGATTAAACTTTTACTCAAATTAGCAGTCTGATGTACGTAAGCAGTACTTGGAAATATACAAGTAGTTGATAATGAGTAGCATTAGTGTTCGCCCCTGGAAGATATTTCTTAACTTTTGATGCTACAGTACAGAATATAGGTTAAATGGTAAGTCCCTGCAATTTTTTGCGGGGACCTGTTTTTTCAAGCCGTCAGCAGTAAGCCCCGTAGCCATTTAAAGAAGGTATAGACGGCACCGGCATGATCCGCAGCGAGGTTCGGAAGCAGCTGCCTGGTAAATGCCGGTATTTTAGGCCGGGTGGGTGGAAGGAATAATAATGCCGGAAAATATAAATGCCCTAAAGTACCTGCGGTGGTCAATGTTCCGCTTGTAGCATAAAATCTTTTCTCGTTAACTGGTGATTAACATATTAAAAATAAGAATCTTTTTAATTTCGTTCCCGTAAGAAAGTGAAAGATAATTAGCCTTACATTATTTCGGGGGTGCATCAATCCGGGAAGCATTACCCGGCCATATCCTGCGGGGGGACTTTTTCTTACAAACTGAAATAACCACATAATAGAAAAAACTTACGCAAACCGTACAAGGGTTAAACATATTGTGATTGTCATGTGAGTGTTCAAGAATTATTTGTGTCTTTTAATGGTTAAACCAAATAGGGAAAGAGCCTGATATTCATCAGGCTCCCCTTTTTGGAGAAACGGATGCCATGCCCCGCGCGTTTGCCTGCCCTGTTATAAAATTATGAAGGAAGCCATTTGCAAGCCATTCAGGAAGGTTTTCACTGTTATCGGTTTATTGTTAGAATACACGCAAATTCCATAGACTAAACGTTGTGTCTTAATGGATAGCTAGACGGAGCTTGATGTCTATCGGGCTCTTATTTTTTTGTGGCCTACCTGCCGGCGCCGTAGCAGTCATGCTGTAGCAGCGTTTTTGTTTGGCCCGCTGCGCCCCGTAATTTATCCAGCTGCAATGGAGTTAATTTTGGTAAACAATCGGTTAATAAGTGTGGTATGGACACTTATTTTATGCGCTACCTTTAAGAGAAAAGGCAAGGCCGGCCAGTCAACCAAAAGCAAAGAGGAACATCAAGTTTATGGTATAGTGAACCATTGCAGCAAGTAGCATTACTCACTTTTTAAATCATAGCACATGCGCTCATTTCACGTTAGGATCACGCTATTCATCATACCGTGGCTGCTGGTTTGCGGCTACCTGCGGGCGCAGGGCATTGTGGTGTCCGGGAGGGTAACAGATGCCAGGGAAGGCAATCCCCTGCCGGGCGTCAGCATATCAGTAGCCGGCACCAGCACCGGCGGTATCACGGATGCAGACGGCTTCTATAAAATAACTGTTCCTGCCGGCGGCAAAACACTACTGTTCCGGTTTACCGGCATGGAGCCGGTGGAAATGCCGGTAAACGGGCGCTCCGTTATCCATGTAACAATGAAGCCGGCGGATGTGGGGCTGAATGAAGTAGTGGTGGTAGGCTACGGCACCCAGCGGAAGGGAGATGTGACCAGCGCCATTGCCAGCGTAAAATCGGAACAGTTTGTAAAAGGGGCCGTTCGCGACGCGGCGCAGCTGATACAGGGCAAGGTAGCAGGGCTCACCGTATCCACGCCCAGCGGCAACCCCACCGCCAATACCCAGATACAGCTGCGCGGCATTACCACCCTGAAAGCCGGTACAGCCCCCCTGATACTGATAGACGGGATACCCGGCAACCTCAATACCGTAGCGCCGGAAGACATTGCTTCCATAGACGTGCTGAAAGACGGCTCTGCCGCCGCCATTTACGGCACCCGCGGCACCAACGGGGTAATACTGATCACCACCCGCAAGCTGAGCGGCGCCATGCAGCCTACGCTGCGGTACGATGGTTATGTAAGTGTGCAAACCATTGCCCGGCGCCCCGAATTACTAACCGGAGACGATTACCGCCGGCTGATAGGGGAAGGCATTGACTTTATTGACTATGGCGGCTCTACCGACTGGCTGGAAGAAATTACCCGCACACCGGTAAGCCATACGCATAACCTTACCTTCCAGGGCGGCAGCGCTCATACGAATGTAACGGCCAGCCTGAACTATCGCAACTGGCAGGGCATCTTCCTGCATTCAGACAACAGGCAGGTGACCGGCCGCGCAGACATCAACCATACCATGCTGGACGGGAAGCTGAAGGCCAGCCTGAACGTGATCACGCGCAGCCGTACCTACTGGTCAGGCGCGGATGTAACCGAATTCAGCAACGGCGCCAGCTTTAACAACTATGTATACCGGCAGGCATTTATCCGCAATCCTACGGATAGTGTAAGGAATGCTGCCGGGAAGTGGATGGAGCGCAATATCTACTTCTATGATAACCCTGTGGCCTACCTGAACGAATCCTATGGCCGGAACGAGGAAAGGGAGCTGCGCCTGAACGGCAGCCTGCAGCTGGAGCCGGTAAGGGACCTTCGCCTGAAGCTGCTGGTGTCCGGCAATAAATGGTCGGAAACCAGGGGCTATGCGGAAACCAGGCAGCACGTATCCACTGTAAAGAACAACCGCAACGGCTATGCTTCCAGGGGCACTTCCGACATGCGGGACAACCTGCTGGAATTTACCACGGAGTATGCGCGCAGCCTGCAAAGGCACCGGCTTAGCCTGCTGGGCGGCTACAGCTACCAGGAGAATACGCGGGAGAACTTCTACATGCAGAACTGGGATTTCCCAACAGACCAGTATTCCTACAACAATATGAGCACCGGCAATGCCCTTACACGCGGCGACGCCATAATGGACAGCTACCAGGACAAATGGAAGCTGATCGGTTTTTTTGGCAGGCTGAGCTATAACTGGGACGACAAATACCTGCTGCTGGCCAGCGTGCGGCATGAAGGCTCCACCAAGTTCGGGAAAGACAACAAATGGGGCACCTTCCCCGCCGTTTCCCTGGGATGGCGGTTGAGCCGGGAGTCCTTCATGGCAGGCATTGGCTGGCTGGATGACCTGAAGCTGCGTGCCGGCTTTGGCGTTACCGGCACGCTGCCGGACGACCGGTATCCTTCCCTGGCCAGTTTCAACTATGGCAACCGCTTTCTGGTGAACGGCGTATGGGTGCAGGGGCTGGATGCTGTGCGCAACCCCAATGCGGAGCTGCGCTGGGAACGTAAAGAGGAGTTCAACATAGGCCTGGACTTTGCCCTGCTGGACGGCCGCGTATCCGGCAGCATAGACGCTTACCGCCGCCTCACCAAAGATGCGGTGTTCAACTACCAGGTGCCGGTGCCGCCCTACCCTTTCCCGGAGATAGTGGCCAATGCCGCCCGGCTCCGGAACCAGGGCCTTGAAGTGCTGCTCAACTTTGTGCCGGTCAGCACCCGGCACCTGCAGTGGACCTCCGGCCTTAACTATTCTACCAACAAGAATGTGCTGGTATCGCTCTCCAGCGATGTTTTTGCCGCCACCAACGATTTCTTTGACGAAGGTTATACCGGCGAGCCCATACAGGAAGCCACCCACCGCATACAGGTGGGGCAGCCGGTGGGCAATTTTTACGGGTACAAGTCCATTGATATTGATGATAACGGCCGCTGGATCATTGAGGGAAAGGACGGCAAGCCGGTGGCCAGCGCAGACAAAAGCCCGGACGATAAAAAAGTGTTGGGCAACGGCCTGCCCAGGCACTACCTGGGTTGGAACAATTCCCTGCGGTACAAAAACTTTGACCTGAACGTTACCATGCGCGGCGCTTTCGGTTTCCAGGTGCTGAACTTCCAGCGCCTGTTCTACGAAAACCCGAAAGTGGTGCAGTATAACATGCTGAAAAGCGCGTTTGACAAGGTGTATGGTAAAACAAGGCTGAACGACGACCTGGCCTACGTAAGCTATTACATTGAGAACGGCGATTACTGGAAAATAGACAACGTAACGCTGGGCTATACCATCAACACTAAAAAGACCCGGTATATCCGGAGCGCGCGCATCTATGCCGCTGCTTTGAACCTGGCCACCATTACGGGCTATAAAGGGATAGATCCTGAGGTGAACCGTACCGGACTGGCCCCGGGCAATGATGAGCGGGACAAGTACCCTACCACCCGCACTTTTACCCTGGGCGTTAATCTCACTTTTTAGTTCACACAAAAAACGGAATGATGCAAAACAAGAACATCCCCTATAAATGGGCCGCTGTGATAGCCGTAGCGCTGCTCGCTGCCGGCAGCGCCTGCACCAAGCTGGACCCGGAAACCTTTTCGGAGATAGTGGAAGAAAATATCACCTACCAGGAGTCGGACACTTCCGCCATCATTGCGCAGGCCTACAGCCCGCTGCGCCCGGTAATGGCCGACTGGATGGGCTATTTTGACCTGCAGGAAGAAAGCGCGGATGCCATTATCACGCCCGCAAGGCCCAACGGCTGGTATGATGGCGGCACCTACCAGCGCATGCACCGGCATACCTGGACCTCGCTGCAGGAACAGCCCTCCCTCCTGTGGGGACGAGTGTATGCCGGCGTAGCCAATACCAACCGCGCTATTTCCCTGATCAGCACCGGCGCCCTGCCGGTAACGGATGCCCGGGAAAGCCTGCTGGCAGAGCTGAAGGCGCTGCGCGCCTTTTACTATTACCTGCTGTGCGACAATTTTGGCAATGTACCGGTGGTAACCGACTACACCGATCTTTCCATACCGCAGCAAAGCACGCGGCAGGAGGTGTATGATTTTATTGTAAAGGAGCTGAGCGATAATATTCCTGTGCTCCGGGAAACTGCCGGCACCGGCATGTATGCCCGCTTTAACAAATGGGCGGCCAAAACCCTGCTGGCCAGGATGTACCTGAATGCCGGGGTGTATACCGGTACCGCAGCCTGGGACCAATGCCTGCAGCAATGCAATGATGTAATAGCCGCCGGCCTGTACCAGTTGGAGCCGGTGTACCGGGATAATTTCAAGACCAATAACGAAAATTCCAGGGAACTGATCTTTACCGTACCCTACGATGAGATCAATGCGCCCGGCTTTATCCTACATATGAAAACGCTGGACCCGCTCAGCCAGCAGGTGTTCCGGATGGAGGCGCAGCCCTGGGGCGGCAACTGTGCATCCCCCCAGTTCATAGCTACCTATGACCCGGACGATACCCGGCTGCGGGATACCTGGCTGCAGGGACCGCAGCGCACCCCGGCCGGCGAGGAGGTGATCAATTACGTGAACTATGTGGAGAGCATAGAGAAAAGCAAGTCCAATGAAGGGTTCCGCATTGGCAAGTACGAGATACGGCAGGGCGCCAAAGGCTCCCTGAGCAATGATTTTCCCGTATTCCGCTATGCAGAGGTGCTGCTGATGAAAGCCGAATGCCTGCTGCGCAGCGGCCAGGCCGCCACTGCGGCGGCACTGGTTACGGAGGTGCGGCAGCGCGCCTTTACCGCCACCCCGGCCAAAGCCACTGTTACCGCTGCGCAGCTGCTGCAGGGCAGCGCTTACCAGTACGGTTACTGGGAGGCCGGGCAGATCACCGAATACCAGGGTGGGGCGGATATTCCCTACGGCCGGCTCCTGGACGAGCTGGGCTGGGAATTTGCCGCAGAAGCCCACCGGCGGCAGGACCTGATCCGCTTCGGCGTATTTACCACCAAAAAATGGTTCCAGCACCGGCCCAACGGCGATAACCGTACCCTTTTCCTGATACCGCAGGAGGAGATCAACAAGAACGGGAACCTGGTACAGAACCCCTGATACGGGCAACAGGCAGCGGCGGGCATTTAACATGATGGTCTTTTTTGAAAGGGAATGGTTATTTTTTTGCTTGGAAATACGGTGCAAAACCTTATCTTTGCCACCCTGAATTAAAAATTCAACCGGAGGAGTGCAGGAGTGGTTGAACTGGCACGCCTGGAAAGTGTGTATACTCGAAAGGGTATCAAGGGTTCGAATCCCTTCTCCTCCGCAG